>OGDN01000011.1_pt1 | contig 338133 bp, 264 predicted proteins | sample 1570271 | NCBI WGS metagenome assembly OGDN01 (sample SAMEA4384481, study PRJEB24528) | human gut metagenome | reverse complement strand
CGATTGCGCCCCATTGTTCGCATTACAACCACGGAGACACAGACGGAAGCCGGAAGTGGCGTTGCTGTTGTTCCAGAAATAGTCGCAGTGATAGGTTGAAGCTGATCCGCCGGTTTGCGTCGGAAAATTCTCTAAATTATCATAGCTTAATGTTTTGATGTAGCCCTCTCCTTTGGTCGGGGATGTGGAATAAGCCGTCATACCGGTTTCGTTTCCGATTGCCCAGGTTCCGTAAATGGAAGGCGCAACCAGATGCGTGACGGAAGTGTCAGCATTGCAGCGGACGAATTCGTCGTCCATTTGGCGCCAAAGATAACCGAACGGGTTTTTCAAACCGAAGAACACGGGAACAGGGGCGGCGTAATGGGTACTGCCGTCAGCCTTCAGGACATTATAGGTTGAGACACCGCAAGAGTCGCCAAGCTCGACACCCACACTGGTGGGAAGGAAAGGACGGTAGCCGTTATAACCGTTCCAGTCGGGCATACCCGTAACACCCGAACCCAGGCCGCCCTGATACAGGCCGTCAGCGTCTTTGGCAGCGTTATAACCGGCTTGCATGTCCTGGGTGCCGAATATGATTTCAAACAGGATTTTTACAACGGAAGTATGACGCATAGTACCGCATAACCATCCGGAACCGTTCTTGCGGGCAGCCGCACGCCAGTATTCCGTGTTTTTATTGGTTGCAGCCCGGCCAAGTAAGGTCCGGTAGGTCCCGTCCCAGTCCGTACTGTCACCACCCCGGTAATTGACGTCGTCATTCACATAACTGACCAGGGTTCCGCTGGTACGGTCAAGGGCGGCAAAACCATGCGCCGACATACTGCCAACCGGGATAACGTAGTTATATTGGCCAGGAATAGGTGCCAGGGACACTTCCTTATACAAAAGGTTGCCGATCCGATAAATGGCAAGATAGAATTTCTTTCCCCATCCCCACTGGTAATGTCCCATACTGCCGTCAAGTTTCGCCGTCTCACCATTGGCAAAGCGGTAATGGTTCGTCGGGTCAAGTTTACGGCGACTGTGGTCATTCTTTACCAGGTAACAGCCCAGACCGAGAGTTTCGGGAAGGTTGCGCAACAGTTCAAGACTGCCGAACCAGCCCTGGGCTTTAGGCGTTGAGACAGCAAGGTTCCACACACGGCCGCACGACGGGGCGCTTGACATACGGACGGCCTGGCGTAAATCCATCCTGCCGGAAGCGCCCGTAATGTCGTCGAATACTTCGATCTTTTTATCCTGGACGGTATCGGTAGCCAGGGGAAGATCATCTACTTGCTGGCCGCCTTCAAAAGCGGAAAGCATTGCAAGAATTTTTGTTTCCTGATCGCTTGTAAAAGCCATAATTTCATATTTTAAAAGTTAGACAATTCTTATTTTACCGCCATTCAGGCGCATCTTACCATTACTCAAACGGATCAGCGGGGTACGGACGGTAATGTCGACCTTCTGCCACAATTCCGTGTTTTGCGTCGGGATCACATGGAAAGAACTTTTCCCGGTACCGTTGACCGTCAGGTTTCCGGACGGGTCGGCGTCGACTGAACTCCCCGATATTTTTTGATACAGGGCATTTTTCAGGCAATACGACGGGAAGAACGTTATACCGATCTTCTGACGGACTTTGTTCTTCGTGCTGATCGATACCGGGACAGATACCAGCATACGGACCGGGGCGGCATTGATATAGCCGGCGACAGCTTTAGACAAAGCGTCCATTTCAACGATTTTCCGGCTGGCTTCACCGGTTATCGTATCTGCACGCTCGGCAGCCTGACGGGCTTCCGTTTTGGCAGTATCGGCGTCATTGGCGGCGTTGCCCGCCCGTACGGCCGCTTCGTTGGCCGATTGTGCGGCGCCGTAAAGGTTGTCGGCCGCATTACCCGCCCGGGTGGCTTCCGCCAGCGCTTTCTTTGCCGCTTCAGTGGCTTGCTTGCCGTTGGCGATACACTTCCACCAGTCCGTGTCTGTTACCAGGTGACCGGTATTGCCGTCCTTCAGGGACAGGTAACAACTGTCTTCAGTCGTTACGAAATTGAAAAGGTCGTAACGGGCGCCAGCATTATAGGCGCCTTTATCCACGAAGGCGACCTTCCCTAAAATTTTGTTTCCTTCTGCCATTTCTATTTCGGGTTAAAAGTTAAATTTCCTTCGTTGTCAATATTGAACATGTCCGCCACGATTTCATCCTGATAGTTCATTATCAGTTCCATCGTGTCCGGATCAATGTAGAAAGTGGGATACAGAACGCCGCCTTTGGCCAGGACACCCGTATCGACATACTTCTTCAGGGTGGCGTCCCACTTCCACCAGTTCCCGTTCTCCCCCATCATGGTAGGATGATCCGCCAGTTCCTTCGCCCGGTCGGCCTGAACGGTGGCATCGGCGGTGGCGGCCGTAGCCTCTACTGTGGCCTCGTTGGCCTTCCGGGTGGCTTCAATGGTTTCAGCCTTTGCAAGAAGGGTGGCTTCCTTTACGGCGTTGGCCGTGTCGGCAGCCTCCGTGGCCTTGTCCTTTGCGGCATTGGCACCGGCGGCGGCCTGATTGGCGGCCGCTGCGGCTTCCTTTGCCTTATCCTTTGCATCGTTCACGCTGTCGGCGGCGGCGTTCGCACGGTCACCGGCGGCGATGACCTGCCCACGGACGGCCGTATAGTCCGCCGTCGCTTCCTTCGTTTCCTTTGCCGCCTGCAGGGCTTCGCCGGTGGCCGCCTTGGCGTTCTCGGTAGCTTCATTCACGCTATCCAGGGCGATGTCCTGAAGCAGGGAAACCGGTGCCTCCACGACCTTTTCAACACCGCCGACCTTCTTGTAGGCCGGAAGGGAGAAAACACCGGTCAGGTCGCTCACGACCTCAACTTCCGAAACGCCTTGCGCCTCGACGCCCAGTTTTTCCAGCACCACCGGTAAGAGTTGGGCGGCTATATAGTCCAGTTCCTCACGCTTGTAGGCCATAATACCCCCCCTTACTTGTTCAGGATGATTTCGGCCACGTCCAAAGCGGCAACCAAAGAAACGGACTTTCTTTCGGCGGCTGTGGTGGCGGAAAACGGTTCAAAACTGGTGTGCATCCGGTCGGCCGCCTTGTCGTAGCCGACACTGCCCACGTTCTTATTCTCCTTTACAATGGTGCCGTAAACGCTGCTTACCTCTTCCCTGGTTTCAGCGGGCACCAGCGTCGCCCGGTAATTGATTACGATACCGGTGTTCTTTACTTCAGACTGAAAAGTCTTCGTTCTCTTTTCTTCTACCTGTTTCATCTTTCGGTTATATTAACGGTTTCAAGTTCTTCTGCATTTTCAGCCGGGGCGGGAGTCAGTGCGCCGATTATCGCCTTTTTCCCGGCACCCAGTATATTATCCGCATCCGTGATAATGGCTATTATCACAGGAAGGTAAACTTCCGGTATATCGACCGGATCGTCATCGTAGTAAATCTGCCGGGCCAAATCTGCCAGGCCGATTTCAGAGGTGGAACGGTTGATCGTGTTGCCGACCGTGTGCCTTACGTCCATTACTTCCGGTTCTCCGAATTTCACTTCAACCGGCATCGCTTTAAAGTTCACTTTCATATTCTTGCATTTTTAAATTTTAAGACCAGTTATTGTCACGGAAAGCCCCGATTATCCAACCACGCCCGAGCAGGTTACCGGCCGGGGCGGGACTCATAAAATCCTCTATGTTACGGCAGTCCGCTATCTCGCCGCCAGCCCATTGCACCTTCGTACCGTTCGAATAGATATAGATGTTGTTGTTCTGGTCGTTGGCGTTGATTACGGTGACACGCTGGCTCTTGTCACCGCTGAGCAGGTACCGGTATGTACCGGTGGTCCTGATTATCACCAGATCGACAGGGAAACCGGCGGCGTCCCCTGACGTACCATACAAGGGAATTGTATAGTACGTTTCATTATTTGAGGACTGGGCGGAAACAAGGGACACGTAAACCTTTCCTGTTTCGGAAGCAAGGCCGTTCACGTAGAAATAGCCGTAACTGCCCAATACGACAAGCGTGTTTCTACCGGAAGCCCCGAAGCTGCCACGGCACCACAAATTAGAGGAATACAGACGGTAACTGCGTTTATTCACGTAATCATAGCCCTGGTGGTACATGTCGCCGCTGAACCACATTTTCCCGTCCGTCCCGAAGGAAATGCCGCCTACCGTCTTGCCTTCACTGTTTACACAATTCAATGACTTGAAGGAACCGGTGACACCGGTAAGGGTGCCGCTGAATTTGCCGTCCACCGCCTCGATGGTGCCGTCCTGCAATACCTTGAACTTTGAGTTGACCGTTACGAGTCCTTCAAGTTCGATACGTTTGGCCTTGATCTTTGCCAGGTCTTCCGTCAGGTTGATATAGGTTACCGGGTCCTCATAGCCGGACAAGTCAAACACTGTCGCTTCCTTCAGGTACCAGGTAACGGCCGTGTTATAGTCGTCATTCGTCTGCCCCGCCGGGACGTCTTTCATCAGGTAGAAAAAGTTCGTTGTAGAGAAACTGCCTGAAGCGCCACAAAAGACCTGGTACCGGTATTCTTTCCAATCACCCGTTCCGGCGTTGTCGGTGATCCACGTTCTATGACCGTTGTTTCCCACCCCGTTGCTGGCAAAGTTCAGCCGGTAGCCGGCCGGAATTTTGGCGGTGAAGCGGGCTTCAAAGACGGCGTTTGCACGGGACGGGGTGGAGAATGTAAAACCACCTAAGCCGGGACTGGAATTTCCGACTACTTTTTGAATACGGATAACGGCTGCCTGTTCTGCCGGAACAGTCCCGAATTCGGGTGCCTTTGCCGTCCAGGCGTAGGACGCAGTATAAGTGTACCATGTGCCGGTGGAAGAATTGTAATAAACGTCACCCACGTGAGCGGCACGAATGGCATCGGTGGTCCAGCCGGCCGCCGGAGCGTTGGAACCTGAAGGAACGGAACTTCCCGAATGTATTTCAAGGCGTTTGACTGTCACTACTTCGCCCCCCGAATTGTTATACCGGGAAATGCCGTTCATGCCTTTTACAAACTTCACGTCTTTGTTCAGCGGGTAACCGGTCGACTTGTTTATCGAAAGCAGAAGGTTCTTATCTGTCTGCTCAATCGCAGACCAGTGACGGTTCAGGGTGACGTTGATATCGCCTACCGTCCCGTTAAAGGTGTCCGTCAGCACGTAGCTGGTGAACCTCTTTTCCACGGCGTTCATTCGGGTGCCCATGCTCGTAAGGCTTCCGTCAATGGCGTTTGTTTTAGCCACGTAGGTTTCCAGCGTGCCTTCGGCGGCGCTCATACGGTTGCCCAGGCTGATAGTCGTACCGTCCAGGCTGTTCAACCGGGTGGCGTAGGTTTCCAGTGTGCCTTCAGCCGAATTCATACGGGTCCCCAGGCTGGTAAAAAGTCCGTTCGCCTTGTCCTCAAACTTGGAAAACAGTTCCAGTTCCCCTTCGGCGGCCGCCATGCGAAGCCCCAAATCGGAAACCGTGTTATTTATGTCATCCGTCTTTCTGACGTACAGGTCCAGCTTTTCTTCGGCCATATCCAGATCAATGCCGATTTGTGTGACCGTTGAATTTATCTTATCGGTCTTTTCACCCCAAAGCCGTATATTTTCGTTTGCGGCGTCCAGTTCTATACCCAGGCCGGTAACCGTCCTGTCGGTGTTGTCTATCCTTTCACCCAGTAGGGCTATTTTTTCGGCGGTCTGCACAAACTTCGTGGAGACTTCGATTTTAAAGTCTTCCAGCGGACGGTTGGTAAGTGCCAGCACGTCGATATAAACGTCACCGGTGCAACGCAGCACGAAATCGCCCACACCGTCCCACGTACCGGTATATTCCAGGCTTTCCGTCTCGACGCTTTCCGACAGTTCAACCCGGACAAACGGAAGCCGGCCTTCGTCCTGGGAGGAACCTTCAAAACCGGCCGTCAGCGTGCCGGCGCTCTTACAGAGGTATTTGAACGTCAGGTATAAAACGCTGGTAGCCGGCTCCGGCTTCCTCACGTCCGCATTTGCCTGACGTATGCCGCTGTTCTTTATGCGCAGCACGTTGCGACCGTCCAGGTTCACGATACCGGCGACCTTTTCCTTTTGGGCGAACAGGTTACGGTTAAACATAAGCAGCTTGCCCCCGGCGGTATATGCCCGGATCAGGTTTTCACGCAGCCAGCCGTCCATATTTTCGGTGAAGCTGGCATTCTTCAGGAAGTTGTCCTTCTCCGACATGTTGTACGTCTTGTTCTGCATGTCAACACGGAAAAGGTTCTCCATCATGTCAAGCCGGGTCTGTATATTCTCACCGTTTTTAAAGTGGAACTCACCGATCGCATAGAGGTTCTGTATAAAGGCGCCGAAGCCCGTCAGCCAGCCGAACCAGGCGTTATAAACACCGGCCAGGTTTCCGAAACGGCTTTTGACGGCGTCGTCCGGATCAGTCTTCGCACCGTAAAGCACGTCGATGTAAGGGGCGAAGGCGCCCACCGTCATGTTCATGATGATGCCCTTGCGGTCGGGGTTCGTCAGGTTGTCCATGCGAACCAGGACGTCGCCCTTCTTTATGTCGGCCTCGTTCCCGCTGAAAGCGTTGTACGTGATCCAGTCCAGGCGCTTTTCACCGTCGCTGTCCGATCCCATGCCGGTGGCGGAAACGACCAGTTCATAATGTTTGGTAACGTTGTAGTCGTTACCGGCCAAAGGACGGCCGCCGTAACGCTGACATTCCAGGCAGTCATCAACCCAAAACGGGTTATACAAAAGACCGCCCCCGGTATCAAGGTATATTTTTTTGTTCTCCAGGTCGACGTGGTCAACTTTCATCATACCCGAAAAAACGCTGTTGTCCCCTTCGCCTTTCAGCTGGTTTATTATCATTTCAAAGACACGCAGCGCCCCCCGGATCGTAACCTCGTCGAATTCGGCGTAGGACTTCTTTTCCTTCGCTCCGGCGACGTTCATCACTTCCCGTAACATGATCGCCCAGCCTTTCCCATTCAGGAAGCCGGAAAGAAAGTCCGGCGAATTGATACTGTCATGGAACACGCCGGCGCCTTTGACGTTGATACCCTTCAGGAAGTTAATCAACTCCCTGGCCGTATCCACTATGTCTTTCCTTAAATATTTGTCGTCCAGTGCTTCGATAGCCTTTTCGATTTCCTTGTCTGTACGCAGGGAAGAATAAACGCTTTGGTTGCTGGCTTCCAGTTTGTCGCCGACTCGCAGAATGTCATTGAACAGCTTGCCGCATACGCCCAGGCCACGCATGAAATTTATATACGCCTTCGCTTCGTCGGGCTGGTTCTTCAGCAGGAATTCCTTCATCGAACGACGGGCGGAAAACACGTTATATTCCGAAGGGTCGGCGCTGTCCCAGGACTTCAATACCTGAAGCACGTCCTTATTCAGTTGTTCCTTAAAGGCCGCTTGTATTTCGGTAATGTTGTTTTCCATTTTGGAAAGTTTCGTGCTGCTGACGGCCAGGGAACACCCGATATTCATTTCCGTGGGGTTGTTCAGTTTGCGGCTGATCGATACGACACGGCTGTCCTGGTACCCGCAGTCGAAATATTCACTATACAGGCGGACACGGCGCCCCAGCGTCAGGTTGATTCCTTTTTCCAGGAAATAAATATAGTCGGTCGGCGCTTTATAGACGGCCGTATCGATGCTGTATGTTTTCAGGAATTCAGCAACGGCGTCTGCCAGTTCCTTTTCCGCAAGCCTGTAATATTCATCAGGCATACGCAAGTTATAAAGCACGTAGTCGTTACCGGTGTGCGGGATCAGCTTACCGCCCGGTAACTGCTGGTTCTCGTACGGGTACTGGTTGATGATTTCAAACTCTTTCGTGCCGGCGTGCCAGTTTACTTCAAAGTCCCGGCCGTTCAGTTCCCCGGACTGGAACTTCACCATCAGAACTTTGCCGGCTATCTGGTAGTCGTCCGGATTGAAAGGCAGTTCCGGATCGGTAAAGAAATAAATTTCCCGTTCCTCGCCTTCAATGGTACGGGGTTCATGGCGAACCACGCCAACCCGGCCGACACGGCGGGGATATATGTCGCTGAAGGCCGCCTCTTCGGAATACTCGACGATACCCAGGTCGGTGTTCTGTTCAACATACGGGGCGCCGCCAGGAAGGTGCAGACGGCTGCTGCCGTAAACCTTCGGGTCTATGTTCCTGGTACTGCCGATCGGATAAAGCCGGGTAAAGAACGGGGCGTTGTCGTTGCTGTCCTTGCTTACGTTCAGCAAGCCCATGCCGTAACCCAGTTCCAACAGGTCGCCATGCTCGCAGCGGCACAGGTTCAGGGTATAGCCTTCCACCCACCATTCCGTCTTTGCGGCTTCGGCAAGTTTTCCCAGGCCGTCGAAGCATGAAACGCAGTCGTATTCTATGTTCACGTTTTCGCTGTCGACAACCTGGCCGATACGCCACACGTCGGAACCGGTGATACGGTTCATGTTATCCACGAATAACTGTAAATGTTGTGCCGGGCTGTCGTTCAGGGAAAAGGCGGTGGAATTGTCACCGTCAACCATTTTCAGCACAAGGGCTTTTTTCAGCTTCGACTCAATACCGTAGAACTTCACGTCGTACTGGTATTCAATGGAGGACTTTTTAACCGGCCGGTAGTTCTTCAGCAGCCAGTAACGTTTCCCCTGGAAGTCCACGTAATCGTTCACCTTCAAACGGATATATTCGTAGTGCGTGAAGGAAAGCGTCAGGACGGTGTCCGACATCAGTTCTTCATTCGTTGCCGCACTGTCGGCCGGTGACACGGCCGCCCGGATAGTTCCGTTTTGTTTATAGATGTTTATTTCCATTTGAACGATGTTTGAATAGTGTTTGAATACTCTTTAAAGGGTGGGAACGGGTTCCCTGAATTTTACTTTTATCTTGCCGGCGACCGTTATACCGTCCAACGGCGTGAGCTGGTCGTAACCTGTACTTTCTTTGTAATACATGCGGTACGTTTTGCCCAGTTCCGGCAGGCGGACATTCAGCCATCCCGATTTCAACAAGCCCAGGAAAGCCTGATAGTTTTTGATAAAGCCGGCTTTCCCGTTCCCGGTAATGGCGAACTGAAGGGTCACGTCCCTGGCTTCAAAGGCCGGGGTTAGTTTGTCCGGCAGCTTTTCGCCGTCCTGTTCCCGGAATGAAACGGCCGTGTAGGCTTTCATTTTCGGGGGCGTAAGCAGGGCGGCGTAATTCGTGTTGTCACCGGCCTTGTCTTCAGCCAAAAAAGCGCCGCAAGTCTTATAGACGTCGTTGTCGTTGATATATAAAAGTCCTTCCAGTATATCCATATTATTGTGTTTTAAGACCGTCCCGGCGGATCGTTTCTATATCCTGGGCGATGTTCTTTAATTTCTCGTTACAACCGGCCGTATTTTCGGCTATTTCTCTCACGTAGTCCGTACATTGGTGCATTTCATCGCTTATGTACAGGACGTTTTCATCGATGCTGGCTTCGTGTTGCTGGACGGAAGTGAACAGCCCTTTCAGTTCGGTACCAGTTTCCTGGTCCATTGTTTGAAAGGTGCCGGCCTTTCCGCTTTGCTGGCTTCCGTCCTCGTTCTTCCAGAGGTTAAAGCCACGCTTGGCCGCTTCGGATTGCCAATTTTCCATAAACTGTTGCGCCTGGTCCATGTCCTTGCCGACACCGGCATAAAAGTCGCCCATGATGTTCATGGCGTCCTTTGCGATCTGTTCTTCAGACTTCCCGCTTCCGTAGGCTTCTTCCAACTGTTTTTGCAGTTTGTCGAACTTGCCGGCAAAGAACAAACTGTATGCGATCTGACGGCCTAAGTTTTCAAGCACTTCAGCGCCTTTGTCGCCGAAGTCCGTCCAGGCGTCGCTACCGGTCTGAATGGCGTTTACAATGCTGTCCATCATCCCGTCGCCCAGGGAACCGAACGTGTCGGTCAGGTAATCCTGAAGGGCTTGCCGGGCTTCGTCGGCTTGTTCCTGCAAATCAATCAGGTTTTGCAGCAAAGCCTTGTTTTCGTCCGACATGGTTTGCGTGTTGACAATAGACTTCGCACGCTCCATGTTCAGACGGTTTTCCCCGTCGATCAGGTCGGGATATACTTGCAACACGCCCGTATAAATATCTTTTCCTTTGCCCCAGCCGAATAAACCGGTTTTCTTGTGACCGGTCTTAACGGTGACGTTATAAAGTCCCCGTATTCCCTGTTCATAGGCCGCTTTCTGCCTGTTGAATTCGTCCAGGCTGCCCTTCAGGTTGAAGGGGTTGAGTCTCTTTTCGGGGGCTTCACCTTTCAGTTCGTCCTTATATGCCTGGATGGCGTCCCGGTACACCTGTACAGCCCTGGCCGCTTTGGCGATGGACTGTTCGCCGAAGATGTTTTCGGCTTCCTTCATCAGCAAATTTTGCTGAAGCAGGAGAAGGTTATATTCCCGCTGCATTGCCAGTTTGTTGGCGGCAACTTCGGCCAGGGCTTCTTGGTGTCGTTTTTCAGCGGCGGCGCCCATACTGAAGATAGCCGTCATTACCTGAATGGCGGCGCCGACAATAGCCAGGATCACGGACGCCTTTTCTACGGCCGATATACTTTCGGCGGCACCTACACCCAGCGCCTTGATACCGTCTATCATGGCGATTGCACCGCCGGCGATGTTACTTGCCGCCTGAAGGGCTTCCTTCGTGCTGTCGTCCAGAAAGTCCATACTGTTAATCATGCCGTCAATTTCAGCCTTGCAACGTTTTATGGCGGTGGAATTCTTTTTCCACTTCTTGGCGTCGTCCGGCGCCTTCGTTTCGTTTTCGGCCTTTACGTACTTGATTTCATCCTTCAGGGCGGCCACTTTGGCACGGGCGACGGCTGTTTCTTGGGAGTCCTTGCCGCTGGTTTTCTCGCTTTCGGCAAGCGCCTTTTCCGCTTTATCCAGCGTGTCGTATAACTGGTTCAGGCTCATGCTGCTGATTTGCGACATAAGCGCCTGGAAGTAAACGTCCTTTTCAGCGTACACACGGTCAAGTTCGGCCAGGTTGTCGTTCTTTACCTGTTCGGCTTGTACCACCGCTTCGGCGATCTGACCGTCAACGTCGGCATTTTCCGACGTATTGTTTTTCAGATCGTAATATTTTTCTTGAAATTCGTGCAATAGTTCGCCGGCTGATCCGTCGGCGTCAACGCCTACACTGATAACGATACCCTTTGTATCAGCGGCCAGCAAATCTTTCGCACCGTTCAAAACGTTATCTACATAGTCCTGAAGTTCGCTTTCTGAAAGAACGGTTCCGTCCGGAAGAATAGGCGTAACCAGGATTTCCGTTTCTTTGCCGCTGGCGTCCTGGATACCGAACTGGCTGCTGAACACGGTTGCAATGCCTTCACCCGCATCCTTCCAGCCGGCGGCCGCCAGTTTGGCGGCGTCAATTTGAGGACGGGCAAGCAGGTCGACGTTACCATTTCCGAAAGCGGCGTTCATTTCGTCACCTATCTTTTTAAGACGGGCGGCGGACGTTTGCGCCTGAAGTTTGGCAATGTCGTCCTGGGCTTTCTTTTCAATGTCAAGGCGTTGCCGGGCGAAGTTCCGGTAAGGTTCCAGTAACTTCTTCAGGCTGTCCTGGCGTTCCTTCAGTTCCTTTTTATCCAGTTCTTCCAGTTGCTTGTCATACAGTTGGGCGGCTTTCACTTTTTGAACGCCGGCCTGATAGGATATTTCCTGTTTTTGTTCCGGGGCAACCTTTACGCCGGCCTTCTTCAACTTTTCATACAGCGCCAGACGGTCTTTTTCCTCTTTTTCGATCCGTTGCTTTTCCTTCTCGAATTCCAGCTTCGCCTGGGCACGTTGTTTGTCGTAACCTTCTTGTCTTAAAGCCAGGTTTTGTTCTTCGATTTTTAAACGGGCTTTAGCTTCCAGTTCCGCCAGGTTGTTAGTCGGTTTTTCCTTCGGTGTCTTCGGATCAGGAACGTAGTCGCCCAGTTTTGCCTTTTTCTTTAAGGCCATCAGGTCATCCTGAAGTTTGGCCGCTTCGTCCAGGTAAGCCTGGCGTTCTTCTTCGGCGGCTTTGACGGCCGCTTCTTTTGCTTCCTTGTTGTGCTGGTTTATTAACTTTTGGGCGTCTATCTGACCGTGTGACTCGCCTTGTGCCGTATATAACAGCATTTTCTTAAACCAGCCCATAGAACCGTCCACGTCGTCTTCAGGCGTGGCTTTTACCTGGGCGACCTTTTCGTCAGCTTCGACGGCTTTGTTTACCAAACTTTGGGCTTTGGCCTGAAGGAACAGCATCTGAATATAGTCTTCCCCTTTTTCCTGAAGAACGTCGTACCATTCGGCAATGGTTTTGTAATAGCCGAAAGTTTCGCCGTACTTCCTGTTCAGTTCCTCGACCTTGCTTTTCTCCTGTTCCTTCGTCCCGGTGAAGTCCTTCAGGGAACGTTTGGTATTGTCTATTTCGACACGGGCTTTTATCATTTCAGCCCGGCCGTTCTTTTCTATGTCGACCATTTCGGCGGCCTTTTCGGCGGCTTTGGCCTGGGCGTCGGAATATTTGTTCCAGGCAATGACAAGACCGGTCACGACCAAAGAAAGCCCCAGGGTAAGGGTTGCCATCAGGGCGGTAGCGGCAGTGTTGGAAATTCCCAGGGCGGTAGCCAGCCGGACGTTGGCGCCGGTCAGCATATCTTTTGCACGGGCAACGGTTACAAGGCGGAAGGCGGAGTCTTTATTCAGGGCGTTCATTACTTGCTGCAAGCCCATCGTAATAGCCATTACAGACTGTACTTTCGTCTGTATCTTTATCAGGTCTTCGTTCTCTGAAGCGAAGACGCCTATCACACCGGTAGCGACGGTGAACCCGCCGGCCAGTCCGGACACGCCGGACATAACGCCCTGAAGCCCGGCGTCGTCATGTGCAAGGATGTTGGTTTGCGTACGAAGGTCGCCGATCGTGTCCGCAAGGTTGGCGGCCTCGGCGGAAAGTTTCTGGTATTCCGGGGAGGTGGCCTTTCCTTCCAGGCGCATTTTGGCAAGGGCGTCCTGCATCTCACGGAGCTGGGTGGAAAGGCGCTTGCCGGTGGAACGGGTCTGTTCGTACTCCTTTTCAACGCCGGCAAGGGTGGCCTTTTCTTCTTCCAGGACTTTCTTGCAGGCGATTATTTCGGCTTTCATTTCAGCCTGGGCGGCGCCCGGTGCAAGTTTGGCGTATTGTTTTTCAAGTTCCTTTAAGTCGTTTTCCACCTGTTTGATAACAGCCTTCTGTTCGGTGATCTTCGCCTTTACCTGGTCGGCCGACCGGGTGACCTTATCGCCCAAATCAGTAGCCGACCGGCCGGCTTTATCCAGGCCGTCGCTCAACTTGTCACGCATCAGAAATTCAATTTCAACAGGTTTCATATTACTTCTTTAACTTTGATTGGAAATACCCCAGGGCACCGCTGCCCCGGCCTTTTTTCTTTGGTTCTTTTTCTTTGCCGGTGACGTAGCGGACTGCGTCGGCCGACATCATGATCAATGTCTGATAGTTTACTTTCCACATGATATAGTGCAGGTTCCACCCGGTTGCGGTGGCGATCTGCCAAATCACGCCGAAGGGGCTATGGCTGCCGACTACCCGGCTGGTTAACTCCCCTTTTTTTCTTTTTGGCTCAGTCTTGGACGTAGCGGGTTCGCTATTTCGCTCGATCTGATAATATTCATAAAATCCTTTGTTCCCAGCAGGGTAATAAACTGAAGGTTGGCGCCCTGAATGAAAGCGTCCGGAACAAACCACCGGATAAACCAGGCCATAAAGGGCGAAAGAAACCAGCCTGAAAAAGCATCCCGGCAAATGGTTAAGGCTATCATTTTACTAACCCGTGCCCCATGTACTGCCAGGAAGGTCATTTCTTCGTGTTTATTAAAGGTTTTCATCTGTTCATAAGTAACGCCCAGCTTCAGGTAATGCCGGGCAATCCTGATCTGATTGCCCAGGCATGGCCGTTTCATTGTCAGGCGTAGCGTAAGGCGCTTACTGGTAAAGGGTACCCTGATCGCTTTAAATGGCAGGGAAACGCCTATGTCCAGCAGGGCTTCCGCCGCTTCCAGTTCTACGTTCATAGCCTACACTTTTAACCTTCAGCCCCGGCGTCGGCTGGCCGGTCTTCAATAGTGAAGGGGGCGCTGCCGTCGGCCGGTTCCGCAATACTGAGTTTACATTTGATTTTGGAAACGGAAGTCAGGTTCAGGTTACCGCCAATATAAGCGGACACCATACAGTTCGGGATCGTGATCCGCTGACCGCTGTCCGTGTCGATAACGGCTTCGCCGGTCACTTGTACCAACTTTGAAGGTGCCGTCCAGCCGGTAGCTTTTTCGCCGGTCTTCTTCACGGTTCCGCCCATAGTGGCCGCCAGGTTTTCATAACTAAGTTGGATCAGGTCAAAGGCCGGTTTGATTGTGCCGTTTGATTTCGGGATAATTTTAACCGGGTAGCCTTTCTTTTGGGCTGCACGGATTTCGGTTACTTCGCCTTCCTGGCCACCCCAGTCGAAAGAGTCTTCCTCAATGAAGCCCCAACTTTTACCGTTGAACTTGAATTCGTCCAGACCGTACATCAAGTCCTGTTCATCTCTTACCATATCTTTCTCTTTTTAATGATTATTATTGTTATAGTTGAAATTATTCCGGCTAAAAAGCCGGTTAAACACCATTTGAATAGTGTTTGAACGCTGTTTTTCTTTATTTCAGTGACTTGTCTGTCGGTGTCGCTGCGGATACGGGTAAGTTCCTTTTCGTAACGTTCACATTGCACCTGAAGGCTGTCACAGGTGGCCGACACGTAAACCGTGTCGCCTATGGCTTCCACCTTTACGCCGGCCTGGCCTTTCTTCCCGCTGAAGGAAGCGCCGGGCGGCAGGCTATGGAGGCTCTGCGCTGGTATCTTCAGTTCCACCGTCGACAGCGGTACCGGTATGTTTATCACCTGTCGGACTTCTTTCAGCAGGACGCTGTCCGTGACAGCCCTGGCGCTTTCGATCATTTTCTTCGTACTTCCGCAACTCGTAACGGACAGGGCAATCAGCATAATGCTTGCAAGTGCTAACCATCGACATAGCCCTTTCCAGCCGGGAAATGACACGGTATAATTTTCTGTTTTCATCCTGTAATTTTTCTAATGTTGTTTGTAAGTCCTCGCTGATGGACTTGTAGTAATCAAAGATTTCTTTTTTCTGCCTGGTGTTATTTACCTTCCGGTTTACGAACCAGGTGCCCAGCGAAAAAAGCACCCCGGAAGAAATTAAAGTAACCAGCAGGTCAAACCATGTGTACATGTTCTTTCCTTTCATTATTTAGTGAGTAAATCCCAACCCCTGTTCACGTCTACCATGTCGGCCGGAATACCGTTTTCAACCCGGCTCATGGCGGCGGCGATCCTACACATGACACTTCGGTTATTCACGTCTACCACCTGGTCGGGTTGAACACCGGCACCGGCACAAACAGCCCGGATATAGTTGTCGGTGTTGTTCTCCGAAGGGGGCGCCCAGCGGTTTATCATTTGACGGATCGTTTTACAGCCGTGCAGCCTGGAGTAATTTTGCAGCAGCTTCAGCATGGCACGGTAGCCGTAGGCCATGCTGGTGAACTGTTTGAAGGCCGGATCGGTGGAAGGGGTTTTCTCCCCTTGCCACACGGTCGGGCTTTTCCGGATATTACCCGGATTGTTGTTTCTAAGTCCCCGGCTCATAGTCATCACGCATTTGGCTGGCTTACAGAAATACGAAGTTTGCGGGAGGTGTGTTCCTTCAGCGAAAGAACAATCGTATCGTTGATCTCCGCACCGGTATTGGGTTCAGCGGAAACCAACAGGCCGTTTTCGCTTTCCGTTGCAGTGTAGCCTTCAGGGATGGACTCGACGAAATATTCTTCGGTAGTGTTGATAATGACTTCAACTTCTCCACCTTCAGCCGGGAATTCCAGTTCGGTCTTGTCGGCTGTAATACGGGGGGCGACTCTCTCCAAAACGACACATTCCTGACCGAAAGCGATATTCGTGTCGGCCTTCATCAATAATTTGAAGAAGTATTTTTCGCCGGCATTGGATAGTTTGTCAATTTGAATGACATCTTCGTCGTCCTGAAGGTTTACAGCCGCATAGAAGTTTCCATCCAACCCCGGAGAACAAAGGGTGGCGGTGATAAAACCGGCCGGCCATTGCGCCAGGTCTTCGATCTTGATACCTTTAAAGAAACGGGGGCTAATATCTGTATGGTTTACTCCTTTGGCTGTCTGTTTGGTAAGTTCCATATCGTAGCGTTCGAATTCCTTCTTATTCATCAGAATACGAAGATTCGGGTTATCAAGCAATGTAACGGGAATTTGAGAGCGCAAAGCATATAATTTACCAATCATGGATACGGCAGAACTGCCGGCTTTAATCGTTTCGTTTTCTTCCTTGATACGGAATACGATACCATTGAATAGTTCTTTTTTACCGTTTCCAAATTTACCATTGATATAGTGCCAACCCAGTTCAAACTTAACCAGTTTGAGAAGTTCGGCCAGGAACTTGTTCTGTACTTCAGCGGGAAGTTCGGAAAATACCAAATTCCCTTTAGGCTGCCATTTGCGCCAAATGTGTTCTAACTTGCGGGGATTGAATGTCGTGAACGCCATAAAGTCGACCGGTTCCAAAACTTTTTCTGAGTAGTCGAAGTTGCCTTGGCTATCTTCGTCCGTTGGCATTTCCTTACGCTTTTGCAATATATCATCGGACATAGTCAGGCGAGGAACACTGATTTTTTTGCTGACATTGGGTTCTACATGGATCAGGCCACGTTCTACGAGTTCGTTACCGGTAGCTGCAAGCGTTAAAATCTCTTCCAGGACTTCACCGCTGTAATTGGTGTTTTTGATTTCGATTGCCATAAATTACTATTTTTTTAAATTCTGTTCGATTTCTTCCATACGCTTTTCCCAGGCGCCTTTTCCTTCACCGGACGATGTGTGAAGGTTATTCATTACCCGGCGTTTGACTGGCAACGCTTTCAGGGCGGCTTCGCCGTTTTCACGGTCAGCCTTCAGGATCGCCTTATAGGTAACTTTTTGCGGCTCCGTGATACGGCCTTCTTCAAAGGCCGTTTGTATCAGCCCGTCGATAGCGGCTTCTTCATCGGCGGCGGCCTTGTCTTCAAAGACTTTCAGCTTTCCTTTTAGGCTTGTTACTTCGGCCGTCAGACCGGTTACTTTGCCGGCTTCGGTTTCCAGGTGGGTAATCTGTCGAAGCACGTCGTCATCCGTCGTACAATTTTGGAACGCCGGACGTTTTCTTAATTCGTCAAAATTCATTTGATTGTCATTTTGTGGCTGTTTAAGCCGGTTGTTGAAAATAGTATATACCTGATCCGGCGTTGAGTCTGCCGGGACGGTTTCTTCGGTGTCATAAATGCCGTCGATAAGTCCGGCCGCCATCGCTTGTTCTGCCGTCAGCCAATGATCGGCGCCGTCGAAATATTCGGCTTTGATTTCGTCGACGGTCTTCTTACAACGGGTGGCAAGCATTTCAGCCAGGGTGTTTTCCAGGCTGTCAATTTGTTCTATCACTTCGGCCAGTTCTTTCTTATTTCCGTAGGCACCGCCTTGAATACTGTGAAGCATTAAGCGGGAATAACGGCTCATATAAAGAGGTTTTCCGCATAAGGCAATGCCCGAAGCGATACTGGCCGCAATGCCGTCGATGTAAATAGTAATATCCGCCTTCGTGTTCTTAAAGGCGTTAAAAATGGCAATACCGCTATACACGTCGCCCCCGTTACTGTTTATCCGGACATCAATCTTTTTGTACTGGGCTTCCATTTCCAGCAGTTCCCGGACTACGTCCCCGGAACGCACCTTATCATAGTCGCCAATATCACCATACAGCAAAATACAGGCGGCGTCTTCGCCAGGTATCATATTAAAAAATCTTTTCATCTGCAAAACGTTTTTTAGGTTCATTTTTGGCGAATTTACCGCCCGTTGACTTCGCAAAATTGAGTCAACTTTTGCCGTTTTGCAAATCGTGGGCGCATGATAAAACTTTATAAGTGAATGATATAACTATAAAGTTGTATGATGCGCCTCCGGTTTTTTTTTAAATCTTTTATAGTACAATTTTGCACATATAAAAAGAGGAAAATATGGCAGAATTGACGAGTAAACAGAAAAAAGAATGGGCGGCTATGCTCTACCTGAAGGAAAACCTGACACAGCAGGAAATTGCTGAAAAGGTAGGTGTCAGCCGGGTAACCGTGAACAAATGGATAAAGACCGAAATGTGGGAACAAAGGAAGGCCGGGCTTACCCTGACAAGGGAAGAACAAATCAGCCTTTTATACCAGCAAGTAGCGGAAATAAACCGGAATATCAAAGAACGGGAAGAAGGTAAAAGGTTTGCCACTTCCAAAGAAGCGGACGTGCTTATCAAACTGTCTTCAGCCATTAAGAAGATGGAGACAGAGTCCGGAATAGCGGATATTATCGGCGTAGGTATGCGCTTCATTGAATTCTTACGACCGGTGAACCTGGAACTGGCGAAGGACGTCACCCGCATGTTTGACCTGTTTGTCAAATCAAGCATAAAGCAGTAGGCCATGAAACAGGAAGAAAAAAACGCCATAAAAAACTGGGAAGAATACAAACTGGGAATATTCAACGCTACCGAAGTCGATCCTACCATGTCGCCGGCCGATATAGAAAAACACCGGCTTTACCTGGAAGCGCACCCGGTTGAATGGATAAAGTTCTTCTTTCCAAAATATGCGAAGTATGAATTCGCCCCTTTCCACGTGAAAGCCATTAACCGGATCATCGGGAACCCTGAATGGTACGAGGTGTTAAGTTGGAGCCGGGAACTGGCGAAAAGTACCGTCTGTATGTTCATAGTCATGTACCTGGTTCTTACGAAAAAGAAAAGGAACGTCGTGCTGACAAGTAACAGCGTGGACAATGCCGAACGTTTGCTGGCACCTTATAAAGCCAACCTGGAAGCCAACCAAAGAATAAAGGCATACTACGGGGAACAGGAAAACCTGGGAGCCTGGACGGCCAGGGAATTCATAACGAAGGGCGGGGCGGCATTCAGGGCATTAGGAGCCGGTATGTCGCCACGTGGTAGCCGTAACGAAGAAATCCGTCCGGACGTGGAAATAATGGACGACTTCGACACCGACGAAGCATGTAATAACCCCGACACCATAGACAAGAACTGGAAATGGTTTGAAAATGCACTTTATCCTACACGTTCCATCAGCGAACCCACGCTTATACTTTGGTGCGGTAATATCATTGCAAAGGACTGTTGTATCACCCGTGCCGGCAAAATGGCAGACCACTGGGACATTATCAATATCAGGGACGACAAAGGGAAGTCAACCTGGCCGCAAAAGAACACGGAAGAAATGATCGACCGTATCCTGTCAAAAATAAGCCGTAAAGCCCAGCAGGGCGAATATTATAATAACCCAATATCAGAGGGTACGGTATTCCTTAACCGAAGGTTCGACAAAATACCCAGCCTGAAAAAGTTCAAATTCCTGGTTACGTATGGTGACCCGACACAATCGGAGCTGAAGGGGAAAGCCAAAAACAAAAAGGGTTCCCGGAAGGCCGTATGGCTTTGCGGTATGATCGGCGATGTCCTATATGTTATCAAAGGGTTCATATTTAAAGGTTCAAACGCCGACTTTATAAATTTTTACTTTGTACTCCATAAGTGGGTGGCCGGCCGGGTTCCGGTGTACCATTACATAGAAAACAACAGTATGCAGGACCCGTTTTTCCAACAGGTCTTTAAACCGCACGTGGCCGCACAACGGAAAAAGACGGGCATAAACCTGACGATCACCCCGGACGAGGAACGGAAGACTGACAAGGCCGTCCGCATTGAAGCCAACCTGGAACCGCTCGACAGGGAAAGCCGGCTTATTATGAACATTGACGAGAAGGACGAACCGAATATGGACGAACTGAATAATGAATTCCAGTTCTTCACCCTTGCACTGGATTATCCGGCCGACGGCGTGGACTGTGTGGAAGGTGCAAAACGTATCATTGAAAACAAATTGCGGGAACTTACACCCTCAACGGTCATACCGGCAAAAGCAATGCGCAAGTATAACCGGCATAGAAGATAAATTTCACTCTAATATAAAATGAATATGGGAACATTTCTTTCAAAAGAAGACTTCGACGCAACCGTACACCGGGACATACTGGAAGCCGTCACACGCCGGGACGAGGCGGTCGTCGAAATTTGCACGGAAAGGGCTATCGCTGAAATGCGCTGTTATCTTTCCGGGCGCTATAATTGTGACGCCGTGTTTTCCGCCACCGGTACCGGACGGAACCAGCTTGTACTAATGATGCTTACCGACATGGCGGTTTATCACCTGTTTTGCATCCATAACCCGGCAAAGTTATCCCAAATGCGGAAAGACCGCTACGAACGGGCGGTCGAGTGGCTGAAGGCTGTACGCCGGGGCGACATATCCGTTGATGGACTACCATCGGCGGAAAAAACGCCGGATCAGGCAAAAGCCAGTTCACCGTACCAAATGCGAAGCAATCCTAAACGTATCAATCATTTATAATTATGGCAAACAAGAAAAAGAAGAAATATAATAAGGTCGCCGTCCAGGGAAATATCGGAAGACAGCCGGACACGGCCGGAACAAAAACGATTATAGTCACCCAGCCCCACCGGGGAAACATAGATATAGGCGATTATTTAAAAGCCGTCAAAGCGGCGGAAAACGTGGACTTTCCTTCCTGGGCGAAGTTATACGATATTTACGACGACATTCTGACAGACGGCCATTTGTCGGCCGTGATACAGAAAAGAAAGTCGTCTATACTGAACACGCAGATAGAGTTCAAGCGTAACGGAAAGGTTGACGAGGCAATCGGGGAACAGCTACGTTCGCCCTGGTTTCAGAATTTTCTTTCCGACCTGGCCGATACGATCCAATGGGGGACATCCACTTTTCAGTTCTTCAGAGCCGGCAAATGGATAGGTTACGACCTTATTCCCCGTAAACACGTCAACCCTGTAAAACGTATTATACTGAAGCGGCAGACGGATATAACAGGAGACAGTTTCGACGAATATGCCGACCTGGTTACCATCGGCAACCCCCGTAGCCTGGGCATATTGGCAAAGGCCGCCCTGTATGTTATCTACAAACGTAACGCAACGGCCGACTGGGCGCAATTCATTGAACTATACGGGCACCCGTTGAAAGAAGGAATTTACGACGGCTGGGACGAAGAAGCACGCACGAAAATGACCGATGACCTGTATAACATGGGCGGTTCGGCCGTGATACTTCACCCGAAAGGCACGGAGATAAAGATACATGACGCCGGTAGTAAGTCTGCCAGCAGCGACCTTTATAAGTCCTTTGTACAATACTGTAACGACGAACTCAGTAAACTGGAACTGGGTAACACCCTGACCACTGAAGCCGGCGACACGGGAACCCAGGCCTTAGGTACCGTTCACCAAAAAGTAGAGGATAAAATCGAAAAGGCAGACCGGCAGATGATCCTGAATGTACTGAACTACGAACTGACGGACGTATTTACCAACCTGGGCATGAATACAGCCGGCGGCGAATTCTCATTTGTAGTACCACAGGACAAGGACTTGTCCGCACGTATCATTATAGACATGCAGCTGAAGAATAGCGGTCTGCCTATGTCTGACGACTATTTTTATGAAACTTACGGCATAGAAAAGCCGAAGAATTACGAGGAACTGAAGAAAACGAAGGCCGCTTTAACGCCTGATCCTGTCAAACCTGAAGAAAAGAAAGAACCTGAAGACGGTACGGAAGAAGACAAGGAAACGGGTACAGACGACAGCCCGGAAGAAATGGTCGACAAGAAAAAGGATAAGTTTTGGAAAAACTTCTTTTCCGGTCTTTCCGGTTTTTTTCCGGATGCCCCCGGCAAAGGCAAGGGGGCGGGTTTAGAGTTTTAATGAACAACCTGTACCGGGATGCCTATAAGGCCGGACCGGTGGAGAACGGCTTCACCTTTGACGACGACGCACTGAAGAAGGCGCTGAAGAGGATTTATGAAAAAGATGTCAACGTAATGAATGCCATTGAAGAAAACCTGTTTGATGCTGTATTTGAAACGATGTCCGGTGCGGTTGACAAAGGTTTCGGGGTTGTGGGTGACACCGATCCGGATATTGACTTTTATAAAGCGTTAAAGCATGATACCGCCGTGTTCTCCGCATTCAAGGCGCACCGGTGGCAAAATGACATAGCACGGCAGCTGCTTGATGAAAAAGGGGAATTAAAAAATTTTGAGCGGTTTAAAAAGGATGTGGACTCGCTGGTAAACTCCCGTCACAAGGAACAATGGCTGAGGACGGAATACGACACGGCTATATTGAGGGCACGCCAGGCGGCTGAATGGAGGCAGTTTGTTAGGGAGAAGGATATACTGCCGAACTTGAAGTGGATGCCGTCAACTTCCATACACCCGGGAAATGACCATAAAATATTTTGGGGAACTGTACGCCCCATAGACGACCCGTTTTGGGATATACACCGCCCGGGTGACCGGTGGAACTGCAAATGCGGACTTACCTCAACGGACGAACCCGTAACAGAAGTGTCGCAGGATACGGTGAGGAAGGAAAGGGCGCACGACGGACTGGAGAACAACCCGGGGAAGGACGGCAAATTATTTTCCGACAAGCATCCTTATATGTCCGAGGCGTACCCGGGCGCAAAAGAAGCGGTGGACGCACTGACCGGACGCATTAACGAGATGATAGCCGAAATGCCCGGTAACCTCACCCTGGGAGAAAAGACGGACATAGCCTGTAACAACCTTAAGATGGAAAAAGCACTCGGTATGGCCAAAGGCAAACGCATGACGTACGAGGAAGCCAATAAGGGAAAGGAGAACCCGCAATACAAAAAAGGCGGCGGATATCATGTGAATTGCCAGACCTGCACCGTAACGCACATGCTCAGACGGCTGGGGTTCGACGTTGAAGCGAAACCGAATATCGGAAAAAGCGCCTTTGACGAGATGAAAAGGCAGGGGATCACATGAGAGGAAAGATTTTTGAACCGGGACGGAACGAAGCCGGACTACGATTATACTTTCAAATGGCAGGTAAGAAAAGGGTACCGGGTAATGAATGGAAAACGGTTGGAGGAATACTTCAGGGAAAAGTTCTGCGAGGACGGGACATACGAGATATATTGTGCCTGGAAAGGCGGATCAGCACACGTGTTCTGTGCCGAAGTGGTTGGAGGAAAGGTACGGCTGTTCGATCCTCAGAACGGAAAGGATGACGCAGGAAGTTATGTACGGGACATGAAAGCCGGTTGTGTGGGGGTGATAAGGATTGACAACAAACTGGTCAATCCCAAAATCGCAGGATTATTCATCGTCAAATAACCGTGAGGAAAGAGCAAGTCCCGCATCACCGTCCACGAGGGTACAGGACTGGCCGTCAAACAGGATAAAGGCGGGGAGACCGACCGGCAGTTCAAAGCCATGTTCGTCAACACACCCGACGGAATAGATACATTCCTTCGGGGAACGCCTGGAAAGGTTGACGGAATTGTAGCCGTTCCTTTCCGCAAATTCTGATACTTGCTTCGGTACTTTCATAAACATACAAAAGGCAAAAAAACACCTTGTGTGCAAAAGTATAAAATTATTTTCAAAATCAGTCATTTATGGACATAAAAGAATTTTCAAGGCTGATAAAAGCCAAACGCAGGGAATTATCCGATCTGATGCGCCGCAAAATGCCGATTCATGCCGGCAGGCTGGCAAAGGACCATTACCAGGATAACTTCAGGAAAGGGGGCTTTGTCAATGGGGGGCTGCACAAGTGGCCGAAATCCCGTCGGCTTTCGTCCGGTGGAAAAGACGCCGCCAGTAATTACGGTACCTTGCTAAGTAGCCGGAATATGCTTTTCGGCGCTATAAAGTACGTTCCTGGCGATAGCAAGGTAAAAGTAAGTAACGACCTGGTGTACGCCCCGGCTCATAACTGGGGCGATACCCTTCACCCGACCGTTACGCCCAAAATGCGGCGTTTTGCATGGGCGAAGTATTACCAGGCTGGGGGCGGGCAGAAAAAGGGCACAGAGGGCAAGGAAAAGGCAAAAAACGACGAACCGGCGGAAGCGTTGAACTGGAAAAAGTTAGCGCTGACGAAAAAAGAAAAGTTAGACGTTAAAATTCCCCAGCGCCAGTTCTTAGGCGAAAGCACGGAACTGACCGAAAAGATTGCCGATAAGACAGAAACAGAAATTCGTAAAATCCTAAATTCATAATGATATGGAAGATATATTTTTAGCTATTCAGGAGCGTATCGCTTTGAAAATGCCGGAACTTTCCCTGGTGGATGAAGACTACGGCCAGTTAGTTACAGAAGAAGACACCTATCCGGTGACTTTTCCCTGTGTTCTTATCTCAACCATAGACGCCGACTGGACGGATATAGGCATAGGAGTACAAAAAGGGGATTGTAACATAACCGTCAAACTGGCGATCGATTGCTACGACGACACGCATTACGCATCAGGAACGGCGGACAAGATCAGGGAACGGTTGCAAATGAACAACAGCCTTTATAAGCTGCTTCAAGGCTTCCGTAACACTAAGGAAATGGGATCACTGAAAAGGGTGAAAAGTACCGATTATTCCATACCGGGGGGAAAGAAAGTATATGAAACGACTTTCCGCTTTGCCTACCATGATAACAGCGCCGCTATTCACCGGTGAAAAGGCACAACTGGGCGGGGGTGATCCGGGGCTTTCTGACCTTTGGAACCGGCTGGACGACTATATCGGTCAGTTTCCGGCAGTTCTTCCGGATGATGGCCATTATACGTTCTTCGGATATAAAGAATTCGTCCCTGGAAAGAATCTTCAGGGCGTCGTCAAAGCGTAAACGCTGTATTTCCGTCCAATAATAGTAACGGCGCAGCAGTTTTTCGTCTCTAAGGGTGATTAATTCTTTACTTCTTCCTTTTGCCATGGGACTGATTTTATCACAAAAGTAGTGCTTTAACGTTGAATAAAGCAAGAAAAAGGCCTGTAAACTTCAAATTTACAGGCCTTTATTAACCCCGTTAAGCTGGTAGACGGTTATTTTATCGTGACGGCGTCGGAACGATCGTCCTTCCCGGGTACGAACGGCAACACCTTTGTGACAACCCGGCTGCTTACCTTCACCTTTCCGCTGCCTTTACAGAAACAGCATTCCCGGGAAGGACGGCTCCGGTCAGTACCGCCGGACACGAAACCCAGCCCCGAACAGTTCCGGCAAATGGCAAGGTGCGGCGCAATGTCCCGGATCACAGTCCGGACTTCAAGGCTTGTCATTTCGGCCAGTTTATCCATATACCGCCGTTTTAACCGGCTGTATGCGGTATATTTATAACTTCTGACAAAGTTCCGTTCCTGGGTTGTCCCTTTGTTCTCCACCTGGTCCGCAACCCCCAGCAAAACTTCCTGTCCCCATCGTAACGAACTGTCAAGCTGTTCCGGCGTCTGGCAGGAATCCAGCACCCGTAAAATGGGTGCCAGCTTTTCATTGAACTGTTTTTCGATCCGTTCCATCACTTCATGGCCGCCAGTGACAGCGGTAATTTTATTTCGTTACAGTTTTCATCCTTCAGGGTGACTTCTATAAACTGGCAGGAAGGTTCCGGACGATACGCCGCCCTGATGATGGCGATACCGTCCAGGAACATCTCATCCTGTTTCTTTTGTGCCAGCTTTTCCAGTTCCAGCACTTTGCTGGCCTTCAGGTTCCCTTTACGGTCTTTCGCCAGCAGCCCCATGACAGTTTCCACAAGGGCGGCGGTGTCGTCGTCCTTTGCCAGTGACGCCAGGTAATCCTTCACTTTGGCGATACCGGCGTTTACGGTGTCGTCCCAGCCTTCGTTTACACGATTGCCCAGGGTGATGGACATAAGGCCGTCCTGGGTTGTAAACGTATTGCTGCGGCGGTCTACTTTCGTCTTGAACAGTTCGTCTTTCATGTTAATAAGCAGGTCGGCGTCCCGGAAGACTTCCTGTTTGACCTGCATCATCTGGCTGCTGAGGTTCTGTAACTTTTTGATGTTGGTGGTTACAAACTTGTCGGTAAGCGTCTTGTACGTTTCCCGGTCTTCCTGTTGCTTCTGTTTTTTTGCCTTGTCTTCAGCTTCAAGTTTGGCACGAAGTTCGGCCTTTTCTTTTTCCGTCAATTTTTCGTAATCCATAATCGTTGTTTTTTAAAAGTTTATTAATCTTGTATCACCGTATCCTGTGTCAAAAGCCGGGTCAATTCCCGGTCACGGGCGGCCTTTGTCGGGAAAGGCTTACCCAGGGTTCGCCACTCTGACGATTTACCGTCTTTGATTTTTATTCGTGGGCTGGGCTGATCGTCCGGACGGACAAGTACAAAGCCGACTTTAAACAATTTCTTTTGATCTCGTAAATTCATATATTTCTGTTATTTGTAAAATATGTATTTTTCTTCACAATACATGCAATGATTTTCTTTGCAATACTTTTCAACTGCTTTCCGAGTCTTAAAGTCTTTCACTTTCCCATCTTTTGACGGTATATGCGTTACGTTAAAGTTTTCATCCACTTTTAGAGGGACAAATCTTGTTTGAGTATTAAATCGCTTCATTCTTAATTTGTTGTTATTTAATTTCTTTTTCCATTAATCTTAAAATCCTTTTGAACTCCTTATAAGTCATATTGGTAGGCGCAAAAGATTCTTTTACCTCTTCAAACGGACGAAGAGAATATTTTAATGTTGCTTGGGCTTCTTCTCTTGCTTTTTGAACGCACATCTCAATATATTCCTCATCTGTCATATTATAATCGGTAACAGTATCTATCACCGTTGAAAATCGGCATAAAAGCCCGTTTTTTTGTCTTGCTATAAAACCCATATCCCAATTTTAATTATTAAATTGTTTGATGGCTTCAATTATCATAGAATCGGCCACAAACGTATGTTGCCGAAGGTTGTCTATACGCTTGCTTTGCAGGGAGTCCATGAACTGAAGAAATTCCACGTCGGACTGTAACATAGCTATCTTTGTTTCCTGTTTGATATAACCCAGCAACAGGCACACACATACGGCCATACAGGCCGTCACTTTTAAAACTGTTTTCATGACTTTTTTAATTTAAACATGTATAAATCACACCCGTTGTTGTCCAGGATATAATAATCGGGCTTTATTAAAGCATCCCATACTTCAGGCGCCAGTAAACGTTCGTCACCAAAAGAAGGGCTTTTATACCGGTTGGTAGGGACACAATGGGCTTGAAACAATACGTTATCATTGTCGTAGGTTGAAATGATTTTCATTATATCATCATCGGCAAAATGTTCCAAAACGCCGTGCGTCACCACGATACTGGGTGATTCAAAAAATTTAGGCTCGCAAATGTTTTCTCTGCAATAGAAAAAGGGAACCCTGCCCAGATAGCCACCGGAATAAATCGGGCACGTGTTTTCATGGCATAACCCCAACATGACAGGGTTTATATCAGAAAAAATAACTTTCGACACTTCTTTTGTTTCTGAAACACTGGTCAGCCCCATAGAACCGAGCAGTTTTTCTTCCATGCTGGATATGGATAAACTGACGGTTCCTATTCCACAACCTTCCTCTTTCAATATGACAGGTGTCCCCAATTCTTGCGCCAACCGTTTTATATTGAATATTATTTCCTTTAGAAATAGCCCGTATTTTAACCGGAATGCGTCCCTGTATTCATTGTTCCGGACACGGCTTTTATAATATTCGTCCCAAGTTGTATAAATCATCGCTTTGCTCATTTTTCTTCAGTTTAGTGAATGAATAGATAAATTCAGTAACATAGCCAGCGCATCCTGGTCGGACTGGGGCACCAGTGCCGATTGTTGTTTCTTGACCGGTGCCGGTTTTTCTTTTGCCTTCCGGGCAATGGCCTTCAGCTTTGGAACCAGGGCTTCCAGTTCCGGGATCGTGAGTTTACGGAATACCTTCCCGGCGATACGTGAGTCCAAACAGTAAGCGTCCACCCGATCCCAGTCTGTCGTATCAATCCCTATGACCTGAAGCCAGTGCAAAACTTTCGACCGATAGCCTTTGATACGGGCTTTAAATTCAGCGGCGCCGACATTGCCGTCCAGGGTTTCCTGTAATGAAGCGCACATGGCGTCGTATTCGCTCTGTTTTATTTCCTTTAATGAAGAAGTACGGTTTCCCGTATAGGTCAGTACAAGCTGCTCTTTTAGGCCGTCCTGGTTGCCTGGCATACGCTTTAAAAGTGCATAGAACCGGGCGAAATTGGTTACTTTTCCCATATTCTTACATATTAGTTTTTTGTTCTTTACTATCCGATACCCAGTGAATTGTGATTTCGGCCTTCAGGCGGCCGGTTCCGCCACACACCGGGCACAGGTTATCTTCGTATTCGTCATGTCCGACCTGTCTCGGTGTGAAATACCCCCTACCGTTGCAATAGCTACAATCATGCCCGGTGCTGGTATAGCGTTCGTCGTGGATGCTACCGAAGAAGTTACTGGGTTCAATAGTCAGTATTTCGCTTTTCTTGCTCATGGCTTAATCCAGTTCCGGGCTTTCACAGTCTCGCAGTTCGCTTAAATCGTGCATCCGGACGAATAGCGGATCGCAGTCGTTTGTTTCGTAAACTTCGTCAAACGCTTCCTGGCAGATAGCCCTTTGTTCTCTTGCCTTTGCGTTGGCGTAGTCCTTCATGGCTTCCGTGATTCGCTTCAACGTGATAGGATCGAACTTTTTTCCCAGTTCTTCATTTTTTTTAAGGCTGAACGCCTTCCGTAGTGCTGATAATGCTTCCATAATTCGATGTTATTTAATTGTTAAATTTTTCGTTCCCCAAGATATTCCTGGGCGCCTTCTTCCCAAATGGTGTATTTTTTGACTGATCCGAAAAAACGGCCTTTACTGAATGCCTGGTACCCTTCAACCCATATCTTCAGGCTGGCGTCATACATGACACTTTTAGCGCTACGCCCTGAAGGGTTCTTTCCGTCGGCATGGGAAATAAAAATCAGTAACTTATTCGGGTGCCGTTCCTTAAACTTCAGATATGCCTTATAGGTCATTTGCGTATATTGGAAGCTGTCTATAATGACAAAGTCCGCACTTTTACGCTGTTCCAGCCTTTCGCTTAGGTCTTCCATAGACTCGCCCCGGATTACTTTTAGCCGCCTGTTGGCTTCTATCATGCTTTCCCGACGAAGGGTGTTCTGTAAAGTCAGGCTGGTACCTTCTTCCAGGCTGACATAAAGCACTCTTCCGAACTTGCAAAGTTCACGACACAACTGCATAACGAATGTACTTTTACCGTTACCGGAATTTCCCCAAATGAACCAAACACCGTAAAATTCAGGAGTTCCGAAAGCGTCAGCCCATGCGCCTGTCAGTTTCAGGAGTTTCTTTTTCATCTTCAGTATTTCCGACACTGATAGCGCCCGTTGGAGCTTCTTTTTCTTTGTTTCCTGGGTTGTTTCCACTTGTTTCATTACTTTTATATTTCCCGTTCAAAGACCGCTTAAACGGCCTTAAAACGGTGTTCTATCACTATGCCGCCCGGCGTTTCTTTTCAATCTTTATTTTCTTAGTCACACGCCGCATGTCATTTTCATAGCTGGCAGCGTCCTGGATGATGTTTTCCAGCGCCTTGTCTTCTTTGATGCCGTTCGCTACACATACCGCATACACGTCGTTTGCCGTGTTCTTTGATATTTTGTAGAACTTGCGACCTATACGGCTGTTTATTTCCTGATAGCCTTTTTTATTATGCTTCAGGCCGCTTTCCATACGCTTTTCAATGTAGGAAGTAGAAAGGAAGATAATACCCGCTTTGTCTTTCAGTTGGTTATATATGGTAATGAAGTAGTGAAATACCAGGTCGTTCAGTTTGTCGCCTTCGTCGAAAATCAATAAAGGGCTATCCATCTGAATAATACGGGTGATAATAGCCGACAGAATTTCCCGGATATTGTGGCCATTAGCATTTATGCCGATAACAGCGGCCAGTTCACGGACGAAGTCGCCCTTCTTCATGTCTTCACTACAAAGGAGCGTATATACTTCTTTATGGCTGCTTTGGTAAACGCTGGCGGCCGTCGTTTTACCGCATCCGGACTCACCGACTACCCAGGTGACGTCCTGCCATTCCTGGGCGTCCTGCATGGCGGCAGTTATTTCATGTAAAGCGGTCGTTTCTACTATCTGCAATCCGGCGGCCTGGTGCGGTGTGCTTACCTGGGAATAGATGTTCCGAAACATTTCGTCTGAAATATTTTCATACTTCCCGTTCAGTATGGAAGAAATGGTTCCGGCGCTTACACCGTGAAGACTGGCGGCTGCCTTATTCTGTGAAGGGTACCGGTTACAGTATGTTTTCAGCATGTCCCGGACTTCGTTCTTTTCGTTCATTAATAATGTTGCCATAGTCGTAAGTATTTAATTTATTAATATTTATCAAGTAAAGCGACGTCGTTAAAAGTGATATTACTAAGCTGTTTTCCAAGCAGGCCGACGTTTATTACTTCTACCTGTTTGGCTGGTTTGGACTGTTTTACGGCTGTCTCCATCATGGCTTCAGCGGTAACCAGGTTTAAGCCTTTTATTTTCGGACGGTTCAGGCCGAACTGTTCAGGCGCCACGCCGTGAAGCATTTCCAGTTCTACCGCTTCCAGTTGCTGGCTGACACGTTCCTGCTTGTTCCGGTAATCCATTTTCCGGATAAAGTCCATTTCGCCGGGCTTTTGTTCCTGTATGGCACGATGCACCTTTATGTAAGGTTCGGCGGTGGCTATATACCGCATTCCGTTAATTTCTTTTGTATAAAGCCGTACCTGTGTCATATCCAGCGGATCGTACATGACATAAAATTGTCTGAAAGTGTGCTTTTTGCGGAATTCCAGGTCGGGCATTTTTTCAGCGTCCAGGACTTCATAAGTATATTTTTTCTTGTCGACTGCGATAGTGATCCCGGAAGCGGTGAAGGTTGCCGGTTTCTGTGCAGTAAGCCAAAACATCTCTATCATATCCAGCTGATCCACTTCGGTAGTTTCAGGGTTTACTGAAGTTTGGTACATTTCAAAGCGTGAAACGCCAGTGGCCGGATGCTTTGCGTTATTCCAGGCTTCCCTGGCCTTTGCATAAGCGATTTTCAGTTCTTCCAGGGTGTAAAGGTTTTCTTTGTTCGCTTCGATGAATTCCAGGTTCGGGCGGCTGTTTTCCCGTTTGGTGGTAATATTTTGACCTGTAAAACGCCAGTCCTGGTGTAATATTTCAGCCTGGAAGCGGCCGAAAGCGCTTTCTATGGTTTTACTTTGTCCGGAATAGGGCGCCGTAAAACGGAATACGTGGCATATACGTTCAAAGAATTTTGTAGCTTCCAGTTTTTTGTGACCGCCCTGGTTATCTGTTACAATCTCAAAGGGACGGTGGCCGGCCGTCTGTACAGCCATACGGAAAGAATTATATTGCGCTTCGTAGTTCTCGTTGTCAGAAATATAATAGCCCAGCATCGTTTCGCTGAAAGCGTCCATTACTTCATAAACCTGTGTCGTGCGTACTTGCAGTTTTCCCTTCTCGTCATAGGCCTTGTAATACAGGTTTAACTTTGTACCGTCGGCATACCACAGGGCGTCACGCACGGAAGGGAGTTCTGTTTTATGCTTCCGGGTGTACTTTTGATGTGCGGCCAGTTCGCCATGAACGGCGTCATACCAGCGACGCTTCACTTCCGGACGTTCCAGGTAAGTAACCAGCGACTTAACGCTTTTAAGAGGCTTCCAGCCTTTTTTCAGCGCTATTTCGTTGTACTTGTCGAATATTTGTGTGTTAGTATAAACAGGCACCTTGCTACGCTTCAAAGCGATAATCTGGTTACCGGCTTCCTCTGTGATCTTCACTGTATTTTCGTTTCCGTCCTTACCGGAAATCAAGGCGGCATAGCCGTCACGCTTGTAGGCGTTTAGCTTGTCACGAAAGCCCCGGAGTTTATCCGGCAGGGTATGGCCGTAGTCCTTACGGTAAGACTCCGACAAGGTTAGTGCTTTATGCCATAAATCCTTCGGAATACCGCCGCCCAGGGCTTTCACCTTTGCCAAACGTTCATTTAACGCAGTAAGAACAAGCCCCAGGACTGAAGCGTTAATGGTATATTCATAGACTTTTGTGTCGACCAGTGTCTTACCGTTCGGTAGTATATAAGTCATGTAAAAATCACGGGCGGCCTTATCTGTTTTTAAGGCTTTCTTTTCCATTTCTTGCTGTTCTAAAATCGTTTTAGGGTTTCCGTGAATAGCTTCAAATCGGACACGGAAACGTTCAGGAAGTGAGGAATACACTACACGGACGTAGCCACCCAGGCCACCACCACGATTGGCAAGTTCTATGCGGTTACGTGTCACCAGCTTATCATAATTTGAGCGTTTCATAACTCGCTGACCATCGTATTTTTCAGTCAGTTCGTCGACTGTTACGCATATCATTTTATTAAAGTATTCCATCACGATAGAATTTACTTTGTTATTGTACCGTAGATAATTCGTCTGCCAAATTTTGGGCGGTTGCCTGGATATTTCCCAGTTCAACGAAGCCTGGGTTCTGATAGACCGTTTTTAAATCACTGCCTACATACAGGCTTATTTCCCCATTGTCCATATTACCTAAAAGTCTGACTTGATTGCCAAAGGTTTGGATCATAATTTTTTCTGCTGTGTTGAATATCGTATCACATTGCGGAACATAATTGCGTGCCCTTTTAGGATCAGGGTACAGAACACCACCACGTTCATAGGCGGCCGCCCGAAGAAGTCGGGCGAAGTTACTATCTGTTTTAAAGTTTAGCGCAGCCCACAAAGTTTCTTTCGTTGTTTTGAAGGTTTTAATAATTTCCTTCTTAATCTCCACAGGGAGAAAAATTTGCTTTTCGTTGCTCATATTCATATATGTTTTTTAAGTTACTTCTTTGTTTGCCATTGCGATACAGAGACTTTTCTGTATATTTGGGCGCTCTTAACCCAGTTAAGACGTTGCAAACATACAGAATATTCTGAAATGAACAAAGAAAAAGGAAATAAAAATGCAGAAATTTCTGCAAGGATTGCAGAAATCATTGAATTTATAGGCGAAACCCCTAATAGTTTCGCTAAGAAGTTAGGCTATGATCGGACGCAGACTATATATGATATTCTCAATATGAAGTCTGCACCAAGTTTTGATTTTTTTCGGCGGTTTTCGATTGCAGGATATTCTGAAATAATAAATTTTGATTGGATATTTACAGGCAATGGGAAAATGCTACAAGCTGATCGGTTATCAATACGACCAGAACAGAATACACAAAGCGAAGTTCTGCAAGAAACAAAAGGAGAGGCTGCCGCTTTTTATAGAATGTATAAAGAAAAAGACGAAGAAAACAAAGAGTTATTAAAAGAAAACGCTCGTTTGGAAGAGCGACTTCGTTTAATCAAAACCGAAAAATCAGATTTCAGTCAGAATGCAGGGGGTGTTTCTACCGAAAGCACTTTATTACGTACCAGTCAGGGTGCGACCTCTGCCGGTGCCCACTTAAAGGAATAACGAACCCTAAAAACTAAACAAACACGTGCCCTACGCCTTTACATATCACCGATAAGCGTCCTTTGCAAGAATGAAGGTACACACGCATTTTTTTCGATGTATCTTTATTCTTTTTTAATACAAAGTGTTGAATATAAGATATTTAAAAACACAGATAAGCACTCTTTTATGGGCGTTTTCTCACTTCTTAAAACTGTATTTTCTCTATATTTATGTGCGAAAAATGTAGTTTAAAACACGTTTTGAAGTGTTTTTACCAACTGAAAACTATTTTTTCACCGTTAAAGGTGTCCGTCCAAATGTCCGTCCAAACCTTATTTTTCGTTTTTCCTTTGCTGAAAAATGTCCGTCCAAAATGTCCGTCCAAGTGTCTGTCCACTCTTTTTTTAAAGCCTCAAACATCTTTTAAACAGGTTTTGAAGTAGCCTTCCCGTTTATATTAGAAATCCTTCCACGCAAAGGCGTTTTTAGGCTTTTGTTTCTACCGAATGATAAGAAATTCAGGAATACAACAAAAGCCGCCGTATTACCATGAAAAAGGCCATACAAGCGGCTTTTAACCAACACGAACCCGGCGTATTTTCATTTGTGGCGCCCGTTCAAGTGTATTATATGCGTTGATGAAGAAAAGCCACACACTTATGGCGGCTGATGTAAAGTAAACCTTTTAAAAAGGCTGTTCAAACAGGTATCCCTGTAAAGCAGGTGTAAACCAGTGTAAACCATTTCGTTTTTCTTTCCGTTCTTTTCTATACGTGTTCATTCTTCTATTTATCAACATTTTACATCTTCCAGTTCAATATCGCAAGTTTACAGTTTCGTTTTTCCCCCCTTAAGGGAATCTTTCTGTTTATCCATGATTTTCTATTGACATTAAATGTTCAACGATATTCATATCGACCGGACAGGCACGGGAACAACGTCCGCATCCGGTGCATCCCGTTTCATTAATACGATCCGGCATGTATGAAAACTTATGTAGAATACGCTGTCTCCAGCGGGTACTTTGAGTAGGCCGGGGATTATGTCCGGACGTATGTTGAGTAAATAAAGAAAAGCCACAGGAATCCCAGCAACGAATCCGACTACCGGAACTTCCCCGAGCATCTTCCTGAATATCAAAACAAGCACAAGTGGGACAAACAAATGCGCAAGCGCCACACCCCAAACAACGCTCGGATTGTTGTTTCCAAATAGGGCTATCAAAAGCTCCTTCCAGTTTTTCACGGAGCAGTTCTAACTTGAAACGAACCGGAACAGAAGCCAAATATGTCTCTTTATCTATTCCGTCCGCTGGTGTAGTTTCCTGTACAAAACGTTCTATCAACAATTTACCTTTCGGAGTCAATATCTCCACCAAAGCACTCCGATCCGGTAATTCTGTTACTTGTATATCGCTGCCTTCCGTGTTTCCCGGACCACCATGGACAGAAGTACAAAAACAATATTCATCACATCGGGTACAACTGAAACTAACTAAAGTTATTTTATCCCTCCGCGCATTATATATATCGTCTTTATAATCCCAGTTAAAAATACCGGTAAGTGGAGCAAAACCAGCCGCATCACAAGGACGCACCTTCCAAAGCACAATTTCCGGAAAATCATTCAGATCCCTTTCCTGTAAGGTTACGTCTTTCCCTTCTTTTCTGTATGAGAATAACTTTTCTGCCTTTGGAAAGGCAAAACGCTTCGCGGATTGGGTAGTCTGTACATAATCATCAGCAACTTTATCACCGAAAGCCAATAACCGGAAATCTGTTTTTTCTCCATCATGTACAGGGGCAAACACTTCTATCTTACTGTTTACCATCTGATAAAGCCATTGCTCCAAAGCATGCTGGCTGATATGTAAATTAGTCATTGTTTCCATTAATGTATGAAGTCTTCTTTATCTTCCACTCTAAAAGTGGCAAGTACATTTCCCTTATTCCCCAGATTACCCGGTTGTTTTTCAAACTCATGCCGGATAGTTTCCATCATATTCTGTGTCAGCAAATGAAGAGGAATACCTACAGGACAAGCTTTTGCACACGCTCCACATTCTACACAACGCCCAGCCATATGCATGACCCGGTTTACCTGCCACTCCATATTAGTCAGCGGAGCCGACCATGCCTGTATCCACTGAGGACAGTTCACTTCAACAATGCATCGATTGCAATAACACAATGGGCAAGCTGCACGACAGGCATAACACTTAATGCATTTTGACATTTCATGAATCCAATATTGCCACCTGTCTTCACGAGTCATGTTTTGTATCTTCTCTATCAGTTGGCGGTCTTCTTCACTCGCCAGCATCGGATAGTCAGCCATATAAGCATAAATATCTTCAAAGTTGTCGAACTGAATAACTTCTTCCTGAGCATTCAATGTGAGAATAATCCATTGCTCCTGCTTCAATTGATTTTCTGACGCTAGTTGCAGAATAGTACGCAGTGCAGGGAGATTAGCAAACAAGGCTGTTTTATCTGTACCGAATAATTCTGTTTTAGTCAAATAAACTGCAATATTATTCGTACAAAAGTCATCCCAAACCAGTTTATCTGCCTCCTCTATATTTCTACAAAAAAATGGACGTACTCCGTGACTCCCCTTCTCAAAGCCAATAACCAATTTCACGAGATCCTCGGTGAAAAGTGACTTTACTTTTTCGGCCAATTTATTCATAAGCCACCTCCTGTTCTAAATATGCAGCTACCTTCTTGTATTCTTCGTAAGGTCCTAACTCTCGAATAGCGGCAACTGTCTGATTGACTAACTCTGCCCATTTGGCTCCTTCGGCTGCCGATACCCAAGAATAACAGATTCTCCGAACATCAATGCCCAGGAAATCAAGTAGTCCGCGAAAGACAATCCAACGCCGGCGGGCATGAAAGTTTCCGGATGTATAGTGGCAATCATTCGGATGGCAACCAGATACTATAATACCATCGGCTCCACCAGCAAAGGCTTTCAGTAATAACATAAAATCAATCCTACCCGTACATGGAAAACGTACAATTTCCACATTGGTGGCATATTTCAAACGACTTGTTCCGGTTAGATCGGCCCCGGCATAGGTACACCAGTTACAGACAAAAGCAACAATCTTCGGTTCAAATTCAGATTTATTCTCATTCATATCTAACTTCCTTTTAATTGTTCAACAGAGCCATTACTTCAGCATATACCTGCTCATTGGAATATCCCTGTATGTCAATTGATTTAGAGCGGCAAAAAGCAACACATGTTCCGCAACCCTGGCAAAGCCCCGGATTAACTTTAGCTACTGTTTTCAAAACTTTGCCTGTCCGATCTTTTATCTCTTCACGTTCAATAGCCTGATAAGGACAAGCGGTCTGGCACATAAAACACCCTACACAAGTACTGAACAAGGGAGGTGCAGTCCGATTGACAACAGCAATCATAGGTTCACGCACCAAGTTGGCTTGTGAAAATAAGCTTGCTACTTTCACAGCTGCACCGGATGCCATCCCCACTGTCTCGGGAATATCTTTTGGAGCCTGACAGGCCCCAGCCAGAAAGATACCGGCAGTGTTCGTTTCTACCGGCTTCAACTTAGGATGCGCTTCTGCAAAAAACTGATATGGATCATAGGAGATATGCATCTTCTGAGCCAAGTCTTCTGCACCTTTATTTGCTACTCCTGCTGTAGCCAGTACCACCATATCCGCTTCTATCTCAACAGGAGAAGCACCGAGCAAAGTATCTACTCCCTTTACAATCAACTTGCCATTTTTTTCATAAATCCGTGCAACACGTCCCCGTATATAGTTCACCCCATCTTCTTCAATCGCTCTACGCACAAATTCTTCATAATTCTTACCACCTGCACGAATATCCATATAAAAGACATAAGATTCACCATTGTGTACTTTATGCTGATAAAGCATAGCATGTTTGGCAGTATACATACAGCATATTTTGGAACAGTAAGGAATACCTTTTGCCGGATCGCGTGAACCGGCACATGCAACAAACACAATTTTTTGAGGGATTTTACCATCTGAAGGACGACGGATTTCTCCCAAAGTAGGTCCGGATGCAGAAGCCAACCGTTCAAACTGAATCCCGGTAATAATATCTTTATATTTTCCATAGCCATATTCCGGGAAAAAGTCTGTATTCAGTACATTAAATCCGGTAGTAACCACAATAGCTCCAATATTTTCTGATATAATACGGTCCTCTTGGTCAAAACGAATAGCTCCGGTCGGACATACCTTTTCACAAACACCGCATCTTCCTGTCCGAAAATGAGTGCAATGTACTCTGTCGATTACCGGCTTATTAGGAACAGCCTGAGGAAACGGAACATAAATTGCAGTCCGCATTCCCAAACCTGCATTAAATTCGCTCGGAATCTTCTTTGTGGGACATTTCGTTGTGCAAAGTCCACAACCGGTACATAACTTTTCGTCAATACTCTTTGCCTTTAAGCGAATACTTGCTTTGAAATTACCTATAAATCCTTCCAGACTTTCCAATTCTGCATAGGTATAAAGCGTAATATTAGGATGCTGAGCCACCTCAACCATACGTGGAGTCAAGATACATTGAGAGCAGTCTAAAGTCGGGAATGTTTCTGACAACTGTGACATATGCCCGCCTATAGAAGGATCTTTCTCTATCAAAATCACCTGATATCCACAATTGGCAATATCCAGACTTGCTTGGATACCAGCTATTCCGCCACCTATCACCAAAGCTTTTTTAGTAATAGGAACCTGTATCGGATTCAGTGGACGATTCCGCTTTACCTTCTCAACCAAACTTCTCACAATGTCAACAGCCTTACGTGTAGTTGCTTCTCCTTTATCATGCACCCAAGAACAATGTTCACGAATATTGGCAATTTCACACAAATAAGGATTTAGGCCTGCTTCGGCACATGCCCGACGAAAAGTCGGTTCATGCATACGGGGAGAACATGCACCTACCACCACACCATCCAAATCATATTCTTTAATTGCATTCTTTATGAGTGTCTGCCCCGGATCCGAACACATATATTTATAATCAACAGCGTATGCCACGCCTTCCATATTCGCAGCCAGCTCAGCAACTTTTATACAATCAACAGTAGCACCGATATTTTCTCCGCAATGGCATATAAAGACACCTATTCTTGACATAACTCAGCCTCCTTTAAGTTTACACCCACAAAATGACGCTTCAACCCTAAGTCTTTAGCTGAAAGTCCGATAGCCAATCCTAACACTTGAGTTACATATAGCACAGGTATTGTTATCGGTTCCATCAAATGCCTGTTGATAGTAGAACGACGCATATCCAAATTGGAATGACACATCGGACAAGCCACAATGACAGCTTCCGCTCCTCTGTCGCTGGCATCTTTCAAGATATTTCCAGAAAGACGCCCAACCAAATCTGTGCGCGATACGGACAAGCCCGCCCCGCAACATTCAGTCTTAAATGCCCAGTCTATAGGATTAGCCCCCAATATTGACATAATCTTATCCATACTTTGCGGATCCTCCAAACGATCAAACTTTAAAACTTTATGCGGACGAAGTAATAAACAGCCATAATAACAAGCCACCTGATGAGCAAATGGCCGTACAATCTTATCCGGCAATATATCCAATATATATTTTTCTATAAATTGAAGGACATTCAAGACTTTTACTGTTCCCAGATAAGGCAAACCTACCACCGTCAGCACATCATCCTTCAACTTTTCATTATTTTCCAATTCATATTGCGCCACACTCAGACGATTATAGCAGGAAGCACAAGGAACCACTATTTCCTGAAAGCCTTGTTTCTCGGCCAATGCCAATATACGAGTAGGCAGTGCTAAAGACAATTCTTTATTCATGGAATGTGCCGCAGTAGCACCGCAACAATTCCAATCTTTCAACTCTACCCAATCAATCCCCAAAGCCTTTCCTATTGCCTTAACCGACTCATTGTATTCACGGGAAGTACCATTCAGCGAACATCCCGGATAGAAACCTATTCTCATACTTTTCTACTTTTCTTTTTTGTCAATAGTTTTGGAAAATATCTTCTTTATCTTTTGCCTGGTCTCAATACATTCCGGCAAAAGGTTCAATTTTCCTTTCTTCAACATACCGGGAACCAAGTTTACATCCTGTAGCATGTGAAAGGTACGCATCTTAAATCCGGCAACTAAACCTATCTCATACAACCTTCCGGTATATCTCACTGATTGTAGGAAAGCACTGTGGAAAGCAACCACAGGCCGGGATTGTTTATTTATACAGTTCCGGTGGCGGGACTGCTCCCGTAGATAATCCATGATTTTAGGAATATCAATTTCTTTAGGACACCGTGCAATACAATTCCCACAATTCAAACAAATCCAGATAGCATTGGAACCAAGCACACGATTGTCATTTTCAGGGGTTCTTGTCTGAAGCAAACGTACCAAGAAACTGGGAGGAAAATCCATTTCTTCCGCTAAGACACACCCTGCCGTACATTTACCGCACTGATAGCAGCGCGATATGATGACACCCGCCTCATGCTCCAAGCCATAGGAAATACATTTTTTGTTTTCCATGTCAGCATGAAATTAAATAAGAAATAATAAAGATAAATGAAGCAATAGATAGAGCCTGCAGAAAAGAAGCTGTTGCTCCTCACCCTATCAACAAGTTAGAAAAGAAATGTGAATTAAATAAGAATATGGCCTAATGTATAGACATAGTATCCGTTAGAATATTTAATATAATTGGTATCCGGAGAAAGTCCTCTCCATTTATTTTCCGGAAGTTGAGTATCTGAAAGACAAAGCATCTGCACGATTGTAGCAGAACAAAATCTCAAAACTTTAGAAGGTGTTGTGGTATTTCTGAAAGAAAACAAACCACCTAACACCCCGTCACTAATTGTATAATCGGATGCTTCGCTATCGAAAGCGTGACTTCCTCCATATGATTGTCCGGCAACAGTCACAGAAATCTTCTGTGCCAATCTGGTATCGGATTGCACATCCATGGCAACAACCCCGGCATTGGGCTGAGCCTCTTGCACTTTTTCATCAGGAGTATAGTGAAATCCTAACATTAAAAGTGAACCAAACAATATGCAAAAGATATACTTCATCATAACGGGTGCAAACGTAGTAATTATCTTTAATATGAATACATTTTTATCAAGAAATTAATATTTATTTCACACTTTCCAATAATAACAAAATCATTCAAAAAAAGCATTAGAATACCAGATGAACTGATTTGCAGCCTCTTATCATTTCAAATTGATGTGAATTCCAATTCATAACCTCATTATTAACTAATTGCTACTTGTATTTGATTTAGGAAAGAAGGGTAATAACCCAATAAACTCCGGCTGCCAAGAGCCCACTCACCGGAATAGTCAGTACCCAAGCAGTCATCAGACTTCTTGTTACTCCCCAACGTACAGCGGAGAGTCTTTTAGTAGCACCGACTCCAATAATAGCTCCGGTAATTGTATGTGTAGTACTCACCGGAATTTTCAAGAACTCCGTAAGATATAAAGTAAAAGCACCGGCCGTTTCCGCAACAACACCTTCCAAAGGGGTTACTTTGGTAATCCTGGTACCCATCGTTTTCACAATCTTCCACCCACCGGACATTGTACCAAGAGAAATGGCTGTAAAACACGAAAATGCCACCCAATCCGGTAAATCCTCAATACTGTTTATTCCCATTCCCAAGCCTTCCGAATGGGCTGCTATCATGGCCGCCGCTATAATACCCATTACCTTTTGCGAGTCATTCAAACCATGCCCTATACTGAACATAGCCGAAGAAACAAGTTGCAATTTCTTAAACCAGACTTCAGCTGTATGGGGATGTGCACGCCGGCAAGCATAAAGAACCAACAATGTGAATCCGAAGGCAACAATCATTCCTATCAAAGGAGCAAGAAATATGAAAGCCGCAATCTTCAGAATGATATTGAGTTGAATAGCATCGAAACCATGAGCCATAATGGCGGCTCCTGCAAATCCGCCAATAAGGGTATGGGAAGAAGATGAGGGAATACCTCTCCACCAGGTAAACAGATTCCATGCTATGGCAGCAATTACTCCGGATAATATAATCGGCAGTGTAATAAACTGTTCCATCACAGTCTTGGACACAGTATTGGCTATACCGAAACCACCGATTAAATATTTGGCAATAAAAAATGCAACGAAGTTAAAGAAAGCCGCCCATATTACTGCCTGAAAGGGAGTAAGAACTTTGGTCGATACAATAGTGGCTATTGAATTCGCCGCATCGTGGAAGCCATTGATATAATCGAATATCAGAGCCAGTACAATAATTATTACTAACAATTCCATGTTCTCAACTTCTTCTATGCGTATTTTATAATCAAATTCTTTAGTATCTTGCCTACCTGCTCTGCCACATCGGTCGTTTTTTCCAATTCATGCATGATCTCTTTAATCTTGATAAGTTCAATGCAGTCCTTTTCTTCTTCAAAAAGCTTCGTGATAAAGTGTTCATATACATCATCTGCCTGATTTTCTATATCATGCAACTTATTACAGTATCCACGCAATGCGGCCGGTTTCTGACGGAAAGTTTCAAGTTCATCCATCGCCTTGCCAATATATACAGCTTCCTGTTGAATCAGGCGACTCAATTCTTTTCCGCTATCGGAAATCGGACGAGGATTATAGATATTAATACGTTTGGCACAACTGTTTATCCCGTCTATAACGTCATCCATGGTTGAAGCCAACGCATGAATATCTTCACGGTCAAAAGGAGTAATAAAAGTAGTTCCAAGCTCATCAAGGATTAAATGAGTTAATTTATCCCCCTCACGTTCCAGGTCTTTTATTCTTTTATAATAATCTGCTCTCTCCTCCGGTTTATCATGTTGTAAACTTTCTACCAAAAGAGTGGATGATGCAGACAAAATCTCAGACAATTGTTTCAACAGAGGAAAGAACTTAGGTTCTTTGGGAGTAAACCTGCTAAAAAAAGAATTCTTCATAAGAATAAAAATATCAAATTATTTCTGTTTTTTTGATTTCATTTTTGCCCGTATCACCTCTATAATGGCAGGTAATATGGATATAACTATAATTGCCACAATCAACAATTTAAGATTTTCCTGCACAATCGGGAGGTCTCCGAAGAAATATCCGGCATAGCAGAAAAGTGCCACCCAAGCTGCACCTCCTATCAGATTGTATACCATGAAATAATAGTAATGCATTTTACCCATTCCTGCTACAAACGGAGCAAAAGTGCGCACAATAGGGACAAACCTGGCTATAATTATGGTCTTGCCTCCATACTTTTTATAAAATTCATGTGTTTTATCCAAATGACTTTGTTTGAATATTCTGGAATTGGGATTATTGAACAATTTGCGCCCGAAGAGATGCCCTATCATATAATTACAAGAATCTCCCAAAACTGCGGCGAAAAACAAGATCAAAACAAGAATATTTACCTCAAGAGGCGTCCCGGGTAACGAGGCTATAGCTCCCGCCACAAAGAGTAATGAATCTCCCGGAAGAAAAGGAGTAACAACCAATCCCGTTTCACAAAAAATGATTATGAACAATATTATATAAGTCCAAGCATGATATTCCTGCACAATGTTAATCATATATTGATCAATGTGAAGAATAAAATCTAATATAAATTCCATTATCTATTGAGTATTAACATATAGGTATATACATATTCCACAACAGAGATACGACTTTTCAGTTATTCTCAATGAAAGAAATACATATGAATTGAAGTAATAAGGAGATATAAGACACACTTAATGCCTTATAGAAAAGAGAAAGATTAAATAATAATATGTCTTAACGCATAGATATAGTATCTACTGGAATAGTGAGTAAGAGAGAGTTGATACGGAAAAGACATTCTTTTTTCTTCGGGAAGTAGCACCTTTATGGATTTGACGATCTTTGCTACAACTGAAAGGGCATTAAATCTTAGAACTTGTGAAGAAGGAATATTACTGCGCGAAACGGATGTTGCTATATTACCAATAGCCTTACTCGCATATTCTCCGCCATAGACCACTTTCCTACATTGCTCTGCACCTGCCTCAGATATATTACATTCCGTCTTACCCTGCTGCAAGCCTGTTACACGAAGTTCCTTATACTCCTTCATATCGCCGGATACAGATTCGAATCCCGATACAAGAAATACACCTAATAATATGCAAAATAAAAGTATATACTTCGCCATAACGGCTGCAAATATAAAAAGTATTTTTTAGAGATGAATCATTTTAGCCTTTTATCTTGCAAACCTCTTTTATTCTTTTCCGGGTAATATATACAAAAAGAGCGGATCGTCATACATATAACATACCTGATACAATCGCTTCCCATCTGATACAACCCTGCCCCAATGGTCAAGTTTATAACGTGCTACCGGATTGCCACCCCAATCATATTGCTCCACAAAGATATATCCGTCACTTTTACCGTTTTCACGTGATACCTGAAGTGGAGTACGTCCGCTATAAGTCAGGATGTTTTTTACTAAATGCAAGATTATATATCTGCTCTGTATGCAAACTGTCCCCTTGATAAACAGCACGAATAATGGCTTTTCCTCCTGATACATTATCAGCATAATAGAAAGTATCCCGGGAAACTACACATATCTGCCGGTCAGAATAAGAAGAACCTTTTTCTGACTTAAAAGTAAAGGGTAAAGGTTTCAAGACACCTGTCGTATCGGTTTCAAACAGTTGCATAGTGCTGGTTTCATATACATACGTATCGGGAGTAGATACACTGGAAGGTACCAGATGGGGTTTCTGCAATAATCGTGTCGTTCGCCTCCCGATGTTTCTGCTCTGCCCGCGGCTTGCAGGCAGAGAGAAACGATAGAGACAGCAATATAATGTAAAGTAAGTGTTTCATTTATTATTTCAACTTAGCGTACAGAATATAGTTATTGTCATTCTCATGAATGCTATCTGCCAGCTTTTGTATACGTTCCCGGTCGGCAGCAGAAATGTCTTTAACGTCTACCAGATATTTTTCCAATGTTTCTTTCAGAGTTACAGGCTCCATGTTGGCCGTATAATATCCGTTTGAGCAACTGTACGAAAACCAGGAAATAGGCAAATTGCCCAGATAGTCATTCTCCACTTTATAGAAAGCGCCTTTTAAAGTCTGTTTATCTATAATAAAATCAGCAGGAGCCTCCGTCGTGAAATTGTTTTCATCCAATTGTTTTTCTATGGATATACTTCCCAAGAAATGATGTGGAAATTCTTTGTAATCATGAATAGGGATTTCTTTTTTTGCAAAATTCATAGTGAAACGAGGATTCAAACGTCCGTTGGCATAATGATAAAGGCTATCCGGACGGCGTTCCCAGAATGGAGAAAGAGATACATCAAAATCAGCACCATTCTTATTACTATGTACCTCATTGCTGAAATCAGGTTTTAAGGCCAAATGGCGTGAACGTATCGTATCTTGTATTTCTCCACTGAACTTCTGAGTCCATGCCACATACGGCAAATAATCAAAAGGCAGAAGGAATACAGACAAAAGAGAATCCTTTGTATTTGCCTTGAAGACACCTTTCGGCACCAAACCGGGTAGTGAAATGTTCTGTACAGACTGTCCTTTCAAATCATAGGCCAGCAGAGATCTTGCATTCCACGGAAGTAAATATATACGCCCACCAGCCTCGTCTATCTGAGCATCATAGATCAACTGATACTCACCGGGACCTTGTCCAAAAGCCCCCACATTGCCAAGAAACTTTCCAGATTTATCGAAAAGCTTAAAAGGAGTTTGGTCTTTGCCCCATACCAATATATAATTGTCAGAAACAATCACATTCCGCACAGGCACCAATGCTTCATCCCGGTTATCCAACTTCACAATCTGCAATTCATCTGCAAAATAACTCAATGGAAGTACTAATGTATCTTTCAGTGCCGATTGGTTGCAAACCCATACAGAATCTCCATTTAAAATCTCCACCGAACCAACTATCGGTTGTGCGTCTAATGCATCACCTTTTGATCCTTGTCCACCATTTGTACAAGAACTCAACCCTCCAATAAACACCAGGCATATCAGTCCTGCACTTTTCCATTGTTTGCTTTTCATATTTTTATTTTTTACATGAAACAATGAGGCAAAGATAGCTGGACAAGGAAGGAAATACAAATTATCTTATAGACAAAAGCTCAAAAACGGCGCAAAAAATCATCCAAAGTCTCATTATTCTCCGTCAATCCCAACTTATCTCGTTTCATCCGCTGTTTCTTACGACTTATCGAGGTGCGACTGATACAGTAAATGTCAGATAGATCTTTAATACTAACGTTTATTTTCACCAGGCAACAAAAATACACATCCTTCATGCTCAATCCCGGAAAAGCTTCCAGTAATCGCACTGAAAATTTATCATAACTTCCATCCACCGTTTGGCGTATATCCTCCCATTCTTCATTAGACAAGGCTATACGTCGATTTTGATTATCATTTTCCTCTTCAGCACTCTCCTCTTCTTTTTCCAAAGAGGGAATTTTATGAAACGACTTCATCCGTCGAAAAAGCGATTCACGAAGCTGACTCTCTTTTTCGCGCAATATACTCAACTCTTCCGACTGCTGTAACAATTGTTCCGTCTGACTCAGTCTCAGGGATTGCTCACGCCAAAGCTGCTTATACATCTGGCGTTTGCGACGTTGCCAAACAATATAACTCGCAGCAAATGCCACAACAAAACAAAGTCCCAAACTTAACAGCCAGATTCCCCGCCTCTGCTTATCTATTTTCAACCGGTTCAGTTCATTTTCCAGTTTAGCCTTTTCATACTTCGTCCGGCTTTCAACTCCTTCCTCTCTTCTCAGTTCATTTACAAGATGTTCATTAGCAGCAAGTGCTGAATAGAAAGAGCAGCTGTCTTTCCCCAGCGAAGAGTATAGTAACTTCAACCTCCGGGATGCCTCGGCTGCAACCCAACGGTTCAAGGACATCGACGCAATACGATAATAGGTAGAAGCAGAAGCATATTCGTTGATACCGGCCCAAAGATTTCCTTTAGCTAAATGATAATAAGGTACCATCTGCCTGTTATCCATATTCTTCCGTATAGAATCTAATCCAGATACCCCTTCCCGGAAGCGCCCGGCAGCAGTATAGGCATCAGCTATTCCCTGACAGATAAAACTATACTGCCATTCTTCTGCCGTACGACTGGCCCTCAGAAAATAACGGATAGCCTCATCCGATTCTCCTCTTGCCGAATAGACAGAAGCAATGTAACGGTTCACCTGCGCTTTATGCCCATCACGTATGAAGAAACCTTCAGCCAATTGCATATAGAATAACATGCTGTCCATGTTATTGGAATGATGATAAACTGCTCTTCCTTTATTATACAAATTCAAACCGATTGCGAAAGAGTCGGGTATTATCCGGGAACTTTCACTTATCGGTGCCTTCCCTCTCCCACAAGAAAAGAAGAAAAAAAGTATCAAAAACAGGAATAACAGTTTCTTCATAATTTTGACTGATTACCGATTACGCTTTAAAGCTATGCGATCTGTAATAGTAGCGGGCAACTCCCTTTCATAATGGGTAACCATAATCATGGTTTTATCCTGCCGGCGGCAAAATGCTTCGATTATCTTCTTTACCCGCCGACGATTGTATGTATCCAGACCATGCAAAGGCTCATCCAGTATCAATAATTCCGGATCTTTTACAAAAGCACGTGCCAGAAGTGCCAGACGTTGCTCACCGCTGGATAATTGCAAGAAAGGTTTGTCTTTTAAGGCAGCAATACCGAAAATATCCATCCACCATTCACAAACAGACATCTGTTCCGCTTTCGGGCGCTTGTATAGTCCGATACTGTCGTGCAGGCCGGAGGCAACTATTTCAATCGCCGGTAGATTCTTCAAATAAGCACGGTGCATTTCAGGGCTGACATAACCAATATGTTTCTTTATTTCCCAAATGCTCTCCCCCGTCCCTCTCTTTCTCCCGAACAGACTGATATCGCAAGCGTATGATTGAGGATTATCGGCACACACAAGACTAAGTAGAGTAGACTTTCCCGCTCCATTCTCACCACTCAACGCCCACTTCTGTCCGCGCATCACTGTCCAGTCCAGTTCTTTCAAAATAGTACGGTCACCATAGCGAATACTGACTTTATTCAATCGGACCACTTCATCGGATACATAATTGGTATTATCATAGGGAAGGTCAATAATACGCTGCTGTAAATCTTCGGGTACAAGTATATCTGCATTCCGGAATATGGTAAGATATTGATCACGTTGCATCATTTGCCCTACCGTACGATTAGCTATCGGCAACACTTTATTAATATATGAGGGAATATCATCCATCATAGAAAGTATCAGGATAAGTTGTACGGCAGAGCGTTTGGCTAGTCCTGCCAACAAAGTATTCAGCAATTCACGGGTCTGGGCATCCAGTCCAATGAAAGGATTATCCATAATAAGAACACGGGGAGCTGTAAGTAGTGCCTTCACTAACTGAAATTTACGCAACTCACCACTGGAAAGAAGAATCATCGGCTTATCCAGCATAAGTTCAATACGGAATAATTCAAAAAGTTCTTGTTTCAGTTTCTCATCCCTGACTTCTCCCAACATATCCCTGACTAACGGAACATCATCATGATCATGGGTGTTCCAACGCTGCTGATAATAGTAATTGGCATCCGCCGACCCATACGTATCGCGAAAAGCAATATATTTGATATTCTCATAGACTGTTTTTGACGTTGAAGGAGAAAAGTCATAGGTTATTGTTCCTTCCTTCAAAGGGTATTTTCCGATAAGCATATCTACCAAAAGGCTTTTTCCAGAACCGTTAGGTCCGACAATGGCAATGTGTTCATCTGCCGGAAAAGATGCGGAAGCAGGTGCAGCTAATCGCACAAGTGGATTACGAGCCACACCACCCGTCAAACATATAGTATATGGTTGCATTATTTCAGACGTATTTTGTTTAGTGATGCCACAAAGATACCAAGTTTTCCTTTTAAATGCTCAAAATGAGAGCAGTTTAATCAATTCTTCCTTTTTTAAGCAACTAATATGAAAAATAATCCATATATTGGGAAACAATTTCCCTAGGAAATCTGTTTCTTTAAAAGACATGTATCAAAAGTATTAAAAAGGATGGAAAAAACATTCGCTAAAAGATATTGGCCTACAATCGTAGGTGCAATAGTAGGGGCTATTGGCGGCTATCTATATTGGAGGTATGTCGGCTGTAGCACGGATACTTGTCCAATTACCTCATCTCCACTAAACAGCACATTGTGGGGAACTGCCATGGGTGGCCTATTAGGGAACATTTTGCAGCCAAATATCATAAAAAAGAACAATCAAGATAAATAATACAGGATCTATGGAGAAAGAATCAACACCAGAACGCCCGTCAGGCCAGACCTATGACCTTTCCGGTATGTTTTCGCTGGCTCTCCGCCTGGTAGTCGGATGGACTTATTTTTCTGCATTCTGGCGAAGATTAGTTCTTTTCCGGTGAGCAATATACGTAATAAATATGTTGCAAAAGTAAAACCCGGGGAACATAGTCTCGTTATTCCATTAGGGGCTAAAGCAGAAATTAATATTGAAAAAAACACTAGCGATATACCAACTGGAATATATAAACTTGAATTAATGGATATAAGCGGAATTACCTGGAAAACGGATATCGCTAAAGAATAACACAAACTATAATATAATGCCCAAACTCTCAATTTTTATGTATCCGGGCGAATACAGATGCGCCCCTACAAGTAACACAACTCGTAGGGGCGATATTTTATTATATATACGCTATTCTTATTTATAAATAATCAACGCAGACTGTGCAGGAACGATCACTTCTGATCCGTAAAGTGTACCCAATCCTTTTTCACTGATGAAACCATCCTTGCAAACAACCGTATACTTACCTTCGGGAACTGTCAGTTTAGCAGGTTCTTTACGTGAGTTCAACGCCACTATAATATCTTCCCATGCATCACTGTTGGCATGTTCCTTCAAACGGTAGGCTATCAAGTTACTGCCCTCCACAGGAAGGAATTCCAAATGCTTACGTACCAGATCCGCATCTCCCATGCGGAAAGCAGGGTGATTCTTGCGTAACTGTATCAAACCTTTATAATAAGCGAAAACATCTGCATGTTCTGCTTTACGTTTCCAGTCAATAGCATTTATAGAGTCAGGACTTTGGTAACTGTTATGCACGCCCTTCTTATCACGCATCACCTCTTCACCGGCATAAATAAACGGTATGCCTTGTGAAGTAAATACAGCCGTTTGAGCCAATTTATCCAATTTTATCAACTCCTGTGGCGTAATACCCGGAACACTTGCATTCAGTCTGTCAACCAAGCACATATCATCATGGCAAGAAACATAACTGACCATTTGTGTCGGCTGTTCAGCCCAGGAAGCCTTACTATAATTCACCAAATCATTGTCCACTTGCGGATGCTTGATAGCACCAACAATACCAAACTTGATACTCTCCTCTCCTCCCGGAACTCCGGCAAGAAAAGCACCTTGATGATTGTCATTGAACGGGCCACGCAATCCATCGCGCATTTCATCAGAGAATGCAGCGATACCCGGCATCCGGTAAGTATTTGCTTTCATAGCCAACGAGTCTTCCGGCATCTGGGGAGCTTTAGCCGCCCAACCTTCACCATAAATAATGATACTCGGGTCAACTGCCGTAGCTGCCTTACGAATTTCATTCATCGTTGCTATATCATGAATGCCCATCAGATCAAAGCGAAAACCGTCAAGGTGATATTCATTAATCCAATGCAACACGGATTCTATCATATATTTCCGCATCATAGGACGGTTACTTGCCGTTTCATTGCCACAAGCGGAAGCGTCAGCAAAGCTACCATCCGGCATCTGGCGATAAAAATATCCCGGCACTGTACGTTCAAAGTTGCTTTCAGCCGTATTGAATGTATGATTATACACCACATCCAACACTACACGAATTCCTGCTTTATGCAATGCTTGCACCATCTGTTTGAACTCTTTAATACGAACAGAAGGATCATAAGGATCGGTAGAATATGAACCATCAGGCACATTGTAGTTCTGAGGATCATATCCCCAATTGTATTTGTTTTCATCCAATCTGGTCTCGTCTACGGAAGCATAGTCATAAGATGGAAGAAGATGTACGTGCGTCACACCCAGTTCTTTCAAGTGATCAATACCGGTTGCCAATTGTTCAGGACTCAACGTACCTTCTTCTGTCAATGCCAGGAATTTACCTTTGTGCTGAATACCGGAAGAAGGATCGATAGAAAAATCACGGTGATGCATTTCATAAATAATCGCATCTGCCGGAGAAGCCAACGCTGGGCGTTTATCAGCTGCCCAACCTTCGGGATCAGTCGCATTCATATCTATAATTGCGGCACGCTTTCCATTTACTCCTACGGCTTTGGCGTTGATGCCCGGAGTATCTCCCATCCATTTATCCTTAATCTTTACATTGAATGTATAGAATTTCCCAATCAGGTCTTTTTCCACCTTTGCTGTCCAGGTTCCTTCCTTATCGGCCACCATTGAAACGGTTTCATAAGCATGACCACTGTCACCGGTATCAAACAACATCAGACGCACTTCATCGGCAGTGGGTGCCCACAAAGTAAAATTTGTAACTTCAGGAGTATACTCCATCTCTGTCAGGTCACCCGAGCGAACAGGATACAGCTCATAAGACGCGTACTCTTTTTTCGCCGGAGAACAGCTGACAATCGTAGCAGCAGCCACTCCAATCAAGGCAAGTTCATTCAGTTTCATGGTCGTTATTTTAAGTATTAAATGTCATGTATTAATTATTGAGTATCAAGCATTAAGTATTAGATATGAGATATTATCGCTTTACTTTGTCGGGATTCTTGGCTATGAAATCTTTCCAGCCATGATATCCTTTCTCTACTGTAGGGCGTCCCATTTGCAGAAAATGACAATAAGCGGCAGCAAGACCGTCCGTGGCATCCATAAATGTAGGCATATCCTCCTTTGCAAAATGCAACATACGTTGCAACATATCTGCTACCTGCTCCTTGGAAGCCTGACCGTTTCCGGTGATAGCCATTTTAATTTTTAAAGGAGCATATTCCGTGATCGGTATATCCCGGCTGAGAGCGGCCGCCATGGCAACACCTTGTGCACGCCCCAACTTCAGCATAGACTGTACATTCTTCCCGAAAAAGGGTGCTTCAATGGCAAGTTCATCAGGCAGATAGCTCTCGATTATACTCAACACCCTCTCGTGTATATGACGTAATTTCAAGTAATGGTCACCCATTTTACGCAAATCAATAATGCCCATAGCTATCATCTCAGGTTTTGTTCCCTGTACACGCAAAACTCCGTATCCCATAATGGTCGTACCGGGGTCAATGCCCAGAATTATCTTTTCCTTGACAGGCTGTATCACTCTATCACCTCCATCAGTGTAGGAAAGCCTACTACTTTATCCTGGAATATCTTAACCAGCTCTTCGTTCAACTTCGTTCCCTGTTCCAGATGCCAGCGATGCAAAATACCGGAATTTTCCACTTCAAACTGAAGGGAATAACAGGTACTGCCCTCTTCACGGTGACTGAGTACACGAACAATGCGCGGTGTATGCAATGCACCAGCCTTTTCTACTTCAGGTAAATAGAATTCTTTGATCCAGATCAGGAAGTTATCTTCCTGTCCTTCTTCTACTTGATAGGTTGTATTATAAATCAGCATATTTTTTCTTTCACTTTGTTTCGCAAACATAGCAATTATTTCAGAATAATGCATTATATTTGCGCCACCAAAAAGAGAGAAACCTCGCAAACGTTAGCGAAGGATCAAAAAAGGGGGGTTAGCTCATCTGGCTAGAGCGCGACACTGGCAGTGTCGAGGTGATCGGTTCGAGTCCGATACTCTCCACGATAAAAAGGAATATATCAGAAGCAGGATATATTCCTTTTTTTACTCTATCTCCCCACCTATCCTTTATAAATCCAAAAAGATTCCACAATAGAATACTTAGGAACAATAAGAAAGATGAGTAAAAGGTCGTATGAAAACCACGCTTTGCTTTATTACTTTTCTTCTTTTGCCCGTAGCAAAACTTCGTCCTACAGTTGCGGGCTATACGTTTTCCAATTGTAGGCTATGCAGCCCGCAATTGCGGGACAGACAGCCCACAATTGGAAAACGAGGTTTTACTTATAGCATAATGACATTAACATGAAAGCTTTAGGGGAAAAAGAAAGGGGCATATCAAATTTTACATCTATAATTCAGCCTTCTATACCATGAGAGGATGGTGTTTAACTCCAGTAATGAATAATTGCAGGCTAAAAAAAGATATTTGTACGAATTCGGGCAAAGTTTGTACAATGCACATTAAGAATCTGTGGATTAGTAAATTACAAGTATAAAAACGTTCTTTATTGTCTGTTTTATGGTGTAGGATGAAGCTTTTATGCATCTTCCTACACCGCTTCATACATCATATATACACCTGATAATCAGATAAAAATAACAAATGGTGTAGGATGTAGGAACTATTGATGCAAAGTGAAATGGTTCATTCAAGCATCCACACTCAAACAAACCATTTCACCTTTAATCAAACAATGTAATGATTTTAAAACTTATCCTATTGTAACTTAAACGTCACAGGCACTGTAAACTTGCAGCGTACGGGTACGCCACGTTGTTTTCCGGGCTTCCATTTCGGCATGGTAGAAATAACACGAACCGCTTCTTTGTCCAGATAAGGATCAACGCCTCTTATCACGTTCACATCCACGATGCTACCATCCTTGTTCACAACAAACTGTACTGTTACACGCCCCTGGGTTCCATTCTCTTGTGGAATGGTGGGATACTTGATATTCTTACTCAAATACTGTAAAAGACCGACTGTACCACCATTGAGAAATTGCGGATTTTCTTCCACTACTTCAAAAATCTCATCTTCTACCGGTACATCTTCGTCCACAGTGACAGGTATGTGTTTCACTACCACATCCTCACCGGTTTCTTCCGAGGAGGCAAAATTGGTTTCTTCTACATTAGCGTCATCATCTATTATTGTCAAAACATCATTAATAGGAGTAACTTGAGGTGGAGGTGGGGGAGCAACCTCAGGCTGCCTTGTAAGAGGGATCTCCATGTCCTGTTCAAATACATTTTCGACGATACGACCACTCGTGTCAATCTTAATATCACGCGTCCATTCAAACGCTACGAACATGAAGGCAAGTACGACTACATAACCTACAAGTAACCACGTGGGTCTCTTGCTTTCCAAGTTTGCTTTGGGTGTTTTTTTGGTTTCCATAGTTTACAAATTAGTTACTATATAATGCCTTCCGTTAAGAATCTGACACTATATAGATATTGTTAGTAATACGAAAACACTTGTGGCCACTATTTTCTGTAATAAAGATAGTTGAATAGCTATTAAGTTGTTATCAGAGAGACCTATTAATATATTTTTTTAATATCTGTTCGAAAAAATTGCTTAGCAAAAAGATTATTTACGCCGGAATACTTAAGAATACTAAAAAAGCAGTTACCTTTGCCGAATAAATCAATCATAAAAGATGAAACAAACTAATTTAAGGAAAAGCGACATTATACTGCATACGCTTAACCCCTATGACCCTGAAATGCAGCGTTACCTTTCCCTCTCTAAAAGAATCGAGCAATTGATGAACAATGCGGAAGATGAAAACGACCCATGTGTTCCTGTTGAGCTCATGGCAGAATTCTTTGTTTTGCAAGAAGAACTTTATCAGAAGGCACTGAAAAAGAACAAAGAAGAAGCTAATTAACCTCCCACAAAGATAAGAAGGACGGTGCATAGCTGATAAGGGTAATGATTATCCGCAATCTATACAATACGGAGATCGCATAGAGATGCTACGAAGATTTACACAGCCACAGACTTTTTCCCCGCGACCGATTAATTTTATAAAGAGATTGGGAGCGAAATCATGATAAAGTTGTATCTTTGCACCGTTTTATGTATTTCGGAAATAAATAATAACGACGATATGATAGATAAAATCAACCAGCTTCTGCAAGAAGTGGAAGCACTGAAAGCTGCCAACGCCGAGGAACTGGAAGCACTCCGCATCAAATTCCTCAGTAAAAAAGGCGCTATCAATGACTTGATGGCAGACTTCCGCAACGTGGCTGCCGAACAGAAGAAAGAAGTCGGCATGAGACTGAATGAACTGAAAAACAAGGCGCAGGAAAAGATTAACGCCCTGAAAGAACAGTTCGAAAGCCAGGATACGGGTTGTGACGATATTGACCTCACTCGTTCCGCTTATCCGGTAGAACTGGGTACACGCCACCCGCTCACCATCGTAAAAAACGAAATCATCGATATATTTGCACGTCTGGGTTTCAGTATTGCCGAAGGTCCGGAAATTGAGGATGACTGGCACGTGTTCTCCGCATTGAATTTTGCTGAAGATCACCCCGCACGCGATATGCAGGATACTTTCTTCATCGAAGCACATCCCGACATCGTATTGCGTACGCACACTTCATCCGTACAAACACGCGTTATGGAAGTCTCACAACCTCCTATCCGCATCATTTGCCCGGGACGCGTATATCGTAACGAAGCTATCAGCTATCGTGCACACTGCTTTTTCCATCAGGTAGAAGCGTTGTACGTAGATAAAGACGTATCTTTCACTGATCTGAAACAGGTGTTATTGCTCTTTGCCAAAGAAATGTTCGGCGAAGATACCAAGATCCGTCTGCGTCCGTCTTATTTCCCGTTCACGGAACCCAGTGCCGAAATGGACATCAGTTGTAACATTTGTGGCGGAAAGGGCTGTCCGTTCTGTAAGCATACCGGCTGGGTAGAAATCCTAGGTTGCGGTATGGTAGACCCCAACGTATTGGAAAGTAACGGCATCGACAGTAAGGTATACAGCGGATACGCCCTCGGTATGGGTATCGAGCGTATTACTAACCTGAAATATCAGGTGAAAGACCTTCGTATGTTCTCTGAAAACGACACAAGATTCCTGAAGGAATTCGAAGCCGCTTACTAAAATAAGTAGAGAGTTGAGAATTCTCAACTCTCAATTTAATAAGAATGAAAGATAAACTTGTTACTTCCAGTTATTGTTTTATTCTCGCAGCCAACTTCCTGCTGTATTTCGGATTCTGGTTGCTGATACCGGTACTTCCCTTTTACCTGTCCGAAGTATTCAGTGCCGGCAATTCCACAATCGGTATCATTCTTTCCTGCTACACAGTAGCTGCATTGTGTATCCGCCCTTTCTCCGGTTATTTTCTGGACAGTTTTGCACGTAAACCTTTATATTTGATGGCTTACTTCATCTTTATGACGATGTTTGCCGGATACATTATTGCAGGCTCGCTTACACTGTTTATCATGTTTCGTATCATACAGGGAGTATCGTTCGGAATGGTAACCGTAGGTGGTAACACAGTGGTGATTGACATCATGCCATCTTCACGACGCGGAGAAGGATTGGGATATTATGGGCTTTCAAACAACATTGCAATGGCAGTGGGTCCGATGTCAGGATTATTTCTGCATGATGCGGGAATGAGTTTTACTACCATATTCTGCTGTTCACTAGGGTCCTGTATGGCTGGGTTCGTTTGCGCTTCTCTTGTAAAGACTCCTTATAAACCACCTGTGAGACGGGAACCGATATCTCTCGACCGATTCATATTGCTGAAAGGTATTCCGGCAGGTATCAGCCTCTTGTTGCTTTCCATTCCTTATGGAATGACGACCAACTATGTGGCTATGTATGCCAAACAAATCGGGATTAATGCCACCACAGGTTTCTTCTTCACTTTCATGGCAATAGGAATGGCTATTTCACGTATATTCTCCGGAAAGATTGTGGACAGAGGTAAGATAACGCAGGTTATTTCCGCTGGACTGTATCTCGTGGTGTTCAGTTTTTTCCTGCTTTCGGCCTGTGTATATCTTATCAGCTGGAACAACATGGTATGTACGATTGTTTTCTTTTCCGTGGCCTTGTTGCTGGGAGTGGGGTTCGGCATTATGTTCCCCGCTTACAACACTTTATTTGTCAACCTCGCCCCCAACAGCCAACGTGGTACCGCCACTTCCACCTACCTGACCTCCTGGGATGTAGGCATCGGTATCGGTATGTTGACAGGAGGCTATATTGCAGAAGTCAGCACCTTTGATAAAGCCTATTTATTCGGAGCCTGCCTTACCATTGTTTCCATGCTCTACTTCAATGGCAAAGTAGCTCCCAATTACCATAAAAATAAATTGCGATGAGAAAGAAAGAACGTTATGAAAAAGTCCTTGCCTGGTTTCGGGAAAATCGTCCCGTAGCCGAAACGGAACTACACTATGAGACTCCGTTTCAACTGCTGATAGCGGTCATCCTCTCCGCCCAATGTACGGATAAACGGGTGAATATGATTGTTCCGCCACTGTATCGCGACTTCCCGACTCCGGAAGTTCTCGCTGCCAGTACTCCGGAAGTGATATATGAATATATCCGTAGCGTGTCTTACCCCAATAACAAGGCAAAACATCTGGTAGGCATGGCACAAATGTTGGTGAAAGACTTCAACAGCGAAGTGCCCGGCACACTGGAAGAACTCATAAAACTTCCCGGTGTAGGACGTAAGACGGCAAACGTCATCCAATCCGTTGTATTCAACAAAGCGGCAATGGCAGTAGACACTCATGTGTTCCGTGTAAGCCATCGCCTCGGACTAGTTTCGGACCAATGCACCACCCCGTTCAGTGTAGAAAAAGAACTGGTGAAAAACATTCCGGAAGCCGACATTCCCATTGCTCATCACTGGCTTATTTTGCACGGACGATACGTCTGCCAGGCACGTACACCACAATGTGACAACTGCGGTTTGCAATTGATGTGCAAATATTATTGCGAGAAGTATAAAGTTAGCAAAGAGAAGCCGGAAGATAAAGAATAAATGACGGTTTCATAGCAAAAGAAAGAAATAAATGCTAACTTTGCGCTCACGAAAACAAATTAATAACACTTTTAAATAAAATAGAGTATTATGACAATTGATCAATTCAACTTTGCCGGTAAAAAGGCATTCGTTCGTGTGGACTTCAATGTACCCTTGGACGAAAACTTCAACATTACAGATGATAACCGTATGCGTGCTGCTCTTCCTACGCTGAAGAAAATTTTGGCTGACGGTGGCAGTATAATTATTGGTTCTCACCTCGGTCGTCCAAAAGGTCCGGCTGACAAGTTCTCTTTGAAACATATCCTGAAACATCTGTCAGAATTGTTGGGTGTTGAGGTGCAATTCGCTAACGACTGTATGGGCGAAGAAGCTGCTGTAAAAGCTGCTGCTCTGCAACCGGGTGAAGTGCTGTTGCTTGAGAATCTTCGTTTCTATGCTGAAGAGGAAGGCAAACCCCGCGGTTTGGCAGAAGATGCGACAGACGAAGAAAAAGCTGCCGCCAAGAAAGCCGTAAAAGAAAGCCAGAAAGAATTCACCAAGAAATTGGCTTCTTATGCTGACTGCTACGTAAACGACGCTTTCGGTACAGCTCACCGTGCACACGCTTCTACGGCTTTGATCGCTAAATATTTCGACAAAGACAACAAGATGTTCGGTTACTTGATGGAGAAAGAAGTGAAAGCTGTTGATAAAGTATTGAATGACATCAAACGTCCGTTCACTGCTATCATGGGTGGTTCTAAGGTTTCTTCTAAAATCGAAATCATCGAAAACCTGCTGAGTAAGGTTGATAACCTGATCATCGCCGGTGGTATGACTTATACTTTCACTAAGGCTATGGGTGGAAAGATCGGTATTTCCATTTGCGAAGATGACAAACTGGACCTGGCTCTTGACCTGGTAGCAAAAGCTAAAGAAAAAGGTGTAAACCTGGTATTGGCTGTTGACGCTAAGATCGCTGACGCTTTCTCTAACGACGCCAACACTAAGTTCTGTCCGGTTGACCAAATTCCTGATGGTTGGGAAGGTTTGGATATCGGTCCTGAAACAGAGAAAATCTTCACAGACGTTATTAAAAACTCCAAGACTATCTTGTGGAACGGTCCGACTGGTGTATTCGAATTCGAGAACTTTACTCATGGCTCACGTGCCGTAGGTGAAGCTATCGTAGAGGCTACCAAGAACGGTGCTTTCTCACTTGTAGGTGGTGGTGATTCCGTAGCTTGCGTAAACAAGTTCGGTTTGGCAAGCGGTGTTTCTTACGTTTCAACCGGTGGTGGTGCATTGCTCGAAGCAATCGAAGGAAAAGTTCTTCCGGGTATCGCTGCTATCAACGAATAAAAACAGACATTATCATACCCAAAGGCAGCTCTTTGAAAAGAAGGGTTGCCTTTTTTAATCTTATATCTTCACATCTACAAAAAATAATGAAACGAATACTGTTATCCTTCGCTTTCTTGTTCTCTGTCCTGATAGCAACGGCACAAGATGCTTGTTTAAACGACGTAGTAAACACTCTGAAAGACCGTATCAGCCTTGCCGGTTATGCACAGGTAGGATATACGTATGATGATGCCGACGATGGCAGTAATACCTTCGACATCAAGCGGGTTATCTTCATGGCACAAGGTAAAATCACTGACCGCTGGCTATGTTACTTCATGTACAGCTTTGCCAATACCGGGAAAATACTTGAAGCATACACCGAATACAAATTCCTCCCCCAACTGACCGCCCGCATCGGACAATTCAAAACGATGTATACCATTGAAAACCCAATGTCTCCCTGCTATGTAGAGTTGATCAATTGCTACGCGCAGTCTGTCAATTATCTGGCCGGTATCAACGGCAGCGATCCGTTATATGGTTCCAGCAGCGGACGCGATATGGGTCTTCTGATTTATGGAGACCTGTTCGGCAAACTGGTAAATTATAATCTTGCATTGATGAATGGACAAGGCATCAATCTGAAAGACAAGAACAACCAGAAAGATATTGTAGGCAGTCTGATGGTTCATCCGCTCGACTGGCTATCCGTAGGTGGTTCTTTTGTTAAAGGAAAGGGATGCGCAGTAGCCACTTCCACTCTTAATCCGGATATACAGGTAGGTGAAAACTATACGCGTAACCGTTGGTCGGCAGGTGCAGTGATTAAGACCAAACCGGTTGATGTACGCACAGAATACCTGGCCGGAAAAGATGGACACGTGAAAAGCGACGGCTACTACGTAACGGCATCTGCACATGTATTCCCCAAAGTGGATGTCATTGCATCTTATGACTATTTTAACAAAAGCAAAGTGCTGGATGACAAGCAAACCAATTACGTAGTGGGACTGCAATACTGGTTTTATCCTAAGTGCAGAGTACAGGCACAATATACGTACTGCAACCGCCATATCGGAGAAAACAGTAATTTATTACAAGCACAGTTGCAAGTGCGCTTCTAAAGAAAAACCTTACATGCTATGGAATACAGCCGAATTCTGAAAGAAATATACGAAGAAATACAGCCGTATGCACAGGAAGGCAAACCGGCAAGTTATATCCCTGAACTGCTGAAAGTCAATCCTGATCGTTATGGCATCTGTCTGCGCACCATCGAAGGCAAGGAATATGCCCAGGGAGACAGTGATGAACGTTTCGCCGTGCAGAGTATTTCGAAAGTATTTTCTCTTGCCATGAGCTTTGGCCGGATAGGTAACGAACTTTGGAAACGCATAGGCGTAGAACCGTCCGGCAATGCATTCAACTCCATCTTTCAGCTGGAAATGGAGAAAGGAATCCCCCGCAATCCACTCATCAATGCAGGGGCATTGGTAATGGCAGACGTCTTACTCTCAGTACTTGAATATCCGGAAAGGGAATATCTCTCTTTTGTGCGGAAACTCTGCGGCAATGACACGATTCAATATAATGAAAGCATGGCTGCTTCCGAACGGGAGTATGGATATCTGAATGCCGCCATCACCAATATACTAAAATATCACGGCAATATAGAAAACGACATCGAGCGGGTACTTCGCTTCTACTTCCGTCAATGTTCCATAGGTATGAATTGCCGGGAACTGGCACATTCTTTCCTCCCCTTTGCCGATCACACAAGACCGTTCAGTTTTGATGGAACCGAACTGACGACTTCGCAGGTGAAGCGTATCAATGCCATTATGCAAACATGCGGTTTCTATGATGAAGCCGGTGAGTTTTCTTACCTGGTAGGATTACCCGGGAAAAGTGGTGTCGGTGGTGGTATCGCTGCTGTATGCCCACGCAAGTATGCAGTAGCCGTATGGAGTCCGCGACTCAATTCCAAAGGCAACTCCGTAATGGGCATGAAAGCTCTGGAATTACTGACAACCAAAACTGCAGTCAGTATTTTCTAAGAACCCGAACTTTTTTGGCATCATTTTTGTACCTTATACTAATAAAGTATTAAAGAAAGGACTGAATATGAATGAACAATCCATCCAAAAACAATATAATCAGATAGTCAGTTTACTGGAATATAAACGGCTGAAAGAAGCTCTCGTTCAGCTGGATGCTTTCTTATATAATAGTAATGACTGGACTTTGCGTAACCGCCTGGAACAAATCCAGACTTCCTATCAGTATATGCTGCAATACATGAAGCTGGGAATGAAAGATCCGGAACGGCATAAATTGTATCGTCAACTATTAGCCGATACCTGGGAAATTGCCGATCAGACGCGCATCCTATTGCTGGATGAGATATCTACCTACTACTATCATTCTTTGCGCAGAAATCCCAACCAGTTGCCGAAGGCTTATGACCTCTCTGCCCAACAGAGGATACTGGAAGGATTCTCGGACGAAATGGCTGTATCGCAGTTGGCAAACTATCAGGGCTTGGACGCTATCTTAAAACGGCATGAAGAAACACACCAGGTTATGTTTCTTACCACTTGGAGCAACAATAACTGGACTTTGGAAGAATTTGCCCAGGCAGAAGATATGCTCCGCTCGGAAACATTACCAATCAATGATTTATGTCTGTTTGTCAGTGCTGTCACACTTAGTTTAATGGAGTGTTTCGACGAACGCAAGATCAATTGGCTGCTCGACGGACTCCGCCATACCCATCCGCAAATCAACCAAAGGGCTTTGGTAGGACTTGTCATCACCCTGCATCTCTACCCCACTCGCATTACACTCTACCCGGAACTGGAAGCACGCATTTCTCTTTTCAGAGAAGATCCGGACTTCAGTAAACAGGTGAACCGTGTTTACATCCAACTGCTTCGCAGCCAGGAAACCGAGAAAATAGACAAGAAGATGCGGGAAGAAATCATTCCCGAAATGATGAGGAACGTGAATATCATGCGCAACATGAAATTCGGTTTTGAAGAAACTGATGAAAACGACCGTAATCCGGACTGGGAACAGGCTTTCGAACAATCAGGATTGGGAGACAAAATACGAGAAATGAACGATTTACAGTTGGAAGGCGCTGATGTCTATATGAGTACATTCGCACAACTGAAAGGCTATCCTTTCTTCCGCGAACCACACAACTGGTTCTATCCTTTCGACCGGATGCACTCCAGTATTATCCACCAGGTCGGCTTGAACCAGACAAGTGAAAGTTCTGTACTCTCTATTATTCTGCAATCCGGATTCTTCTGCAACAGTGATAAGTATTCATTCTGTTTCACCATTGCCCAACTTCCGCAAGGACAGCGGGATATGATGTTAAGCCAGATGACGCCCCAGGACCAAAGTGACTTTATGGAAGAGAAGAATAGCGCCAGTCTGAAGCAATACGCAGAACGGCCTGACGTTATCAGCAACCAGTATATTCACGATTTATATCGTTTCTTCAAACTCAGCCAACGTAGAAATGAGTTCCACAACATCTTCCAGGAAGAGATTGCTTTGCACCGTAATCCTGTGCTGAAAGAATTGCTGAGTGCTCCCGAACTATTGGTGGCTGTTGCCGATTTCCATTTCCGCAAAGAGCACCCTGCCGAAGCATTGGAGCTCTACCGGATATTGATAGACCGGAAACAGGCCAATGCGGATATTTTCCAGAAAACAGGCTTCTGCCTGCAAAAGGAGAAACGCTATCAGGAAGCTGTGGATGCTTATCTGAAAGCCGATATGCTGAAACCTGATCATTTGTGGACGCTCCGCCATCTGGCTACCTGTTACCGTCAGATGAAGAAATTCGATGCCGCTCTGGAATACTACCACCGTGTGGAAACAATTCAACCAGAAAACCACAATGTGTTATTCTATACCGCAAGTTGCCTGGCAGAACAGAAAAGATACGAAGATGCACTACAATACTTCTTCAAACTGGACTTTCTGGAAAACAACTGCATGAAAGCATGGCGCGGTATCGGTTGGTGCTCATTTGTCAGTGGTAAGCATGAACAGGCTATGAAGTATTATGACAAACTTCTCGCCTCCAAACCTCTTGCAACAGATTATCTCAATGCCGGACACGTGGCATGGGTATTGGGAAATATAGAAAAAGCTGCCGGACTCTATGGTAAAGCTATGGCAGAAAGTGGTAGCAAGGACGCATTCCTGGAAATATTCGACAGAGACCGGAACAGCCTGCTCAAGCAAGGTATCGCAGCCGAGGAAATTCCATTAATGCTGGATATGATTGAATAAAGGCATAAATAAATATCTGATGAAGAAATACTGCATTCTGGCTATACTCTGTTGTTTCAGCTATCTGGCAGCAGCACAGACTCCCGTGGAAAAAGGACTGGAAAGCATAAACCGGGCATCCGCCGAAGCGTATATCGGTTTTCTGGCACATGATGAATTACAGGGTCGGGAAGCCGGATACCACGGTTCCAAGGTAGCGGCGCAATATATCGCTTCATTGCTACAGGCAATGGGAGTACAGCCATTAGGAGACAGTTATTTTCAACCTTTTGAAGCCTGCCGGAGAGAACGGCAGAAAAAAGGACGGTTGGAAGTACACCCCGATTCGATTGCTTTATTCAGCAAAGAAGTTCATCAGAAACTCCCAATGACTAATGTCTTGGGAATGATTCCCGGTAAAAATGTCAATGAGTATGCAATTGTCGGCGCACACTTCGATCATTTAGGAATAGATCCGGCTCTGGATGGTGATCAGATTTATAACGGTGCCGATGACAATGCTTCCGGAGTATCAGCTGTCCTACAAATAGCCAAAGCATTCATTGCCAGCGGGAAACAACCGGAAAGAAATATTATTTTTGCTTTCTGGGATGGCGAAGAGAAAGGATTGCTGGGTTCAAAATTCTTTGTACAAACCTGCCCGTTCATTTCACAAGTCAAGGGTTATCTGAATTTCGACATGATAGGCCGTAACAATAAACCGCAGCAACCGATGCACGTGGTTTATTTCTATACAGAAGCCAACGCGGCTTTTGGAAAGTGGCTCAAAGAAGGTATAAAGAAATACAATCTCCGGTTAGAGCCCGACTATCGTCCATGGGATAACCCCATAGGCGGTAGTGATAACGGTTCCTTTGCCAAAGCGGGAGTTCCTATTATCTGGTATCATACGGATGGACATCCGGACTACCACCAGCCCTCCGATCATGCCGACAGACTGAACTGGGAAAAGATTGTGGAGATAACCAGAGCATCTTTTCTGAATGCCTGGAATCTGGCAAACGAGAAAGAGTATTAAACTATACCTTCAGTAATTCCCTGTATAGTTTTTGCACAGGAAGCCCCATGATATTATAGTAACTTCCCGAGATATTCTCCACCCCAATAAAACCGATCCACTCCTGTACTCCATAGGCTCCAGCTTTATCCATCGGTTTGAAGTTATCTACGTAATATATAATTTCATCTTCGCTCAATGTGGCGAAACGTACTTCAGTCTGTGCTGTAAAACTTCGCTGCCAATCGGTAGTGGTTATGCATACACCGGTAAAAACTTCATGGGTACGCCCCGACATAGTCCGCAACATCTGCAAAGCATCTTCCCTATCCCGGGGTTTGCCAAGAACCTTACCATCCAGCCATACAATCGTATCAGCCGTAATTATCAGTTCATCAGGTTGCATCATAGGTATGTAGGCGTCCGCTTTTTCCTTAGCAATGTAGAGCGGTATTTCCTCCCCCTGCAAAGTATGCGGATAAGATTCATCCACATCCGGAAGAATCCGCACTTCATAATTCACGCCCAAACCTGCCATCAATTCTCTCCTGCGGGGAGATCCCGAGGCAAGAATCACCTTATATTTCTCTAAATTGTCCAACATAACGATTTAAAGTATTAATTTTTAAGCATTAAGTATAAGAGGAGATTACCAACCAAAAGCTTTATCATCCATCCAAAGTCCCTGAACTTTCAATACTTGTTCTACAACGTCCCGACCACAGCCATAGCCACCATTGGCATAGGAAATGTAGCGGGAGACGGTCTTCACTTCTGCTGACGCGTCTTTAGGACAACAAGGTAATCCGCACTCACGCATTACTTCAATATCCGGAATGTCATCACCTACATAAAGAATCTCTTCGTTTTTCAAGCCATGGCGGTCACGAAAATCATGATAATCATGGATTTTTACGGAAGAAGCCATGTAAATATCCTCAGAAGGAATTCCCAAGGCCATAAAGCGTTTGCGAACAGCTTCGGAGCGTCCACCGGTAATGATTCCCAGTAACAAACTCTGTTTGCAGGCAAGGTGCAAAGCGTAACCATCTTTAATGTTCACGGTACGCATCGGTTCTCCATCCGAACTCATCGGTATGACGTTAGCACTCAAAACGCCATCAACATCAAATACAAGTGCTTTTATCTTTTTCAGATCGTAATTGATAGTACTCACTATATTCGGTTTTTAAATTAGGTTACCTTTCAAAAAAAACAATGCTTGTTTTAGGATAAAACTATGCTTGTTATGTACCAAAACATTGCTTGTTATGCATCGAAACATTACTTGTTATGCAAACGATGTATATTCTCGCTCACAAGCTGATACAATTCCTGCATCTCCGGTTCATCAGCAAGCATCTCCAGATGCTTATTGATTACATTTTCATCATAACGTACAGCCGGACCTGTCTGAGCCTGCTTCGGTTCCAGTTCATGCACTTTACGGGCTGTTTCATCAATCAGGGGTAGCATCGCATCGAATGGAAGATTATATTTCTTCAATAATTCAGCCGCCAGAGCATACATGTGATTCGTAAAATTACAAGTGAACACAGCTGCCAGATGCAGGCTTCTACGCTGCTCAGAGGTAGCTTCATACACCTTTTCCGAAAGGACAGAAGCAATTGCCTTCAACAATTCCGTATCTTCGGATGAATTGCTCTCTATGAAGAAAGGAATCGTACGGAAATCCACCTCGCGCTGTTTGCTGAAAGTCTGCATAGGATAAAACACACCGTAACGTGAAGTTTTTCCTTCCCAAATGCTCATCGGAATGCTCCCGGCTGTATGTACCAGCAAAGCATCTTCCTTCCCGGCAACAATCTCGGGTAATAATTCCACGAAAGCAGCATCCTTCAAAGAGACAATATAGAGCCGGGCATCCCTGGATACTTCCGAAAGTTCAGTCGTATATTCCGCCTCTATCGCTTGAGCCAAGGCACATGCAGCCTCTTTTGTACGGCTGTAGACCTGTACTATACGAAAACCATTTTGATATAAAGCCTTGGCCAGATTCGTTGCGAGGTTTCCGGCACCGATAAAGACTACCGGCGTATCTTGTACACTCCTTTTCATCTTGTAGCCAGCCAATATAGAATAATTCCGAGAACCAGCAAAGTCACAGGCAGCAGATAGGCAGACATCGTGCCGAGCAATGCCGTTATCAATCCGAAATTCAGTATCAGCCACAGACCAATCAACACCAGTCCCACCGATTTATCACGCTTGAAGATGAGAAATATCACCGCCGTATAAAGCAGAAAATTATCCTTATTCATCACCCACGGCAGACCAATACTTGAGAAATGTATCAATTTGTCCACCAGATAAAGTATACCGAAAACAATCAATGTAACCGCTGTGGCCCTGTAAGTATCGCGGTTATTGTTTGCTTTTGCTGCACCCACCGTTACTTTCCTCCGTATTTATTGATATGAACTTTTTCCCATTGCAGATGTTCTTCACTGAAAGGCTTACGTTCCATGCCTTTGTGTCCGATAGCAACGACACTGAGCACTTGCAGTTGTAAAGGAATATCGAGCACTTCGCGCACATATTCATCGGACGGCATACCGGAAGCGGTGAAACGTTCGCGCACCTGCACCCAGCAACTGCCTAAGCCCATATCTTCTGCCTGTAATTGTATAATAATCGAAGCAATGGAAGCATCTTCAATCCACACATCACTCACTAACGGATCAGCCGTTACTACAATTGCCAACGGTGCATCAGCAATAAATTGCGACGCTTGCGCCTTGCAATGTGATAGTTTTTCAAGCAACTCCTTATCGTCTACCATAATAAACTGCCATGCATTTGTCCGCTTGGAAGTGGGTGACATCAGCGCAGCTTTCATCAGGGTAACCACCTCTTCCTGCGTCAACTCTTCATCCGTAAATTTCCGCATACTGCGGCGAACTTTTAGCAATTCACTGAAATTTTCCATATATCATATTTTATTAGTAACTTATTTAGCGCATTGCGCTAAATAACCATTTAGGAACGCAAAGATACAAGATTATTTTCTAAATTTGCAGTCAATGCCTTTGAAACTGACGACATATTACCACGGGAGTGACATCCCGGAACTGCCGGGCAATAATACATTTCACTCCATCGAGTTGTTTCATATCTACGAAGCAACCCCGGGTTATACGCCCCTTCTCATCGTTGCATCAGAAGCCGAAAAGCCTGTCGCCAAGCTATTGGCAGCAGTACGAAAGAGTGCCCGTCTGTTCCCGCCCGCCATTATCAAGCGATGTGAGGTTTATGGCACAGGAGAGTATTTTGATGAAACTGTTGACAAGGAGTTTGTCTTTGGTGAGATGTTGCAACGGTTAACGGCTGAAGCGTTACGGGAGGCATTCCTTATTGAATTCCGTAACCTGGAAAACTCCCTGTTCGGTTATAAATCTTTCCGCAAAAACCATTACTTCGCCATAAACTGGCTACGGGTACGTAATTCATTACATAGCATTGAGCATGTAGAAAGCCGCTTCAGTCCCTCGCGCATCCGGCAAATAAAAAAAGGATTAAAAAATGGTGCAGAAGTAAAGGAAGCTCATACTCCGGAGGAAGTGCATGCATTCTCCCAGATGCTGCACCATGTCTATTCTTCTAAAATACGCCGTCATTTCCCCAGCAGAGTGTTCTTCCTACGCATGGAAGAAGAAATGATGAAAGGGGAACAAAGCAAAATATTCATTGTCACTTACAAAGATAAAATAATAGGCGGCAGTGCCTGCATCTATTCCGAAGACAGTGCTTACCTTTGGTTCTCTGGTGGTATGCGCAAGACGTATGCCCTTCAATACCCGGGTATACTTGCCGTATGGTATGCTCTGTTCGATGCCAAGCAGCGGGGATACCGTCACCTTGAATTTATGGATGTCGGCCTCCCCTTCCGCAAGCACGGTTACCGCGAATTTGTCTTACGCTTCGGCGGTAAACAAAGCAGTACCCGCCGCTGGTTTCTTTTCCGCTGGGAGTGGCTGAATAAATTGCTGAATAAGATTTACGAATAGAATTATTCCACACTCTGATACGTCAATGGCGGATCAAAGTAACGGGACATACTCTTCATATTTTCTCTGTAAGAAGGCTTTGCAAAATGAGTATTCATAAAATAATCATCTTGTTGTTTCTTCTGTTCCTGCTTGAGTGCATCCCGTTCTGCTACATAATTGGCTGTCTTCTTACCGGAGGCATCAGAGACATCCACTGTCATACGTGCTCCCTCTGTCCTGATACTTACCGAGTGATCTGTTGAAACCGGAACATCCAATGTCTGATAAGAATCGATATCCAGTTTGAGAGTTACGGGTGTACCGGTCCATTCATAGCGGTAGGTTCCGCTCGCATCGTTTTTAGCAATAATCATACGTAATGTACCATCTCCTATATTTACCCGACTATCCACTACCTTCAATTCAGAAGGAAGCTGCGGATCAATGGTTATGGAATGATTGAGCATATCAGGACGAATTCCCAGGAAGTATTGATTCCACACGCGGATATGCTCGCTATTACTCCACGCCTGCAGGAAAGTTCCACTTCGACGCACCCATGTCTGCCCGGCACGTGGCCATGCATCCGCATTCTCTGATAAACTGCCGACAGCACCTTCCGCAAGTGCCTGGCGGTTCATGTTCCTGAACAAAGTATACGCGATGTCAGCTTGTCCGTTTTCTATCATCCGCTGCATGGCCATACCATTATTCCAAAGCCATATCGTGCCATTATGATAAGCATCATCTTTATGATAACGATACCATTGCTCATGATAAGGATGGAACTGTTCGTCGGACTGATCGAGTGAAGACACTCCCCACGGATATACCAGACGTTCCCAAACTTCTTTTGTCTCATGCATCTTCAAGTCAGGATCAGAAACCAGATCCAACGCATAGATAGCATTGGGGCGGAATTGCGCATCCCCACTTCCATCTGTATTCAGATGATCATAGATTGACTGGGAGGCTGTGTCTACAAAATCCTGTTCAAAATTTGAGCGGAGACGCTCCGCGGCAAGATTCCAACGCTGAGCATCTTCTTCACGGTTCATGTAGCGGGCAAGATCCGAGGCATTCGTCAATTGGGTATACCACAATGCCTGCACATCCACAGCACGATTGCCACGTGGTGAACAGGGATACTTGCTTTGACGTTTGGCATCCATCCAAGTGTCCGCATCCGCATGGGTAAGATACCCTCTTTCGTCCGTATACAGGCGAAGAGAAGCATCCGTGGCAATCTTCACTGAAGGATAAATTTCTTTCACGAAGGCGGTGTCACCCGTATATTTCAGATAATCGTGCACCTGCATAACGAAACGAGGGGTTCCGTCAGTGGTATTATAAAGAATACCTTCCAGATTCAAACGATTAGGTACACGTCCGTAAGTAGGAGATGTGGAAATGGTATCCTGATAACGTGCAAATGACGCAAGAATATCACGTGCCGTATCAAACTGCCCTGTACAAAGCACTGCACCCGGCATAGAAATAAACATATCCCGCCCCCAGAAGTCCGTGAACCAGGGTAAACCGGCATACATACCATAACCACCGTGCTGATGAGTGATCAACTGATCATTGGTAAGCATAATCCAGGCAAGGGCATGATCCAAAGAATCCAGATTGGTCTTTAAAGGATTATGATCCAGTAAGGATTGAATACGCTGACTACGTGCAGCCAACCACTTCTCTCCTTCTTTACGGAAACCATCTATTGCTTGCCGGCTATCTTCTTCCGTACCAAAAGCAATCAGGAAACCATCTGCAGCAACCGGAACAGTTATCAGATTATCTGCAAATTCAATTCCTGTCTCCGCTACGGGTGCTATACGTATTACATTTTCCGGTGACTCTTTCGTTGTATAGAGTACAGAATTTCCATCCTTCCGTGCATCCACCACATTTTCCCCCATCAGCATGAATGAGATCTGCTTCCCTTGTACACTATCCATACGAACATACAACAGCTTCGGTTCATCCACCAGACAGAATGTTTCCACAGCCTTTTCATATCGGCGAACTAATTTGTCAGGATATACCGATGTGCGGGCATTTTCCCGAAGCAATCTTTCTCCATCCACATACAAACGGTAATCGGCAAAGATACGTTTGGCATAAATATTCCAGCCTGCATACCAATCTCCCCAATCATCCGTAGAGGTCATTCCATAATAGAAACCTCCGTTTTTGTCTGTATAAGAATATTCACGTGACTGTCCGTCAGGTATGGTAATGCTTAATTCGTTCGTACTTAACGTAGACAATTCTTTTACATTTTCACTACAAGCCATCACTAAAAAAGAAGTAGCTGCGAGTAATATACCCGCAGCTTTCTTCGAAAAGCATAAATTCACTTTGTTGTTGATCATATTTACAGCAACTAACCTATTTTATCGTAACTAATCTATTTCATTATTTTGCAAACCTGTACTCTGCCATCTTCCATATAAGCCCGTGCCATATAATAACCAACAGGCAAAGCAGACAAACCGACAGAAGTACATTTTTCCTGTGTCATCACCAACATTCCATTCACAGAATATACTTCTACGCGTTTAGCTTCTCCGGCAGGCAGCACCAAAGTATCCATACCTCTATTGTAATATATTAAAGGCTTTTCGGCATCAGGAGCAGTAGTCTCGATACCTGTCAGAGTCGGTTTAAAGTTAGTAAAGAGACGGAATTCATGGGCAGGAACAGCAATAGTCTGTGTAGTACTTGATACACTCAAAGGCTCATTGTCTTGCAGTAACTCATACCATGTACCAGTTTCCTGGAAAGTTACAGAAAAGTTCTTATCTGCCAGCGTAAAGTTGCCAACAACTACAAGAGACTTGCCGTCAATGGAAGTAGCCGACAAAGTACGTCCATTGTCCCAGTTAGCAGTACCTACTTTCCAGCTAAATGTAGTATTTGAAGCAAACAGTTCAGGATAGGAATGACGTAAATCTAAAAGAGCAGCATACGTCTCATACAATTTCTTTCGATCAGCATCTTCAAAGTAGTCCCAACGTATCGGCTTGGGGTCGGTACGAAAACCACCTTGATCATCATATCCAGAACCGTCGCTATTGTTGTTTATAGAGAAATCATATCCTAACTCACCAAATTGCCAGATCATCTTTGGTCCGGGTACGGTAAGGAAGAAGGCCGCATTGGTGGCTAAACGTTTGGTACGGGTAGAGAGATTAATATTACTTCCTGTTGCAGGGCTCATTCCGGTATTTGTACTCGTAGTTGATGCTATTACTCCGGTATTTCCCCATTTCCAGGCTTTAAACCCTGTACGTTCTTCATCATGACTTTCCATATATCCCACTAAACTACCGGCAGGCATACTTGTTCCCGCATATAAACCACTGAAATCATTTTCTGTAGTCCATCCCATTGCCGTTTGACAATATGAGTTATTCATATTACGCCACAACAAGATACCTGCTTCTCCTAACTGCTTTTCTTCACTAGTAGCTGCCAAATGTTCAAAAATAACATAAGCACCCGGTTGCCGCTTTTGTACGGCAGCCGACATGCGCTTCAAGTTAGCAATACGTGCATTATCCGGTCCATTTGCCCAGTCATTCTCCCCATAAGGAGTATTAGAGAAACCTTTCGTAAAGTCATAACGAAAACCATCAATTTTATATTCCGACATCCAGAAACCGGCCACACTATCTACCAGAGCACGGGTATATTCACTGTCATGATTAAAATCATATCCCCATGAAAGGCTCGTATTCTTGATATTTGATTCTTGATTATACCACGGATTATCAGCAGAGGGCTTCCCATCTGCATCCTTATACAGAAGATAGAAAGGAGACTGACCAAAGCTATGATTCAGCACAAGATCGATAATAACAGCCATCCCTTGACTGTGACATTCATCCACAAAAGCTCTTAAATCATTCTTTGTACCATAATACTTATCTACGGCAAAATAGAATGAAGGATTATATCCCCAGCTCGTGTTTCCTTCAAATTCATTAACGGGCATTAGTTCTATTGCGTTTACCCCCAGATTCTTCAAGTACTCCAGTTTTTCTTTTGCAGCATTGAATGTATGTTCTTCAGTAAAATCACGAATCAACATTTCATAAATAACCAATTGCTCAGAAGCCGGACGTTCGAAGTTCTTCACTTTCCAATTATATGCAGTCTGGCCAGTCTGTAGAACCGAAACAATGCCTTCTGCCTTTCCGGTCGGATAAGGTTTCAAGTTCGGATATGTCGTACTTTCAATATACGAATCATTCCATGGGTCCAGTACTTTATCAGTATAAGGATCTGCAATATAAATAGAACCATCTACTAAATACTGGAAAGCATATTCTTCACCTTTTGTCAGCCCGGAAAGAGTTATCCAGAAATATTCACCATCTTGTTTCAACTGATAATCCGATTTAGGAGTCCAATCGTTAAAGTCCCCCACTACATATACATACCCCTTTTGGGGAGCCTGCAATACTAAAGTTGCTTCTGTATCACTAATATAGTTAATACCGGGACGCACTCCTTGGGGCATTTTCTCTGAGGTGCTTGTCCCATTCAGTACTGTTACTTCTTGTGTAGCAGAAACAGTTTTACCATTGGCTGTAGCTTCTGCTTTCAACGTATATCTGCCGGCAGTTGAGAACGTGTGAGATTTAGAAATAGTAGTAGCATTAGCTTCAGTAGCTATCTCAGTAGCACCTACATAGAGTTTTAGAGTTGAAGCAACAGAAGCAGAAGCCTTAATTGTAAGAGCAGTATTGGTAATCAAATTCTCTTTCTCGGCAGGTTGATCAAAACGAACGGTTAAACCGGCAGTATGTACATCAACAAAGATATCTTTGTTCCCCGTGTCCTTGCCTTCTTTTGATTTATCTGCACTACGAAAAACAAAAGCTAACTGTGTTACAGTTTCTCCATCTTTGACACCATAATATTCACGAATATTGGGGGTTATTTTCAGCTGCCATTTATCATTTCCTAATGAAGTCAATTTATACTTCGCCGAATTATCTCCCCAAGTGGGGGCATATTGCCAAACTGTGTTCCCAATTGTCACTCCCGTATGCGCATATACATCACCGGTAAAGCCTTTCAACCCAGCCGTACCCTTCGTTGCATCAAAAACAATGGTGACTTCATCATTCTCCGTTGGAAAATCCGGAGTAGTAGTTACTATTTGCGCCTGCATAGCTAAAATAGCTAACAAGCAAATAAAAAAAGCGTAGAGTCTTTTCATTCGGTATCAATTTATAGTTAATGGTTCAAAAGTACAGTAGTTATTCCGGATTATCAAGTGCTTGAAACAGAAGAGGAAGAAGAAGTAATGCAAACGGTTGCATGAATCAGAGCATACACTCCTGTTGTGAATACAAAGCAAGAATATATCAGATTTTGTTTCTTAAAAAGGAAACTTCTTTGTAATTTTGCATCGATAAACATAAAACCATGGAAGAAAATGCAAGATTTAAAGTAGTGCTGTCTAAAGAGGCTCGTCTATTTTTAAAAGGGTTGAGTTCTAAAATAAGCGACAAAATAACCTATAATATTCGTAAAGCAACATCTGTAATAGATCCTGTGCTATTCAAGAAACTGGATGACACGGATATTTGGGAGTTCCGAACCCAATACGGAGGCATACAATATAGACTATTAGCCTTTTGGGATAAAGTGAACGGCACGGATACATTGGTCATAGCCACCCATGGTTTTATCAAGAAAACGCAGAAAACTCCACCCAAAGAAATAGCGAAAGCTGAAGAGATAAGAACCAGATATTTTAACGCTAAAGATAAGTGATTATGAAAGAAAAAGATTTCTATACCCTTGAAGAAATAGAGGATGAATTTATAGGTGTAAAAGGCACTCCGAAACGTGATAAATACGAAGCTGACTTGAATGCCTTTCTCATTGGTGAAGCCATTAAACAAGCCAGGGAGGCAAGGAATCTTACTCAGGAGCAACTGGGTGAACTGATGGGAGTTAAAAGAGCACAAATATCGAAGATTGAAAGTGGAAAAAGTATATCATTCTCCACTATTGTAAGAGCTTTCAAAGCTATGGGAGTAAATACCGCCAGTTTAGATTTAGGATCTTTGGGGCGAGTTGCTCTTTGGTAAAAGGGGAGATTTAAAATAGCAGACTTTTGCAAAAATTTAGAACTAGTCCAAATCTTTTCTCTCCTAATTGAGAAAAGATTGGTAATGGAGATATGGTAAAATGAGAGGGGCTATCCAGCACAACAAAAGCCTGTCCACGGAAATAATGCTCTGGTGATAACACCTCAACAAGTTATCGGTTAAAAAGGAGTTTTTAAACAGGCTTTAAACTTAGTAGTAATGACTCGATTACTACTAAGTGGTTGACCGCCCTACTAAGGTATCCTCTCCTTTAGTACAATCTCCTCATCACCCTTTATCAAATAAGTATGGCAACAGTTTGCTGAAACAACATAGTTTTTAGTAACTACTATTTTTTCTCCTATTTTACCAACAAACTGCAACTCAATCTCTTTTCCTGCAAAATCTCCTCTATCAAGATCTGAAGCGATGGTATATGTGTTAAATTCTTTCCCCCAGTTAAGAACATCCCGCACTTTTCCTGTAGCAACTTCTATAACTTCATAACTATCCAATACGACAAATGTATCATCTTCGTATTTTATTTTAACTCCAATACTGCAAAACTCGTCAGTACAAATAACCTCAGAACAATCCTCGGCATCACTGTTATCTTTATCGCTACTACACCCGGTACATAAAATTGCAAAAAATAAAGAGGCAAAAAATAATAAGTTTTTCATAAGTAATATATTTTTAGGTTTCTACTTATATAGTAAATGCTCCCAAAGCAACAATACTGCATTCTATAATGCAAAAAAATACCATTCTCATAGCACACATTCTTGCTATAGAATGCATTTATTGTATTTTTAAGTCTACTTTCCTACTGTTATTTTCTCAGTCAAAATTTCATCTCCGATAATGACACGAGTTACATACATACCAGAAGTCCATCCTGAAGTATCCATCGTATAAGATAAATCTGTCATACCTTTAACTTCTAAAACTTTTGTCCCATAAACTACATTGTATACTTCCAAATTCCAGTTCAGACCATTCCTCGCATTTATCACATCATCAGTAACTAACCGTATTTCTTTAATATTCTCTGAAGAAGAAAGCACTTTCAATGAATAAGCAGAAGCTGGTGCATTTCCGTTACCAGTATAGGAAAAGAATATTATTCGTTTCTTTTTACATACGCCTTCACCATCAAGTATAAAAGCAAAAGGTAAACCACCAGAACGATATGGTAATTGAAATTCTAAAGTCTTTGTTGGCCGATGATAGTTCCAAAATAAAGGTTTATGAGTAATTCCACCTGAAGAGTCATAATAGATATCTTTATCATAGTCACTGTTAAAAGTTACACGGACCATACAACCTTGATGTACAAATGTAGAGTTCTCTACTCTGCCACTTATGCTTGGATGATTAACCCCATAAAAAGGACAAGCCTCTTGTATATAGGTTGCATAAGGATAGGATTTTGTATCAGATATAACTTCTTTTGATAAAGTCAATAAAGTATTTCCATTATAGACTATCTTAGCTACTAAATTTGCATTGTAAGGATAATAATATTTATTTTTTATAGTGCATTGATTAGGTACTGGATAATTAGTATAAAACTGTGGTCGTGGTGCACTATTTGCTTCAGTTGGATATTCCCATACCACCATTGCGTTAGCTGGCAAATTCTTTATATAATAAGTACTACTATCACAAATAAATTTAGTTCCCACTATTTCTGGCATCAATTCTCTTGCTTCTAACTGTGTTATACCAGTATTATTCGAATCTAACCAATCCTTTAATCTTCGAGTAGCTGTATTTCCATAATCCCAAGACTTATCAAAACGTCCATAATACATAGTCACAGGTGCACAATTAGAACTGCCACCATGTAATTGCCCCACAACTAAATGATTTTGATTCATTAATGGCGACCCAGATGAACCACTTTCTATTGCTCCAACATCAAATGTAACCCCCCAATGCGTATGTTTCTGTGTCGTTGAAATAATATTACCATTATTATCAGTCCAATTCTGGATTCCATTGTAACTTTTAACTGCATCATTTTCCACGGATATTTTCTTTATATCACCACGCGGATGATGAATACCAACGGCATTAGCTGCAGGAGTAGTACTTTTCGTCCATCCCAAGTAGTATGGTATATATCCACTTACATTCCTAACAGACTCAGATAACTCCAACAATGCAAAATCAGTATAAGCATTATTAGCAATAAGTTTTGCACCGGCAGAGCTCGGCGAGTTATATATATTAGCATTAGAACAATCTGGACTTTCATAATTCCAATACAATATTAATTGATTTATCTGATTTACTCCTTGGGAATCATAGTTCAAAAAACAATGGTCAGCAGATAAAAAATAATCTTTCTGTGAGGTGCTGTTAATCAATGCTCCACTACAAACTTCTGAAGTTGAAGCATTATATATACAGGCTACGGCTCTTTTTTCTTTTTGCCAATCAATTCCAAGTGGACAATTAACATTAATATTGCAAGACAAAGATGTATTAAAGATCGAACGAGTTACAATATTACTTTGAGCAGCAAGAACATTTTTATAAATATAGCCAATCTTCTGAACAGAAATAATTCCTGTTTCTACTCCAATAGGTTCATAATATTCAAGTACAATATCTTCTCCTGCCACAAATCCTGTTGCAAAATCTACAGGAATTTCCCGCGTACCTTTATTATTAATGCTTGTAAAAGCCCCTATACAGAATGTTTTATCTGCATTATAAACAAAGAATTTAGCCCCCTCCGGTATCCAAAATTTATCATAGCTAACAGTCATAGCCTTTGCTCCTGATGCATGTAGCTGTAAACGCCAAACCCGCATACTATCACCCACGCTTTGCCAATGACCAGAATTGTGAAGATTGTAACTTACAGCAAGAGGTAAACCAACACGGTAAGGGATATCAGCATCCGCAAACAAACTATCCTCATGTAATGCTTCAGCTACATCAGGAATAGGCAAATTAATCACATCACCCGAACGGACAGAGAATAAAGCAGATGAAAAACTTGGAGGTAATTCATTGGTGCTAATTTGAGCATGAGCACTAATTGTGAAGATTGCAATAAGACATAATGCAAAACTCTTCAATAAAGCTTTTGTTTTCATAGTATTATATTTTTGTTCACTAACAAAAATAACACATTTGTATAATATAACAAAGAAAAAGATGTGGACAAAAAGCAACAAGATAAAGTAATACAGATCAATAGATTAAATCAAATACAGAACTTTTTAGTGGACAATTACCATACCTTTTTACAGCAACAATACAGCATTTATTTTTATTTACTATCCATATGAGATAAAAAAGCTCAATACTTTCACCTCATTGAACATCCGCATATCTTTTTTCAATATTCATAAAGTTCTCCACTACCCTCCAATATTCTTCCTTATCATGTGGACGTGGTTGCCAATCAGGATCAGGGCTATTACTCACAGCTTCATTCCAATTAGTATCATCCATAAACTTATAGTCAACAGTACAAGAGGATAATTCTCTTATTGGTTTAAGGAATATATATCCATCGAACAAATCGGATAGAATAAAATCTTTATGCCCCATTGAATAATAACTATAATCGTGCAGTTCACCAATATGAGAACCTTTCAAATCAAAGCCAATGGGGTTATTCTGAGATTTTTCCATTATTAGTTCTAACTTTCCAGCCGCTGGGGAAATTAATGTTGGTTGCTGATTAGGATAATTAAAGAAAGGCTGGTGCAAAGCTACAGATACTACTTTATTGCCATATTTATCGTACAGCAAATTTCCTAAAAAACGATTCTCATAACGTACAAAACCAGGAGAAGTATAATCATAATAAGGAAAACGGTAGGACGTAAATGCATGAATAGTCCCAGTCAGAACCAATATTTTCTCGTGAACAGACAACACTTCACGTTCCAACAATGTACACCGAAAGTCTTCTGTATTCCCTAAAGGAAACACTTGCTTCATATTTTCCGGAGTTCTAGCTCCTTCAAACTTTTCCCAATTGTAGCGATAACTAATATTTAAAACACGAAACTTTTTCGCTTGCTCCGGTAATGAGTGATTCCATTCCCAAGCTGCTTTATAGAGATTCATATACTCAACTATAGCCCAACGGGTATTATAATTGAACATCAGTTGACGAGCTAAATTCTCATTATATCTTGGTGCATTTATCAATGAATCCAATTGCTTCTGATCCTCATATGCTCCAAATTCCATACCTAACATATAGATACCATTCGCATACAACTTCGGTATCATTTTTTTAACGAAGTCCAAGTTTTCCTTAACACCATGATCTTCAGCCAATAGCACGATATCAGCATCTTTAAACTTAGAAATCAAATAATCATCAGGCGACATATCTGTATTCTTTTTATCACAAATACAATCTTTTCTATCAGTTCCTAAAAGAAATAATAACGGATTATCTAAACGCTTATTCCAATCCACTTCCGTATGCGCAGCTCCCGGAAATACTTTAGACACCCACATTGGTCCTTTCCAGCCTTTCTTCCTCATCAATTTGTCCAGTTCATCCTGATAAGGAGGATAATAAGCATCTAAGGTAGCATCTCCTCTATCCATATAAATTATACGACTGTTAGCCGTCGGAAGGTTCTCATCAAGATAATTCCTAAAAGCTCTCGACCATTGGTCCGCTTTTTCTTTAGATAGTTCCTTGCTTAATATCATGGGAACATGAGTCGACATACATGCAGCCCCTCCAAATACTTCCGGGTATTCACAAAGTGCATATAGTGAAATTAGACCACCCATACTGGAGCCCATCACAAAAGTATGCTCAACACTCTTATTCGTAGAATATTCTTTATCAATAAAAGGCTTAACTTCTTCTACCAGAAAACGAAGATAGTTATCTGCATTAAAACTAATATCTTCCGGCAATTGTTCATCCGGTAAATAGTTTAATGCTTTTTGGGGAAAATAATCTTCATACCTCGTTTCCGGAATACTCGCTATTCCCACAACAATACATGGTTCCATTTTCTTCTCAGACAAAAGTTTTCCTACAATTTCATCAATTCCCCATTCTTGTTTATTCCATGTAGTATTTGCATCAAAAAGCATTTGCCCATCATGCATATAGAGGACATCGTATCTTTCTCTTGTTGAGTAACCTGTAGGTAACCATACGAAAACATTGCGAGAGGGAACAATGGTAGAGTTAAATCGAGAATATTCTATAAGTTTCCCTGATGATACAGTTTGTTGAGCAATAGTCCATTGGCACAGCAACAGAGATAATAGTAGAAAAAAAAGTCTTATTTTCATACGCTAAATTATAATCATCTCCTATTAAACAGAGATTACTAAATATTTATAAAACAATCTATTCACAGTCCCTCCCATTAAGAAAAAGAGAGTATCTTAATAATCACTCTCTTTTTCTATATTCTCCTGTAGCACCTATTTCTTCTAAATTACTTCAATCCAATTCAAGCATTAAAAATATTATGAGGGTAATACTTTTTCATAACTCAACATTATAATTCAAGTACAAGCACTTCTTTAGGTTGTAAATGAAGTATTCTTCCTAAGGACACATTACCGTTCGTCAACACATTCTTCGAACTAGTCTTATCTCCTATTACTTCTTTATAAGGAGCCAAGTCCAAATCAACTTCTTTATTTATTCCATTCATTATAACCAGTATACTTCTTCCATCACAAGAACGCTCATACACATATACATTATTACGAGGCATAAAATGTTTCATCTTACCTTTAGAAATAACATCATTTCCTTTACGCCAATGCAGTAACTTACTCATAAAATCAAAAGCTTCCTGCTGCATAGCCGTTCTTCCATTTTCCTGGAAAACAGAAATTGCATCTCCTTTCCAACCTCCCGGCATATCCGGACGTACATACCCAAAGTCTATTTTATTACTACCAGACATTAGTAATTCCTGCCCATAATACAATTGTGGTATGCCCGGAATTGTCAACAACAAGGTAACTGCCTGCTTATAAGCATTCAAATTTTCCGGGGTTTCCAATAAGAAGCGATCCGTGTCATGATTTTCAAGTAAACGCATCACATTGTTAATGTCAGGATAGCAAAAATCATAAGCAAAATGTTCGAAAAGAAGCTGCAAACCAGTATCCCAAGAAGTTTCTTCATGGAAAACTTTACCAGCTATTGTTCGCAAACGAAAATCCATCACAGATTTCAGCTTTGTATTAGCTTTCTCATTAAGCACACTATTTTGTTGCCAATATGCAGTACCTACAGGGTTATTGGGAATCATTACTTCACCTACAATATTGAAATTTGGATATTCCTCAAAAACTTCTTTACACCAACGAACCATCATATCCGGATCCGGATATACATATGTATCTTGGCGAATACCATCTAAATCTGCATATTCAATCCACCAGATTGAATTCTGAATCAAATAATCAGCAAGAAAACGATTTCTTTGATTTAAATCGGGCATTGTAGGCACAAACCAACCATCCGTCAGTTCCTGCTTATCTATATCCGAAGCATAAGGATCAAAAAATACAGTCTTATTATGATTGGTCTCGATATATTTATGTGAATTATTAAACCAATTCTGCATTGGTGGATCAAGCAGCCAAGGATGATTGGTTCCACAATGATTAAAAACCATATCCATTATCAGTTTCATTCCACGTTGATGCATAGATTCCGCCAAACGAACATAATCTTCATTAGTTCCCAAACGAGGATCTATTTTATAGTAATCCGTTGCAGCATAACCATGATAAGAGCCTTCACCCATATCATTTTCCAAAACAGGAGTTGTCCAGATTGCCGTAATCCCCAAGCTATCCAAATAATCAAGATGTTGCATAATACCAGCTAAATCACCACCATGACGAGCATTTACATCTCTACGATTTACTGTATAAGGATACTTCATCTGTATATAGTCATTGCTTTCATCACCATTGGCAAAGCGGTCCGGCATTAATAAATATACGACATCAGAAGAATTAAAGCCAATCCTATCTTCTCCTTTACGTTGGCGTTCTTTCAATTCATAAGTATAATTCAGCTTACGTTTTCCTTTAACGAATTCTATCTGAAATTTACCCGGTGCCGCATCTTTTACATCTAAATACAAAACCAGATAGTTTGGACTCTCCATTGGACAGACTTCCTTCAAAACAACTCCCGGATGATTTATTTCAGGTTTATATGTTGCTATATTTGAACCATATACCATCAACTGTAAACGGGTATTCTTCATGCCAGACCACCAAAAAGCAGGTTCCACTTTTTCTATCTTCTCATTTTTCTTTCCTGAATAATGTGAAGAGAGCCAATCAGAATTATCCTGTGAAGGAATAATAGAAGATTCAAACTTAGAATATTCAATAAGTCTTTCTGACGACATGATTTGTTTAGCAAATCCCAATTGACATAGCAATAAAGCAAAAGATAAAAATAAAGTTTTAGTTTTCATCATACATAAAATAAAAGATACTATTTACAAAGGTTGAACAAACAGACTAAACTCTTTCATTGCAGGAAGAACTTTGCCCGTATGATTATCAAAAAGCCCACGATTAATCCAACCTTCTGTTACATTATTACCGCAAGCGTTTTCCTCGGGGAACCACCAAAATAATCCCGTCACGTTGGCATGACGACGTAATTCAGCCACAAGTTCGTGAGTGAATATGCGCTGTCCTTCAGTAGTTATAGGATAGAATTCAGAATGTTCATCCGCACTTTTTGCCCATTGGTCATTCTCATGCGAATAGTAGGCGGCAGTCTCCACTATCATCACCTCTTTATCAGGAAAGTCAACAGCAAGAGAATCGAGCGTAGCAGCAAGTACCCCCACGGCTTTATGCCACATAGGATAATAACTAAGCCCTATAACATCGTAATCAAGCTCTCGTAAATGGTTATAGTAAGTTTTAGTTTTGTTCCACTCTCCTGCTTTCTCCGTATGGATGATTATCTTTGCTTTAGGACAAATTTCACGGCAAGCTTTGGCACCACTTTCCAGCAGCTTCACAAGCAAATCCCAATTTTCCATTCCAAGCGGATCCACCTTTGCTACTGGCCACAACATGCCGTTGGTTATTTCATTACCCACTTGTATGAGGTCAGGAGAAGCTCCCGCTTTCACCATAACCTCAAGACTATTTTTAGTATATTCATATATACTATCCGGCAATGAAGCTACATCAACATTCTTCCATCTTTCAGGCATAAATTGCTTACCAGGATCAGCCCATGTATCAGAGTAATGAAAATCAAGCATAAATTGATAACCTTCTTTTTTTATTTGCTGTCCAAATTTAGTCACATAATCTAAATCTTGGCACACTCCTTCACCTTTGTGTTCAACGGAAGCTTTTGAAGGGTCAACAAAGAGACGAACACGGATGGCATTCCAGCTTTGCTCTTTAAAATATTCAAGAGGTTTTATTACCTTTCCCTTTTCATTACGATATATGGTTCCAGCTTTTTCATAACTTGGCAACAAAGAAATATCACCACCCAAGAGACGTTGTTGAGCATGAATTCCAACACATAAAGCAAACAAAAATAAGATAACGAATACTGATCTAAAATTCTTCATAACGATATTAGTGATTGTTTCAATGAAAAAGTAAAAGCCCTCTTCCCCGTTTTTCAATGCGAGAAAGAGGGCTTCTATAAAGTGCCAAATAGTCTTAAACTTTAAAATTATTATAAATAATCTACTGTTTACCTTAACTAGTTAGCGGCTTCAATCGTACAATAAGCTTTGCCTTCACAAAGGGGATATAGATTGATAGTATATGTACCAGCCGTTGCAATCTTCAGATTAGCACCATTATTGGTCGTTAGATTTTCGCTAGTACCACCCCAACTAATATCCCAATCATCATTGGCACGGAATTTTAATTCATCTGCTTTCAACTCAGTAGTGATGGTCCAATAATGTATTGTACCCTTGCCTTCTTCAGTATATTCTACCAATTCCATGTCCGTGTCTGCATCCCAACCACTGGGAGTAGCAGGGCCAATAATACCTATCGCGATGGGAGTCAAAGTATAAGTTTTCTCATTCAAGTCAACAACTATCTGATAGAAACCTGCCTCTTCGGTCATCATTATATTGGCAGCATCAGCGGCAGTGCTAAAATCTGCACCATAGTTAGTACCATTCCAACTGTCCTCCGAACTGAACTTGAAACCTTTCTGATTAAGGTACATATACCCCTTATAGACATTATTGAATTCAGGACTTGCCATCACATCAATATGTTTCCATCCGTTTGCATCACCAGCCATATAGAGATAAGCAGTAGCAGGAGCAACTGAATAAATGTAATTTACAGCATCAAATGTAACTATAAAATGTCCTTTCCCAGTAATGACAGGAGTTTCCACTTTATATACGTCACCCGTCCAAACTGCAAAGTTTTCAGTCTTGTCATCACCATTCACACGACAACCAATCTGTCCGGCATTAGCACCATCCCAACCAGCAGCTATGTCATAAGCTTCATAGAGTTTGAAATAGTTAGAGCTTTCATTCTTAGTTTCCACTGTAGCTTGAAAAATTCCCTCTTTACCTTCAACCGGTTTCATGATTACAGGATTTTCAACATCCCATCCATTACTCTCTACCAAATCCCCCAACAACATATACCCATCAGCTGAAATTTCCGGAGTAGTAATCGGAGTAAGTTTAGCTTGAGAAGTACCTGAAGTGTTTACCGCTTCACCGTTTTTCAATTTAACAGCAACATTCATATTTACATTGAGTACACGCTCTACATGAGCACGGCTGAAGAAAGCATCACGAACTACAGAATCAAGTTCAAGAGTATTCACCTTCACAATATTCCCTTCTTTAAATGCCGCATTGATAGTCACACCGTTAATATTTATGCTGTTCATCTTAATAGAAGCCACCTCTGAATTCGATGAAGAGAGAACGGCAATTTCCACAGAGTCTGTCTTTTGTTCTTCCGCTTCGATAGTACTGTAAAACTTATCCATATCCACAACTGCATCGGAACCTGCGGCAAAACTGATTTCATATTTAGCGGCCGCTTCTTCAGGAGAATTGGATTGGGGGTCAGCCCAATCCGTATAATCTTCCGTACAAGCACCTAAGGTAATTCCGGCGAGGAATATACCTGCGAGTATTTGATTTTTCTTCATAATGTTTTTCTTTTAAAATAAGATTATCATTCAGGTTATTTTACCTCACCCGTATCTACACCGTCTTCAGTAGCACCTACAGTAAGATAGAGTTTCTGGCCCGCTCCAGCATTTACGCTGTATTCAGAACCCATATCAGTGTTCCAATTGCTGGCGATATTTGCATTCTCACGCCAGAAAACTTTACCCTCCAAAAGCGTAAATTCAGTTTTCCACCAATCAAAATCACCTACTTGAGCATAGGCACGTAGTTCACCTCCAGATACAAATTCAGCAGATATCCATTGACCAGTATTATCAGCGGGAGCGATCATCGGAGCTGAAGGAGTGCCTGGAGTAAATCCTCCATTAGCATCACCTGTAACCAGAAGTTGTGCAGGATAAAAAGTCAGTGTGTAATCAATAGCTTCACCATTAATCTTACCCTTAATGTAGAGTGTATACCATCCACCATTTTTCACTTTCACATTACCACCATTGTCAGAAACATCCGCACCGGCTTGATCATCAATAGTTTTAAAATCGGCATGACCCAGCCATTGTTGAGGATAAGTTCCCCATTTGAATTCGGCATCATTAGGAAGGTAAACTATTGTAAAGAAGTTACCAGCCATACCATTAATAAGCGCCATTGGTCTCCAAGTTGTCCAAGCAGTTCCTATACTCGAACCGCATACATAGATATCCTCAGGCAATGTAATACTCGGAGCCTGATAAGTAGCTATCACTTGGATCTTTATAACATTAGAGTAACAACTCCCCAACTCCATACCATTAACATTGGCATGTAAGCGTACATAGAGGTCTTTCACTTCATTAGAAGGATATGTCACACCTTCATTGGCATCCTGAAACATAGTAATTACAGCATCATTCAATCTACTACCCGATACTTTAATGGTAGCAGAAGTCGAGCTTGCCACAACTTTGTACACAGGTTCTTCCGCACTGAAATCTTCAAAAGAAATCTCCACATCATAGTTAGTACTCAAAGGTATGCCACCATAATCAGGTTGGCTGGTAGTAAAAGTGAGTTGATCAGTAGTCAGCAAGTCCAATACATTATTGGCTGCGTTGGCAGGCATATTCAATACAAATCCTGTAGTATTTTCGTGGAATGTAGGATTGCTATCCATATCTTTCTCACATGAGGTGACCAACACCAAAGTAAGAACGGGCAGCAACATTCCTAGCAGTATCTTTTTCATATTATTGTTTCGATTTTAAAAAATTCGATAATAAATTCTATTAATAACGCGGGTTTTGAGTCAAGTTCTCATTGCCATTAATGTCATCGGCAGGAATAGGATATACGTTAAAGAAATCTTCCACGCTCTTTCCTTCTGCTACACCACCCTTAAAATCCCAAACGTATTTGTCACCTGTGAAAAGGCCAAAACGAATCAAATCACTACGACGACGGCCTTCCATATAGAACTCACGACACCATTCATCAATAATATATTGTTCGGTAATGGTAGCAGGAGTAGAAGCACCTGCACGGCTACGCAAAACTTCAATATCAGCACGCGCTTGTTGCGGGTCACCAGTCAAACGGAACTTAGCCTCTGCACGAGTCAGATACATTTCAGCATAACGTATCAAAGGAATATCCACATCGGGGAATTCATTATGTGAAGTCGCTGCACCATCTGTACGAATGTTACTCCACTTCACAATAGAAAGACCGGAGTTAAAGCCCGCAATTTGTTCAGCCTGTAACTTACGAAGTCCGCCACCACAACCCGAATAGAACAATGCACGATGGTCGTTAGCCTTCTTCTGCACATCCTTGGTAGTAGTACCTGCAGCTTCATCAAGAGCGATGATCTGAGCCTCAGTAGCTCCATCGGGGGCTTTCTCAGTAGCAATCGGACAATCTTCGAGCGTAGAGAAGAATTTCTTAACCAAAGCTGCACGGGAGAAGTTACAGCTCCAACCATTGGAAGTACCCATATAAGGCATTCCAGTGATACGGGTAGAACTTACCAGATAATTGGCGCCACTATAACATTTTGTTTTTGCACCATCCTGACGGATAGGCAAGATGATTTCTTTCATAGCTTGCGGATTTTGGTCATTATCAGCCATAAACACTTGCTCATAACCAGTATAGCCATTCTTTTCAGCTTTAGAAAGTTCATATTTCCCATCAAGCAGATCGCAATAGTCAATAGCCTTCTGATAGTCTTTTACCGCACCTTTGGTATAAACAGCAGAGTTCAGAGCCAAACGGGCATGGAGCATATAAGCGGCACCTTTATCGGCACGTCCAAAGTTAGAAGAGTTATTGAATGCACCCACTTCGGCAAGATCCGGTTCTATTTCGGTCAACTCCTTGTCAATCCAGTCATAAAGTTCTTTACCAGCTTTCTCTACAGGCAGTTCATAAATATCGTACGTAGTCTTGAAAGGAGCCTTTCCCCAAAGATCGAGGAAGTACCACATATGGAGGGCACGCAAAAAGCGGACCTCGGCACGATACTGTTTATAGTCAGCCTCTTCAGCCTTATCCTCGGTGTTGGTAAGATAGAAGTTACAGAGCGTCACATCGAAAGCCAGACGCTGGAACGTCCATTGCACGCGAACAGATGAAGCCGTCCAGTCAATATTGGTGATTTGAGGAATATCAGCGTCAGTCTGCCAAGCCCAAAGGCATTCATCGGTACAAAGTTCTTGTAGATTGAATGTAGTACGGTAGAATCCGCTTTCACCTTCATCACTACTGATATCTCCACTACCGGCAGGACCTTTCTGGCCAGTCAGACCCAGTGTACTGTAGATTTTCGCCAACAGTTCCATATCTCCATACGATGAACTGGACTGCGGATCGATAGACGAAATATTCAAGTCGTTGACACACGACGTTGCCACTCCACCCATAAGGAGGGCTGCAAGGGCTGTTTTCAAAAATATATGTTTCATCATTATATGCATTTAATAGGTTAAAAATTCAGGCTTAAGCCAACTTGAATGCTGAAAGGACGCGGATAAGGATTGGAATCAATACCGCTTGCTACCTCAGGGTCGATGCCTTTATATTTAGAAATAATAAAAGGATTTTGAGCAGTAAGGAATGCACGACCAGAGCATGTTTCATGACCAGCTACCTTAAATAATGCAGGGAAAGAGTAACCTAAAGTAATGTTTGAGCACTTCAGATAAGAAGCATTACGTACGAAGTAATCGCTCAAATAATTATCGTTACCTACTCCTACACCGGTAAAGCCCAATGCTACAGCCTCGGCAGTAGAGTTATGCAGGGCACTGTTAGAATACAAGCCGGATTGGCTGACCATTGCACGATTCGACAAGAAATCGTAATAAACATAGTTACCAATAGAAGCACGGAAAGACATACTCAAATCCCAGTTCTTATAGAGGAATTTAGTTGTAAGACCCATAATAACATCAGCAGAGGGTTTCTTGTAGAAATAACGGTCACCATTGTCAATACGTCCGTTACCATCACGGTCTACGTACATACCTTCAATAGGTTTACCATTCTCATCATATACTTGCTGATAAACAAAGAATGAGTTAGTTGCTTTACCTACAGTATTTGCCTGAATCAAGGTATTGTTACCACGGCTGATCTTATCTCCCGACCATGCATAATAGCCTGCATCACCATCCACCAAGTCAGTAATTTCATTATGGTTCCAAGCAATATTATAGCTTACATCCCAAGTAAAATCTTTAGTTACAATAGGTTTGGCATTAATAGAGAATTCCACACCGTAATTCTTCAGCGAACCGATATTCTTTGTTAACTGAGAACCAAACTGCATACCTACAGGAATAGTGATAGAATTCAGCAAATCTTTGGTTTCGCGGTAGTAACCATCAATATTGGCTGTGATGCGGTTATTCAGGAAGCCCAAATCGATACCGGCATTATAGGTAGTTGTAGTCTCCCACTTCAAGTCAGGATTGTAAGCCGACGGACGCATCGTACCATAGTAAGTATCGCCAAAAGGATACTGAGCGAAAGAGTCGCTTGAAGTATAATGAGTTTCATAACCGAAATCAGAGTTAATATCCTGCTGACCTGTCATACCCCATCCCAAACGAAGTTTGAATTCATTCCACCAAGTAAGATTCTTCATAAATGCCTCTTCATTGATTTTCCACGCCAATGCCACAGAAGGGAAGTAACCCCATCTATTGTCTTCAGAGAAACGAGAAGAACCATCGGCACGGAACGTAGCCGTAAGCATATATCTGTTGAGCAACGTATAATTTAAGCGACCGAAGTAAGAAACTAAAGAGTTATGCGTAGCCCATGCTTGTTCTTCTCTCAATTTGGCATCATGAGGAGTACCATCGTAAGGATCGGTACCTTGACCATAGTCGTAACCACTGCGGTGGAAGTGACTTTCTTCGGCACCAACCATTATATCAAAATTATGGGCGCCTATTTCCTTAACGTACTGAGCATAAGCATTAGCTGTGACACTATATTTATAAGTCTGCGTTATGCCATTCCAACCAAAGTAGTTGTTAGAATAAGAATACTTGGAGATTATATCGTCCTGCTTACTTTCAGTATACTGTCCGCCATAGCTGGCATGCAGACGTAAATCTTCAAAGCCATGTACCTTATAGTCTACATCAAAGTTACCTGTAAAGTCATTGGCAACAGCCTGTACATCCTTAAGTTTCAACAGAGCTAAAGGATTCTGAGGAGCATTGGGATTATTAGTATATTTCCATTCTGCATTGAAATCTTTAGGTAACTGCGAATGTTGAAAATAACCATCGAAAAATGGAGCACGGGCATCATCAGCATCGAAGTATACCGGCTGAGTGGGATCCATTGAAAGAGCAGAACCTATTGCACCGCCTGCATCAGCATAACGGTCTTTCTCATACATATACTTAGCGTTAATCTTCAAATTGAGGTGATCATCGAAGAAAGAAGGAGAAAGATTCAAGCCGACATTGGCACGGCGCATCCATGAGGTTTCAACGATACCGTCAGAAGCGTTATATCCCAAACTCAAACGGTAAGGCATATTTTTCAAACCACCGGATACTGATACATTATGACTATGAGAGATAGCAGTGCGGAATATTTGATCTTGCCAATCAGTATTAGCGTTACCCATACCTACTTCACCGGCTTTATCGCCCCAGATGTTATTAACAAGTTCACGAAACTCATCACCATTGAGTACATCATACTTTTTCTGGATCATAGAAATTGTCATGTCACCGTTGTAAGAAACCTTAGGGGCAGAACCACTCTTACCTTTCTTAGTGGTAATAATGATAACACCGTTTGAAGCACGGCTACCGTAAATGGCAGTAGCAGAAGCATCCTTTAAAACTGTAAAAGTTTCAATATCATTCGGATTAACCATAGCCAAAGGATTACTCATTCCTTTTGGAGTATTGTTATCAATGGTCAAACCATCAATAACAATCAACGGATCGTTTGAAGCATTAAGAGAAGATCCGCCACGCACGCGAATCTGAGCACCTGCACCCGGAGTACCACCTGCAGTGATAACATCGACACCGGCCACTTTTCCAACCAACATATCCTGCGCATTGTTGGTGATACCTTTACTGAGTTCATCCGGTTTGATTGCCGTTACCGAACCTGTAAGATCATCTTTCTTGGTACGACCATACCCCACTACTACTACTTCACTCAATAATTCTGCATCATCTTTCAGTGTCACCATCACCATAGGAGCAGCTGCTACTTCTTGTGTCTGATAACCAATAAAAGATATTGTTAATGTAGCACCTTTAGGAACACTCAAGGTGAAATTTCCATCAAGGTCGGTGATTGTACCATTAGAGGTATTTCCTTTTTCTACGATATTCGCGCCTATCACTTCCAATCCCGTAGCATCTTTTACATGCCCTTTCACGGTAATGTTCTGTGCATAAACGCCAACAGACAAGAATAACCCCATCAATAGGGGAAGAATCATTCGATAGATTCTAAGATTAACTTGCTTCATGCATTTAAAAAATTAAAGTTAACAATATTAATTACCTATATTATATATTCGAAATTATCTTTCGATTACTTTCTCTTTTATAAGGTATCTATAACATGACGCAACAAAAATATGCTTTATTAAAATATTAAAATATAAGAAATATAAGAAATATGCAAATGCAACAGTGCAAACGATTGCACAGAGTTGCACCGTTGCGCAAGATAAAAATCTTCATTTTAAAGAGCCCCATACACAATCATTTTCAAGAAACTAAGAGATAAAAAATATCAAAACAATAGTACCTACACCCATCCAGCATCCACAATGATAGTATATTCCTCATTTTCGCAACATACTTTAGTTTACAAAATCACAAACCAGCATATTCAGTGAATAAAGAAAGGATAAGAATACACTATTATTGCATATAATTGCAGTTTTGATAGCTACTTATGCAGAAAAGGGTTACTACTTACGGGTGAAAGGGTTACTACTTATAGGTAAAAAGGTTACTACATATAGGCAAAAGGTTTACTACTTATCGCCAACGCACTTATCTGTGTCAGGTTTTTCACCTATAAGAACGGTTTTAGAGAGCTATTTCGTTCCAGAACAAATGTAACAATTTCGCTATCCAACTATTATTCTGACATTTACCGTTTTTCATTTTCATATTTCCATCTCGGTAGACATACGGACAGAAACAGTGCATTCTCAGTCAACTAAAAATACAATTTGTCACAATGACACTTATCCCTATTTCCCGTTTTTTCATTATTCACTCTCCTAATTACCCCGAAATCATTGCAAACCGCATACTGCTGTTCATTAGGTTCAGCCGATATTTCCGGTGCATGAGTTAAAACCTTCCCGACGATTGCATCTATATACCCAACGCCACCCATATATAGATGCAGCCTCCTAGTGTTTCGTGTCCTTTATGAACGTTTTTCGGAGGAAAAGCCACACTATTCTATACCTGTCTGATGCCACTTCTTTACGAATAATACCAAGTATTTATTAAATTCACATTGCCAATTTACGAGTGACCACAATTGTAGTACAACTGCTTCACATTGATGGAGCACATGAATCACCATTATGAAACAAGTGAACCACAATTGTGGTCATTCTAAATAAAACGTATATTAATCAAAAGAACATTGTATATCAGCGGAATACACACGTGTCATTAACAGAAAGAAGAGTAGGCGTTATCCCTGACAAAGCGTGCAAGCAACTTTTTGCTTACACGCAAATAAAGTTGCTGCCACCACGCTTTTTCAACTATTTATCAGCAACTTACAGCAAATAGTGCAAGCGTGCAAGTAAATATGACGTTAAACTTATAGTAAGCCAGGCGGGCAAAGAAGGTAACGAGGGGACAACTACCTTCATAACGGTATAGTAATGAATAAGACTCACCACAGATTACACAGATTCACACAGATTTATTAATCTAATAATCAGCAAAATAAAATCTGTGTGAATCTGTGTAATCTGTGGTGAATTAATTCATAACCCTACAGAAACGAACAAATTTTGATGCGGTTGCCCTGATTAAATTTCCCTTTTTAATACTGAAAATAGAACATAAATAAGTACTTTTGTGTATTGATGTATAAAAACAGGCAAATATGAGCAATAAGATTTATCCCATAGGAATACAAAATTTCGAAAGTCTCCGTCAGGATGATTATTTCTATATTGATAAGACGGCATTAATTTATCAAATGGTAAAAACCGGCCGTTATTACTTCCTGAGCCGTCCACGTCGTTTCGGTAAGAGTTTGCTCATCTCAACACTGGAAGCATACTTCCGGGGGAAAAAGGAACTGTTTATGGGACTGGCAATAGAAAAGTTGGAAAAAGACTGGATAAAGTATCCGATACTGCATCTCGACCTCAATATTGAGAAATATGACGCACCGGAGAGTTTGGATAATATACTTGAGAAGTCGTTGGTAGCGTGGGAAAAACTCTACGGCGCCGAACCATCTGAACGCTCCTTCTCCCTGCGCTTTGCAGGTATTATAGAACGTGCCTGCGAACAAACCGGGCAACGCGTTGTAATTTTGGTAGATGAATACGACAAGCCTATGTTGCAGGCTATCGGTAACGAAGAGCTACAAAAACAATTCCGGAATACTTTAAAGGCATTTTATGGCGTACTCAAAACGATGGATGGCTGCATCAAGTTTGCCCTGCTGACGGGAGTGACAAAGTTGGGAAAGGTCAGCGTGTTCAGTGACCTAAACAACTTGGACGACATATCAATGCGGAATCAGTACATTGAAATCTGTGGGGTTAGCGAACAGGAGATTCATTCTAATTTGGAAAATGAAATCCATGAATTTGCAGCTGCACGGGGAGTGACGTATGACAAACTCTGTGCCGAACTCAGAGAAAACTATGACGGTTATCATTTCACTCATAACTCTATCGGTATATACAATCCATTCAGCCTTCTTAATGCCTTCAAATATAAGGAATTCAACAGCTATTGGTTTGAGACGGGAACACCTACCTACTTAGTGAAGTTACTAAAAAAACATCATTACGATCTGGAACGGATGGCACATGAAGAAACCGACGCCCAAGTACTGAACAGCATCGATTCTGAATCAACCAATCCCATTCCGGTGATTTATCAAAGTGGGTATCTTACCATCAAAGGATACGATGAACGCTTTGGTATGTATCGGTTGGGCTTTCCCAACCGTGAAGTAGAGGAAGGCTTCATCCGCTTTCTCTTGCCTTTCTATACAAATGTCAACAAAGTAGAAGCCCCGTTTGCCATTCAGAAATTTGTTCGTGAAGTGGAATCGGGAGATTATGATTCCTTCTTCCGCCGCCTGCAAAGTTTCTTTGCAGATACCACTTACGAAGTAATCCGTGAACAGGAACTGCACTACGAAAATGTACTCTTCATTGTTTTCAAATTAATAGGTTTCTATACCCAAGTGGAATATAATACCAGCAATGGGCGCATCGACCTCGTATTGAAGACAGACAAATTCATTTATATCATGGAATTCAAATTGGAAGGTACTGCCGAAGAAGCTTTGCAGCAAATTAATGACAAGCGTTATGCACTTCCTTTCGAGATGGATGAACGAAAACTATTTAAAATAGGAATAAACTTCAGTGAGAAAACCCGGAACATTGAAAAATGGGTGGTAGAATAAAAAGAGGGCATCACCTCATTTGAAAGTGACGCCCTCTTTTCTTTACTCTGTAACAGACCTCAGCACAAACTTACCAGATTTCACCCCTTTAGCCTTAGCCTCGAAAATAATTTCACCGGGCTGTTCGGTCATTTGAACAATGGCTGTCAGCTGACCGCTGAAAGCGGGCATCTTCGGCAAGTGGAATAAATCAAGTGAAGTTGCATCTCCATTAGCAGCAGCACGATAACGCCCCGCGCCTTTCACCGTAAAGTTTACAAGACGATTATCGGCAGGACAAAGGTTTCCGTCTTTATCAACCACACGAACAGTGATGTATGCCAAATCTTTACCATCGGCAGTGAGTTGGTCACGGTCAGCAATAACTTCCAGATGATGAGGTTTGCCGGCAGTACGAACTACTTTTTCTTCAGCAGGTTTGCCGGAAGCATCGTAAGCCACCACTTTCACTTCACCCGGCTCATAAGGAACGTCCATCCACATCAGGCGGTAACGACGCTGGAGGGCAAGTGTATCTTTGTCCTGAATAGCTTTACTCTCTTCGGCTGTCAGTTTATGCTGTTTACCATAGCTTTTTCCATTAACGAAAAGTTCGGCAGCAGGATAGTTTGTGTAAACAAAGACAGGAGTATTCTCTCCTTCCCTACCCGGCCATGTCCAGTGAGGAAGTATATGGAGTGTATTCACATTCTTATTCCAAAGACTACGGTACAGATAGTAGCGGTCTTTTGGCAAACTGGCAAGGTCAATGATACCAAACAAAGAACTATGACTCGGCCATGCATCCGTATCATAGGGAGAAGGCTCACCCAGATAATCGAATCCTGTCCAAACGAATTGGCCGATAGTCCAGTCATAATCATCCGCTAAAGCAAAATCTTCATCGGGTACATTGGACCAGGAGCAATGTTCCAAGTCATATCCGGAAGACTGATGATCATCGTACTTCGCATCCCCGCGTTTCTCTACAGGAAATTTATATACGCCACGAGAACTAACGGTAGAGGATGTTTCAGAACCAAGTACTATATTCTGCGGCAACAGTTCATAAGCTTCCAGATAACGGTGTGCGCGATAATTAAAACCGGGCACATCAATCATGGCGGCAAAACCATTAGCAAGAACACAAGTCACCTGATCCATGCCGCAAGTAACAGGACGTGTCGGATCTTCACGATGACAGATATCCTGCAAGAAAGAAGCGACTTTATAGCCTACGGGACTACATTGGGTAGGAACTTCATTACCGATACTCCACATTACGACACAAGGATTGTTGCGGAACTGATGCAACATATTTATCATATCACGTTCTGCCCACTCGTTGAAATAACGGTGATAGCCATTCTCACATTTGGCAATGTCCCATTCGTCGAAAGGTTCCAGCATCATCATAAAGCCCATTTCATCACAAAGTTGCACTAACTCCGGCGCCGGCATATTGTGAGCGGTGCGGATGGCATCACAACCCATATCTTTCAGCATCGTAAGTTGACGGCGCAATGCAGCAACATTGATGGCAGCGCCTAACGGACCAAGATCGTGGTGATTGCATACCCCCTGGAACTTGCGATGCTTACCGTTCAGGAAAAACCCTTTGTCGGCAATGATTTCTATGCTGCGGATACCGAAACGAGTAGTGTATTCATCCGTTTGCTTGCCATCGGCATAGATTTTGGAAACAGCTTTATATAAATAAGGTGTCTCCGGCGACCACAAGCAAGGAGCATTCACCAGGAAGTTTTGTTCAAAAGGCTGACCATGATTAATCTTACGGGTATTATCCTTCGTTGCAACGACTTTCCCATCGGGAGAGATTATCTCTGTCACGATACGGATATCTCTTTCTTCATCATTGGCAATAGTGGTCAACAGACGTACTGAAGCATACTCATCAGAAACATGAGGAGTAGTCAGCTGAGTGCCCCATACAGGAACATGTACTTTATCGGTACTCACTACACGCACATTGCGATAAAGTCCTGCGCCAGGATACCAACGGGAAGATTGTGGTTTATTTTCCAAACGCACGGCAAGCGTATTGTTTTTACCGTCTTTATTCAAAAGTCCGGTGACATCACAATGGAAAGAATTATAACCAAATGGCCAGAAGCATGCTTCTTGTCCATTGACATACACACGGGCTTCGCTCATGGCACCATCAAAGACAAGTGTCGTCTGCTGATTGACGGGGGCATCGAACGTAGTACGATACCATCCGATGCCAACATAAGGAAGTCCACCGGTACGTCCGGTTTTGACGGAAGCTTTCTTCTCGAAGTTCTGCGTTACCGCCACTTCCTGCAAATCGTTGCTGCGATCGAAGGGACCGAAGATGGCCCAGTCGTGAGGCACGGTTACGATTTCCCACTTCCGGTCGTCAAATTCCGGCTTCATGGCTTCCGGAGCTTCCCCCTTCATGAACTTCCAGTTCTTTTCGAGTAGATACTCGCTGCGCTGAGCCATTACCATCAATGAAAGGAGGGCACAGCACGAAAATGCCAACACGTTCTTTCTCATTTGTCTTTTGCTGTTTTTATTGATAAACGATTATTATTATTTGAATGCATCCATTATTACAGTAGGGTAACCATCTTCGGTAAATGCACCCAACCGATACTGACTTGGCTTACACTCGGGTTCCCAGTAAAACACACCTTTGCAGCGTCCATCCGTGTTATCGCGGCATTCTTCCAGAATGCGGCTCAGTAGTGCTTTCCCTTCGGCAAGAACGGCATCACCGGCCAGCTTACCATTATCGTCGGCACACTCCATGCCTGTTTCTACGATCATCACATCACAATCGTATTTCTCGCTTACTTTCTTGATGTTGGCTATGCAATCCGTAATGGTTTTCTCAGCAGAGGTTTCTTTCCCGCTGTTCAAAGCCCAGTAGGGATAGAGTGACATGCCTATCATGTCCCATTTGGCACCATTATTTTTCAGGATGTCCAAGTTCCAGTTGTAGAGTTCGTTATCGAAACCATTATCCAAATGCACTATCACAATGGATTGGGGAAAAACCGCTTTCACGGCTTCATAACCGGCAGCAAACAGTTCGGCATATTGCTTCGGATTCCGGTCGGCTTGCCCCATATCCCATAAGAATCCGTTGCTGGTTTCATTGCCCACTTGCACCCATTCGGGGGTGATGCCCTTGTCTTTCAGAGCGTTCAGCACGTCTTTGGTATGGTCGGCAATCGCTACTTTCGTTTCATTGAGCGAGAGTCCTACCCATGCAGCGGGGATGTTCTGCTTACCCGGATCGGCCCATACATCACTGTAATGGAAATCAATCATCAGCCTCATGCCCAGCTGATGGGCACGCCAGGCTTTCGCCACAACATCGCTCTTATTGCACCAGCCGTCCGAGGGGTTCACCCATACACGCAAACGGATAGAGTTCATACCCAAGTCACGCATCAAAGTCATACATTCCGTTTGCCGGCCTGAAGCATCATAAAACTTAGCTCCGGAGGCTTCCATTTGCGTCAACCAACTGATATCGGCACCTTTGGCAAATCCGGTCATATCATAAGTAGGCTCTTGGGGAAATTCCGGAGTTTTATCATCATTACTACAAGCGGCTGCTCCCAGAAGGAGCAAGCCGGCTATTAATATATTCATATATTTCATAATTTAGTTCTTTTATTCAATGGTATAGGTTGCATTTATTAAATCTACAGTCAGGGTGTATGTGCCCGGTGCCAGCGTGGCGTCATCCGTAATGCCGTCAGCACCCTTATAATAAAGTTTCCCGGCACTTCCGCCATAAACGTAATCCCAGTTTCCGTCAAAAAGGTAAATCTTAAATCCCCAGGCAGACGGTTGTGTGATAGTAATGCTACTACTAAACACGCCACTGGTGCTTGTAGCAGGCAATGGCTCGAAAGTCCAATCTTCATCTTCCAGTTTATTAAGACCTGCGATATAGATCTCTCTGCCTAAAGCCCTTGAATTATAAGTCAATGCCTTCAAAGATACATCAAAGAAATAAAGACCACCATCAGGAGCCGGAATATTGACGGCCCCGTCTCCAACCTCGAATGCCAATATACCGGCGTCCGCATCACCCTCATCCAAAGTATAGACCGCACTCCAGTTCCCATCTTCAATTCCTATCTGATATCCCCAGGGAGCGTTCACATCTGCTACCCCCGCATATCCCAGATTATTTTCATTATAAAGACGCAAGTGGTGGTTGAAGTTCCAACCGCCTTCCCCTTCACTGATGCCCAGCATATAGAGAGTCTCACGCGCCGGTTCCGGCTCCGGTTCCGGTTCTGCACTACCGCTGCTTACTTCCACTGTCCATTGCTTCGAATTGCTCAAGTCAATCGTCAAGGTACATTCTCCCGCAGCAGGAACGTTTACAGTGATATTGTCTGCCTGAGCGCCAAAGGTAAGAGTTTCTCCACTTTGCCCAAAGCCTACCGGAGTATTTTTTGCAGCAGCATCATCCGTTCCGGTAGAAGAGTCATACAGTTTACCTGTTCCGGAAATCTGCAAAGTGATATTTCCAGCTTGTACGGCATTGAAAGCATAAGTCCATTTCGTGTTCGGACGATCGAAAGTCATCTCTCCGGACAAATCTCCCGCAAGAGTAAGAGAGGGGATGTAAAGAGCAGACCATAATTTAGTATTGACATTCACGTCCACATAGTAGCAACCGCCTATTCCCGGAGACCAGCAGTTCCAACGCTTTTCGTCATCGTCTTCTGAGGACAACACGAAAGCGGTTCCCGTCACACCGTCATTACCCCAAACCGCTCCGTTGCCTTCTTTCAGATAGAAGTTATACCAAGGAGTAAGCCCCATAAATCCTTTATAGTCACCGTCGGAAGCATCTGAATAAAGCACCACGCCGGTTTCTTCCTTATCGGTATTGAGAATATACCCCATACCCATATCAATGGTGTAAGGGGTAACAGATACCTTCACTATATTGGAATACACAGGTATCATATTGTTCCCCGTCCGGGCAGCAAGACGGAAATAGACATTGTTTGCCACATCGGGAGTAGCACCTATGCTCTTGGCCAACGCATTGAGTGCCGCTCCGGTATAAGCCTTTGAAAGAGAATTCTCGGAACTTTCATTCACCACACCCGAGAAGTCCTCAGTAGTGGAAACTTGCAAGGTTTGGATAGTCACATCAATAGCCGACAGGCCGGGATCACTTATCTGTAAAGCATCTTTAGTCCATGCCAACGACAACACAATGTCCTTACTGTTTTCTTGCAACAGGACAACATTGCTCTCCGTGGCAACCAGTTCTCCCGCTTCAAGGCTGCTCAAGTATATCTTATCTTCATCCTTTTCGCAAGCGGCAAAGCCTAATGTCAGTGCGAGAAGGAGAATGAAATTCTTCATTGTCTTCATATAAAGTGTATTAAATTAATAGTTTTCGTTATAAAGATTCGGATTAGCCGTCAATTCGGTAGACGGAATAGGATAAATGTTGAATTTATCGTCCACAGCCTGCCCCGTAATCGTACCGCCCTTCCATTGCCACAGATAGGAGGCAGTGGTGAACTTACCGTAGCGTATCAGGTCCGTACGACGTACACACTCCATGTAGAGTTCACGTGCCCGCTCATCCAAAATGAAGTCGGCCGTCATTTGTCCATCAGTAATATTGCCTGAATCATTACCAAAGGCACGCATACGTAGTGCGTTGACATAACTTAAAGCTGTGGTACGGCTACTACCTTCGCCACCTCTCACCACAGCCTCGGCCAGCATTAGGTAGACATCTGCCAGACGGAAAACAGGGAAATCGGTACTGGCGCTACCGTCATTGCTGGGGGAACCAGCTTCGCCGGCATCAGTCAGATTGGTCCACTTCTCGGACAGATAACCATTGCTCTGGCTCTCCACTACATCAACCGACTGGGTTTGACCTTCGGTATAAAACATAGCGCGGCTATCATTCGCATCAAAAAGATTAGGAAACTCGCCTCGCAGGCGGAAGCTTCCCCAGCCGGACGGCACTCCATAGTCGGTGGGCAACTGTGTATCAGAAGTGTTATTTATACTACCACAAATGATATAGGTAGTCGCACCCCACGTCATGGTGCGTTCAGAATCCACCGGGAAAGCATAGATGATTTCGTTCGTGCGCAAGTGGTTGTCAGCATTGAACAACAGGGCATAGTCGTCTTCCAGCGTATAGCCCGCCGTCAAAATTCGGTTGCAGTAGGTGATACAGTCCGTCCAGCGGGCGGTACCGGTATAAATCTCAGCATTGAGGTAGAGGCGTGCCAGCAAGGCGTGAGCAGCTGAGCGGGAAGCACGACCGTACTCGCAGGCCGTGCGGTCCAGCAGGTCGTCATCAATCGCTTTCAGTTCTGACTCCAGATTATCGAATAACTGCTTTCCGGTATAGCGCGGCGGCAAATAATTACCCACAGGGTCTCCCTCTGTGACGAAGGGCACGTTGCGGAAGAGGTCGAGAGCATGAGTATAGGCCAGGGCGCGGATGAAGCGGGCTTCGGCACGATAATGACGAATCTCCTCCTGCTCGCTCTCGCTGAAGGCGCTGATTTGTCCGTCAGTGGCGTTACGCAGGAATTCGTTGCACAGTGCTATGGTGTAGTAGATACGGTAGTACGTATCAGATACCCACACATCGTTGGCATCCCAGCTCAGGTAGGTGAGACCACTCATCTTGTCGCCCTCCTGCCAGGTGTATACCAGTTCGTCCGTACCACACTCTTGCATATTGAAGTAGCAACGCAGGTAATCGTAGCCGGAGTTACTACTCATGTCGGAGTTGCCGCCACCCTTCTCCTGTCCGGAAATAACAAAGGAAACATAAAGTTTACCCAAGACGGCTTTGTAGTTGGCGGCCGACGTATAGACATCTGCCGATGTGGTTTCAATGTGCGGATACTGGTTGAGATCGCCTACGCAAGAAGTAGTAAGGAATGTACCGGCAAACAGCAGCGCGGCGTAATATAATATCTTTTTCATATCTTGTTCTTTATTGATGTTGACGAATTAGAATTCAAATCCCAGACTGAGCGAGTAAGTACGCGGACGGGGATAGAAGGAGGAGTCCATACCATTCGACACTTCAGGGTCGACGCCCGAATAGCGGGTGATGCAGAAGACGTTCTGTACCATAACACTGGCGTTGAGGCTGAGCCAACGGCACAGGCGCCCGAAATTATAGGACAGCGAAAGATTGTCCATTTTCAGAAATGAGCCATTCTCCACGTAGTAGTCCGACAGATGTTGGCGGCTTTGGAAGTTGGTCTTCAAATAACTGCTGTGCAGATTATTCAGTTGATAGGAATTATAGCTCATTGTTCCCCAAGCACCGGTATTCATCGCCATTCCGTTATACATGTAGTTTCCCACATTGGCACGCAGGCTGGTGCTGAATGTCCACTTCTTGTAGTTTAGTGAGGTACTGAAACCAAAAATAAAATCAGGCGTAGGTGACTTGTAACGATAGAGATCGCCGGAGTTTATCTCGCCATCACCGTTCAAGTCAGCATATGCACCCTCAATGGGACGACCGGTTTCAGAGTCGTAGAGTTGCTTGTATACATAGAACATGTAGGGTTCGTAACCTTCACTCAACACCTGGACAATCTGTCCGTCAATGGAGGCACCTGCGGATATGTTGGTAGTGGCACCACCTTCTACCAGTGAGAGGTTCTTGACTTTCATCTTCTGCCAAGTCATGTTGAAGCTGACATCCCAGTTCCAGTTCTTACTTTGGATGGGGGTGACATTCAAGGTAACTTCAATACCCTGGCTGTCCACATTGCCTACGTTGGTTAAAATGTTCTTATCGAAATTAACGCCGGCAGGAGAGGCGACGGTGGCCAGCAAATCCTTGGTTTGGCGGGTATAATAGTCAAAACTACCGGTAATACGGTCCTTCAGCAGCCCGAAATCAAATCCGACATTCCAGGCAGTGGTGGTTTCCCACTTCAGGCCTGAGACGTAGGCCTCGGGACGGTAGGTAGTGGTGTACTGGTTACCAAACAGTGCCTCGGCTCCGGTTTGGCTGGCGGTATAGACAGGCAGGTAATTGTAGTTGCCAATACCGTCCTGCTGACCAGTGACTCCGTAGCTGGCCCTCAATTTCAGGTTGCTAAGCACTGGATTATCTTTCAGAAAAGCCTCCTCGCTGACTCTCCATGCCAAAGCTACAGAGGGGAAAGTACCCCATCGGTTATCAGAATTGAAGCGAGAAGTACCATCACGGCGCATAGTAGCCGTCAGCATATAGCGGGAGTCGAATGTGTAGTTCAGACGAGCATAATATGACAAGAGTACGTGGCGCTGGTCAGTGGCAGCAGTAGTACTCTGCGGCTCGGCCAGAATGTTCAGTTCGCTGTATTGAGGAGATGTGCTCTTCCAGTGCTGATAGTCGTAACCCACTGTGGCGTCAATACTGCTCTTCCAAGCGTCAATGTATTTATTGTAGTTTAGATAAGTGGTGAGCAGTCGGTTAGTGTTCTTCTGCGGACCGTACTTATAGTCACGGCCTGAAGTGGTTTGGTATTGGGCGGCTTCAGCAGGAACATATATCCTGCCCTGCCCTTTGGCATAGTCGTATCCCAAAGTGGCGTGGAACTTCAGTTCGGGCAGAAAATGCATCTTGTAATCTACATCGAAGTTGCCCACCAGGCGAGACACCCGGCTGGTGGATTTATATTGCTCGAGTGCTCCCAGCGGATTGAGGGTACCTCCAGTGACTATCTGTCCTGCATTGTCGAGGGCTTCATTATAACCGCCGAAAGTGTCGTTACCTGAGTAAACGGGTATGGTTGGATTCCATGTGGTCGCATTCCAGATCACGTCAGACTTGGCAAAACGATTATTGTTGCGCGAGGCTTTGACGTTAAGATTCAACTTCAAATATTCATCGAAGAAAGAGGGTGACAAGGAGAGGCTTCCCGTGAGACGTTCGGCATTGTCGGTCTTCAGCAATCCGTCCTGATTGTAGTAGCCCAGGGAAACACGGATGGGAAAGTTGCGAGTGATGCGACCAGAGACACTAAGGTTGTTGTCGGTACCGAAGGCGGTATGGAAAATCTGATCATTCCAATCAGTGTCGGCGGTACCCAGCAAAGACTTCTGCGCATCGGTACCCTGTGTATTGACAAGGTTAATGAACTCCTCGCGCGAAAGCATATCAGTCATTTTTGTACGGGTTTGTATTGAATTGGTAGTAGTAAGACTTACCTTTATACGATCTGTAGTGCCTTTCTTGGTAGTAATGATTATGACACCGTTTGATGCACGCGAACCGTAAATAGCGGTGGACGAAGCATCTTTCAGGATAGTCATACTTTCTATATCACTCGGATTAATCAGTGCCAGAAAGTTACCGTCATTGCCACTGATACCTCCTGTTTCGAGGGGTACACCGTCGAGGACGATAAGCGGATCGTTCGAGGCGTTCAGCGAAGCACCGCCACGGATACGGATGGTACTTCCGGCTGTGGGTGAGCCACTATTGCTCATAATCTGTACACCGGATACTTTACCGTTAATAAGTTGTTCAGGCGAGGAAATCAGTCCGGAATTAAAATCCTTACTACTGACATTGGAAACAGAACCGGTAAGGTCGCTCTTGCGTTGCGTACCGTAACCAATGACAACAACGTCACTCAACATCTGTGCATCGCTTTTCATTTTCACATTTACAGTGTTACCGCTTGGCACAGGTACAGTTACAGTTTCATAGCCTACATAAGATATTTGTAAGGCGGTAGCTCCCGAAGGAACAATGATGTTGAAGTTTCCATCAAGGTCGGTGATTACACCCGTACTGGTACCTACTACCAGGATACTGGCACCGATTAGTGGTTCGTTCGTGTCGTCTACAACATGCCCGGTTATTTTCTTTCCCTCTTGTGCGAAGGCCGGGCTGACAGTTCCTAACAATGCGATACACAGCAGGCAAAAGAACGCTGTGACGCGAAAACTTAAGATTTTGTTTCTCATACGTGGTATTTGTTTTAAAGTGTTACATAATCAAATCTAAAGAGATGTGTCATCTGCGGATGAAAGATTGTAGTTATTTTATTCAAGCCAGATACTCCCTATCTCTATTTCCGCAGTCTTTTCAGCAACTCCGTCAAAGGAGAGTTCAAGAGTTTCAATCCCCTCTACCCTGAAAGGTATTTCAGTTTGCGGACGGAAATAATGATCAAGGAAGACCGGATAGGCGTGGGGAAGCAAAGCGGTATTCGTTTGTTTTAAATCCTGCAAGGGTACACGAATGATACCATCAGTCGCAGCGGCACACGAAGCAAGATAGGTATATCCGTCAGAAGTAATGAAGCCGGCTTTTAGTCCTTCGGGAATCTTCTTTGCATGGATACACAAAGTATGGCAGGAAGCGAGTCGCTCAGGGCGTCCGTTTATATCGTCCTTAATATAGCAACGAAGAACAAAGACGGGTGCCTTATCTTTAGACTCGAAGGTGATGCGCAGGGTAGGCTTCTCTGTCGGTGCATTTTGTATTAATCGCCGGTTCGTACGGCTCCATTCGGGCATAGTATATGTTTCCAACTTACTGTCAGCATCCACTATTTCCAGCAGAGGCAGTGATTTTTCAGGAGCAACTACGTTGGTTTCCCACAGGGTAGCCGAAGTATAGTCCCAATCCAGTGGACTTCTGGCTACTCCCGAAGGAAACGTTTGTCGCTTATCGCCTTGACAAACGACGATGTTATACCTAAAACAACCCTCTTTTATCTCTGTAGCAGGTATGGTAGCACGATAAGTGTAACCGCCTGCATGATTCATTTTCAGATAAGGATTCTTTTCATTCCAGAAAGATATCTTATCTGTGTAGATAATAACGGAATCGGGCATTTCATTACCCGCCACAATGGCCTCTATCCGTAAATCTTTACCGGCATCTACTGCCTTGGCAGGAGAATGAGTAACAGTAAAACCTTTATTATCTGAAATGGATGGACATACATATTCACCAAGAGTAATATTCTGCCAATGAGCATCAGCAGTCCATTTACCGGAAGCAGATATACCTTCACGCTGTAACAGATAAACACCCGGACGGAGGGTAGAAATCTTACCATTCGCAGCTTGTGTACTGAATGTATTTCCATTATTCAAGCCGTTCACCCGGAATTGCTTACCTAAATCAGGTAAATTCAGAGTCATATCCCATGCACCGGAAACAATGCGCATTACTTCTTTATCCAAAGAAGGCTTTGTAAACGGATCACTAACCTGTACGGCATCGGGCATTACTTCCAAACGCCAAACACCCTCTTCCAAACGATCCAGCCAATAAACTCCCGTACCTTCATAATTCACCACCGGAGATTTGCCACAACCTGCAATTGCGCGAAGCTGAGAAATATCTTTCGGACGGGTTTGAGTTGTATTGGAATAGTAGAATTTCTCTCCGTCATTCAGTTCGCTTAAATCCTGCACGTAGCTGACGCGGAAATCATTGAATAATGTATCTGCCGGATAATTGCCAAAACTCTCTCCTCTGCCCACTTTCTGCGCCGCTTCTGCGGCAATCATCAATCCGATAGCCTTATTCGGGGTGTATGCTACATTCAGGTAATGAGTCTGGTATTCAGTATTGTAGGCCGCCATGTCGATAGGATCATAGGCAAACTGAGTAATCCACTGGAAACCGGCTGTGCGGAAAGTGCGTACAGTGGCCGGATACATATAGGAATAAAGAATATCAGCGGGATCGAATTCATAAACCATACGGGCCTTCTTATCGAAACCTTTCAGATTAGAGAAAGGAATATCATAACGGTCAACGAAAGGCAAGAAGTTCCCCTTGCGGGTATGTCCGGATACAAGCCCAATGGGATACCATTGATAGGTAGTACCTTGTATAGCTGTAGAATAGTAAGCCTCTACCACATGCTGGTTATGGCTGACATTGTAGAACACCGGTTTGCGGTTGCCTGCACGTTTCAGGGCGGACAGCATCTTATTTATGTAATTACGCGTTTCGACTACAGTGCCGGGATGGCAAGGCTCGTTGTTTATTTCAAAGCCTACGATATAAGGATCGTCTTTGTAAGCATAACCTGTATAAGGATTCACGTGGCGTACAAGAGCAGCAATATACTTTTCCTGTGCAGCAATAGCTTCAGCATCGCTATGAACGGCACATTTATCATAATGGGATGAAAAGCCACCGATGGGTTGGTTGCGCTCCGGATAACCGTTGCCAAAATCAGTCTGTGCCGTGATAACGGTACGGATACCACGTTCCTGTAATTTATGGATAAGGTAGTCCAATAATTCCAGGTGTTCATTTTCCAGCAAGTTACCTTCTGCATCGGAAATCTCTACGTCCCAGATGTGAATACGGTAAGCATTCAGTCCCAAACGTGCCATGTGATAGACATCACGGTCGATAGCAGTTTTACGGTCCACTCCCAGATAGCCCATCGCCCGATAGGCATGTGCAAAGGGTAAGGTGTAGTTCACACCAAAGAAAGAAGCTTCTTTCTTCGTATCCGACCAACGCATGACGCCGCCGGCATCTACATAAATAGTAGGAATGCTTTTTTGTACTTTGTTCTGTGCCGGAGCAACTACTGCCAGCAAACAAATAATCAAGATAAGAATGTGTCTCTGCATGTCATCAAATTCAAGTTGGTTTTTCTTGACGGCAAAAGTAATGGAGGGCTATTATTTGTCAAAGCAGATATCGGACATAAAACAACACAAAAAGGACATGCATTGATTATCAGTGATATCCATAGGCAAATACTGGATTAGAATATAATAACAACCAGGAACAATTAATCGAACGAACTGGTATTTTTTCTCCAGATTCTTGTAATTATTAGGCATAAAGAAGTATCTTTGGCGCATTCTTTATACAAGAGATTAAATGAGAAGACACACCAACATACTAATTTTACTGCTCCTCACAGGACTCTGCATTTCTGCAGGGGCGCAAAATAATCCCTATAAGATAGACGACTCATTATATCCCATCTTCCAACGTGCCATCAAATGGCGTACTCAGCCCCAAGGACTACTTATTGCTGATACGCTTTATGCGGAAGCCACGCAAAAGAAAGACAAGAAAGCACAATGCCTGGCGTTAACAATCCCTGTCAGCTTTTATCTGAGTACCAATAATTATGAGAAACTGGAACAAGCAGCAACCCGAGCTAAAGAAGAAGCAAGAAAAAATAATTATCTCCAATATTATTATTCTGCCTGTACCAACGAAATAAACTGCCTATTGAATAACGGACATTCATTACGAGCCCTGCAAAAAGCTGAAGAAATGAAAATACAGGCTTTCAAAGATCAGCACGAGTATGGGATATTTTCGTGTATCTTCACTTTTGGGAACATTTACTACATGCGTCAAAACAGAGAGGTAGCCACAGAGTACTACAAAAATGCGTTGGAATATATGCTAAAGAACCTACCCGATCAGGACCCGACATATATGTATATAAACCTTTCTGAATATTATCGGGATAAAGGCGAAGGTGAAGTGGCTTTGGAATATGCAGAGAAAGCTGCTAAAGCCGCTAAAACCAATGAAAGTCGTGTAGCCTCCCTGCTAAATAAATGCGAAGTATTGTATTCCATGAAGCGTATTAATGATTTTAATGCTTGTTATGATGAATGCACGCAGGTAATAGAACAATATGGTGTCATTCGCAAGACAGCCGTACAACGTCTGCATATCTATAAACTCATTCTAAATAAAAATTACGATCAGGCACATACTGAAGCGGATTCCCTACGCAATTTATTGTCAACCTACCAGATGCACCATGAAATATATCTGAAATCAGGAAACTATGAAAAAGCTTATATCTATAATAACTGGCTCCACAATTATCAGGATTCTGTCAACCGCCAGGTACAGTCATCAGACATCGCCGAACTGAATGCACGTATAGGTACTGAACGCATAAAATTGGACGCCAAAGCCCTGGAATATCAGAATACAGCACTCAACCTGAAGAATACCCAGCTGGAACTGGACCGGACAAAGTCGCAGTCTGAACTGGAAATGATGAATATCGAGAATAGTAAGTTAGTACTGGAAAACCGGAATCTGGATCTGGCACGCCTCAATGTAGAAGCGGAAAAGCAAAAAGCCATTTTAAAAGAGCAACAAAGCGCCTCCCAACATTACATCGTAACCCTCAGTCTTGTGCTCTCATTCTTGTTTCTTTTCACCTGCTTCCTGATATTCTACCTGTACAGACGCCGTAAAACAATGACTATCCTTCAGGAGAAAAATGAAGAACTCACCGTTGCGCGTGACCATGCCGAGGAGTCGGACCGGATGAAAAGCTTCTTTATACAAAACATGAGTCACGAAATTCGCACACCGCTCAATGCCATAGTCGGATTCTCGCAGGTTTTATCTACTCCGGACATGGAAGTTGACGACGAAGAAAAGGAAGAGTTCAGCATGCTCATCCAGCAGAATTCCGAGTTGCTGACTACACTGATCAATGATGTCCTTGACCTTGCCAGTCTGGAAAGTGGTAAATACAGAATGCATTTGGCGCCCCACCGTTGCAATGAATTATGCCAGGTAGCAATGGTTTCCGTTGTGCATCGTAATCCGAAAAAAGTGAAGTCTTATTTCACTTCCGATGTGCCGAATGACTTCCTGTTTGTAACGGATAAAGAACGCTTGCAACAGGTACTTATCAATTTCCTGACCAATGCGGAGAAACACACGGAACAGGGTGAGATTCACCTTCATTGCTCTCTTACGGAGAATCCGGGAAAGATAACCTTCTCCGTTGCAGATACCGGTCCGGGGATTCCGGCAGACCAGGCAGATTGCGTTTTCGACCGGTTCAGCAAGCTGGATGAATTCAAACAGGGCACAGGACTCGGATTGAACATCTGTTCCATCATTGCCGGACGCCTGAAAGGGGAAGTGAAACTGGATAAGAATTATACCGGAGGAGCACGTTTCCTGTTTATACTTCCGCTCGACAGTGTGCCTGATAAATAAAGTTCTGCTAAACAAAACTCACCACTCGTTGTTCTTTTCGAAACGATAACAATCTAATGAAGGAACAATGAAAAAGTTGACGTATTCTTTCTTGCTTCTGATGCTCCTGACATCAGTTCCGGCCCTGGCCGATTATGCGCCTGTCAATGTGCAGACAGCACTGAAAAAGATGTATCCTGCCGCCAAGGATGTTGCCTGGTCACGGGATGAGACTTACTATGTAGCGGACTTTATACAGAATGGTTTCGACACAAAGGTCTGGTTCAACTCCGAAGCGCAATGGGAAATGAGGCAGATTGACTGGGAAACAATGGATGAAGTGCCCAATGCCGTGTACAATGCTTTTGCTGCAAGCGAATATTCCGATGGAATGGTGCAGGGAGTCACCTTAGTTCAGTTTCCCAAACGGGAAGCGGTGGTTTCTGTAATTGTGGGAATGGCGAATACACAGACCAGGTACCAACTACTGTTCACCCTCGACGGTGGACTGGAGGATGAACGCAATGCAACCTATTTCAATAACCTGCTTGGCGCGGAAGTCTTCTTATAAAAGCCCCCTCAGACATACTGCTTCGGCGTCACCCCAAACTCTGCCTGGAAGCATTTAGAGAAATAGGAATGATTGGAGAAACCGACCATATACATCACTTCAGCCACAGTAAACTTCTGCTGTTTCAGCAGCATAGCCGCCTTTTTCATGCGGATGGACTTAATGTATTCCACAGGTGTCATACCCGTCAGTTGCTTTATCTTGCGATACATCTGCTTGTTATTAATATCGGTCCATTCACAAAGGGCATTCACATTCAGTTCGGAGTCCGAGATATGTTCTTCAATCAGATGAATCACGCTTGCCAGAAACTTCTCATCATAAGAAACCGCCTCTATCTCCTTCGGAGTGGAAAGAACTTCCATACGGGCTTTCGCCTCATGCGTCTCCCGGCTATGTAATAACTGCTCCACGCGCGAAAGTAAAATATCCGGTTCAAAGGGTTTAGGAATGAAAGCATCTATATGCAACTGGATACTTTCAAGCTCTGTTTCCTTATCACTTTTCGCCGTCAGCAAGATAATGGGAATAGTGGATGTGGGAATATTCTTCTTGATATGACGCACCATTTCAAGTCCATCCATTACGGGCATCATGACATCAGCTATAATCAGATCGGGCATTAATTCCATAGTGAGTTCCATACCTATCTTACCATTATCCGCTAAACGGCAACGATATTTGGTATGCAATATCTGATAGATAAACTCTGAAACCTCCGGAGTATCATCCACAATCAGAAGCAATGGGGCATCCGAAGCAGGCATACCTGTATCTGGAACCACAACTTCAACTCCGGCAGCGACAGGTTCGATATCAGAAGAAACAGTTTCCGGAGAAACCTCTACGGCAGAGTGTTCCATAGCAATCACCGGAAGGGTCAGCGTAATGGTAGTACCTTTATTCTCTTCTGAAGAAAGTTGAACATTACCACCATGCAATTCCGTATAAGTCTTTACCAAATATAATCCGATACCCGTTCCCTCCTTTTTGCCTGCGGTCTTGGGAGACTGGAAAAAACGCTGGAAAACATACGGCTGATCCTGCCGGGAAACACCTATACCTGTATCGGATACAGAGATATGCACCTCTTTATCAGAAGCCTGTAAACGAAGTGTTACCTCACCCTCTTCCGGAGTGTACTTCACGGCATTGGACAAGAGGTTATCCAAGATAGATTCCAGTTTTATGGCATCCATCTGTATGTATATCTTTTCACGGTCGGTATGAAAATGAAAAGTTAGTTTCTTCTCTTTCGCCTTCTCCTCTGCATACAAAGCAAATAAGCCACGCACAAAAGATACCAGTTCGATTTGAGAAAGTATCAACAACGTATTGTTGCCACTATCCACCCGGTTGAAGTCTAATCCCTGATGAATGAGTGAATTCAGCTTCATGGCATTTCGATGCACCTGCTCCAGTTGTTTCTTCTCCTGCTGATCCTTGATACCGGGCAGCAACTTGCTGATAGGGGCGATAATCATGCTCAACGGAGTTTTTAGGTCGTGGGAAAGGTTGGTAAAGAACTCCATTTTCGCCTGCGATTGTTCCAAAATTTTCTCCTTCTCCATACGCTCCAGCTTCAAGCGATTCTTAACGCGGAAGAAGTTGATGATCCAGACCACCAGTACCAGACAGAGCAAGACATAGAGCGCCTTGGCCCACGGAGTATAGTACCAGGGGGGAATGATATGAACCTCCAGTGTATAAGCCCGGTCCGATGGTTTTCCATAAGCGTCCAACTTACTCACCAATAGACGATAGTCTCCATAACTCAGGTTATTGTAAGTGATACGGTTCGTATTCGCTTTCAGCAAGTTCCACTCACGATCCACACCTTCCAGACGATATACAAGTTTGCTTTTTTCTTCAAGAGAATAAGGCAGGTCGGAAAGTTCAAAGGCAAGGTTATTTTGGTCATAAGCCAGTTCTATCCGTTGCGAGTAGCGGATACTTTGTTCGGGCAATGAGGAAGTGCCGGAGCGTCCGGTACCAAAATGTGAAACATCAGTTTGTGAGGCATTGGGCTGATACAGTTGGTTGTTGATATAAATGGCAGTCAGGATAAGCGGCTTTTCGGTGTGTTCAGCCAGCAGAGCTTCCGGTGAAGATATGGCAAAGCCATCTGCCGTACCCAAGTAAAATTCTCCGCTTGTCCGGTCGAGGAACATACTGGTGAAACGTTTATCAGTGATATTCAGCCGACGGATTTCCAGCGTTTGCTGGTCTGCCACCCAGAAACCGTCGGTAGTAGATATCCAGATTTTTCCGTCAGCCTCAGCCATGGAAAGTATTGCATAGTGATTGTACTCATCGAAAGGAAGCATGCGGATACTATTGTTATCAGGCTGTACACGCATCACACCACCGGGAAAGCCTATCCAGATATGACCGTCTTGGGCAGAGAGGATGAAGTTGGGGGTTCTTTCGCCTGTCAGCTCGTCCGGGGCGATATGGGTTATCTCGCCTGTGCGGGGATTTATCTTCTCGATGCTGTTGGCGCTGTTGTACAGCAATGCCCATACATTCCCTTCACGGTCGGGGATTAGCTGGTTGATGAACATGCCCGAAAGACCGTTGTGTATGGAATACGTCTTCTCTGCCATATAGGGACCACCGGAAGAACGCATTAGGTTCTGTTTGTCTACCACAAAAATTCCACCGAGACAAGTGGCTATCCAGAGTCTCCCTTCCCGGTCTTCAAATAAATGATACGCCCAGTTGGCATTGTAGCGGCGGGTACTGTCCACAATGCTATAATAGACGAACTGGCGGTTCTTCGGATCATAACGGCTGATGCTTCCATCGGTAGCCACCCAGAGTTGCTGCTCCCGGTCTTCATAAAGATGGCGTACCCGGTTGTGCGACAAGGGATATTTCCGATCACCCATTTTATACCAGGCCACATCTTGTTCTTCACCCAGGGGTTGGGTGAAACGAATTAGTCCGTTGGTTCCGCCAAACCAGTAGGTTCCGTGTGTATCGCGAAGCATGGAATAGAACTGGTTCCCCTCTCCCGTTCCGGTGATTTGTGAAATGGGGATATAACGCAACGCATTGTTATTCCGTGACATGGAAACTCCGTAATCCGTGCCCAGCCAGATGTTATGTTCCCGGTCGGCAAAGATGGTCCAGATGATATTATTGGAGAGTGATTGCAGATTTCGTGAGTCGTGGACCACGTGCAGCAAAGATTCTTCTTCCTGATATACATACAAACCGTTGTCCGTACCCACCAGTAACTGCCCACTGCCATCCAGTGCCAACGACTTGACGGAATTATCATGGAAAGCATCAATCCTCTGAGTACGGCCGTCAGCAGGCGTATATCTGAAAAGACACCCTTCCGTACCGATCCAGATGCAGCCACGTGCCGTATCTTCCAGTAGGGAATTGACAAACTGATTACTCCGGTTGCCACTGAGAGGCAGGTCTATTTCTTCAAAATGCCGGGTAGCGGGGATATAGCGGCAGAAGCCGTTATAGGTACCGATATAAAGAAGCCCGTCCGAAGAGCGGATCAGGGAATAGATGGTCTGGTGTGGAATACCTTCGGTAACGGCAGAGAGTTGGTGGTCGTTCAGCGAATAGGTATAGAGGCCGTTCAATGTTCCTAACCACAGCATACCGTCGTGTACAAGTAATGCACGGATATCGGTCGGAAGCTGCGTTTCCGGTTCTTCGTAGATATCTGTGCGATAGTTATAAATCAGCAGACCATTGTCGGCACCCAGATAAAGATAGGTACTGTCTACCACCGTACCGCAATAAATCTGTGTATTGTTACGCTTGGCGAAAGTGAAATGTGGCTGCGTGGAATAACCGTCATAGCTGAACAACCCTTTATTGGAACCGATCCATATCAGTCCCTGTGTATCTTGCAGGAAGCAATTGATTACAGAGGCTTCTGTCCCCAGACTGATATTATCGAACAAGCGATAATCCGGTTTCTGTCCGGACAGCTTAACGGGAAGCGTTATCTGCAAAAGTATAAGTAGAAGAAGAAAAACAGGTCTGCGCATACACTTCGGTTTGTTAAAGGTCGGGGACAAAGATAAAATTAATCTATTACAAATACCCTGCACCTTTCTGAAAAATCGCCTAAAACCACTGGCTTACAAAATTCATAATGGTGGGGAAATAAAGCGAAAGCCCCATAGCCTACGAAGAAAATTCATTGGCTACAGGGCGGTATCGCATACTTTATAAAAATTCTACAAAGTTTCAATCTCTCCCGATGTCAGCCCTGTAGACTTTACTATCACGTCAACAGGAATACCCAGTTGCTTCATGTTGCGGGCTATGGAAAAACGTTCTTCATCTCGTCCTTCCGCACGTCCTTCTGCACGTCCTTCTGCACGTCCTTCAATCTTTCCCTCCAGTTTGGCAGAATCCAGCACATCGTTCTGAATCATCACGGCGCTCAGATGCTCGTCATAAGCCATACGCTCTTTAGGGGGCATGGAGAAGTATTTCAGTTTCTCGCGAGCCTCGCTCAGACCGGGAGCGGTGGTATCGGGACGAATGGTACCGTCCTTCAAATATTTCATCCATTCTTCAAGTGGTGTGACAGCCACTTTGTCGAACTCATTCACACGGATAAGGACATATTCGGGAAATATCTCGGCCGGCATGCGGGAGACAATGGCATCACGCTCCTTGACATTCACCTGAAGGTGGTCGCCCGTATGGACGCCTACGAAATGGTTCTGACCGTAATACAGGTAGTCGTTTCCCTTTCCGATATCGAAGTAGAGAACGCTGATGGAGTAGATTTTCTTCACCTTATAGTACGTTTCACCCAGCGAGATATGCTCAGTGATAGCCTTGGCAACGCCATAAAGAATCCGCTCCAGATAATAAAGTTCGCGGGTATTCTGTATCTCGATAATGATGATCTCGTCCTTACTGTTACGGGCCTTGATGTCCACACGGTTGAATTTATCTTCAGCGGACAGTTGATTGCTTTCACTCTCCAGAATTTCCAAAATAGTGACTTTCTCACCCAGAAACACGGTGAGGAAACCTTCAAGCACGTCGAAGTTTGCCTTCTGGCGTAACAGGCGCTTGATGGCCCAGTCGAAACGTACATATTTGTCTTGAAGTTCTTCCATTTCTCTAATTATTAATTTGGAATACATAACTTTACCCACAAAGGTACATCTTCTTGCGGAAAAGGGCAACAAACATACGAAAGAAAGTGAAAGGGACAGGATAAAAAGAGACGCCGGTTGGCATTCCTTGCAAAGTCAGCTTCAGTGCGGCTGTCAGGTATTGGCACGAAATAAGAAGGTACAAGGATATTACGGGCTCTACGAAGTTTAGCCAATCCGCTTTCCGGCAATATCGTTGTGGTCGCCAGCATGATGGCAATCACAAAAGCCGAAGCACTTGTTAAAAATTCATATATTGATAACATCTTTCCCTGCCTGTTCAATACCGGCATAAAGACAATGGGACTTTCTGTAACGTTTGCAAACGTTTGCGCAAATCACTAACCCGATAACTGTCAATGAAGAAGCGATATTTCATGTATTCAGCTATTTTTGCAACCGGATAAGTCAGTTCAATAAGATAAGCTGCACCTCAGCAATAAAAAAACAAGCAAGCTTATTTTGTATTGTTTTTGGTTTGCACTACCTTTGGATAAAGGAATACTTAGAGAATACCATGAATAAACCGCAGATTACCATCAAGGACATAGCACGGGCGTTGAACGTCTCGCCCTCTACCGTGTCAAGAGCGTTGAAGGACAACCCGGATATCAGCCAGGAAACCCGCAACCTTATACATGCTTACGCCCGCGAGCATAATTATAAGCCTAACGTACTTGCAGTAAATCTTCGAGCCAGCCGTTCGAATACAATCGGTGTAATTGTGCCGCAACTGGTACATCACTTTTTCTCGTGCGTGCTGAGTGGCATTGAAAAGGCTGCCGCCGAAGCAGGATACAATATTCTGGTAGCGCAGAGCAACGAATCTTATGAACAGGAAGTGAAAATCGTACATTCATTCCTTGCCGCCCGCGTCTGTGGTGTGATTGCCTCATTAGCAAAAGATACTTCCCAATACGACCATTATCAGGACTTGCTGAATAACAATATTCCCATTGTGTTCTACGACCGCATCTGCACCGGATTGAAAACAGAGCGGGTGGTAGTGGACGACTATGCCGGTTCTTTTGCTGCTGTAGAGTATATGATACAGACAGGCTGCAAGCGTATCCTGTTTTATGGAGCAGCCCCGCATTTGGAAATCACCAAGAACCGCCGGAATGGCTATCTGGATGCCATGAAGAAATACAAGATTCCCGTAGACGACAGCATGATTATGTTGTGTGATACCCGGGAACGTGCCATATCCATCACCCCTGACATACTGGAAGGTTCCGAGCATCCCGACGGTTTCTTCGCCATCAATGACGAAACAGCTTCAGGCATTCTGTATGCCTGCAAACTGGTTGGAAAGAAAGTGCCCGACGAAGTATCGATCTGCGGATTTACCGACGGTGCCATCGCCCAAAGCACAGATCCCAAACTGACCACCGTAGAACAGCATGGAGAAGAAGTCGGAAAAAGCGCTTTCAGCATTCTGACAGGTAAACTGGAAGGGGGCGATGATAAGAGTAGCAACAAGATTGTGAGAACGAATCTTGTAGTGAGGGGAACAACGAAATAACTGAATAAATATCTAATACATAAAATTAAGAATGAAAGTAAAACCTGATTTGAGCTTTTGGAAGCTGTGGAATATCAGCTTCGGCTTCTTTGGCGTACAGATTGCGTATGCTTTGCAGAGTGCGAACATCAGCCGTATTTTTGCGACATTGGGTGCAGACCCGCACAATTTGAGTTATTTCTGGATATTGCCACCATTGGCAGGTATCATCGTGCAGCCCATCGTAGGTGCTGCAAGCGACAAAACGTGGACACGCTTCGGACGACGTATTCCTTACCTCTTTGTCGGTTCACTGGTAGCCGTACTGGTAATGTGCCTGCTGCCGAATGCCGGTAGCTTCGGTATGGCAGTCAGCACGGCAATGATATTCGGATTAGTATCGTTGATGTTTCTGGATACATCCATCAATATGGCGATGCAGCCATTCAAAATGATGGTGGGCGACATGGTAAACGAAAAGCAAAAAGGCCTTGCCTACTCTATCCAGAGTTTCCTGTGCAATGCCGGTAGCTTGGTAGGTTTCCTGTTCCCGTTCATCTTTACATGGATAGGCATCAGCAACATAGCTCCCCAAGGTGTAGTTCCCGACTCAGTTATATATTCCTTCTATATCGGAGCAGCCATTCTGATACTTTGCTTCATCTACACCACAGTAAAGGTGAAAGAAATGCCACCTGCCGAATATGCGGAATACCATGGCATCACCGAAGAGGAAAAAAAGGAAAAGATCAATATGGTGAAACTACTGGTGAAAGCACCGAAAGCTTTCTGGACAGTAGGTTTGGTCCAGTTCTTCTGTTGGTTTGCCTTCATGTTCATGTGGACCTATACCAATGGTAGTGTAGCTGCCAATGTATTCGATGCTCCCACCGTTGAAACAGTGGTGAACGGTGCAAGCAAAATAGTGCTGGACACTAAGAGTATCCAATATCAGAATGCTGCCGACTGGGTAGGCGTATTGTTTGCCGTACAGGCCATCGGTTCTGTACTCTGGGCTGTATGTATCCCGATGTTCAAGAACCGCAAACTGATCTACTCACTCAGTCTTGTTTTGGGTGGAATAGGTTTCATCTCCACGTATTTCGTTCACAATCAATATGTATTGTTCATCTCCTTCCTGCTTATCGGTTGCGCATGGGCAGCTATGCTGGCATTGCCTTTCACCATCCTGACCAATGCTCTAAGCGGCGGACACATGGGCACCTACTTGGGACTGTTCAACGGAACGATCTGTATTCCGCAGATTGTAGCTGCTACGCTGGGTGGTAGTATTCTGGCTCTTTTCACCCCGAAAGGCATGTTACCGCCTGAAATAAATATGCTTGTCATGGCAGGCGTGATGTTGATTATCGGTGCCGTTTGTGTATATTTAATCAAAGAGACCAAAGGAGAACAAGCAAAAGCATAATCCGTGCGAAAACAAACTTAAAAGGGGATGTCTATCCCTCTATAACGAACAACTCTCTTCTCTACGATAATCGCCCCGTTCCTTTAAAAAGATCGGGGCGATTCTTATAAAGGAACCAAACACATCTTATTCTTTAGACATTCCTTGTCTTCTTTTTTTCCTCATCATTGCCGTTTATCCGTTTATTTGTTTATCTTTACCGCCATAATCACCATTGAGATACACACCATGAAAAGATACCTTAAAACCGATGAATGGAATATTATTGAAGATAACTTTCACGCCGACAACCTGCGAATGTCAGAAAGTATATTCAGCCTTGGGAACGGTCGCTTCGGCCAGCGGGGCAATTTCGAGGAACCTTATTCAAGCGACTCATACCGTGGTTCATTCGTTGCCGGTATCACTTTTCTTGATAAAACGCGTGTAGGCTGGTGGAAAAACGGTTTCCCTCATTTCTATACCCGTATTCCCAATGCAGCTGACTGGAGTCGTGTCAGCCTGCGTCTCATCGACGAAGAACTGGACCTGGCACAATGGGACGTGAACAGCTTCAGCCGCAGGCTCGATATGAAAGCGGGTATCTCCTACCGGGACTTCGAAATCACATCTCCCAAAGGACACCAAATACGGGTACATGTGGAGCATATCAACAATATGGCTCACCCCGATTTATGTCTGATAAAATACAGCGTCACCTCCATCAATTATACGGGAAGAATATCACTGATTCCTTCCCTGGATGCAGTCATAGTCAATAAGGACGATGATCCGAACGAGAAGATATGGAATATCCTCCGTTCTGGTGTCACAAAGGATTGTGCTTACCTATGGACGCAAACCCGGCGGGAAGATGCGCAAGTGTGCTATGCCATGACCTATCAGTTCTTCAAGAACGGCAAAGAAGCCACCTCGAACCCGATACGCATTGAAAAGGAGAAACAAACCGGGTTCAGCATCGGGGCAGATGTGAAACCGGGAGACAATGTAATGCTCATCAAATATACCGTTATAAGTTCGTCGCTCTATGATGAACGTCAGGAACTGATAGAACATTCCGTCACCAAAGCCCGTCAGACTAAAATAGACGGCTGGGATAAGCTGGAAAACGATCATCAGCAAGCCTGGGCCAATATATGGAAAGAAATGGATGTGGTTATCGAAGGCGATCCGGAAGCACAACAGGGTATCCGGTACAACATCTTTCAACTATGCCAAACGTACCGCGGTGACGATCCGCGCCTGAATATCGGCCCGAAAGGCTTCACAGGTGAAAAATACGGTGGAAACACATATTGGAATACGGAACTTTGTTGTGTACCGTTCTTCCTACTCTCTACTCCGAGGGAGATTGTAAAAAACCTGTTGATATACCGTTATAACCAACTGCCGAAAGCGATAGAGAATGCCCGCAAACTGGGTTTCAAAGAGGGTGCCGCCCTCTTCCCGCAAGTTACTTACAGCGGTGAGGAATGCCACAGTGAATGGGAAATTACCTTTGAAGAAATACATCGCAATAATATCATCGTCTATGCCATTGCACAGCATGCTGCAATCACGGGTAGCAAAGATTATGTAGCCAAATACGGACTGGAAGTAATGATCGCCGTCTCCCGTTTCTGGAGCCAGCGTGTATCTTTCTCCAAACCAAAACAGAAATATGTGATACTGGGTGTCACCGGACCGGATGAGTACGAGAACAACGTAGATAATAACTGGTACACCAATTACTCGTGTGTGCAGTGCCTGCGGATGACACTTAACTATCTTGAAATTATTGCCGGAGAATACCCCGACGAATATGCGCGTGTACGCCGTGTCACCAACCTCCGCCAACAAGAAGAGGCTGAACGCTGGCGCGACATCATCAACCGTATGTATCTGCCGGAAGATAAAGAACTGGGGATCTTTGTACAAAATGACGGTTTCCTGGATAAGGAACTGAACAGTACCGATGCCATTCCACCCGAAGAACGCCCCATCAATCAGCACTGGTCGTGGGATCGTATTCTTCGTTCATGCTACATCAAACAAAGCGATGTATTGTTGGGCCTATATCTGTATTATTTCAATTTCGATAAGGAAACTGTCCGCCGTAACTTCGATTTCTATGAAACAATGACGGTGCATGAATCTTCACTTTCCCCGCACATCCACTCCATTCTTGCCGCCCGCATCGGCGAAGTGGAAAAGGCTTACCAACTCTTTCTGCATGCCACCCGTCTCGACCTGGATGATTACAACAACGAAACTCACCAAGGACTGCATATCACCAGTATGCCGGGCAGCTGGCTTGCCATTGTACGAGGCTTTGCCGGGATGCAGATTCTGGAGGGCATACTCTCTTTCTTCCCAGTCATTCCAGAGAAGTGGAACAGTTACTCCTTCCAGATAAATTATCAGGGACGTACACTTCATATGCATGTAAGCAAAGAAATAAATATTTCACTTATTGCCGGAGAAGAACTGAACATACAAGTATATAAAAACGTTTATAAGCTCAAATTGGGCACCGATTTGTTGCTCAGGATAGAGGAGTAGAAGCCTTATCATTAACAACGCGTAACAAAATAAACCGGGAGAACAATTATCTGTTTTTCCGGTTTTATGTTTTTTATACCTAAACGAACAACTATATATTAGTATGAAGAAAATCTATTTGTTCGCCATCAGCGTGATGCTGCTTGCCACATCATGCGGGCACAAGAAAGAGGGCGATGCCACGCTGGTCCGACCTGTCAAGACAGCTACTGCCAGCTCCCAATCGGTCATCCGGAAAGACTTCTCCGGTATTGTAGAAGCCGTAGAATACGTGAAACTGGCCTTCCGTGTCAGCGGACAGGTCATAAATCTTCCTGTGGTAGAAGGCCAGCGAGTAAAGAAAGGACAGTTGATCGCCGCCATTGATCCGCGCGACATTTCCCTGCAATATGCCGCCGACAAAGCCGCTTACGAAACTGCCGCAGCACAGGTAGAACGTAACAAACGCTTGTTGGGACGTCAGGCTATCTCCGTGCAGGAATATGAAATTAGCGTTGCCAATTATCAAAAGGCAAAGTCAGCTTATGAATTATCCAGCAATAATATGCGGGATACCAAACTTACCGCTCCCTTCGACGGTTCTATTGAAAAACGTCTGGTAGAAAACTATCAGCGCGTGAACTCTGGGGAAGGCATTGTACAACTGGTGAATACACAAAAACTCCGTATTAAATTCACCGTACCGGATGATTATCTCTATCTACTTCGGGCAAAGGACGTAACATTCAAAGTGGTATTCGATACCTATCCGGGCACGGTATTCAATGCAAAACTGGAAGAATATCTGGACATTTCTACAGCCGGAACAGGTATTCCGGTAACTATTACGATTGAAGATCCCGCTTTCAACCGTTCCCTATACGATGTGAAACCGGGATTTACGTGCAAAATCAAATTGGCTTCGGACGTAGCTCCCTTCTTGGAAGAAAAGCTTGTGAATATTCCGCTCAGTGCCATATTCGGTGAAAGCGAGAACCAGAAAACCTATGTGTGGGTAGTAAAGGATAATAAGGTAAGCAAGCGGGAAGTAACCGTATACTCTCCTACCGGAGAAGCCAATGCTCTTATCTCTGCCGGTATACAGCCGGGAGAAACTATTGTAATTGCCGGAGTGCACCAACTGGTGGACGGACAAACGGTGAAAGTTATCAATTAGACTACCAACCACTGCGACCTTGAGGTCGCCCAAATATAAATCATATGAATTTAGCTAAATATGCATTAGACAACACCAAGATTGTTTATTTCTTCCTGGCTGTGTTGCTAATCGGCGGTATACTATCATTCGACCGGTTGGGAAAGAAAGAGGATGCACCCTTTGTCATCAAGTCAGCGGTCATAATGACCCGCTACCCGGGGGCAGAACCAGCAGAAGTAGAACGACTGATCACCGAACCGATCTCCCGCGAGATACAGTCGATGAGTGGTGTATATAAAATTAAGTCGGAGTCCATGTACGGACTATCCAAGATAACATTCGAGCTTCAACCTTCCCTTTCCGCAGAATCCATTCCGCAAAAGTGGGATGAACTGCGCCGCAAGGTGCTCAACATACAACCGCAACTACCCGCCGGTGCTTCCGTTCCCACGGTATCGGACGATTTCGGCGATGTATTCGGCATATACTATGGCTTGGTAGGCGATGACGGTTTCTCTTACGAAGAAATGCGCAACTGGGCAGAACGTATCAAAACCCAGGTTATCACTGCTGACGGAGTTATGAAAGTAGCCTTGTTCGGTACACAAACCGAGGTGGTAAATATCTATATATCCGTCAATAAACTGGCCGGTATGGGTATAGATCCGAAGCAAGTAGCAAGTCTGTTACAATCGCAAAACCAGATTATCAATACAGGTGAAATCAATGCCGGTGAACAACAACTGCGCATTGTAGCCAACGGAACCTATACTACCGTTAATGACATCCGGAACCAAGTGATTACCACTCCGGGCGGACAGGTGAAACTGGGCGATATTGCCGCCATTGAAAAAGGATATATGGATCCTCCCGGCAACATCATGCACGTCAACGGGAAGCGTGCCATAGGTATCGGCGTTTCCACCGACCCGACAAAAGATGTAGTAAAAACCGGAGAACTGGTAGATCAGAAACTGGCTGAACTTCTTCCCCTTATTCCGGTAGGGTTGGAATTGGAAAGTCTGTATCCGGAAAATGTCATAGCTCAAGAAGCAAATAATGGTTTCATCATTAACCTGATAGAATCCCTACTCATTGTAATTGTTATCATCATGCTGGTGATGGGGCTGCGTGCAGGTATACTTATCGGCAGTTCGTTGATATTCACCATTGGCGGTACGCTGCTCATTATGTCTTTCATGGGAGTAGGATTGAACCGTACTTCACTGGCAGGTTTCATCATTGCCATGGGTATGCTGGTGGATAATGCTATCGTAGTGACAGACAATGCACAAATAGCCATTGCCCGAGGTATAGACCGGCGAAAAGCACTGATAGATGGAGCTACCGGACCGCAATGGGGATTACTTGGCGCTACGTTCATCGCCATTTGTTCATTCCTGCCGTTGTACCTCGCCCCTTCTGCCGTAGCGGAAATCGTGAAACCCCTGTTTGTCGTACTTGCCATTTCTTTGGGATTAAGCTGGATACTGGCACTCACACAAACCACCACTTTCGGTAACTTTATTCTGAAAGCCAAATCCGGCGATACCAATAAAGACCCGTATGATAAACCTTTCTATCACAAGTTCGCCTCTATCCTCGGAGTACTTATCAAGAAGAAGACTCTTACACTGGGTAGTATGGTAGTCCTGTTTATCATCTCACTGGTCATCATGGAAATGATGCCGCAAAACTTCTTCCCCTCACTGGATAAGCCCTATTTCCGTGCCGATATATTCTATCCGGACGGTTACAGCATCCGTGACGTGGAAAAGGAAATGAAAAAGGTAGAAGCGCACCTCCTGCAACAACCGGAAGTGAAACGAATATCCACCACATTCGGAAGTACGCCGTTACGTTACTATCTGGCATCTACTTCCGTCGGTCCTAAACCCAACTTTGCTAATATACTTATCGAACTGACCGACAGTAAATATACAAAGGAATACGAAGAGAACTTCGACCAGTATATGAAGGCAAACTATCCGAATGCCATCACCCGTACCACTTTGTTTAAGCTATCGCCTGCGGTAGACGCCGCCATTGAAATCGGCTTTATCGGTAATAATGTCGATTCACTGGTGATGCTGACCAACAAAGTCCTGGAAATCATGCATCGGGATGATGATCTCATCAACGTACGAAATTCATGGGGGAATAAGATTCCAGTATGGAAACCTGTTTACAGTCCGGAACGTGCCCAACCGTTAGGTGTCTCCCGGCAAAGTATGGCACAGAGCATTCAGATCGGTACAAGCGGTATGACATTAGGCGAATATCGTGAAGGCGATCAGGTGCTGCCCATCCTGCTAAAGGATAACACAGTCGATTCTTTCCGCATCAACGACCTGCGTACACTACCCGTATTCGGTACAACACAGGAAACCACTACCCTGGAACAAGTAGTCAGTGAATTTGATTTCCAATATAAGTTCTCGAATGTAAAAGACTATAACCGTCAGATGGTAATGATGGCGCAAGCCGATCCACGCCGGGGAGTAAATGCCATAGCAGCATTCAATAAGATATGGAAAGAAGTACAAGAAGAAATTCAGGTACCGGAAGGATATACCATGAAGTATTTTGGTGAACAGGAAAGTCAGGCAGAAAGTAATGCAGCATTGGCAGCTAACATGCCACTAACGTTTTTCTTAATGTTTATTACCCTGTTGTTCCTGTTCAAGACCTACCGCAAGCCAATTGTCATCCTATTGATGTTGCCGCTTATCTTTATCGGAATCGTACTGGGATTAATCTTGCTTGGTAAATCATTCGACTTTTTCTCTGTTCTCGGTCTACTGGGATTGATTGGTATGAATATCAAAAATGCAATTGTATTGGTAGACCAGATCGATATAGAAGCGGCTTCCGGAAAAGCCCCCCTAAATGCCGTAATCAGTGCTACAACCAGCCGTATCATACCTGTAGCCATGGCGTCCGGAACTACGATTCTGGGTATGTTGCCGTTGCTATTCGACGCTATGTTCGGTGGTATGGCGGCAACCATCATGGGTGGTCTGCTGGTAGCCTCAGCATTGACGCTGTTCGTGCTTCCGGTGGCATATTGCGCGATACATAAGATCAAAGGATAAACTCCGGATACTCTTAACTATTCGCTTAAATAAGAAATAAAGAGATAATTATGAAAAAGATAATAACCATACTTACATTACTTTGCAGCTTCGGACTGAAATCCGGAGCCCAGCAGTACTTAAGCCGCGAAGCATATCGTGACAAAGTAGAAGCCTACAGCCAAGTGCTGAAACAGCAGCGCCTGAAAACCAGGGCAAGCACTGAAGCGCGAAAAATAGCAAATACCGGCTTCCTGCCACAAATAGACATCACAGCCGAAGGTACCGCCAACCTCAACCACCTGGATAAGTGGAACAGTCCGAAAGGTGAATACCGCCCCTACACCTATCAGGCACTCGCAACTTTGGCACAACCCCTCTATACCGGTGGTTCTCTGATAGCCCAGAAACGTATGGCGCAGGCTGACGAAGAGTTAAGCCAACTTACCACAGAACTGACTCTCGATCAAATTCATTATCAAAGCGATGCCGTTTATTGGAATGCTTCAGCCGCCTATGCCAGTCTTGAGGCTGCTGCTACATTTCAGGATATCATAAAGAAGCAGCACGATATTATTCAGGATCGTTTCAACGATGGCGCTATCAGTCGTACAGACCTGCTGATGATTTCCACCCGCCAGAAAGAAGCTGAATTGCAGTATATCAAGGCCCGCCAGAACTATACCCTTGCTCTGCAACAACTGAACATTCTGATGGGAGTAGCACCCAATACCCCTGTAGATAGCCTAAGTGAAATCAGTATAGCCAGTGAACCCGTTGACATTCTTGGACTTGACGATGTACTTCCACGCCGTGCCGATTATGCCAGCACAACGGTAAACATTGCCCGGAGTGAGGCACAACGCCATGCCGCCCTCAGCAAGTACAATCCTCAGGTAAGCATGTTCCTTGCCACAGGTTGGGATACCGGTATCACGTACATGGGACAGGAAATTCCCCATACGCCTGTAGCCGGAGTAAACGTCAGTATCCCCATCTTCCGTTGGGGGGCGCGTTTCAAGACAAACCGGCAACAGAAAGCATTCATTGGTATCCAGAAGCTGCAACAAAGTTATATCACTGATAATATTCTTGAGGAACTCTCCGCCGCCACTACAAAACTGACGGAAACGGAGCAACAAGTAAAGACAGCAAAGGAAAATATGGATCTTGCCGAAGAGAACCTGGACCTTGTCACTTTCTCTTATAATGAAGGGAAGTCCAGTATGGCAGATGTATTGTCCGCACAATTGTCGTGGACACAGGCTCATACGAACCTGATTAATGCATATCTGGCTGAGAAAATGGCAGTGGCAGAATACAGGAAAGTGATTAGTGAATAAAGATTCAGGCGCGGATTACGCGCATTACACAGATTTATTTCTTTATTGTAATGAAAGAATCCGTGTAATCCGCGTAATCCGCGCCTAAAAAGTCCGCGTTCGTCCGCCTCAATCCGCGTCGTCCGCGTATCTTTATCCCAAGAATGAGATCAATACACCCGCAGCTACCGCCGAACCGATAACACCGGAGATATTACTGGACATACAGTAATTCAGCACATGGTTCTTCGGATCATACTTCGTAGCAATCTCATTGCATACGCGGCTTGCCATAGGCACAGCACTCAGTCCTGTTGCACCAATCAGCGGATTTATCTTCTTCTTACTGAACAGATTGAACAGCTTCACAAAGAAGATACCACCCGTAATGGAAAGTGCAAATGCAAGGAAACCACCTATAACAATACCAATGGTTGTCCAGTTCAGGAACGCTTCGCTTGTCATAGTTGCGCCTACACTCAATCCTAAGAAAATCGTCGCCGCATTCATAATGCTATTGGCAGCTGCATCAAACAAACGGCTGGTGTCCGCACCGATTTCCTTAATCAGGTTACCGAACATCAACATACCAATCAAAGGCACTGCCGTCGGTACAAAGAGAGCGACAACCGTAGTCACTGCTATCGGGAAAATGATTTTCAGTACACGCAGATTCTTGATTTCCGTCTTCGAAGGATAGAGTTTCTCTTGCTCCTTCATATTGATCATCAACTCCTTCTTAGAGCAGAACAACTTCACTACCAACGGAATAATCACCGGAACCAACGCCATGTAAGAATAGGCGGCAATAGCAATCGGACCCAACAAATGCGGAGCCAACTTGATAGTCGTAAAAATTGCAGTCGGGCCGTCAGCACCACCAATGATACCGAGAGCACCTGCTTCCTGCGGTGTAAAACCAATCATCACTGCGCACAACAGTACTGTAAAGATGCCCAACTGCGCTGCCGCCCCGAAGATGGAAAGATGCAAATTACGGAGCATCGGTCCAAAGTCCGTCAGTGCACCCACACCCATAAAGATAATGGGTGGCAGGAAACCTGTCTTAATCAACATATAGTAGATAAAGTTCATCAATCCCAAGTCGTGTGCAATTTCATGCAACGGCATTTCCCAGATGCTCTTCAACACCCCATTTACCATTACCATTCCGTTTTCATCCGCCTGGATGACACCCATTTCGCCACCGGGAAAGTTGGCGATGAGCACACCGAAAGCGATAGGTACCAGCAATAACGGTTCGTAATGCTTCTTGATACCCAGATACAGCAGGATGAAAGCAATGGCATACATCACCAGAAACGACGGGTCTTCAATGATATTGCTGAAGGCCGTCATACCGTAGAGTCTTCCAAATATATCTTCCATGCTGCGTTATCCTATCTTCATTAATACATCATCTTCTGAAATGGTATCGCCCGGAGTAGCACAAATAGCAGTAACTGTTCCGTCGAAATCGGCACGGATGGCGTTATACGTCTTCATAGCTTCGATGTAGCAAAGCAAGTCGCCTTTCTTCACCTTGTCGCCCACCTTCAACGGAGTTTCCTGTGCATTCTTCGTCAGGAAGAATTTACCTTCCAACGGAGCAACCACATCCTGGCCTTCGCCTACAGGAGCTTCCACTTTCGCTGTAGCATCTGCCGGCAAATCAATATCACCGTAAGCTACCGTTACGCGATAAGCCTGTCCATCTACCTGAACGGTAAGTGTTTTCGGCTTGGCGTCGTCCAACGGAGACTTATTAAGTTCCGCCTTCCGTTTTTCCACGTCTGCCAGGAAGTCTTCTTTCGCCTTGCCACTCTTGTATGCTTCGTATTGTGCCGGATGCATGGCATATTCGAAGAGTTCTTCATCATCTTCGCCCAAATCCCATTTGTTCTCTTTCATCATCTTGCGATACTTATCGAGCGCATCCGGATAATTATCCTGTGGGTTTCCGGTAAAGAACTTACGGCCTTCACGTTCGGCTTTCTCAATGATTTCGGGAGCCAGCGTACCCGGCAATTTACCAGCTTTACCTAACAGCATATCCCAGATATCATCAGCAATCATACCCCAACGTTCCTTACCTTTTTCCATAGCAATCACGTTCATCATCGCCAGATTCTTAACATACTGGCTGAACGGAGTTACCAACGGAGGATAACCTACGCGCGGCCATACATAAGCCACTTCATTGAACAGCTTGATAAGCAACTGATCCTGCGTCATAAACGGCAAGTTACGTTTCGCCTTATATTTATTGATAGATTCCAGATTGGACTCCAAGTCAGCCATCAAGCTACCCATCATACCCCCCGGAAGTCCCGGACCGATCAACAAAGAGTTCATCAAGCGGTTCTTCGGACTGATGTACAAACCGAGGAAGTCGTCCATAAATTCCTGAATCAATGCACGCACTTTCATGTATGCTTCCATATTCACCTCAGGAACCTGGAAACCTGCATCTTTCAGCATAGCCTGCACACTCAGCAAGTCAGCGTGTCCCGTACCCCATGACAACGGTTCCATACCCACGTCAATATAATCGCAACCAGCCTCGCAAACTTCGAGGATACTTGCCATATTGAAACCGGGACCTGCATGACTATGATATTGAATAGGAATTTCAGGATGTGCAGCCTTGATATTTGCTACGATCTTGCCCAATGATACCGGACGTCCGATACCTGCCATATCCTTGATACAGATTTCATCAGCACCTGCCTTGATGAGCTCTAACGCCATATTGGTGTAATATTCTACTGTATGGATAGGCGAATGGGTGATACAGAGCGAACACTGGGAAATCATTCCGGCTTCTTTAGCGTAAGCGATGGAAGGAATAATGTTACGGGTATCGTTCAGTCCGCAGAACGTACGTGTAATATCCGTTCCCTGCACTTTCTTCACTTTATAAAACAGCTTACGCACATCGGCAGGTACGGGGCTCATGCGAAGACCGTTCAGTGCACGGTCCAACATGTGAGTTTGTATACCAGCCTCGTGAAACGGCTTCGTCCATGCACGTACAGCTTTATTAGGATTTTCACCAAACAATAGATTTACCTGTTCAAAACCTCCGCCATTGGTTTCTACGCGGGCAAAACAGCCCATTTCAACAATAGCTGGAGCAACCTTTACCAGCTGGTCTACGCGGGGCACATATTTTCCGGCACTCTGCCACATGTCCCTGAAAACCAGGCTGAACTTAATTTCCTTTTTCATACTAAATAAATAGGTGTGTGTTTTTTATTAAAGATTATCATTTTATTTTCTCGACCTTGGCCACTTTACCCTTGCCTTGTGTCACCACTGTTACAGCGGCACTGATAGCAGCCAAAATGTTTCCGGGAATTGCGGCAGGACCTTGCGCACCTTTCTTATCCGGCACTACCTCTTCAGGGGCGTACTTGTTTACCAGAAGAATAAGTCCTTTACCTAAGTAGATTACAATCAGCAGGATAGCGAACACTGTCGTCATACCTACCACCATCAGCAAAAGCGCTGTGTTGAGATTTTCCATATTATAAATTATTAGTTATTCGGTCTGTTTTACAAAAAATCGTCCGAAATTACGGATTATCAATGAAATAAAATAGAAAAATAACACTAAAAGATGCTAAAACGAAAGTTTCCATGTTCTCCCTTCAAGCGGAGGGATTGCATGGAAACGATCTGTCAGAAGTCACAGAATGTCAAAAGCTACTGAACCGATGAAGCAAGAGGAAATCAGCCCAACGGATTTTCATCAAGACCACCGTCACCGGAGCCACCTTGATCGCCGCCGTCATCACCGGCATTTCCTCCACCGGCGTTGCCGGTCTTGCCAGCCCACTCTTCCCAAGCAATCTTCGTATTTACCATACTACGGGTAGTCACTTGATTACCACTGCTACGCTCCACTTCGGGTAGGAAGCGAACACGCACCCCTCTAATCAATGAGGCGCTTACCTCTTCGGCCGTCGGCACCCCTTTTGTAGCGGAAACAGCTGTATAATAGAAAGTGCCCACGCCATCTATTTTCACAGTACGTCCCTGTCCCATATAATTACTTAATACTCGTCCTAAGTTTTCAATCACCGCATACGTGTCACCACGAGTCACGGTAGAAATGGCAGACAGTTCATCCGCCACTTCGCGAGTAGTCACAGGTTTGCCCCAAGTAATTGATTGAGGATACCACAAATTGTTAATTGGTTTCTTGGTTCTTTTAAAAAATGCCATAATCGTAATGTTTTTAAATGATTAATTTAATAATGTATTTATCTCTTCCATCTCACCCGAGAAGCAGATGTTTTCACCGTGAGGCCTCAACGATTCAGCCATCTGCTTTTCTCAAATTCGATGTTGCAAAGTTAGGGTGAGATACAAGAGAAAACAAGAAAATGACATCTACAGCCAATTTACATAAACCGATAATTTACAACACATTACAAGACAAACATCTCTACAGGGAAGAAAAAGGATATGAAGCTATTAAAAAACAACATAGCAGCAATCTCTACAGAGATGATGCGTAAACTACTGATAATGAGTATTTCGTTTTTTGTCGGTCTCTACATATCATGATTCTATACTTGATGCCTTATCGCTTCATCTATTAAGTATATCACTTACGGATAAACATAGTTAAGCGACCTGTTTAACAAAACTAATTTCGAAAATGGCAAAAACAAGGCGGTTCTAGTGAAACAAGTTTATTTAATTTTTAATCGTCCACCTTTTAGTGGACAGCAATGACAACCAGTATTAAACAAACCTACCAGTAATTCAATAATTATTCGTAGTATCCCTTATAAATTACCTTTTATAGATATAATATAATCAAAAAGATCCAGATGCGATCCGAATCCGCGTCCTTCCTTGTAATATAATTTTATAACCAAGAAATATTCTGTTTTTACTATTGATCCACCATAGTCCTCCCCCCCCTCTCAGCCCCTTTCTGCAGTGGGGTACCTCAGTCCCATACTAAGATACCCTAAGTATCATACTGAGACTATCTCAATATAGGACTGAGATACCCTATATATAAGACTGAAATAATATCACTTCCGGAAAAAGTTCGAATACAAAGTTATACCGGAGCGTTTTTGTTGGAATATTTTTAGGTCATTACAGATTTTACACCGCTAAATTATTAATCAGTATCCCCAAACAAATCCGTCCACCGTCTCCCCATCCTTAAACAGTGTCTCCTCCTCTTGCATCAGCCTTTTCTTCAGCCTGAATTTTTGTTGTGAAACCGAGGCAGGCGACACCGCAATAAGTGTAGCCACCTGTGCATTCGTAAAGCGCAGACGTATCAGCAGACAAAGTTGCAGGTCGGCGGCAGTCAATGAAGGAAAACGTGTGGCGAGACGGTTGGTGAAGTCACTGTACACGCGATTAGCAAGTTGCGTCAAGTGTTCCCAGTCTTTATCAGAAAGAAACTTGGGCTGACGGCGCAGGCGTTCCACCACGTCGTCACGGTCTATCAACGTTGAAGTAAGCGTCTGTACTTGCTTATCAAGCAGACAGATGCGTTCGTTCTGCTTCTCCAGCAATTCCGCTTCACGAGGCAACGGACACTTTTCATATTCCTTAAGACGAATGCGGAGGGAGTTATTCTCTCCTCGCAAGAACACATTCCGGTCCGTGAGATTCAACAAAGACTCTTCTACTTCTTTACGCTCTTCGTCCGTCAACGCCATTTCGTTCAAACACGCTTCCAATTCTTCGCGTTCACGTTCGTTGTTACGCAGGCGTTGTTCGTTCTCGCTCAAATTTACGAGATAGCGGCGGTGCTTGCGATCCTTGGAAAACTGGATATCTTTGATGGAAAGCCATACATTGAGGCCTATCATCAGTGCGGTGAATGCTCCCCACAGATATTGTTTCCGCTTGTCAGCGGGCTTTATGCGAACCAGACTTCCACCGGAATGTTCCTTCACCTGATTGTATTCACTGTGCAAGCCGGAGAGCAAACGAGCTATCCGGGCACTGTCGGCAGCGCCAGATTGTACCAGCGAGTCGGCACGGGCAAGGGACTGTTCGTAGTTCATCAAAGTCGGGTCGGCAGGTTTCGAGCAGGCTGTCAGGCCGAAAAGGAAAGTCAACAAGAGAAGAAGAGACGCGTGTTTCATCTTGAATGTATCTATTAATATAATAAGGTAAATTTATCTATTAATATAATAAGGTGCAAAGGTAGCACTTTCTCCCTACAAAAAAGCACGGGAGGCATAAACTTTTTAACAAGCTCATGCCTCCCGCACTTTATCAATCAAGAGAACAGCCTTACTTTAAACGCCTTGACAATCGTGAAGGCTCACGGCGCATGTCCCAAAGGTCGGAGATATAGACAATATCTTCTTCTACATAAAAAATCAGCTTATTATATTTACTTACTATCAATCCCCGATATAATTTATCCCGGTGTTTTAACAACAGCTCCTGATGTGCCAACTCAGGATTTATGGCTATACGAGCTTCCCATTTAGCCACACTTTGCTCAAATTCTTCAGCAGCCTTTCTACCAAATTCACGATAGATGTAGCGTACTGTATTTTCCCATTCATGCAGAGCCCGGGGTGCCCACTCTACCTTCATAGATTTGCTATAAATTGTTTCATTCGCTGATGCGCTGCTTCAGCAGGTACTCCTTTGCCCGCAGCAAATTCCGCTTCCGCCTCATCAATCCTTGCATTCAGTTCGTCCATCGTATATGGAGCAAGACCTTTGGCATTCATTTTTTCCAACTCCATCATCCTCAAATTTCGTCTCTGCATTGCACGCCGATAAGCCCGACGCGTCGTTCTCAGCACATCCAGATCATCAGTAGCCAATATATCCCGAGCCAGTTCATTACGACAGGCATTCAATTCCACAGTTGCCATAACCAAATTGTTTTAATCATTATAGATACAAAGATAACTCTTTATCCTTATATATAAAGAATACAGGGACACAAAGTTTCTATTCTTTGCATCCCTGTATCTGTCAATCCCAATTCAGAATACGAATCAGAACTCGCTTGTAAAGTGGAATTTTATATTCTTGAAGTCCATCTGAGCCATTTGCAGCACATAACCACTATCCGCCAGGAAGACATCCCTCCCCTCACGGTCTTTCGCCATATACTGATACTTACGCTTCTTGAATGCTTCCAGTTCTTCAAGATTATCGCTCTCTATCCAGCAAGCCTTATAAAGGCTCAACGGCTCCCAACGACACTTCGCACTATATTCATTCTCCAGGCGATACTGGATAACCTCAAACTGCAACTGCCCTACCGTACCGATAATCTTCCGGCCGTTGAACTGGTTGATAAACAACTGTGCCACACCTTCGTCCATCAACTGATCGATACCTTTGGCAAGCTGTTTCTGTTTCATCGGGTCAGCATTCTCGATATACTTGAACATCTCCGGTGAGAAACTCGGCAGACCACGGAAATGAAGCATTTCTCCTTCTGTCAGCGTATCACCGATCTTAAAAGAACCATTGTCCGGCAAACCGATGATATCACCCGCCCAAGCCTCGTCAACAGTCGTCTTACGCTGTGCCATGAACTGTGTGGGCGAAGAAAAACGCATCGTCTTTCCATGACGCACATGCAGGTATGGAGCATTACGTGTAAATTTACCTGAGCAAATCTTACAGAATGCGATACAAGAACGATGATTCGGGTCGATATTCGCCGTAATCTTAAAGACAAATCCGGTGAATTTAGGCTCTTCCGGTTCCACTTCACGTTCTTCCGCCTGTACAGGACGAGGGCTTGGAGCTATCTCTACAAAGCAATCCAGCAACTCTTGCACACCAAAGTTATTCAGAGCTGAACCAAAGAATACAGGTGCCAGTTCGCCCTTCAGATATTCTTCTTTATCAAATTCAGGATAAACTCCATCTATCAATTCCAACTCACCACGCAACTTATCAGCCAATTGCGCACCGATTTGCTTATCCAGTTCTTCGGTATTGATATCTACCTCCACCTTTTCCGTCACCACTTGCTTGGAAGGCTGGAAAAGATTCAGATTGTTTTCGTAGATGTTATAAACTCCCTTAAAGCGCACACCACTTTCGATAGGCCAGGTCAACGGACGTACATGAATGGCAAGCTCTTCCTCCAGCTCATCCAACAAATCGAAAGGATCTTTGGCCTCACGGTCCATCTTATTGATGAATATAATGACCGGCGTATTACGCATACGGCACACTTCCATCAACTTACGCGTCTGTGTTTCCACACCTTTGGCACCATCTACAACGATGATAACGCTATCTACAGCAGTCAACGTACGATATGTGTCTTCAGCGAAATCCTGGTGACCGGGAGTATCGAGGATATTAATCTTATACTCTTTATAGTCGAACTCCATCACAGAGGTGGTTACAGAGATACCACGTTGCTTCTCTATATCCATCCAGTCCGATGTAGCGGTTTTCTTTATCTTATTGCTCTTTACAGCACCTGCCACTTGGATCTGTCCACCAAAAAGCAATAGCTTTTCAGTCAAAGATGTTTTACCGGCATCCGGATGCGCGATAATCGCAAAGGTTCTTCTCCTCTCAATTTCGTTATTATTGGCCATATATAAAATTTGGTATAATATTATTATTGGGCATTCAGTTTTTCAATACATACTTTCAGACTCTCTTCCCAATGAGGTACTTCAATGCCGAAAGTCTTTTTAATCTTCGTCTTATCCAATACGGAATAATGCGGACGTGGTGCCTTTGCCGGATACTCATCCGTATGTAAGGGACTCACCTTGCATGTCGTGATATCCGCAATGCGATGTATAGCCACCGTAAAATCATACCATGAACATACGCCTTCATCACTGAAATGATAAATACCCGGTACAATACCCTGATTAATGGCAGCATAGATAGCTTGTGCCAGATCATTTGCATACGTCGGCGTACCAATCTGATCAAAAACCACACCTAAAGACTCACGCTCACGTCCCAGACGAATCATCGTTTTCACAAAGTTATTTCCATAAATAGAGTATAACCATGCTGTACGAATTACCATCGCTTTCTCACAATTCTGCATAACCTCCTTTTCTCCACCCAGCTTGGTAAAGCCGTAAACAGAATTAGGACAGGGTTCGCAATCTTCTTTATAAGGTATATGCGCTGTTCCATCAAAAACATAATCCGTAGAAACCTGTATCATAGCAGCACCATGGGCCTGAGCAGCACGTGCCAGTATTCCCGGAGCTTCCTGATTCAGTTTGCGGCACAATTCTTCATTATCTTCCGCTTTGTCAACTGCTGTGTAAGCAGCACAATTCACTACAACATCAATCTGATTCTCTGCAATGCAAGCCTGTACAGCTTGTTCGTCACAGATATCCAATTCCTGTACATCAGTAAAAAAATAAGTGTGTTGCGGATTCTCTTTTGCAAGAACTTGCATCTCGTTGCCAAGTTGTCCGTTGGCTCCGGTTACTAATACTCTCATGCTTTATCTATTATTTACAATTTACTATCTTTGAAAGCTGTCTCTGTTACTCATCCAGTTTCAGTTCTCCCTTCTTGTCCTTTTCGTAATAATTGGCAAGCAAAGAAATGAAACTGCTGATGGCCTCTATTGCCTTTGCGGTTCCCTCCGTGATTTCTTTCTTCTGCAAACGCAGCAATAAAACACCATACAAAGCCTCAAAACAGGTTTCCAGTTCCGGTTCCTCCTGCTTCCCACTCTTCTGACGAAGTTCTACGATGAAAGGCAATGCTTTGAAATAAGCCGCACTATAATAAGGATATTTCGGTGATGCCAGCAGTTCTACGTGCAATTCCGTCAAATTCACTATTACATTACGATTGATTTGCAGATGTCCCTTTTCCTTCACTCCTTCTGTACGCATCATGTCTACCAGATTACCATACCATTCTTCGAGTGCCGGATGTTCTTCTTCCGGATAACGGGAGATAATGTTTTCGCGGATCTTATCGATATCGCACTCATTGGCACGTATCAAATCTTCCACTTGCCACATATATATAAGGTATTCCGCGATATTTTTCGCTTTCAGTTGTTGCGCTATCTTCATGATTCTATGTTTCTGCTCAGTAAAGTGACTCGCCCATCAACGTAAACACCAACCCAAACACAGACACGACAATGACAATGCCTCCGATGATACGATTCAATATCCAGATGCCGCGCAGGTTGAATTGCGTACGGACTTTATTTACAAAGTAAGTAATGCCAAACCACCACGCCAACGCCCCCAGCGCAATAGCCAGGTATCCGGTGACCGCTTCAAACACCAATACCCCCTCACTGACAAAGGCAAAGCGTGCAAAGAGGCCGATAAAGAGGAATATAATAAGTGGATTGGATAATGTGACGGCAAAGGCGGTAATGAAGTTATGAAAATAAGAGCCTTTGTTGGTTGAGACGGGACGGATGGACTGGACGGGATTACTGCGAAACGTATAAATGCCAAACGCTAACAGCATAATGCTTCCGAACAACTGCAAATAAAAGATATTTTTATTTACGTAATCGAATACGAAACTCATTCCGTACCCTGTCAGCAAGGCGTAGGCAATGTCACTCAACGAGGCTCCCAGACCTGTTATGAAACCATACCAACGCCCCTTATTCAACGTACGCTGGATGCACAACACACCCACGGGTCCTAATGGCGCAGACACAACTACCCCAATAATAAAACCCTTCCATAATATATCGAATATGGTCCTTATCTCAATCATGGCTGCAAATATCGTACTTTTTTATGAGACGAACCAATTGTGTTAACGTTTTTTCGACCGATTATCATAAAACACTCAATACTTTACTTTTGACACCCTTCTATTTTTTATTCCTTTTCTTTCTCTGCACCAACGATTTTATGTATCTTTGCGCCAAAGAACGAAAAATCAAAAATATCAGTATGATTCTTTTTTTCAGAACCCCATCCAAGAGCGTGATGGCCGTAGAATGTGACCACGCACTCACCCAGGCAGAAAGCGACAAACTCTGCTGGCTTTTTGGAGAAGCCACCCCCGAAAGTGAAGAAAACCTGAAAGGACATTTCGTTGGTCCGCGCCGCGAAATGATTACTCCTTGGAGTACAAATGCTGTGGAAATCACCCAGAATATGGGCTTGAGCGGTATCTCACGCATCGAAGAGTATTTCCCCGTAAAGGACGAAAACGCTGACCGCGACCCGATGCTGCAACGCATGTACAAGGGACTGGATCAGGAAGTATTCACCACCAACCGTAAACCGGAACCGATCGTCCATATCGAAGACCTGGAAGCTTACAACGAAAAAGAAGGTCTGGCACTCTCTAAAGAAGAGATGGACTACCTCAAGAAAGTAGAACAAGACCTTGGACGTAAACTGACCGACTCCGAAGTATTCGGTTTCGCCCAGATCAATTCCGAACACTGCCGCCACAAAATCTTCGGCGGGACATTCATCATCGACGGTGTAGAACAAGCGTCTTCCCTCTTCCAAATGATTAAGAAGACTACACAGGAAAATCCGAATAAAATCATTTCAGCTTATAAAGATAATGTAGCCTTTGCCGAAGGTCCGGTAATTGAACAGTTTGCTCCGGCAGACCACTCAAAACCCGACTACTTCCAGGTGAAAGATATCAAGAGTGTTATCTCACTGAAGGCTGAAACACACAACTTCCCGACTACCGTAGAACCGTTCAACGGTGCATCTACCGGTACAGGTGGAGAGATTCGTGACCGTATGGGCGGTGGTAAAGGTTCCTGGCCAATTGCCGGAACTGCCGTTTACATGACTTCATATCCCCGTACAGACGAAGATCGTCCCTGGGAAGAAATCCTTCCGGTACGCCAATGGCTGTATCAGACTCCCGAACAGATTCTAATCAAAGCATCCAATGGTGCCAGTGACTTCGGCAACAAGTTCGGTCAACCGCTGATCTGTGGTTCTGTACTGACTTTCGAACATAAGGAAAACGACGAAGTTTACGGTTACGACAAAGTAATCATGCTTGCCGGCGGTGTCGGTTACGGTACGAAACGTGACTGTCTGAAAGGTGCTCCCGAAGCCGGTAACAAAGTAGTCGTGATTGGTGGTGATAATTACCGTATCGGCTTGGGTGGCGGTTCCGTATCTTCAGTAGATACCGGACGCTACAGCAGCGGTATTGAGTTGAACGCCGTACAGCGCGCCAATGCAGAAATGCAGAAACGTGCCTACAACGTGGTACGTGCCCTCTGCGAAGAAGACAACAATCCGGTGGTATCCATCCACGACCATGGTTCAGCCGGACACGTAAACTGTCTCTCCGAATTGGTGGAAGAATGTGGTGGCGTGATAGACATGAGTAAATTGCCCGTAGGTGACAAAACCTTGTCTGCCAAAGAAATTATCGCCAACGAAAGCCAGGAACGTATGGGATTGCTGATTGAAGAAGAAGCTATCGAGCATGTACGTAAAGTGGCTGAACGTGAGCGTGCCCCAATGTATGTGGTAGGTGAAACTACCGGTGACCATCGCTTCGCTTTCCAACAAGCTGACGGTGTACGTCCGTTCGATCTTGCCGTAGAACAGATGTTCGGCTCGTCTCCCAAAACTTACATGGTGGACAAAACTGTGGAACGCCACTACGAAATGCCTAAATACGAACAATCCAAGTTGCACGAATATCTGACGAATGTATTGCAGTTGGAAGCTGTTGCCTGCAAAGACTGGTTGACCAATAAGGTAGACCGCTCGGTAACCGGCAAGATTGCCCGCCAACAATGTCAGGGTGAATTGCAATTACCGCTAAGTGACTGTGGCGTAGTTGCTCTCGACTATCGTGGTGAGAAAGGTATCGCTACTTCACTGGGACATGCTCCGCAAGCTGCACTGGCAGATCCGGCAGCAGGTTCAGTACTTTCCGTCAGCGAAGCACTGACCAACCTGGTATGGGCTCCGATGGCTGAAGGAATGGACAGCATCTCCCTCTCCGCCAACTGGATGTGGCCTTGCCGCTCACAGGAAGGTGAAGATGCACGTCTCTACACTGCTGTAAAAGCATTGAGCGACTTCTGCTGTGCACTGCAAATCAATGTGCCTACCGGAAAAGACTCCCTGTCCATGACTCAGAAGTATCCCGACGGTAGCAAAGTAATCTCTCCGGGAACCGTAATCGTTTCCGCAGGCGGTGAAGTTTCTGATGTGAAGAAAGTGGTTTCTCCCGTACTTGTTAACAACGAAAAGACAACGATTTATCATATCGACTTCAGTTTTGATACATTGAAACTGGGTGGCTCTGCCTTTGCGCAATCATTGGGCAAGATTGGCGACGAAGTACCCACTGTGCAAGATGCCGAATATTTCCGCGATGCTTTCCTTGCCGTTCAGGAACTGGTGAACAAAGAACTGATTCTTGCCGGGCACGATATTTCTGCCGGTGGTCTGATTACTACCTTACTCGAAATGTGCTTCGCCAATGTAGAAGGTGGTATGGAAATCAATCTCGACAAGATGAAGGAACACGACCTCGTGAAACTCCTGTTTGCCGAGAACCCGGGTATTGTTATCCAGGTAAGCGACAAGCATAAGGAAGAAGTAAAACAAATATTGGAAGATGCCGGAGTAGGTTTTGTGAAGATTGGTAAGCCGACCGACGAACGCCACATCCTCGTATCTAAAGATGATGCTACTTATCAGTTCGGTATCGACTATATGCGTGATGTTTGGTATTCTACTTCTTACCTGCTCGACCGCAAGCAATCTATGAACGGTTGCGCCAAGAAGCGTTTCGAGAACTACAAGATGCAGCCACTGGAATTCGCTTTCATGCCCGGCTTCAAAGGTAAATTCTCTCAATATGGTATCGACCCGAACCGCCGTACACCGACAGGCATCCGCGCAGCAATCATCCGCGAAAAAGGAACAAACGGTGAGCGCGAAATGGCTTACTCCCTGTATCTGGCAGGCTTTGATGTGAAAGACGTCACCATGACCGACCTCATCAGCGGACGTGAGACACTGGAAGACGTGAACCTGATTGTTTATTGTGGTGGTTTCTCCAACTCAGACGTACTGGGTTCTGCCAAAGGTTGGGCAGGAGCTTTCCTCTTCAATCCGAAAGCTAAAGAAGCACTCGACAAGTATTACGCACGCGAAGATACGCTTTCATTGGGTGTTTGTAATGGTTGCCAGTTGATGATGGAATTGAACCTCATCAATCCCGAACATAAGAAAAACGGTAAAATGCTGCATAATGAATCTCATAAATTCGAATCGAGATTCCTGGGACTTACCATTCCTACCAACCGCAGCGTAATGTTCGGCTCTCTGAGTGGCAGCAAACTCGGTATATGGGTAGCTCACGGAGAAGGAAAATTCTCTTTGCCTTACGACGAAGATAAATATAATGTGGTAGCCAAATATAGTTATGACGAGTATCCTGCCAATCCGAATGGCTCCGACTACTCCATAGCAGCCATAGCAAGTGCTGACGGGCGCCATCTGGCTATCATGCCTCACCTGGAGCGCTCTATCTTCCCGTGGCAGAACGGTTGTTATCCTGCCGACCGCCTGCACAGCGACCAGATCACTCCATGGATGGAAGCCTTCGTCAATGCACGTAAATGGGTAGAAGAAAAGGTTAAGTAGTTCTGACTACAATCTATAAGTGAAGCACAGGCGCAGGTTATAATATACAACTTGCGCCTGTTGTCGTCTAAACAATGCGAGGAATCGAACACTATTCTTCTTGCTTTCGTGTTGCTTTTATCAAACAAAATGCATATTTTTGCGTTAATTTCACAAATACCCCCAATAACGAACGACCGTAACTGTTATGAGAAAATTTATCATTTTCTTTTTATTCACATACATTTCCTCCTTCTGCATCGCCCAAACTTATAAATATCTCGGCGTGGAAGATGGCTTGAGCAACCGTAGGATATATGCTATTCAGAAAGGGCCGAAAGGATATATGTGGTTTCTTACGCACAATGGCATTGACCGCTATGACGGAAAAAATTTCAAGCAATACCGACTTATAGACAGCGAAATAGAAGTTAACTCCATGCTCAATCTGAGTTGGCTATATGTTGGTGTGGATGGAACACTGTGGGAAATAGGCAAAAAAGGAAGAGTATTCCGCTATGATGCCAAACATGATCGATTCCAACTTGTATACAAGCTACCTGATGAAGTGGTAAAAGGAAACCCGACTCCCGTAAGCTATGGATTTATTGACAGCAACAATATTGTATGGCTCTGTAACGAAGAAGCATTGTATCTCTACGATACGAATACTGAAAAAACTACCATTATCAAAAACCATATCGGAGAAAGTATTACGGATATCGAGCAAATCGACCCTGACCATTATTTCATCGGTACAGACGTCGGTATACATCATGCCGAATTAAAAGACAACGTTCTCAACCTTTCTCCATGCAACTGGCTTGATAAACTGAAGATGCAAGTCAACGAGTTATATTTCCATAAAGCAAACCGCAAACTATTCATCGGTACATTCCAGAAAGGCATTTATCTGTACGATATGAATATTCATCAAACTGTAGAGTTGAATGTCGGTTTGCAGGATGTCAGCATTACACGTATCAAAGCCTTCAATGACAAAGAAATATTGATAGCTACAGATGGTGCCGGTATATATAAAATGAATGTGGATACCTATGAGTGCGCCCCCTACATCGTGGCGGATTACAATAGCTATAATGCCATGAACGGCAACAGTATTTACGACTTCTATGTAGATGATGAACGTATTTGGATAGCCAATTACCCTATCGGCATCACAGTACGCAACAATCAATATGCCAGTTATGAATGGATCAAACATTCTATTGGCAACAAGCAATCGCTCGTCAACGACCAGGTAAATGCCATCATCGAAGATCACGAAGGTGATCTTTGGTTTGCTACCAATAACGGTATCAGTCTCTACTCTACCAAAACAAAACAATGGTACTCATTCCTCAGCGTGTTTGACAATGGTAACGTAACCAAAAACCATGTTTTCATTTCTTTGTGCGAGGTATCACCCGGCATCATCTGGGCAGGTGGATACACTTCGGGCATCTACCAAATCAATAAAAAACAGATGAAGGTAGAGTTCTTTACTCCTTCTACATTTGGCGATTGTGATATCCGTCCGGATAAGTACATACGCTCTATCATAAAAACGTCCGATGGCAGTATCTGGTCCGGTGGCTATTACAATTTAAAGCAAATAGACTTCAACCGTAAAAATATACGTGCTTATCCGGGACTTAGCGGAATTACGGATATTAAGGAGAAGGATGCGCAACACATGTGGATAGGTACTGCCACAGGACTGTATCTGCTGGACAAAGAAACCGGCAAGTATCAGTGTATATCGATGCCGATAGAGTCTTTCTACATTAACGCGCTTTATCAGACACCAGACAGTTTGCTGTACATCGGGACCAGCAACTCCGGATTACTCATTTATAACCATCAGCGAAAATCGTTTGAGCATTTCCACAAAGACAACTGCCCGCTGATTTCCAATAACATATATACCATTCTTCCGGACGGAAACAAAAGTGTCCTGCTGAGTACGGAAAACAGTCTGACAAGCTATTACCCGGCTGGAAAGATATTTCATAACTGGACTAAAGAACAGGGACTGAAGAGTGATCATTTTAATTCAACATCAGGCGTACTGCGAAAAAACGGAAACTTCATTCTTGGAAGTACGGACGGAGCAATAGAGTTCCACAAAGATATGATGATTCCACGCAATTATGAGTTCAAAATGATATTCAGCGATTTGCGCGTATTCTATCAAACCGTTTACCCCGGCGACGAGGGTTCACCGCTGGAAGTGGACATAGATGAAACTCAAGTATTAAAGCTGAAATACAATCAGAACATATTCTCTCTACGGATATCTTCTATCAACTACGATTATCCGTCATTGGTTCTGTATTCCTGGAAACTGGAAGGTTTCTATGACGGATGGAGTCGTCCTGAGAAAGATTGCATGATCCGGTTCACAAATCTGAATCCCGGAAAATATACATTACGGGTACGTGCCATCTCCAGTGAAGACCGACGAATCGTTCTTGAAGAGCGTGACATGGAAATCATGATAGAACAGCCCTTATGGCTTAGCATATGGGCATTAATACTTTATGCCGCCGTGATAGCCGCGATTGTCATTATCACATTGCGTGTCATTATCCTGCGCAAACAGCGTAAGGCTTCGGATGAGAAAATACGTTTCTTCATCAATACAGCGCATGATATTCGTACCCCGTTGACACTGATCAAAGCACCACTGGAAGAACTCAGTGAAAAGGAAAATCTGACACCGAGCGGACGAAGCAATATGAATACTGCCATACGAAATGTGAACGCCCTGTTGCGACTGACGACCAATCTTATTAACTTCGAACGTGCAGACACTTATTCCAGTGCCCTATATGTATCCGAATATGAGTTGAGCACCTACATGGAGGAAATGATCAATGCTTTCCGGGCTTATGCCGACGTAAAACGTATCAGCCTGACTTATGAAAGTAATTTCCGCTACATGAATACCTGGCTTGACAAGGATAAGATGGATTCGATTCTGAAAAACCTGATATCCAATGCCTTGAAGTATACACCGGAAGGTGGAAGCGTACATATCTATACAGCAGAAACAGAAGACTATTGGAGTGTGGAAGTAAAGGATACGGGTATCGGTATTCCGTCCTCAGAACAGAAAAAGCTCTTTAAAATACACTTCCGGGGTAGTAACGCCATCAACTCGAAAGTAACGGGTAGTGGTATCGGACTGTTACTGGTATGGAAACTTGTTCACCTGCATAAAGGCAAAATCAACTTTACAAGCACGGAAGGAAAAGGCTCCTGTATTAAAGTCACATTCCCAAAAGGTGAAAAACCTTATCGAAAAGCTATTCACAGTCCGAAACCGGGAAGTGAGAAAGTTGCTTATGCTGAATCGGGAGTGCCTAAGAATGTTACGCCAAACATTGCTTATGATGCAACTAAACAGAAACAACAGCAAAACAGTGATCTTCCGAAAATCCTGATTGTGGAGGATAATGATGAATTGAGGGAATATCTCCGCAATACACTGTCGGACGACTATAACATACAAGTATGCAGCGATGGCAAACAAGCACTCGAAATAGTCAAGGAATATATGCCTAACATGATTATTTCGGATATCATGATGCCGGAAATGCGCGGAGACGAATTGTGTCATGTCTTAAAGAATGATATTGAAACCTCTCACATCCCCATCATTTTGCTCACAGCATTGAACAATGACCGCAACATCATTGAAGGATTGAAGACCGGAGCAGATGAGTATATTGTGAAGCCTTTCAATATAGGTATTCTCCGTGCTACGATATCCAACATCCTGACGAATCGCTCTTTGCTGCGACATAAATATGCTAATCTGGAACTGAATGATGATGAAGATGCCACAACTTGTACCAATTGTTCCACCGACCTTGACTGGAAATTCATTTCTTCCGTCAAGAAGCATGTGGAAGAAAATATGGATAACGGTGCACTCAATGTGGAAATGCTCTGTTCATTACTGAATATGAGTCGTACCAGCTTCTATAATAAAATAAAAGCCCTGACCGACCAGGCTCCGGCAGACTATATCCGATTGATACGTCTGAAACGTGCCGCACAATTACTAAAAGAGCAGAAATACAGCATAACTGAAGTTGCAGAAATGACTGGTTTCAGCGATGCGAAATACTTCCGGGAAGTATTCAAGAAGCATTTCAGTGTCAGCCCGAGCCAATATGCGAAACAGAAAGAAGAAGGGGAAGAAGGGGAATAAAGTGGTAGAAGTGATATCATATTATAACATTAAAACTATGAATATTTATTTAGAGGCATTCGGCCTTTTTTCTAAAATAGGAGTTTTCACTATCGGAGGTGGCTATGCCATGGTGCCACTCATAGAGGAAGAAATTGTAGAGAAACGAAAGTGGATCGCCAAAGACGATTTTATAGACTTACTTGCCATTTCCCAATCGACTCCCGGCATTCTTGCGGTTAACATTTCCATTTTTATCGGATATAAGTTGCGGGGAATTCGTGGAAGTATAGTCACTACTTTAGGGACAATTCTACCCTCATTCCTCATTATTCTTGCCATAGCTATGTTCTTCCACAATTTTAAGGATAATCCGATAGTAGAACGGATATTCAAGGGTATCCGCCCGGCAGTAGTTGCACTGATTGCCGCTCCTACATTCAGTATGGCTAAGTCAGCCAAAGTCAACCGTTACAATGTCTGGATACCCATTGTATCTGCACTAATCATCTGGCTACTGGGATTCTCACCTATCTGGGTAATTATCATCGCCGGTGTAGGAGGATACTTGTTCGGACGGCTACGCCGTCCCAAAGTTGAAAGTTGAGAAAGTTGGCTGCGCATCATAAATCATAAATTATAAATCATAAATCTCCTATGCTTTATTTTCAGTTATTCTATACATTCTTCAAAATAGGCCTTTTCGGCTTTGGCGGCGGATATGCCATGCTTTCGATGATACAAGGTGAAGTAGTCACACGCTACGGGTGGTTGACACCACAAGAGTTTACAGATATTGTAGCTATCAGTCAAATGACTCCCGGACCTATCGGAATCAACTCGGCAACGTATGTAGGCTTCACGGCTACCGGAAGTATATGGGGTTCTGTCATCGCTACTTTTGCTGTAGTACTTCCTTCATTCATCCTGATGTTAGTTATCAGTAAGTTTTTCCTGAAATACCAGAAACATCCGGCTGTTGAAGCAGTATTCAGTGGATTGCGCCCGGCAGTGGTAGGGCTACTGGCATCAGCGGCCCTGGTATTAATGAATACAGAGAATTTTAGTTCACCTAAAGAAGATATGTACTCGTTTATCGTCAGTTGCATCATCTTCCTGGTGGCTTTTGTGGGTACCCGGAAATATAAAGTCAATCCGATAGTGATGATTATAGGCTGCGGAATAGCAGGTTTCATATTGTATTAACAAAAAAGGTGAAGCTTATAGCTTCACCTTTTTTGCCACTATCTTCGACTCATTATGCAGTCGGTCGAGTGCTGTTACCACATAGCGATATTTAGTCTTTCCATTTTCATAGGGTAACTTATAGAAGTTATCCCGCGTGATGGCTACAATATGAGAAGGATCACTGATGTCCACTTTCTCTTTAGCATCGAAACGGTAAATCACATACTGTACGGCACGATCCATTTCATCCTTATACTTCGGTGCTGTCCAGAACAAAAGATATCCATCTTCTGTCCACACCGGTTTCATCTTACGCACTTTATCCGGCGCTTCATTATCCATGAAATCAAAAACAGGAGGCAAGGCGGGATATTTGTGGTATTCAGCCATCAAAGCATCACGATACTTTCCGGCATTCTCCACCACTGCACTTGCAGGCCACTGACAACTTCCGCCAATCGTCTGATAAGCACGTTGCAACGCCATCTTACGTGGAAGCTGGTTCATGGAAGGAGTCTGCGGATCAGCATTCTGCACCGTATTCATTACCGACTGACCGATGAACAAAGGACGATTTTCCGTATTCTTTGCCCACCACTTCACCAATGTCTCATAATCAGCTACCGGATGACCTATCTGCCAGTATATCTGCGGAATGTTATAGTCTATCCAACCTTCACGGGCCCAAAGAAGCACATCAGCATAAAGATCATCATAGTTTTGCAAACCATTAGTCTTACTACCCAGCGGATCACTCTTCTGATTACGGTAAATACCAAACGGAGAAACACCGAACTTAACCCACGGCTTCAATTCGCGCACTGTCTCATGAATTTTCTTTATCAACACATTGACATTACTGCGACGCCAATCCGCTTTATTAGAAAATCCACCGCCATAACGGGCAAAGCTGGCATCATCCGGGAAGTCTACTCCCTGTTTAGGATAAGGGTAGAAATAATCATCCATATGAATAGCATCAACATCGTAGCGGGAAACAATATCCGTAATCACCATACAGATGTGGCGACGGCTTTCCGGCAATGCAGGGTCGAAATAGACTTGGTCACCGTAAGTAACAAACCATTCGGGATGGATATTATAAACATGGCCCGGAGCCAATTCATTCTTCAGTGAAGTCTTCACACGATAAGGATTAATCCAGGCATGAAACTCCATACCACGCTTGTGGCACTCTTCAATCATAAATTCCATGGGATCCCAATAAGGATTGGGTGCTTGTCCCTGTACACCGGTCAGAAAGCGGCTCCACGGTTCCAGTTGCGAAGCATAGAGAGCATCGGCTTCGGGACGTACCTGAAAGATAATGGCATTAATGCCTGCCTCTTGCAGGGAGTTCAACTGACTGATCAGGGTCTGTTTCAACTTCTCGGTGGGAATTCCGCGGAATTGTCCGTTAACAGCTTGTATCCAGGCTGCACGAAATTCACGTTTGGGGTATCTTTCGGGTTGGAATTGCGCTGCCACTGTCAGAGAAAAGAGCAGGGCACATACGCACAAAAGGGTTCTTACTTTCATTCTTTATAAAATCTGATTAGGGTTTATTCAATTCATTGGCCATTCAACAACTACACGGACGCCACTATTGTACGAAGTATCCAGGTAAATCTTTCCATCTACAATATCCATCACCTGACGGGCAATGGAAAGTCCCAGACCTGTACCGGGAGTAAAGCTATCTACTTTAAAGAAACGCTCGAAAACAGTTTCCTGATATTGCGGCTCAATGCCGATACCAGTATCTTCTATTATGAAACGTATGATATTATTCTCCTTATCTTCCTCGCATTGCAGACGGATCACACCCTTTTCGGTAAATTTCCCGGCATTATCCAACAAAAGGGTAAGCACACGTTTCATCCAGGCCCGTACCGTCTGTATCACCGGGGCATCTGGAGAGGGAACCCATTGCAGTTCCACACCTTCTTTCTGCTTCCCACCCAACTCATCTATACATTCAAGACAGCAGGCATTCACATCCACCGCTTCTTTGGGCATATCCGCAGTCTGTGAGTCCATATCGGCAATATCTATAATATTATCAATCAGTTCTAACAAATAAGCACTATTCTTCTCTACCTGACTGGAATATTCACGGGCATCTTCCACATCCAAGCCTTCTTCGGCAAGCAATGCAGAAAAACCTACTACAGAATTAAGCGGTGTACGCAACTCATGCGTGACGTGCTGAATGAACGAACTCTTAATGCGCCCCATCTTCTGCAATTCCTTACGAGCAACATCCAGTTTCCGGTTCATGGAAAGAGTACGAATATAAAGGTAAGTAACCAATATCAATAGCAGCAATATCACACAACCCGCCCCAAACACAAAAGCCAGACGCTCACGGCTCATTTTCTCACTCAGTTCCAGCTTCTCCATCTTCAGACGGTCAACCTCAAACTGAGCGGTATATTTGTTCAGCTGTTCATCCATCTCTGCCGTACGCACAGAATCATTCAACTGAGAATACTCTGCAAAAGCACGACATGCCTCTTTGTAATGTCCGGTCTGTTCCAGCATAATGGCTTTTTGCCGGTAGTTTCCCGGATAATAATTGCCTATCGAACGCTGGTAATCAATCAGAGAATCCATATAAGCCACGGCATTGCCTATGTTACCCAAGATCTGACTGCACATAATTTTATAGCCGAACCAGCCCTCCTGTGAAATAGACTCTTTATTTTTAAGATAATAAGCATTTGCTTCACGAATATAAGGTGCTGCCGCTTTCTCTCCTTTTATCCCCAAAATAGCAATAACCCGGAACTGATAATAGCGCATATACAAAGCTTCTCCTATTACAACATCCTTCCCCTCTACTGTCTTCCCCAACTGTCCCAACCGGTCCAGATAAGGCACAGCGTCACTATATGACTGACGTGCCAGATAAGTTTGAATGATATTGAGGGAAACGACATAAGCATCACGGTAATATTTGCCTTCTTCAAAGTGCTTCAATGCACTGTCATAATATTCAAGGCATAGCTTTATATTCTGACCGAACACACGGTGATTATAACCTATACACATTTCACCGGATGCCATGCCGTATTTATCTTTCCGTTTCTCGGCGTCTTTGCAGAGTAAATCCGTCTCCTTCATCACCTCTTCCTGCAACCCCTTCTCGGTCATTCGCTGGATGTACTGCCTCCATGCCTGATAGCGATCGGTATTACGGTGGCAACGATCTGCCCAGTCCATATATTCATAAGTCACCAGGCGCAAACTGTCCGTATCTCCTAATTCATAATAATGACTGGCAAGAATAGCATAAGCGTCACTGATATTAGCCGTATCTTTCCGCTCTTTTGCCAATTCAAGGAAGTGCATACCCAAAGGTAGAAAATTCGGTTTACCATTCGCTTTCCGTACACTGTCGGCAAGCGATTTCAGATCAATTGTATCTTGTCCCATAACTGTCCCGAAACAAGAAAACAAGCATACCAACATGGCACACAGGCATATCCGAGGGTATTGCATAAGGATGATTGGTTTTTAAAATGCGCATAAAAATAGTGCTTTTCCCGCTTGTATGTCAGCAACTATTTAAAAGTATAACAAATCTTAACCTGCCAATCATTATACATATTTGAATTGCAGTGATTATCTTTGCAACTTAAATTCACTTTAGTGACTCAGATTATGACCAAAAACAACTCCATACTCATCAAAGGCGCACGCGTCAACAACCTGAAAAATATAGACGTAGAAATACCCCGAAACAAACTTGTTGTCATCACCGGATTGTCCGGTTCAGGTAAATCCTCCCTGGCATTCGACACACTTTATGCTGAGGGACAACGTCGTTATGTAGAAAGTCTGAGCAGTTATGCCCGCCAGTTCCTGGGACGTATGAGCAAGCCTGAATGTGACTTTATCAAAGGGATTCCGCCTGCCATCGCCATAGAGCAGAAGGTGAGCAGCCGCAATCCACGCTCCACTGTCGGCACCTCTACTGAAATATACGAATACCTGCGATTATTGTATGCCCGTATCGGACGGACATTCAGCCCCATTAGCGGAGAGGAAGTAAAAAAACATTCCACTGAAGATATCGTAAACTGTATGTTAGGCTATCCGGAAGGGACAAGATACACAGTGCTCGCTCCGATACTACTGCATGAAGACCGCACAATGAAACAACAACTGGACATTGATATGAAGCAGGGCTTCAACCGTCTGGAAGTAAACGGAGAGATGATACGCATTGATGAATATGAACCAAAGAAAGGAGATACCGTTTTTTTATTGATAGACCGTATGGTAGCATCCAAAGAAAAAGATGCGGTCAGCCGACTGACGGACTCTGCCGAAACGGCGATGTACGAAGGCGACGGTGCCTGTCTGCTCCGGTTCTATCAGCCTGACGGAACCACCAGCCTGTATCGCTTCAGCACCAAATTCGAAGCAGACGGTATTGCTTTTGAAGAGCCGAGCGACCAGATGTTTTCCTTCAACTCCCCCATCGGTGCCTGTCCTGAGTGCGAAGGTTTCGGTAAAGTAATCGGTATTGATGAACATCTGGTGGTTCCCAACCGTTCGCTGTCCGTTTACGACGGTGCTGTTGTCTGTTGGCGTGGCGAAGTGATGGGTGAATGGAAAGATATGGTGATACGAGGTGCCGAAAGAGCCGGATTCCCCATCTTTACACCTTACTATGAGCTGACGGACGCACAACGCCGGATGCTATGGGAAGGCACTCCTTACTTCCAGGGTATCAACGCCTTCTTTAAGATGGTGCAGGAAAATCAGTACAAGATACAATATCGCGTGATGTTGGCACGTTATCGTGGCAAAACACTGTGTCCGAAGTGCCATGGCACCCGCTTAAAACCCGAAGCCAGCTATGTACGAGTAGGAGGACGAAATATTTCCCAACTCGTAGATCTGCCGATTACGGAGTTGAAAAACTTCTTCGATAACCTGCAACTGGATAAGCACGACAAAGATGTTGCTACCCGTATTCTCATGGAAATCAACAGTCGTATCCGCTTCCTTCTCGATGTCGGATTGGGATATCTGACACTGAATCGTCTCAGCAACTCGCTTTCGGGTGGTGAGAGCCAACGTATTAATCTAGCCACTTCACTGGGCAGCAGCCTGGTAGGTTCACTCTATATCCTTGACGAGCCCAGTATCGGACTACACAGTCGCGATACCGACAAGTTGATACACGTATTGCGTCAATTGCAACAACTGGGTAATACGGTTGTCATCGTGGAACATGACGAAGAAATCATTCGTGCAGCGGATTACATCATAGATATCGGGCCGAAAGCCGGCCGCCTGGGCGGACAAGTGGTCTATCAGGGAGATATGAAAGATTTGCAGCCGAACAGCGACAGCTACACCGTTCGTTATCTGCTGGGAGAAGAAGAAATTCCTGTCCCGGAACATCGCCGCCCATGGAATAACTACATAGAACTGACCGGGGCACGCGAAAATAACCTAAAAGGGGTAAACGTGCGCTTTCCTCTGAATGTAATGACTGTAGTGACCGGCGTCAGCGGATCGGGAAAGAGTACCCTGGTACGTGATATCTTCTTCCGTGCCCTGAAACGCGAACTGGATGAGTGCAGCGAACGTCCGGGCGAATTCGCTTCTATCGGCGGTGACCTGCAAAACCTGCGAAATGTAGAATTTGTAGATCAGAACCCTATTGGCAAATCCAGTCGTTCAAATCCTGTAACTTATATCAAGGCTTACGACGAAATCCGCAAACTATGGGCAGATCAACCACTTGCCAAACAAATGGGATACACTGCCGGCTACTTTTCATTCAACAGTGAGGGCGGACGTTGCGAAGAATGTAAAGGTGACGGAACCATCACAGTAGAAATGCAATTCATGGCCGACTTGGTGTTGGAATGTGAAACCTGCCACGGAAAACGCTTCAAAGCTGATACACTGGAGGTTAAATTCCATGATGCTAACATCTACGATGTACTGGAAATGACCGTGAACCAAGCTATAGAGTTCTTCACTAAACACGGACAGAAGAAGATAGTAAAAAAACTCGCTCCACTACAAGATGTAGGATTAGGCTACATCAAACTGGGACAGTCTTCCTCTACCCTTTCAGGTGGTGAAAACCAACGCGTGAAGCTGGCTTATTACCTCAGTCAGGAAAAGGCAGACCCTACCCTGTTCATCTTCGACGAACCGACCACAGGACTACATTTCCATGATATTCGCAAATTACTGGAAGCTTTCGATGCCCTGATATTACGTGGACACTCCATCGTAATCATCGAGCATAACATGGACGTTATCAAGTGTGCCGACTATGTGATAGACCTCGGACCGGAAGGTGGTGACAAAGGTGGAAATCTGGTAGCGGCAGGTACACCGGAAGAAGTGGCAAAATGTGCGGCAAGTTATACAGGACAATTCCTGCAAGAAAAACTGCACATGAAATAATTGAGTGAAACTCATCTCATGAGACGGATTATTCTGTCTCGTGAGATAAAAATATCCGTCCCATGAGATAAAAAAAATCGTCCCACAAGACAAATTGTTTTATCTCATGGGACAATTTATAATAATCTGCAAAGCGGAAAAATCTTAGCTTGCTTTATTCATAGCAGGAGTTATGTAAGTTAGAAGTAGAAACCGAAACCAACCTTCAGACCAAATACCGAACGGTCACCGTTTACGTTCCAATACACAGCCGGCTCAAGTGTCACCGTCCTCGACAGAAAGAAAGCGTACCCTGCTTCCGCACCGAAAGAAAACTTGGTATCATCGCTTGTCCCCCAATCCCAACGGTCTACGTTGACATCAGCACCCAGATATAGACCAATCTTACTGAAATAATAACGACCGCCCACACCGAGTGTATAAACATCCGTATCACCTCCTTTTTCATTCCATTTGGCTCCTGCATGTATCAATAACGCCACATTATCCAGCAGAAACGCACCACCTTTGGCTTCAATGCCAAATGAAGTCTTGTCTGTCTCTGTATTATGCGACAAACCTAAGCCGGAAATCGACGGATTCAAGATCCACTTTCCTTTTTCAAACTGTGCCTGGGCAGCCACTGTGGCCACAAGCAGACAAACGAGTAATGCTAATTTTTTCATTGTTACTTATTAGTTTTTGGTGTTATTGTACTTTTCATCTTCCTCTCTACGTTTTCGCTGCAAGTCTTCTTTCTTACGCAACACCAACCAGAGGATAAACACAATGATATAGGATGCTGCAACAGTGACATATTTTTCCGTATCACTGATAACAGTGTTGCGCGGCAGGAAATAAGCTGCCGTAGCACTCACATAGATAAGCAGAGCAATCGTGATGCTTGTAGATTTTTTAAATCTCTTCATTACCAAAGTTTTTTAGTCGTTTTAAAATACCAGATACTAAACCAGAGCGCAGCTACCACAGCAGCCAGAATGGCAACACCGAGGGCAGTCTGAGGTCCTAAGCCAAAGCCTTCGGGGGCTATACAGATGTATGTTATACAAACAGTTGTCATAAATACAGCCGGAACATAAGTTACATAAAAGTAATGCCCTTTCTTTTCACGTACCAGATAGACGGTAATCGCCCAAAGCGTAAAGACGGAAAGCGTCTGATTGGTCCATGCAAAGTAACGCCAAATCATGTCAAAACCCTCTTTGTCGCTCAAACTGTAGAGCAACAAACCGATAGCAGCGAGAAACATAGGAATACATATATACAAACGACGACGCATGGATTTTTGTTCCATTCCGAGGAAGTCTGCCACAATAAGGCGGGCAGAGCGGAAAGCGGTGTCACCACTCGTGATAGGCGCGGCAATCACACCTAATATAGCAAGGAATCCTCCCACAGTACCGAGCCAATCTTTGGTGATAGCATCCACTACTACGGCAGCATTCGTCTCCCCCATTCCGTTTTCATGAAAGAAATAGGTGGCAGCTGCCGCCCAAATCAGGGCAACAATACCTTCGGTAATCATAGCACCATAGAACACAGGGCGACCGTGACGTTCACTCGTCATACAACGAGCCATTAACGGACTTTGCGTAGCATGGAAACCACTGATAGCACCACAGGCTATGCTGACAAACATAATCGGGAAAATGGGTAGTTCAACAGCATTAGGGTTCGTATTCTGTAATCCGTCCCAGAATTCCGGTAAGACAGGATGCTTCACATAAAGCATCACCAGTATACCCACCGCCATAAAAAGCAATGCAACAGCAAAAAGCGGATATATCTTACCTATGATTTTATCAACCGGCAACAAAGTGGCAAAAATATAATAGATAAATACTACTATTATCCAGAACGTAACATCCAAAGATTCCGGTGTCAGTTTTGCCAGCAATCCGGCAGGGCCGGCCACAAAGACAGCTCCTACCAATATCATCAAAAGAACTGTAAAACCGCGCATCACCTGCTTGGTAGTTACTCCCAGATAGCGACCGATGATCTCCGGCAAGCTTTCACCGCCATTACGCAGAGAGAGCATACCTGCCAGGTAATCATGTACGGCTCCGGCAAAGATACTGCCGAGCACAATCCACAAATAAGATGATACACCAAATTTAGCCCCCATAATAGCACCGAAGATAGGACCCAAACCGGCAATATTAAGAAATTGTATCATGAAAATCTTCCAGGTGGGCAAAGGGATATAATCCACCCCATCGGTCTTAGTCAAAGCAGGCGTCTTACGATCGTCAGGGCCGAAAATATGTTCGATGAAACGCCCGTAAAGAAAATAACCTGCTATTAATGCCAACAGGCAAAGCGTAAATGTAATCATGGTGCGTTATTCATTATTTTTAATGGACGCAAATGTAATAGTTTCTAAGGAAACTGCACAACATTCTCAAGTGTTTTACTTATCTTCGCCGCTAAAAATGACAGAAATAAAGAAGGAAAAGAGAATTTGTTTAGAATAAGTATTAGGTATTACAATAAAATCTCTATCAACATGAAACAGTTACTTCTCACTATATTATTTATCACATTCGTTCTGCCCCTTACCGCGCAATCCGCCGGTGAGATGGTTACCCGTCCTCCAAAATACGAAGTGCGCGCTGCCTGGGTCACCGCCGTCTATGGTTTGGACTGGCCCCGTACCCGTGCCACCAGTCCCGAAGGCATCCGAAAACAAAAGGCAGAACTAGTCGAGATACTTGACCGACTGAAAGATGCCAACTTCAACACTGTGCTCTTCCAGACGCGAACGCGCGGTGACGTGCTCTACCGCTCGAAGATAGAACCGTTCAACTCCATCTTGACTGGGAAAACAGCTGCAGATCCGGGATACGATCCACTGGCTTTTGCCATAGAAGAGTGTCATAAGCGCGGTATGGAGTGCCATGCCTGGATGGTAGCCATTCCGTTAGGCAATCGCAAGCATGTTGCCAATCTGGGCAATGCCTCCGTAACCAAACAGAAATCCGCTATTTGTGTGCCTTATAAGCGTGAATACTTCCTCAATCCCGGAAATCCGGCAACCAAAGAATATCTGATGAGCCTTGTACGCGAGGTTGTGGAAAAATATGACGTGGATGGCGTCCACTTCGATTATCTGCGTTATCCGGAGAATGCTCCCCGATTCCCAGACACCTATGATTTCCGGAAATATGGCAAAGGACGCGACCTCGCCCAATGGCGCAGGGATAACATTACGGAAATCGTCCGACACCTCTACAAAGGTGTGAAAGCTCTGAAGCCCTGGGTAAAGGTAAGTACCTGCCCTGTAGGAAAATACCGTGATACCTCTCGTTATCCTTCCCGCGGATGGAATGCTTTTCATACTGTTTACCAAGATGCACAAGGTTGGTTGGGTGAAGGCATACAGGATCAGATATATCCCATGCTTTACTTCCGGGGTAACCATTTCTATCCTTTTGCTCTCGACTGGCAGGAACAAAGTAATGGTCGCCAGATCATTCCCGGACTGGGTATCTATTTCCTCGATCCCAGTGAAGGAAACTGGACACTGGATGAAGTGGAGCGTCAGATGCACTTCATCCGTACCCACAAACTGGCAGGTCAGGCCCATTATCGTGTGAAATATCTGATGGACAACACACAAGGGTTGTATGATGTATTGGAAGAGGACTTTTATACCGCTCCTGCCCTGCAACCTGCCATGCCCTGGATAGACAACGTGCCACCGACAGCCCCTACCCATCTTACTGTCACTCGACTGCCGGACGGATACATCCACCTCAGTTGGATGCCCGCCACGGACAACGACAAACGTAATGTACCGACCTACGTCATCTACGGCTCGGACACTTACCCGGTGGATACCTCCAATCCGGAAAATATTATTGCCCAGCGAGTACAAGGAACGGAATACACGTATGCTCCCGTCCGCTTCTGGACGGCAAAGAAGTATTTTGCTATCACTGCCGTGGACCGTTGTGGCAATGAAAGCGAAGCGGGCAGATGACCCTCCCGAATGCCACACTTCAGCGTCCCCAATGCCACACTTGAATGGGTGAAACGCCACACTTGAACAAGTGTGAAGTGCGGCATTGGGGACGCTGAAGTGTAGCACCGGAAGCGGTGAAGTGTGACATTGCGAACGCTGAACTGTGGCAACCGTACAGCAAGCCGCGGCATCCGTACGACGAGACTCGACATTGGAAAAATCAGCAGCAGCAGCGTTTCTTTCTTTTTCTTCTGCTGCTGTTGTTAGTATATCTTTTATATTCTCTTTATTATCCGTATCAACACTTTCACTAATAATACTATCATTCAGCGTTTTATCTGATTTTCCGGTGCGTTTTTCCGCCTTTTCCCTCGACGTTTTTTGTCGTTTTTCGTCATTTTTTGACCAGGAAACCGACGATTCCGATACATTTCCGGTCGTTTTCGGAACCGTTTTTCGAACCGAATCTTCCGGTTTTCCCGTTTTATCCGCAACTGTTTCCTCCCGCTTTTGAACCGGTTTATGCAGTGGGTTCAGTTCGGCAGGCGCAAAAGATCCGTCCTCTTCAAAATCAAAAAGCTCGTAACCGAGAATGATCTTCTTGACATAAGCAAAAGATATCTTATGCATCTTGCAGTAAGGACGCAAAAACTCCATATCGACACATGAGCCGGGCAACATAGCCAATTTCTCGATAACGAACCAATAAGCCCCTGTTCCCTTGAGCTTTTCCATTTTCAACAGATATTGCATTCTGGGATCGTGCATAGCCATCAGCGGATGCTGCAAATAGAAATTCCTTTTCATCTTTCTTTATGTTTTAGTTTAAAGCCATAAAGATAAGAATAGCATGTGAGACAGTCGGAGGTTACGTGAGGTTCCGTGAGGTTAAATGAGGTTCCGTGAGGTTAACGCACCTCCACCCGCACGTAAGCCCGGTACCTGCTTTGAGGAGTAACCGGCACCAAGGCCAGATAGCCGGAGACGATTCTTCCTTCCTCCACTATCAATGGATAATCCCTCATGTCCTGTTCATGTTGCGTCCGCAAAGCCTCGGCAGAAGGGAAATTGTCGACATTAAAAATTCCTTTGCTACCGGGAGCGACGAAATTATCATAAAGCTGACGGGCAACCATCCCCATAGTCATGCGCACATTAATTTCAACATGTGGATAAATGGCGTACGGATATCCTCTCTGATCCGGACAGATCATCATATCTATCCCCATAGGACCGGAATAATACCTACCATAAATTCCTTCTATAACTTTCTGCAAATACTCACGAATGCACACAAAGGCTTCTAAAGGGATATACCGTAGAATCCACTGTTCCACTTCTTCATTAGAAACCAGCATATTACCACGATAAACACCTTTCTCATCCGTAATAAAATGCGAGTAGCCGCTAAACAGTACCTTCCCCCTACCGTTGGAGTAGAATTCCATGGCAAAATCCCCCTCCTTTTTATATATAGGTTCCAGTATAAGAGCCCCGTGGTTCACCAGTTCCCGACGACACCAATCAGCCGTAGATTTCGTCAGCCCACGGCGACACCAACGTAACCCCTTTCCGCTGCCCGACCACACGGACTTGAACAGGTAGCCGTCCTTAAAATCATCGACTATATCCGGAACGCAGAATTCCTTGCCCTCCCCTGATATCAGAAAATGACGTCCACAAACACATTTGAGGGTTTTATTCAGTTCAAACGTCATAGCAAGAGCCATCCCATACGCACGGGAAGAAAGCATACGACACTCGCGCAACTCTGCTTCCGTAGGAAGTTTATGTTGGGCAATACCGGCCTTCTGCATACGCTTGCGGAAAGCGCGATTCCATCCCCAAGGTACAATTTGGGATTCCGCATAATCGGGTAATTCCGGTTCAGTGACCAATTGCACGGAAAGGGGGAACAATTGTTTCATTTTTTGCAGGTAATCAGCGTTATAGGCCGAAGGAGCAAGTACCGCACTGCCGGGTTGGGCATACCAAACGGGTAATAAAGCAAGATCTTGGGCCATGCGACAGGCAGAAGCGGGAGCCATATAATTTTCTTCATTATTAGCAAGTGCCATGTCCGTGTCTGGGTTAAATACATAGAGTTTCATACTATTACAGTTCTTTATTATTTAAGGCCGCAAAATTACAGAGAAAAACAAGGTAAAGCAAATATATAAACTTCACTAACAAAAAAGATATTTTGCCATCTCTACTTTGCAATTCTATAAAAAAGACGTATATTTGTCGCCCGATAAACTGAATTTAACAGCATGGAAGCATTCTACCGCACACACGCCTATCTTGTTGAGCATACCAATGCCCCCGTTCGCCGTGATCTCATGGATGAGATCAACTGGAACGACCGTCTTATCGGTATTAAAGGAACGCGTGGTGTAGGTAAAACCACATTTCTGTTGCAATATGCTAAAGAGAAATTCGGCACTGACCGTTCCTGCCTCTTTATCAATATGAACAATTTCTACTTTTCTTATTTCAGCATCGTTGATTTCGCTTATGAATTCCAACGCCGCGGCGGAAAAGTATTGCTGATAGACCAGGTATTCAAACATCCGGACTGGAGCAGGGAACTGAGAATGTGCTACGACCGCTTTCCAAACCTCAAAATCGTGTTTACCGGTTCGTCCGTGATGCGACTGAAAGAGGAAAACCTGGAACTGCGCGATATAGTGAAGAGTTATAACCTGCGTGGCTTCTCCTTCCGTGAGTATCTGAACCTGCAAACAGGCATGAAGTTCCGTGCTTATACACTGGAAGAGATTTTGAGCAACCACGAACAGATTGCCAAAGGCATCCTTTCGAAGGTACGCCCACTGGATTACTTGCAGGACTATCTGCACCATGGTTTCTATCCGTTCTTTCTGGAGAAACGCAATTTCTCGGAGAATCTACTGAAGACCATGAATATGATGGTAGAAGTGGACATCCTGCTTATCAAACAGATTGAACTGAAATATCTTTCAAAAATCAAGAAATTGCTTTATATGCTGGCAGTAGACGGTCCGAAAGCCCCGAACGTAAGCCAGTTGGCAAACGACATACAAACATCCCGTGCCACGGTGATGAACTACATCAAATATTTGGCAGATGCACGCCTTATCAATATGGTATATCCGAAGGGAGAAGAATTCCCCAAGAAACCATCGAAGATTATGATGCACAACTCCAACCTGATGTACTCCATCTATCCCGTGAAAGTGGAAGAACTAGATGTGCTGGACACTTTCTTCGCAAATTCCCTGTGGAAAGATCACAAGGTGAACAAAGGCGACAAGAATATGTCATTCCTGGTGGACGATGTGATGCCTTTCAAGATTTGTCCGGAAGGTATGAAAATAAAAAATAATCCCGGCGTCACCTATGCCCTGCACAAAGCGGAAATAGGAAGGGGGAATCAGATTCCACTCTGGATGTTCGGCTTTTTATATTGAGATTTATTCACTTAATAATAATTCAATTTAGTTATGACTAAACAGAAGAAATTCATTACTTGTGATGGTAACCAGGCTGCTGCGCATATCTCGTATATGTTCTCTGAAGTAGCTGCTATCTATCCCATCACTCCCTCTTCTACGATGGCTGAGTACGTAGACGAATGGGCTGCCGCAGGACGCAAAAACATCTTCGGCGAAACAGTATTGGTACAGGAAATGCAATCGGAAGCCGGTGCTGCCGGAGCCGTTCACGGTTCATTGCAAGCCGGTGCGTTGACTTCAACGTACACTGCATCTCAAGGTCTGTTGCTGATGATCCCGAATATGTACAAGATTGCCGGTGAATTCCTGCCTTGCGTATTCCACGTATCAGCCCGCACACTGGCTTCTCACGCGCTGTGTATCTTCGGTGACCACCAGGATGTTATGTCAACCCGTATGACAGGTTTCGCCATGTTGGCAGAAGGTTCTGTACAGGAAGTTATGGACCTCTCCGGTGTTGCTCACTTGTCAACGATCAAAGCTCGTGTACCGTTCGTTAATTTCTTCGACGGCTTCCGTACTTCTCACGAAATCCAGAAGATCGAGATGTTGGAAAACGACGATCTCGCTCCGCTGATTGACCAAAAAGCTCTGGCTGAATTCCGTGCTCGCGCATTGAATCCGATGAATCCGGTTGCCCGTGGTATGGCTGAAAACCCCGACCACTTCTTCCAGCACCGTGAATCATGCAACAACTACTACGAAGCAGTTCCTGCTATTGTAGAAGAATACATGAATGAAATTTCTAAAATCACAGGACGTAAATATGGATTGTTCGATTACTATGGTGCTGAAGACGCAGAACGCGTAATCATCGCTATGGGTTCTGTAACCGAAGCTGCCCGTGAAGCTATCGACCACCTGATGGCTAATGGCGAAAAGGTAGGTATGGTTGCCGTACACCTGTATCGTCCATTCTCCGCTAAGCACTTCCTGGCTGCTGTGCCTAAGACTGCTAAGACTATTGCAGTTCTTGACCGTACGAAGGAACCGGGTGCGAACGGCGAACCGTTGTACCTCGATGTTAAAGACTGCTATTATGGTGCAGCTGATGCTCCGGTAATCGTAGGCGGTCGTTACGGTTTGGGTTCTAAGGACACTACTCCTGCTCAGATCATTGCCGTATTCAAGAATCTGGCTATGCCGATGCCGAAAAACCACTTCACTATCGGTATCGTAGACGACGTAACCTTCACTTCACTTCCTCAGGAAGAAGAAATCGCATTGGGCGGTGCAGGTATGTTCGAAGCTAAATTCTACGGACTGGGTGCTGACGGTACAGTAGGTGCTAACAAGAACTCTGTGAAAATCATCGGTGACAATACCGACAAACACTGCCAGGCTTACTTCTCTTACGACTCAAAGAAGTCAGGTGGTTTCACTTGTTCTCACTTACGTTTCGGTGATACTCCGATCCGTTCTACATACTTGGTAAACACTCCGAACTTTGTGGCTTGCCACGTTCAGGCTTACCTGCACATGTATGATGTAACCCGCGGTTTGCGCAAGAACGGTACATTCCTGCTGAATACAATCTGGGAAGGCGAAGAACTGGCCAAGAACCTGCCTACCCGTGTGAAGAAGTATTTCGCTAAGAACAATATCTCTGTATACTATATCAACGCAACTCAGATTGCACAGGAAATCGGTTTGGGTAACCGTACCAATACAATCCTGCAATCTGCATTCTTCCGTATCACAGGTGTAATCCCTGTTGACCTGGCTGTAGAACAGATGAAGAAATTTATCCAGAAGTCTTACGGCAAGAAGGGTGAAGATATCGTAAACAAGAACTATGCTGCCGTTGACCGTGGTGGTGAATACAAGCAATTGACCGTTGATCCTGCTTGGGTTAACCTGGCTGACGACGCTAAGACTGAAAACAACGATCCTGCATTCATTAACGAAGTAGTTCGTCCGATCAATGCACAAGATGGTGACTTGCTGCCGGTATCTGCATTTAAGGGCATCGAAGATGGTACTTGGTATCAAGGTACAGCTAAATACGAAAAACGTGGTGTAGCTGCTTTCGTTCCCGAATGGAATGCTGAAAATTGTATCCAGTGTAACAAGTGTGCTTATGTTTGTCCTCACGCTTCTATCCGTCCGTTCGTTCTGGATGCTGAAGAGCAGAAGGGTGCAAACTTCGAGATGCTGAAAGCTGTAGGTAAAGTATTCGACGGTATGACATTCCGTATCCAGGTTGATGTTCTCGACTGTCTGGGTTGCGGTAACTGTGCCGATATCTGTCCGGGTAATCCGAAGAAGGGTGGCAAGGCTTTGACTATGAAACATCTGGAAAGCCAGTTGAACCAAGTTCCTAACTGGGATTACTGTGCTGAAAAGGTAGCAAGCAAGCAACATCTGGTTGATGTTAAAGCTAACGTAAAGAACTCTCAGTTCGCTACTCCTTTGTTTGAATTCTCAGGCGCTTGCTCCGGTTGTGGTGAAACTCCGTACGTGAAGTTGATCACTCAGTTGTTCGGTGACCGCGAAATGGTAGCCAATGCAACAGGATGTTCTTCTATCTACTCCGGTTCAGTACCTTCTACTCCTTATACTAAGAACGAAAAGGGTCAAGGTCCTGCTTGGGCAAACTCTTTGTTCGAAGACTTCTGCGAATTCGGTTTGGGTATGGAACTCGCTAATGAAAAGATGCGTGACCGTATCGTGAAACTGTTCAACCAGATTCTGGAAGGTGACAATGCTCCTGCTGAGGCTAAGGAAGTATTGAAAGCATGGATTGAAAACATGTACGACGCAGACAAGACTAAAGAACTTGCACCTCAGATCGAGGCTATCATCGAGCAAGGCATCGCTGCCGGCTGCCCGGTTAGCAAGGAACTGAAAGGCTTGACTCAATATTTAGTAAAACGCAGCCAGTGGATCATCGGTGGTGACGGTGCTTCTTACGATATCGGTTACGGTGGTCTCGACCATGTAATCGCCAGCGGTAAGGACGTTAACATCCTGGTTTTGGATACTGAGGTTTACTCTAACACAGGTGGTCAGTCTTCTAAGGCTACTCCGGTGGGTGCTATCGCTAAGTTTGCCGCTGCCGGTAAGCGTGTACGTAAGAAAGACCTTGGTTTGATGGCTACTACTTACGGTTACGTTTACGTAGCTCAGATCGCTATGGGTGCTGACCAGGCTCAGACTCTGAAAGCAATCCGTGAAGCTGAAGCTTATCCCGGACCGTCACTCATCATCGCTTACGCTCCGTGTATCAACCACGGTCTAAAGCTGGGTATGGGCAAGAGCCAAGCTGAGGAAGAAAAGGCTGTTAAGTGCGGTTACTGGCACTTGTGGCGTTACAACCCGGCTTTGGAAGCTGAAGGCAAGAATCCGTTCCAGCTGGATAGCAAAGAACCGGATTGGTCTGGATTCCAGGACTTCCTGAAGAGCGAGGTTCGTTACTCTTCTGTAATGAAACAATATCCTTCAGAAGCTGCTGAACTGTTCCAAGCTGCCGAAGACAATGCCAAGTGGCGTTATAACAGCTACAAGCGTCTGTCTAAAGGAAACTGGGGTGCTGATGCCGAATAATTTCGATTATTAAAATAGTAAATAATAAACTCTGAAAAATGAAGGCTGCACCGTGAACCGGATGCAGCCTTTATTTGTTTTCAAACAAAAGCAACGAACATTATGATTGGATTTATTATTTGGATTATAGGCCTGATACTTGCTATCAAAGCCGTATTGGAAATTATGCAATGGAAGGTAGATGGCGTCAAGAAACTATTGGTCGCTATTCTTGTATTGCTCACCAGTTGGATCGGACTGATCTTTTATTATTTCTGGGGAAGAGACAATTTACCTTCAATGTTGAAATAAACAGATCTATCTGTATAAAAAAAGAAAATGCCGTACTTAAATTACGGCATTTTCTTTTTTTATTAAGCTATGTACGTCTTCCTCCGTTCCACCGAACGGACCGTAGCTCTGTAGTTTGACGGAACACATGGCAGCGGCAAAACAACCGGCTTCCTGATAAGATGCTCCTCTTTTACGCATATACAGATAGCCCGCCATATACGTATCCCCACAACCGGTAGCATCGGCAACATTCTCTACCGGATATGCCGGAATTTCATAGAATCGTTCATCAACATAAATAAGTGAGCCTTTGTCTCCCAAAGTCAGCAAGACTTCCTTCACTCCCCAGTCCGCCAATTTAACAGCAGCATCATAAGGATCTGAACATTGCGTAAGTACCTCCATTTCGTGTTCATTAGCTTTCAAGATATGGATATATTTCAAGGCTTCTTCTTTTTCAGCCCAGTCCACCGCCAATACTTCTTCGTTCTGCACTTCACGCAAATAACCCTGTACATCAAGAGAAAGTAATCCTTTCCCGGCAAGATATTTGATAACATCCAGTGAAAAATCATCCGCCAGTAAACTACCCAAATGAAAAATCCGGGCATTTACATCCTGCAAACCTTCAATCGTAAAAGGATCAGCTTTAGCAGTAACCCGCTGCTTTCTTTCATTGGTATCCTCGCCATAAATATTCTCAAAGCAGATGGAATGGATGCTGGGGAGTACTTTCACTTCAATACCGTCTGTCCTCAAATCATCCACCACCGGCATCTCGCTATCAGCCAAGGCGGTGACAAGTTGGAATCCTTCCGTACTCAGGTGTTTGATGGCATGCGCAAAATAGAAAGAGGTTCCTCCGGGCATGTGCACAGTTTTCTGCGGAGTAACTACTTTATCCAAAGTAATATATCCGATACAACAAAGATCGTATTTCATAAAATATTCAGTTCCATTTTTCAGACTGCAAAAATAGCCAATAATTATCGTTTCTTCCCCCTGCAACGCTATAAATTCTTCCGTTTTAAGAAATCCGTCGGACTTTCACCGAATTGTTCCTTATAACACTTCGTGAAATAAGACGGAGACGAGAAACCGACTTCATAAGCAATTTCCGCAACCGTCATTTCTGAAGAAGCCAACAGGGAAATTGCTTTTTTAAGGCGTGCCTGGCGCAGCAATTCATTGGGAGCATAATTAGTAAGTGATTTCAGTTTACGGTAGAGTTGCACACGGCTCAGTCCCATATCTTTGCCTAAGTCTTCCACATTCAGTTCCGGATCTCTCATTTTCTCCTCTACCAGAGATTTAAAACGAGAGACAAAATCTTTATCAATATCACAGATATTCTCTTTCGCCAATGTCTGATTATCACCGAAGAACTGGCGAAGCTGCCGACGGGAATCTATCAGATTCCGGATACGGGACAGTAACAACTGAGAATTGAAAGGCTTGGATATATAAGAGTCAGCACCACCATTATACCCCTGAATGCGTTGTTCATCAAGTGAACATGCTGTAAGAAGAATCACGGGAATGTGGCAAGTCTGCAATTCGGTTTTCAACCTCCGGCAACACTCTATCCCGTCCATACCAGGCATCATGACGTCGGAAATAATCACATCGGGAACATATTTCATTGCGAGACGAATCCCTGTAGCAGCTTCCGATGCATCCAGCACATGATATTCTTCAGCAAGTAGTGTTTTTACGTAATTGCGAATATCGGCATTATCGTCAATAACCAGCACTGTCGGGCGATCTGCAGTTTTCGTGTCTTCCTCATCCAAGGGCAAATCTGTTTCTATCAATGTAGCAGAGACTTCCGCTTCCTCAGTGGGAAGAGTAACAACCGTAGGATGATACAGAGAAACACTCTGCGCCGGAAAAAGAACGGTAAAAGTCGCTCCTTTTTCATTGCTATGGGCAGTGATCTGTCCGCCATGCATCTCTACGAAGGCACGGACAAGCGCTAATCCGATACCTGTACCGGCCTGATGTCCGTCTATCTGGTAGAAGCGTTCAAAGATAGCATCCACCTCTTTTGGGGAAATATGGCTACCTGAGTTAAATACAGAGAAACGGTAATTAGTCGTTTCCGCCTCCAGCTTAACCACTATTTTTCCATTCTCGGGTGTATATTTCACAGCATTGGATAGCAAATTGAAATAGATACGTTCCATCTTCTCACTATCTGCCATCATGCGGAAATCTGTGTCAGGTGTAACTTCAAAAGAAAAGGAGATATGCTTTTTCAGCAACGCCATACGGAAAGAATCATTCCAGCCGTGGAAACTACTTAAAAGATCGAATGGTTCCAAATGAAGTTCCATCCGCCCGTTCTCTACCTTACGGAAATCAAGAATTTGATTAACAAGACGAAGAAGGATGTTAGCGTTCTTCTTCATCAGTTCCAGTAGTTGATGCGGATGCTCTCCAAGAGACTTATCGGCAAGAAGCTGGTTGATAGGATCTGCTATCAATGTCAACGGAGTACGGAAGTCGTGAGAAACATTCGTAAAGAATACCAGTTTGGCATGGGTGGCCTCTTCCAGTTCGCGGGAAAGCTGTTCCAACTGTTCTTTCTGCTGAATGAGCAGCTCCTTCTGCTGTGTTAATTGTTGCTTCTGTTCCTCTAACTTCTCCTTCTGCCGGGACAGTTCACGATTCAGGCGGTTTTTGGTACGCAAAGAAAGATAAACGGCAACCAGTAAACCGATTACCAATAAAAGCACCAATAAGCTGCCATATAATATGACTTGCTGCGTAGCGTAACGATCAAGGAACTGACTCATCTTTCCATTCATCGTTTCTATCTTTTCATCAAGGGTAGCAATATGCGAGGTCTGCATCTGCATAATCTGCGCATTGGTAGCATCTACAACAGAAGTACTCAATATGGTTTCACGAGGAAAGTCCCGCTTATTCAGGATATCCATCGCCATCTGTATCACACGGTCACCACCGGTAGGATAAATAAACGTGGCATCCAGTTGACCATTCAGCACTTGTTCTACGCCATACCCTTCACCGGGCAAAGCATCCGTACCGATAAAGCGCATTTCTTCTGCCCTACCCTGCCGCTCAGCAACATCATAAGCTCCTGCCGCCATTCGGTCGTTCTGTGCATACACTACATCTATTTCAGGAAAACGCGCCAAAAGAGTATCCATCTTCTCTCCTGCCTCAGAGCGCAGCCAGCCGGCATCTTCACGTGCCAGAAGCTGAATGCCGGGATAAGGAGATATGGCGGCAACAAATCCCTGATGACGGTCCATGGCCGGTGTAGAACCTGTCAAACCGGCTATCTCCACAATGTTGCCTTGTCCATGAAGCATATTAGCAACATAGTTACCTATTGCTTTTCCTAACTCATAGTTGTCAGCACCTATATAAGCGGTATATTTATCAGAAAGTATCTTGCGGTCGAAAACAATGACGGGAATTCCCCTGTCGAAGGCTTCCTCCACTACCGGAGTGATAGGTGCAGCTTCATTGGGTGCAACTACAAGCAAGTCCACTCCTTCTTTGATGAAATTACGGATATCTTTTATCTGTTCTGCATTATCATCTTTTACCGTACGAATATCAATTTCTACTCCGTCATAGAAAAGTGCCTCGCGCAACATTTCATTGTTCATCTGATGTCGCCATTCATCATCGCTGCACTGGGAAACTCCAATACGGAAACGTGCTTCGCGATGGGTGCACGAAGTGGTCAACCCAAACCAGGAAAGTGAAACAAGTAATAATTGGATAGTATATCTTCTCATCTTTTCCGTTATTAGTAACGCAAATATAAAAATATTATCATAGGTATCGTTATCTGTTTCTTAAAAAAACTCCCTATTCCACCGATTTTTAACTCGGACAGAATAGGGAGACTACTATTGCCGGAAAGAAGGACAGACAAACCAGATAAGGCTATTATTGAGCTGTAAGCTCAATAACATGGCTCTGAGTCGCTGCAAAACCAAATACATTCAAACCAACTTTCATCAGATAATCACCGGAATAAACTTTCCCGCTAGATTCTAATTTAGATTCAGTAGAGGGCATCAAATTGATTTCTTCCACTTTATATTGCTTGTTCGGGTTTAATCCCTGAAGTTTGACTGTCATCAGTTTCTCCTGGAAACGCGGATGGATATCATAAGCAAACAATACAGCTTTGTTTGCATCCTTGCTTACATAATTCAGTGCCATGTGATTGCCCTCATACGGAGACACCAAACGATATTGATCACCATCCATAATGGCACTTTGCAGACGCTTCCAGTTGGCAACAGCCGTCTGGCAGTAAGTCAATTCATCAGCCGTGAGTTCTTTCAGACCTATATCAAAACCAAGCTTACACATAGAAGCTACATCCGTACGGAATTTTACAGAAGTCGCTTTATTCCAACTGGTCACATGGGCATCCATAGCTTTCGCAGGGAAGAACTGGGAAAAGCCCCACTGGATATAAATACGTTCTACAGGATCCGTATTGTCGCTGCACCAGAACTCTGTGAAATATTTAAGCGCTTCGTAGTCGCAACGGGCACCACCACCGGAACAAAGCATCATCGGGACATCAGGATAATTCGCTTTCACACGCTTCAGAACATTATAGATGCCACGGACATGATCAATATACAACTGTCCCTGTTTGTTCTTCAGATACGGAGAATAGATATTGGTGATAGGACTGTTGCAATCCCATTTGAAGAAAGCAACTTCGGGATTCTCCTTCATTATATTCTCTACAACACCATACACATAATCCTGCACCTTCGGATTGCTAAGGTCAAGTACCAATTGGTTACGGTAATAATATGTTTCACGATTAGGCAGTGTGATCGCCCAGTCCGGATGTTTCTCGAAGAGTTCGCTCTTGGGATTCACCATTTCTGGTTCAATCCAGATACCGAACTTCACATCTGCATCCTTGGCAGCTTTCACCAGCGCCGGAATACCACCGGGCAATTTATCGTGATTCACATCCCAGTCTCCCAAACCCGCATGATCATTCTTACGGGGATATTTGTTCGCAAACCAACCATCGTCCAACAAGAACATATCTACACCCAGATGCTTGGCTTCCTTCATTAACTCGGCCAGTATCTCCTGATTAAAGTTAAAACCTGTATTTTCCCAGTTATTCAGGAGAGTCAGACGACTCCCTTTACCATCTTTCAAGCTGTAGTTGCGTGCCCACTCATGAAGGTTACGACTTCCTTTCCCGGCACCGTCATTACTTAAAGTAAATATGAATTCGGGAGTGGTAAACACTTCATTCGGTTTCAGTTCATAATTCGAAGCGTAAGGATTAATACCGGGAATCACACGAAGATTCCCAACATTGTCCACTTCAAACATGAAGCGGAAATTACCGGTCCATCCCAACGTACCCATCAATACATTTCCCTGATGTTCGCTGACCGGCTGATCCAACCCTACTTCAAAGAAAGGATGCGTATGCATGGCAGCACGACTTCCCAACTTCGTATCAATTACTTTCTTGCCAAATTGCAATTGCTGGCTGCTCATTTGCGCTTCCTTTGCCCAGTCACTACTGAACTCAGTCAGGTAATAAGCGGAATTATTGAAATAAAGCATGGCAGAGGCGTATGTAGAAAGCAGGACAGGTTTCTTTTCCTGATGCTTGATTTCACTCCAAGTCTTGATAACATTTTCTTTCGGATAAGCCACATAGTGCAGAGTGACGTCTACCGGATACTGATCGTCACGGAGATTAACCACAGTTTCCGTACCACCCTCAACCGCCTTGGAGGAGGAAGAAACATAATACAACATAGTGGACGGATTGCCATCATTGTGAGTGATAGCGATAGCCGGTTCAAAGTAATCTTCATTACCCGAACCACCATACACTTCCCAACCGCGTTTACTTACACTACCATCGGCACCGGCATGGATATTCCACTGAAAGTTATTCAAATCCTGCTCATGCAGCAGTTTTTCACCTAAGTAAGTTTGATACAGACGGCCGTTGTCGCCTACCTGAAGCACCAGGTCGGTGTTATCCGTAGAAATACGGATCGTTTTGTTTTCCGCTGCATTGGCATACGACAATGTAGCACATGCAAAGAGAGTTACAAGTAAATTTTTCATGGTGTACAATGAATTTAGTTACAAAAATATATTAAATTAATTTAGAATGAAAGGCTTGCACTGAATTCCAGTGTAAATGGACGCAAGTAATTACCACTCATATAATGATCTTTGAATTTACCTGCTTCTTCCTTGCCCAGTAGTTCGGCGCCGCTGATAGTTCCGCTTGCACCCTTTTGGTTCAAGAAGTTCACTACCGTTGCCCCCAGTGAGAGGTGCTTATTCACTTTCCAGTTCACACCACCGAAGGTTTCCCAACGACCGTTGAAATAGAGGGCATTAGTCAGATTGGCATACGTCTTCCCGAAATAACGGAAACTGAGCCACAAGCGCAGATCGGGAGTTATGTTATAACTGGGATCTATTTCAGCCAGTATCTGCGGAATTTCTTTCACTATGTTGCCATTAGCATTCAAGTCAGGCACTCCTTCAAACGGAGATTTGATAAAGTAATTGTTATAAATCGGTTTCTGATAAGTAAACAGGGCATGCAGATGGAAACCTTTGAAAGGATTGATTTCAGCGGAAGTGGTCCAACCCAATGTCTTAATATCGTAAATCAGCAAGGTCGTCTTGGACTGCGTTGTTCCCGGTTTGGTTACATTCTGCTGGTCTATATTATTCGACTTGGAAATATAAGTAATCATGGAAGTCAGGTTTATCCAGTCATTCTGATAAAATAATCCGCCACGCAGCAAAGGGATAGTCACACGCTTATATTGCTCTTCGGTAGGTCCTGTTCCGGCATATTCATTGATACGTGGGAAGCGGGTGGCGACGGTTCCGTCGGCAGTCAGCCCGAAGTTCTTGGTCAACTTATAAGTAAATTGTGCCGTTGCAGCATAGTTCAGCTTATCTTTTACTACTTTCTGCGGCTGTATCTTTTCAGTAGAAAGTATATTCCCTTGATTGTCCGTATATTCGTGAGTATCACCGATGTGGAAGCCGGAATAGCGACCATAAGGAATCTGATCGGCAGACATACGGTAATATTCCAGACGGGCACCATAATAGACAGTGAATTTCGGACTTACCTGCCAGTTATCCGTAAAGTAGGCAGCCAGTTTGTTTTCGGTCCCTTTGGTATATTCCGGACTCAGCTCATTGAAACCACTGAATTTAGCAGTAGTCCCGTCAGCTACCACACAATTCAGTATCTGCGGATATTCAGTAACCGTGCCTACCCATTGAAAAGAAGAAGAGTGATAATCCAAATGATAAAACCATTCATTCAGCCCCAGGCGTACGTCATGGTCGCCTATCTTCTTTTTCAGTTCGGAAGTAAGCAATGCATTCTTCACTTTGCCAAGATGCAACCAAGTACGCCTGCCTTCGACCAATCCGGTATAGGCATCCTCCGAACCATCCAGAAAAAGGCCGTCCGCCACCGTGGCTTTGTTGATATTGCTACCACCAAAGTCCACATAGTTAGCTTCGGGAGCATTCATAAACTTGGCATTCAGCGTCCAGTTCAGATTGTTACGGAAGGTATAATCAAACAGCATAGCTACTTCATGTGCCTTATTGCCTGTAAAGTCACCAAACCGACCGCTCTTCATCTTTCCGTCCATCACATCCATGTACTGAAAACGTCCACCTTCGGGAGCATACGAAGAAGTTCCTAACTTGAAGCCAGGAATTTCTTTCACACTGCCATCTCCCACATAGATAAACGGAGCAGCGTTAATCATCGAACCCAATGCACTGCTTTTTGAGAACTTATAGATAACTGAGAACCTTCCGCGATTATTGTTGAAAAGGCGCGTCAGCCCTGCATGATAAAGTTGGGTACGGTCACTGAAGTTTTCAAACTTAGGAGAGAAACTACCCGGATCGAAGTTCTGATAGATGCTGGCTGTATAGAGCCAGCGGTTTCCGATGCCACCGGACACATTCATGTCTATATTTTGCCACCCAAAATGGTTGGTGCGGTAATTCAAGACTCCTTTGAACTCCTTTTGCCCCAATTTGGAGAAAGAATTTACGGAATAAGCGATGTTTCCGGTAGCAATAGCAGATTCAGACGGTGTCATCAGCCCTACTTCGCCCAGGCTGGCATCGCTGCGCCAGTGAGTAGCCAGCTTATGCACAGCCGAAGAATAGACAGCGGGTAATCCGTTTTCATACACATTTACATCTTCACTGGGAAGTCCGATCTGAATTTCACGGGGCTTGTTTGCATCCGAAGCATTCAGCATCACATTGCGTTCGCTGATCTCCGCTTTTTTACTACTGATAGTGTCATTCTCTACCGGTTTGCTCGCTGTTGCAATAGTAGCGAATGATAAGGCTGCCGATATGACATAAGAAAAGAGACTTGCTTTCATACTATTAATGGATTTAAAATTAAACTTTCGGTTCAAGGCATCAGATAAGAAATATTCCCCTTATCTTTCAACGAGGGCAAAGTTAACAGGTATAATAATGCCCGGTTTCCGCAAGTAGCCATCAGGTAGATTGGCGTGAGAGTATCATCTACAATACAGCACTGATAACAAGCTATTTACATCATTCCGTTTTATAAAAGCAAGTAGACATACCCGTTTACCGGAAAGTTTTAATATCTTTGTATTTGTCTACTTTTAATGAACATACCCTATGAAAAAATACTTGTTATCGGTATTATTCCTGTTGTTCGTGTTTGTCCCTTTTCGTGCGGCGAATAAGACTGACTTATCCAATGAGTTGGAATCAGCTTTAAAACTGCGCAACCAATACTCACTCCGAAAAGAAGCCCGAATTGACAGTTTAAAACGTTTGCTATATCCATCCATGGACGACAATGAACGTTTCCGATTATACAATGCTATTTACGAAGAGTACTATACTTACCGTTTCGATTCAGCCATGCTCTATGTAGACAAGGAAGAACAGGTGGCTATGACACTATCTCACCCCGCTTATCGCAACCTGAGCATCATTCACCGCTCGGTGCTTCTTTCCACATCGGGTTATTTCAGCGAATCCATCCAGAATCTGGAACAAATAGATTCACGTACATTGAATGATGCGACACGGATAGAATATTACGCCGCCTATGAATGGGCTTACAGTATGTGGGCGGAATATTCCAACGATAAGGTTTATGCTCCCCGTTATTATGAAAAAGAAATGCTTTATCAGGATTCATTGATCAGTGTACTTCCCACTGGCTCGTCACTATACAATTACTGGAAAGGAGAAAATCTATATCGTCACCAGCGGTACGCCGAAGCGGAAAAGTATTATCAAAAGGCACTGGAAGGCGTTCCAGTGAATGTTCGATTGTATGCTATGGTTACGTATGGTTTAGCATTGGTCTATTCAAAACTTGGTGACTGGAACGAATATGAGCATTATCTGATCAAGGCCGCCATATCGGATCAGGTATGCCCGCTTAAAGAAAATCTAGCCTTACAGGAACTGGCCCTGTATATCTTTAAAAACCGAAGTGGGGAAGTATCCCGTGCCAATCGCTATCTGAACTACTCCATGGAAGACGCTCAGTTTTATAATAACCGGCTCCGCATGCTCGAAATAGCGAAAAAATTCCCTTCTATTGTACTGTCTTATCAGGAACAGAATCTTATCAAGAGCAGACGACTGCAATGGTCACTGATATGCATCAGTATATTGTCCATCGGACTGGTCGTCTCCCTGATCTATATTTATCGGCAAATGCATCAACTCCGTAAACGCAGGAAGATACTGGCGGACATGAATCAGGAACTGCAACATCTGAATAAGGCATTAGTAAATACAAATCATACGCGTGAAGAATATGTAAGCCTGTTCATGGACCTGTGTGCCGCCTATATAGACAAGCTGAATAAATATCAGGATTTGGTAAAGAGAAAAGTGAAAGCAAAGCAGACAGATGATCTATTGAAGTTAGTCAATGCCACCAAACTGTCAGATACAGATGCGAAAGAGTTCTTCGTAAACTTCGATACGGCATTTTTGAATTTATACCCTAAATTTATAGAAGAATTTAATGCACTATTGCGGGAGGGTGAAGAAATCATACCTAAAAGAGGAGAAATACTGAATACAGAACTTCGGATATTTGCATTGATACGTATGGGGATTCAAGATAGTTCCAGGATAGCTACCCTCTTGTTCTACTCACCACAAACAATTTATAATCATCGGAGTGTAGTGAAGAATAAGGCAAAGATGAGGGATAGCTTTGAAAAGCAGGTGGAGGAGCTTTGTGCAGTGATGTAGATTCACTTACATTATAAAATAAGACACTTTTTCTTAAGAAAAGAATGTGTATCCATTGCCCTTTCAAATACTTCTGTTACTTTTGTCGACAGCTACAAGATAACTACTAGAAAAACTATTATATTATGAAAAATCTATTCTATTTTATCATTTCGATATGCACGTTATATGCATGTTCCTCGGATTCTGATTTCAACCCGGAAGATGAAAATCCCACTTCTTCTGATTTTTATGAACTTAAAGCTATTCCTGACAAGAAAGTCATTTTCAAAGCCTATCCGGCAAATATGAAACAAATTCTTGGCGCAGGCTACGATGTTACTGCCGACCATTTAAGTCCCGAAGCCATAAAAGCTCCCATAATAGATTTGGAAAAATTGGAAAACAGCGATGAAGATTATATCTATCGTATGAAAGCCACTTCTTCCGAACCCAGAGACTACGCCGGAGAAAATGCAACAACATTCCTGACTGATATTACCAATAGCCTGATATTGGGAGACATAAATTCCAGAAATGCTCTATCGGTCGGTACCATTCTCAAGCATAAAGAGTTCGAGTCTGATTACAACCATTCTTCACAATATTCTTTTGCCTCCAGCGAACAACTATTTACAGCGGAGCGTTGGTACTTTTCGTTTTTCTATACCTTAGAGAAATATAAATACAGATACCTTACGCAGGAATTTGAAAATGATGTAACCAGTCTGGCAGCAGAAGATATCATAAACAAATATGGCACACACCTTTTAGTGGATGTCGGTATAGGAGCACGATTCAGAGGACTTTACCGGACAGCAGTACCTACAGCGACATCAGCTGCCAGCACCGCAAAAATCACCTTACTCAGCGCTTTAGAAAAAATAGGCCAGCAAGGTCTCTTTACCGGAAGCGGTGCCGGCGGATGGAAAGAAGAAGTGGCACAAAGCATAGGAGGTCAGCTTATACTGGAATTCTATGGAGGAAATACAAGCTTATTGACTTCACAACCGATAACCGATGGCTTTAATGCCTGGTGGAACTCGTTCAATGAAGAGAATTATACTTTGACGAAAATCACTCAAAATAAAGTCCTTCCTATTTATGAACTAATAGCGGATGCCACCAAAAAAGAGCAAGTGAAAGATGCGATAGAAAAATATATATCCAACCAAAAGTTATCGTTAGTTTCTACCACTCCGTTACTTCAGGCCTGGAATGGCAAAAATCACACATACGACACATCTTACTTAGGTATTGCAATGCACTCCAACAAAAAATATGAAGGAGCCATCTGTTCCATCTACAAACAACAAATCACGAGTACCGTACCGTTGTATTTATACAGTAACGGAAAAAAGCAACGTCTATCTGTAGAGCTATTGCCAGCCGATACCGAATGGCAACTGGAAAAAGAATTAGGATATGTATACGCTTCGCCCGTAGAAGGAGCCATCCCGCTATACGAAGCCGAAAATAAGAACGATTATTGTTATACTACAGAAGACAAGCAGGAATATGGCACAAAAGGGAGTTGGAAGCAAAAAGGCATTGTATGTTACACAATGCCCCTATAATATAAGATTGCCTGCCAAGTTGAAGCAATTATCAGGATAGGTTCAACTCATACACCGGAGATATCAGCTGCTCCCAACCGACTCTTAAAAGCAGACGGCAATTCCGGCATGGCCCCACTCTGTGTACAAACATAGGCGGAGACTTCCACTGCCAGTTTATGCGCTTCGGGAACAGGTTTCCCACTAAGTATAGCCGATGTAAAAGCAGCAGTAAAAGAATCACCTGCCCCCACAGTATCGGCAACAGGAACTTTCGGTGTATCCTGATAAGATACTACACCCGGAGTAAATACATAACTGCCATTGGTTCCACAAGTCAGAATCAGCATCTTCAGATTATATTTAGCCAAAAGTATCCAGCATTTATCCTGTAAATCAATACCCGGATAACCGAAGATACGGCTGATAGTAACCAGTTCCTCATCATTTATTTTAAGTATGTTGCAGCGGCGCATAGATTCGCAGAGTATTTCTTTCGTATAGAATCCCTGACGAAGATTGATATCGAAAATCTTGATCTGATCTTCTCCATCAGGCATGGTGTCCAGAAAACGTTGAATAGTAGCACGACTCACGGGACTGCGCTGAGCCAGCGAACCGAAACAAACAGCACGGGTGGAAAGGGCCAGACGTTTCAAATCATCCGTAAAAGGAATGTTATCCCAAGCTACCCCCTCTTTAATCTCATAACAGGGAACCCCCACAGCATCAAGAGTAACCTGTACCGTACCGGTAGGATAATCCACTTGCTCGATCTCACAAGTCAGTTTCTTTTGGGCAAAAACATCCAATATTTCCTGTCCGTCAGCATCACATCCCACTGCACTCACTACACGACTATCAAAACCAAACTGTGATACATGATAAGCGAAATTGGCAGGCGCACCACCTATTTTCTTTCCTTCGGGCAGCACATCCCAGAGTGCTTCACCCATTCCTACGATGATTTTATTCATGACACTAAATTTAATTACAAATTATAAATTACAATTAGACATTAGGTTATTTCTTTATCTTCAAAGTATAGTACAGCAAATAAAGTACTCCGACAGTCATCACGGCTACTGCACCGCTCTGTCCTACGGCATCACTTGCCAATCCCATTGCCAACGGAAAAACAGTTCCACCAAAAAGTCCCATTATCATCAGACCGGAAACTTCATTCTTCTTGCCGGGCATATACAGCAACGCCTGTGAGAAGACAATCGAAAAGATATTCGAGTTTCCGTAACCTATCAGCGCAATGCAAATATAAATAGATGTTTTTGAATGGAAAGCAAAAAGTCCAATCATTGCCAGTAACATCATAAAACTACTGATAGCAAAGAACGATTTAGCATTCATCCTCCTCAAAATAAAAGAACCTGTGAAGCAACCTGCCGTACGGAAAATGAAGTAGAGACTGGTAGCAAACGCAGCGTCATCCAATCCCATCCCCAAACGCTCCATTAGAATCTTAGGAGCAGTAGTATTCGTACCTACATCGATTCCTACATGGCACATGATACCGATGAAAGAAAGCAAAACAAACGGTTTACCCAATAAAGCCAAACACTCACCGAACGTAGAAGGTTTTCCTTCCTCTTTCTCCTCGGCAATCTGTGTCTGTCCCAACAATAAAACGGCTATCACAGCTATCACCATATAAATAGGAAACAGCACACGCCAACCCAAACCGAACGACGGAATGGCCTGTGTAGCTCCCCACATTGCAATGTAAGGTGCAAGAAACGAAGCAACCGCCTTTACAAATTGTCCGAAGGTAAGGCTACTTGCCAGCCGGTCACCTCTCACGATGTTGGAAAGCAGCGGATTCAGTGAAGTCTGCATCAATGCATTGCCGATACCTAATAAAGAGAAAGAAAGCAGCATCAACGTATAGCTATCACCAAAAACAGGCAATAACAACGAAGCAAAGGTCACAACCAAACTAAGGAGTACCGTCTTTTTTTGTCCGATACGGCTCATCAACATACCTGTCGGCACAGAGAAGATCAGGAACCAGAAGAAAACCAGCGAAGGGAAGATGTTAGCTTGAGAGTCAGTCAGACCCAAATCTGCTTTTACATAGTTGGAGGCGATGCCTACCAGATCCACAAATCCCATAGCGAAAAAGCAGAGCATCACAGGGATCAGCTTGGATAACGAAGAATTAGATTTCATTGTTGTATGGTATTAATTTAAGTATTTCTTGCTCGGAAAAGCACGTTGCAAAGGAAGCGAATATCAGAACAACAGGATAACAATCTTGTTACAAAGAGTGGCAATTATGATACAAGAATGTTTTTTAAGCGCATTTCAAGGGCATTATTTCTCTTTTTAGCTACATTTGTGGAAAATTATCCAAAGAAACTTTTTAAACAACAATATGAAAACACTCTTTAATGGACGACTCAGCATTGAAGTTTCTGCACATGGAGCAGAGCTATGCAGTATTTTTTCTAATGGAAAAGAATATCTATGGCAGGCAGATCCTGCATTCTGGAAACGCCATTCGCCGGTACTCTTCCCGATTGTAGGAAGCGTATGGGAGAATGAATATCGAAACGAAGGCACCACCTATGTCCTCACTCAGCATGGATTTGCCCGCGACATGGAGTTCACACTGATATCCGAGGAAAACGATGAAGTCCGCTACCAGCTTGTCAGCAACGAAGAAACACTCAAGAAATATCCTTTCCCATTCCGTCTCACCATCGGCTATCGCATCCGCGAGAAGAAGGTCGATGTCATGTGGGAAGTAGAGAATACCGGGGAGAAGGAAATGCACTTCCAAATTGGTGCACATCCGGCATTCTACTATCCGGATTTCGATGCCGAAACGCAAGAACGGGGGTTCTTCGGTTTCAATAAGAAAAGCGGACTGAAATACATACTTATTTCTGAAAAAGGATGTGCCGACCCGGACACCCAATATCCTCTGAAACTGACAAACGACTTGTTGCCATTGGACACACATACATTTGACAAAGATGCACTTATATTGGAGGGAAGCCAGGTGCGGCGGGTTACTCTATATAATAAGGAGAAAGCTCCTTATCTCAGCCTCCATTTTGATGCACCTGTTGTCGGACTGTGGTCGCCACCTGCCAAGAATGCCCCGTTTGTCTGTATTGAACCATGGTACGGTCGTTGCGACAAAGCACATTATACAGGAGAGTATAAAGATAAGGATTGGGTACAGCATCTGCAACCCGAAGAGGTATTCAAAGGAAAATATACCATTGAAATAGAAGAATAAAGGAGAAGCCGTACCTGGTCCGTATCTGGTCCAAACGCTTAGGTACGGACCAGCTACGGAGCGGGTACGGCTTTGATAAAATTCGGGTACAGAAAAGGAGGAAATATAGACCAATCTTATTTCAACTTATAAACCTTGAATGAACTTACCGCATAGCTACCGCCTTTGGCATAGAAACTGATACGGTTGTAAGGTTCCGAAGGAAACACAAGGTTTGTCATTGCGAAACGTCCGTCATCGCCAAACGCTTCAAGACTTGATTTATCAACGAAAAGACGCAGCGTCATTTCCGAATTGCCTTCTATCGGAGCAAGAGTCAGCACCGGAAAGTCCGAACTGAATGATACGACTCCGCTCTTACTACGATCCATCGCAAACTTCTTCTCTACCAAGTTATAGTAAATATCCACTTCTTCTCCTTTTGAATTGAAAAGTTGGAAGCCAATGACTTCTGCATTTCTGTTCTTAATCGTCATTTCAATTTCATACGTACCTGTATTATCCGAAAGTAGTTTGTCCATATTATAAGTACGGTCCACCTTGAAGGAATGCTTCTTTTCTTCTTTCCCACGCAGTTTCAGCAGTTCTCGCGAAGGGGAAGATTTCAGATAAGTTTCACCCGCCGAAGTATAGAGACTCAGGTCACGGGGAACAGAGTTACCACTGCGATACTGAGTAGTAGGTACATTGTTGGCATATTGCCAGTTGCTCATCCATGCCAGCGCTATATGGCGTCCTTCGGGCGCATTACTCCAAGTCACGGTAGCATAGTGATCTTTTCCCCAGTCCATCCACTTGGTGTTTTTCGGTGATTCATTCACAAACTTCTTTCCATCGAAGGTACCTACAAAATATTGAGTGGCACTTCCACCGAAAGGTCCGCCGGGATTAATATTACAGATTAGAACCCATTTCTTCAGTTCCGTACCTTCAATAGGCAGTTCTATCAGGTCGGGACATTCCCATACACCACCATGAGCCCCCTGACCTTCACCGAAACTACTTTCATAAGCCCAGTCCTTCAGATTAGCTGAAGAGTAGATTTGCATTTCCTGACCTACGGCAAGAATCATGATCCATTTATCGGTAGCGTCATGCCAGAAAACTTTCGGATCACGGAAATCACGTTGGGTGGAAGTCAGTATAGGATTACGCGCATACTTCTTGAATGTTTTTCCGTTGTCCAGACTGTAAGCCATACTCTGTACCTGGCGATCGCTGGCCGAAGTATAGAAAGCTATGATCGCACCGGCACCAAAGCCTGCCGTATTATCCTTATCAACCACACAGGAACCACTGAAGATAGTTCCCAACGCATCGGGCGCAATGGCTATCGGCTGATGTTCCCAATTCACCAGGTCTGTACTGGTGGCATGTCCCCAATGCATATTTCCCCACATAGAACCGTAAGGATTGTATTGATAAAACAAATGATAAACACCATCTTTATATACCATACCGTTCGGATCATTCATCCAGCCATATTGAGGAGTGAAGTGATAAAGCGGACGGAAACTCTCGCGATTGGATGTATCAAACTCATTGGAAAGTTTCATTTCATCCCAGCAAATAGCCGTATCGGGTATCAACTGGAAGTTGAAAGAAAGTGATTTATTATCAAATCCGGAGAGATCTACCGGAACAAAATAGTCTACCTTATTTATAGCCAGACGAACATTCATATTGCGCACTACGTCATTATCGGCTATCATATATAGCTTTGCCTCCGGAGCAGCCTCTTCCACGGGAAGCAACAGAAATTTCTTCTGGTTCTCAATCTGGACAATGCTCTGTCCGTCACCTAAATGTTTAATCACAAAAGGAGGATTAATAGCCTGACACGAAAAGACAGACCAGATTGTACCTATTATAAAGGTAAGGGTCCATCGCACAGTCAACAAATTGTTTTTTAAATTCATGATGTTTTTGGGTATTACATTTAATTAATAATGGGTTGCTCGGGAAAGCACTTTGCAAAGGAAGCGAATAAAACAGAAATAGCCTGCCATTTATGTTTCATAAGCTGGCAAATATGATACCTGCCCTTTATTTTGTTACAAATATACCAGCTTATGAAACATAAATTACAGCATATTTTCACTTAATTCCCTTTCTTTGCAACATCAAAACATCACTCGGGAAAGCATGTTTTGAGAGGTAATCCACAGCGATTACAAAATGAAAAGCATATTAATTAAAATCTAAAAACATGGAAGGCATAAAAAGATCACTTCTATTTGCACTCTTTCTTATAATGTGTACACTAGTTCAGGCCCAACGCCTGACGGTACAAGGGAAAGTGGTTTCCAAGACTGACGGAGAATCCATTATCGGTGCAACTGTCATAGAAACCAACCAGACAAGTAACGGCACCATAACCGACATCGACGGTAACTTTACATTGTCTGTACCACAAGGCGCAGAACTCTCCATTTCGTATATCGGATTCAAGACTGTGAATGTGAAAGCTCAAGCTACACTGAATATCGTTTTGGAAGAAGAATCGGAATTGCTACAGGAAGTCGTAGTCACAGGTTATACTACTCAACGCAAGGCCGACCTGACCGGAGCCATCTCCGTAGTCAGCATAGACGAGATTGCCAAGCAAAACGAAAACAACCCGATCAAAGCATTACAGGGACGCGTCCCCGGTATGAACATCACAGCCGACGGTAATCCCAGTGGAAACGCCACTGTACGTATTCGCGGTGTCGGGACTTTGAACAATAACGATCCTCTTTATATTATTGACGGTGTACCTACCAAATCGGGCATGCACGAACTGAATGGCAATGATATCGAATCTATCCAGGTATTGAAGGATGCGGCTTCTGCCTCTATCTATGGTTCACGCGCTGCAAACGGTGTCATCATCATCACTACGAAGAAAGGTAAAGAAGGACAGATAAAGATTAACTTCGATGCTTCTATCGCCGCTTCCATGTATACCAATAAGATGGAAGTACTGAATGCGGAAGAATATGGCCGTGCCATGTGGCAGGCTTACGTAAACGAAAGCCAGGATCCCAACACCAACGCACTGGGCTATAAGTATAGCTGGGGATATGACGCAAACGGTTATCCTCAACTGAACAACATCAGCATGTCCAAGTATCTGGATTCCGCCAATACGGTTCCGGCTGCCGACACCGACTGGTTCGATGAAACAACCCGTACAGGTATTATCCAGCAGTACAATGTATCAGTAAGCAATGGTTCTGAAAAGGGGTCATCTTTCTTCTCCCTGGGCTATTATAAGAATATAGGTATCATCAAGGACAGTGACTTCGAACGTTTCTCTGCCCGCATAAATTCTGATTATAATCTGATTGGCAAATTCCTGACCATAGGAGAGCACTTCACACTGAACCGCACTTCGGAGGTGCAGGCACCGGGTGGATTCTTGCAAAATGTATTGCAATTCAATCCCTCATTGCCCGTTTACGACATCAATGGAGAATATGCAGGTCCGGTAGGCGGATATCCCGACCGTGAGAACCCGGTAGCGAGACTGGACCGTAACTCTGATAATCGCTATACTTACTGGCGTATGTTTGGTGATGCCTACATCAACCTCAACCCCTTCAGAGGATTCAATGTCCGCTCCACCTTCGGATTGGATTATGCACAGAAATCACAACGCATCTTCACCTACCCCATCACCGAAGGCAATGTGGCAAATGATAAGAATGCCGTAGAAGCCAAGCAGGAACACTGGACGAAATGGATGTGGAATGCCATCGCTACCTACAATCTGGAAATCGGCAAACATCGTGGAGACGCCATGGTGGGTATGGAGCTGAACCGTGAAGATGATATCAATTTTTCGGGTTATAAAGAAGATTATTCTATCCTTACACCCGACTATATGTGGCCGAATGCGGGTTCCGGTACGGCTCAGGCTTACGGTTCGGGCGAAGGCTATTCACTGGTTTCTTTCTTCGGAAAGCTGAATTATACATATGATGATAAATACCTACTCTCGATGACAGTACGCCGTGACGGTTCTTCACGTTTCGGTAAAAATAACCGCTATGCCACATTCCCTTCCTTCTCACTGGGATGGCGCTTGAACCGTGAAAAGTTCATGCAAAACCTCAGTTGGATTGACGATCTGAAAGTCCGCGGTTCATGGGGACAGACCGGTAACCAGGAAATCTCGAACATTGCCCGCTATACAATTTATGTTCCCAACTACGGTGTAACGGAATCAGGCGGTCAGAGCTATGGTACTTCCTACGACATTGCCGGAACCAATGGCGGCAGCATCCTTCAATCCGGATTCAAACGTAATCAGATCGGTAATGATAACATCAAATGGGAAACAACCACACAAACGAACCTCGGCCTCGATTTCTCACTGTTTAAACAATCTCTTTACGGTTCATTCGACTGGTTCTACAAAAAGACAACGGATATTCTGGTACAGATGGCAGGTATCGCCGCTATGGGCGAAGGAAGCAGTCAATGGATCAATGCGGGAGAAATGAAGAATGTGGGTGTTGAATTGAATCTCGGTTATCGCAATCAAACGAGATTCGGACTGAAATATGACCTGAATGCCAACATATCCACCTACCGGAATGAAATCACAAAGCTGCCAACTACGGTAGCAGCCAACGGCACTTTCGGTGGTAACGGTGTACAAAGCGTAATCGGTCACGCCAATGGTTCGCAGGTGGGTTATGTAGCCGACGGTATCTTCAAATCACAGGAAGAGATTGATAACCATGCCACTCAGGAAGGCGCCGGGATAGGCCGTATCCGCTGGCGCGACTTGGACGGCAACGGTATCATCAACGAGAAAGACCAGCAATGGATTTACAATCCGACTCCGGACTTCAGCTATGGTCTGAACATCTACCTTGAATACAAGAATTTTGACCTCACCATGTTCTGGCAAGGTGTTCAGGGAGTAGATGTTATCAGCGACCTGAAGAAGGAGACCGACCTTTGGAGTGGACTCAATATCGGTTTCCTGAACAAAGGTAAGCGAGTACTCGATGCATGGTCACCCACCAATCCGAACTCTACCATTCCTGCATTGTCACGCAGCGATACGAACAATGAGAAACGTGTTTCCACTTACTTTGTTGAGAATGGTTCGTTCCTGAAGTTACGCAATATACAGTTAGGCTACAACGTTCCGAAAAACTTTGCCCAGAAGATGAAGATGGAGCGCCTGCGCTTCTACCTGAGCGCACAGAACGTATTCACCATCAAGAGTAAGGAGTTCACCGGAGTAGATCCTGAGAATGCCAACTATGGTTACCCCATCCCGATGAATATAACTTTCGGTATTAATGTAGGCTTTTAACAATAAAATCAGTTACTTATGAAAAAGTTAATATATACAGCAGTCTTAGGTCTTTCACTGATGTGCGGCAGTTGCACCGACTTTCTGGAAGATCAGCTCCCCCAGGGAACCATCAGCGACGAACAGCTGAAGAACCCGGCATACATCGACAATCTGGTAATCTCTGCTTATGCAGTATGGATTACTGCCGAAGATATCAATTCTTCCTTCTCCATGTGGAACTATGACGTACGTTCGGATGACGCTTACAAAGGCGGGAACGGTACGGAAGACGGTGATGTATTCCACTCACTGGACATCTCACAAGGTATCATGACTACGGCATGGAACATCAGCGATATGTGGCAGCGCCTCTACAACTGTATCTCACGCGTCAATACAGCTTTGCAACTATTGGAACAAGTGGATGAAAGTACTTATTCACTAAAGCAACAGCGCATTGCCGAAATGAGATTCCTCCGTGCACATGGTCACTTCTTGCTGAAACGCCTGTACAAGAAGATCCCGTTTGCCAACGATGCCAACTTGTCACCGGAAGAATATAACTATCTCTCCAACACCACTTACAACAATGACGAAGGCTGGCAACAGATTGCAGATGACTTCCAGTTTGCTTATGATAACCTTCCCGTGAAGCAGGCAGACAAAGGTCGCCCCGCCAAAGCCGCAGCCGCAGCCTATCTGGCAAAGACTTATCTGTACAAAGCTTATCATCAAGATAATGCAGACAGCCATGAAGTGACAAGCCTCAGCACGGAAGACCTGGTGAAAGTAGTGCAATACACAGACAATGCCATTATGTCGGCAGGCGGCTACGGGCTGGAATCAGATTTTCACAATAACTTCCGTCCGGAACCTCAATATGAAAATGGCGTGGAATCTTTGTGGGCCATGCAATACTCCATGAACGACGGTACCAACAACGGTAACTGCAACTGGTCTTATGGTCTGATCGTTCCCAACATTCCGGGAGTTACCGATGGTGGTTGCGACTTCTACAAACCGAGCCAGAATCTGGTAAATGCATTCAAAACAGATGCCAACGGACACCCGCTGCTGGATTCATTTAACAACACCGATTACAATTCGCAATCCGATTATGCTGACCCACGCCTCTTCCTGACGGTAGGTATGCCGGGATTCCCTTATGAATTCAATAAGAACTACATGATGGACCAGTCGACTACCTGGAGCCGCAGCAACGGACTTTACGGATATTACGTGACCTTGAAGCAGAATGTGGATCCGGATGGCGATTACCTGATAAAGGGTGCCTGGTGGGGTTCTCCGATGAACCGCATCGTACTGCGCTACTCGGATGTATTGTTGATGCGTGCCGAAGCACTGATCCAACTGAACGACGGACGTATAGCTGAAGCTATCAGCCTGATTAACGAAGTACGTAACCGTGCTAAACAAAGCACAGCCATGATTGCCGACTACGAAATGGAATATGGCGTACGTTTCAACATTCAGCCTTATACGGGAAGCTACTCACAGGCAGATGCCTTGAAATTGTTGAAGTTTGAACGTCGTGTAGAGCTGGCTCTGGAATCAGAGCGCTTCTTTGACCTGGTAAGATGGGGCGAAGCTGCCGAAGTACTGAATAAGTTCTATGCCGAGGAAGCTGCCGACTGCACCATCTACACGAATGCCTCGTTCACTAAGAATAAAAATGAATATCTGCCTATCCCGTTTGCACAGATGAGTGCCAGCAACGGAAACTATACGCAGAATTGCGGTAACTGGTAACCTTATAAAAAAGAAGAACATTATGAAATCAATACTGAATAAACTAAATCTGCTTGTAATGGGAACCGTCCTGTCGTTGACATTCCCGGGATGTAGCGATGATAATACTTCCGACCTGAAACTGGACGGAGACACATGGCTCACCGCCCTTGAACTGAATGATACCTATACGGGTGTGATAGACCGGACCAATAAGACCGTAACTGTGGCAGTACCCGAAGTATACGACACTGACGCAATGAAAGTTACCGGTATCGAAGTATCCGAAGGTGCCGAGGCCTCTGTAAAGGCAGGCGATGTGCTGAACTTCTCATTCCCCCAGGTGATAAAAGTGACTAACGGAAACGTATTCCTGGACTACACCGTCAACATCAAGCATGATGAAGCGCGGATACTCTCCTTCAAACTGAATGACGCTTATGCCGGAGTTATCGACCAGACTAAACGTACCATCACCGTACGTGTGCCGAGTTCAGTCAATATCAAAAACATGGTTCCGATCATTACAACTTCGGCAGGAGCCACCGTAATGCCGGCATCCGGCCAGGCTATTGACTTCAGCAATCCTGTAGAATTCACCGTTTCATACAACACCGCATCTGCCGTTTATACGGTAACGGTTATCCCGACCGATGCACCGAGTGCCGTATATGTGGGTCTGGCAGCTACACTGAACGAACTGAATCCGGAAGAAAAGGAAGCGGCAACCTGGATGCTGAACAATATTGCCAATTCGCAGTATATCTCATTCGAAGATGTGCAGGCAGGAAGAGTAGACCTGAGCGAATGTGAAATCATGTGGTGGCATCTGCATATAGACGGCGGCATCGACAACATGGATAAGTTTGAAAAGGCAGTGCCTGCGGCAATCAACGCATTAGTAAAGATGAAAGACCTTTATAACAATGGCATGAACCTGCTGCTTACCCGCTATGCTACTTATTATGCCGCCAAACTGGGTGCTACCCTGGACGGCAACAACCCGAACAACTGTTGGGGACAATCGGAAGAATCCGGTGAAATAGTAGGTGGTGCATGGAACTTCTTTATCCAGGGACACGAGTCGCACGCCCTCTACCAGAACCTGGTGATGAACAGCGGTGAAACAGACAAGGTCTATACCTTCGATACCGGTTACCGAACCACCAACAGTACGGCACAATGGCACATCGGTTCCGACTGGGGCGGCTATGCTACGAATGAAGTATGGCGTACCAATCATGGCGGTGTTGATCTGGGTTATGGTGGCGATGGTGCTATCGTGGCATGGGAATATCTGCCTGAAGACTCTCGCGGAGGTATCGTATGTATCGGCTCAGGATGTTACGACTGGTATGCTTACGGCATAGATGCTTCAGCAGACAAGTATCATGGCAATGTAGCCAAACTGACAGAGAATGCAATTGACTATTTAACGGGTAAATAAAACTAATATATGAAAACAATGATATATTCACTCACACTGGCTGCTCTGATGATCACTTCTTTCAGCAGCTGTAGCGATGACAATGATCCGGTTTTAACTCAGAAAGACTGGGACGGAACCACCACTTATTTTGCTTCGGCAGATGCCATGAAGTTCGATACCTACTACAAGCCATCTGTTGGTTATGTAGGCGATCCGATGCCTTTCTATGATCCGCAGGCAAAAGATTTCAAGATTATGTATCTACAGGAATACCGTCCGAACCAAGCAGGCACTTACCACCCGATATGGGCGGTAAGTACTCAGGACGCCGCTTCATACACATCTATGGGTGAACTGATTTCTTGCGGAGGATTGTCGGAGCAGGATGCCGCTATCGGAACGGGTAGTACTATTTATAATCCTTCGGATAAATTGTACTATACCTTCTACACAGGTAACAAATATCAGCCTACTTCTTCCGAGAACGGTCAGGTAGTGATGTATGCCACCTCACCCGACTTCAAGACCTGGACCAAGAATCGCACTTTTTATCTGAAGGGTGACACTGACGGGTACAGCAAGAATGATTTCCGCGACCCCTTCGTTTTTGAAGGTGAAGATGGAAAATACCACATGCTTGTTTCCACTACTAAAAGCGGCAAAGGGGTACTGGCCGAATATACTTCTACAGATATGAAGGCCTGGGAACATGCAGGTGTATTCATGACCATGATGTGGGATCGCTTTTATGAATGTCCCGATGTCTTCAAGATGGGAGACTGGTGGTATCTGGTCTACTCGGAGATGCATGCAGCCGTACGCAAAGTTCAATATTTCAAGGGACGTACATTGGAAGAACTGAAAGCAACCACCGCCAACGATGCCGGTATCTGGCCCGACAACCACGAAGGTTTCCTTGACTCACGTGGCTTCTATGCAGGCAAGACAGCTTCGGACGGAACTAACCGCTACATCTGGGGATGGTGCCCCACCCGCTCGGGCAATGACAATACTGCCGTTGGAGCTTCTCCGAACGAACCGGAATGGGCAGGAAGCCTGGTTGCACACAAAGTAGTTCAGCATGCGGATGGTACTTTGACTTTAGGCTTAGTAGAAGGTATCAGCCAGAAATATGCCACCGCCTCTACTGTAAAAGTGATGGAAAAGAGTAGCGGAGTATCAGAAAGCAACGGTAACTATACTCTGACGGATAATGCTTATATCCTATTCAATCGCTTAAATGTAAACAACAAGATTTCGTTTACCGTAAAGACGGCAGGCGATGCAGATAGATTCGGTATCTCTCTGGTACGCGGCACGGACTCCAAAAAGTATTATACCATTGTAGTGAATCCGGAAGACAACAATAACAAGCGAAAGATAAACTTCGAAGAAGAAGGTGAAGAAGGTAAAGGATTCATCGACGGAATAGACGGGTATCTGTTCGACAGACCTGCTGATAATACTTATCATGTAACTATCTGTACGGACAACTCTGTCTGCGTGGTTTATATCAATGATAATGTGGCTTATACAAACCGCATATATGGTATGCAGAAGAATCCATGGTCTATTAATAGTTATTCGGGAACGGTGGAAGTCAGCGCTGTGAAGGTTAGCTATTACTGAGTTAATTCACCACAGAGTAACACTGAGTTTCACAGAGTTCTATAAGAGTTTTACATACCACGTAACCATCTGTGTGACAACGCACTTGGTGTTCCATCACGATCAGTCGTAATGAAACACGAGTTCAGTCCTAGTGGGAGGTACCTTCAGTCCTAGTGGGAAGTGCCTTCAGTCCTAGTGGGAAATACCCTCAGTTTAATATAGTGAACGAATCATTGAATTGTTCATATCAGACTTACTAAAGTTTGTAGACCAACAAAGATTAAGAATAAAAAACGCATTGCCAGATAATGATTGCCACTTTATAGCAATCATTATTTGGCAATGCGTTTACAATATTTTGATTAATCACTGAAAGTCATACTTCGCCGCACATGCATAACCTTCTTCATACAAATCAGTCAATTTCCTGATATCCCGTTCGATACGGTCGACTGTTACAGGTTTCTGCGGACGGATTACAGTAATCTCTCCTGCCGCTTCCATACGTTCCACCATTTCCAACTGCTCGTTGTACACACGGCAACGACGGCTTAAAGCCTCACGCACTTTCGGGTATTTACGGTACAGGAAAGAAGGTATATGTATGTCCTTTGCTTCTTTACGATAACCATGATTACGGGTAAGCACTACCACATTATGGGTAAATCCCTCACTCCTGGCACGCATCAGCGGAATACTGTCGACAATACCTCCGTCAAGCATCGGCTCATTATCCACATAAGCAATAGGGCAGACAAAAGGCAGGCTGCTTGAAGCACGCACAATGTCAATCACACGATGCTTGTCCCGTTTCTCCTCAAAATAGTTAGCCTCACCCGTCACACAATTTGTAGTCACCATTTCATAGCGCTCCGGACAAGAGAAATACGCTTCATAATCATAAGGAAGAATGTGTTCGGGAAATTCCTGGAACAGCAGATCGAAGTCCATAATATTACGTTTCTTCAACAAATATTTCAACCCGATATACTGATATTTCTCCAGTAAGTCAATGTTACTGTACTTGGCACGTCCGCGCTGGCCGGACATATAAGAAAGTCCATTACATGCTCCGGCACTGACTCCGATAGTATAGGGGAAGCGGATGCCACGGTCCATAAAGCTGTCCAGCACGCCACAAGTGAAGACACCACGCATGCCGCCGCCTTCAAGAACCAATCCTGTCTGGGGTTTGATATGTATCTTTTTCTCCATAATTATCTGATAAAACGCTCCAAAGATAGCTTTTGTTTCCGAAATCTCCCTATCTTTGTGCCAGTAACAATCATTTAATATCAATTTAATTATGATGAAAAAGTCAATACTTATTGCCACTTTAGGCTTATTGAGTTTCAATGTGTCAGCACAGGACACTCCGAAAGCGGAAGAAGGCTTCATCTTCACAACCGTTAAAGAAAACCCGATTACTTCCGTTAAAACCAAAACCGTTCCAGCACATGCTGGAGTTTTTCGGCTCTTGGTTTCCTTGAAAGCGAATTGCTGCGTATGGGCAAAGGCGAATATGATTTATCAGAAATGTTTGTGGTGCACCACACCATGATGGACCGCGGCGTGAACTACGTACGCTATCACGGTGACAGTTCTTTCTCACCCGGTGGAAGCTTCTACGACATCATGTTCTGCCTGAGAAACTACGGTCTTGTTCCGCAGGAAGCTATGCCGGGCATCATGTACGGTGACACATTGCCGGTACACAACGAGTTGGATGCCGTGGCCGGTGCTTACGTAAACGCTATTGCCAAAGGCAAACTGACCAAACTGACTCCGGTATGGAAGAAAGGCCTTTGCTCTATCTATGATACTTACCTCGGCAAGTGTCCCGAAAACTTCACTTACAAAGGAAAAGAATATACTCCGAAGACATTTGCCGAATCCCTCGGAATCAATCCGGACGATTACATATCTCTGACTTCATTTACCCACCATCCATTCTACACTCAGATGAACATCGAAATTCAGGACAACTGGCGCAACGGCCTTTCTTATAACCTGCCTTTGATGGAATTCATGTCTGTTATCGACAATGCCGTTAACAACGGTTACACTGTAGCTTGGGGTAGCGACGTCAGCGAAAGCGGTTTCACTCGTGACGGCATAGCCGTTATGCCCGATGCGGATCGTGGTGCCGAACTCACCGGTTCCGACATGGCACGCTGGACAGGTCTTACTGCCGCCGACAAACGCAAAGAACTGACTTCCCGTCCATTACCGGAAATCACCGTAACTCAGGAAATGCGCCAAACAGCATTCGACAATTGGGAAACTACTGATGACCACGGTATGCTTATCTACGGTATAGCCAAAGACCAGAACGGTAAGGAATACTACATGGTAAAGAACTCCTGGGGTACCAACAACAAATACAAAGGTACTTGGTATGCTTCTAGACCTTTCGTTGCTTACAAAACTATCAATATCCTGGTACACAAAGATGCAGTGCCCAAAGCATTGCTGAAGAAGCTGGGAGTTAAATAAGTGATTAGTGGTGAGTGATTAGTGCTGTGCTGTCATTGCCGCATGGTACTAATCACTTATCACTCACTACTAATCACTATTTCATCATCCTACTGTTAATATATTCCGTAAACTGATCCTTATAATTCTCTCCTACCGGAATATAGGTCTCTCCAAAAACGATGCGCAGGCGAGAAACTTCCGTTATCTTTTTCAAATTGACAATATAAGAACGATGTACCCGCATAAACTGAGAGGGGGGCAAAGTTTCTTCCAGACGCTTCATGCTGAGTAAAGGCATAATGGGCTTAGCCTCTCCTTCTACAAAGATACGTACGTATTCGCTCATTCCCTCAATATATTTAATATCTGCCAAGTTGATACGCGTAACGCGATAATCACTCTTCACAAACAGAGTACCGTCATTGAAAGAAAGTTCGGACGGAGTTGACGGTGGAGCAACTGTTCCATGACCTTTGGTGCGGAATTCCCACCATTTATACGCTTTGTCCACCGCCTTCAGGAAGTCTTGAAAGCCAAACGGTTTCAGCAGATAATCCAGTGCATCTACTTTGAAACCTTCGACGGCATACTCCGAATAAGCTGTTGTGAAGATAACCAACGGCTTTTCCGTCAGGGAACGCACAAAGTCCATCCCATTCAGGTCGGGCATATTGATATCAACAAACATCAGATCAATCTTCTGTGCGGAAAGAACACTCATAGCATCGAAAGCGTCTTGGCAGGAAGCTACAAGATTCAGAAAAGGTACACGGGAGATATATCCCGTCAGTTGGGTAAGAGCCAACGGCTCATCATCAATAGCTATACAATTTATCATAATATACCTCCATTCTGTATTAACTCACCGGCACAAGCAACTGCACATCAAAACAATCGGCCGTATCATCAATAGATAGTTTATAACGCTCACCGAACAACAGACGCAAACGCTTACGGATATTATCAAGACCGATACCGTGGTGCTGATCTTCGGACCTATAATAATTACTGTTGGAACAAACGAAATGAATTTCCTCTCCCACCACCTGCAAACAGACTGATACGAATGAAGCATGCTGATAACTGACACCATGCTTAAAAGCATTCTCTACAAACGAAACGAACAATAGGGGCGGTACTTGTACTTCGCCCGTATCCGTAGGAAAAGACACATCTATCCGCACTTTATCCGTATAGCGGATGCGCATCAGCTCTATATAATGATTGAGGAACTGCAACTCCTTGGAAAGCGATATCAAGCGGTTATTCGATTCATAAAGCACATAGCGCATTAACCGTGAAAGTTCGACAATGGTTTGTTTGGCCTTCTCCGTATCAATATCCACCAATGCATGTATATTATTGAGAGTATTCATGAAGAAGTGCGGATTTATCTGGTATTTCAGATAATCCAACTCCGTCTGAAGATTGTTGTGCTCCAGTTCTTTCATAGCCTCCTGATCGCGTACTGACTTAAAAAACAGCTTAACAGCAATGTTGAAACTGAACATAAGCAAAGCTATCAGCATGCGCCCCAGAAAAGGACCACGAAACAGGGGCACAAAGAAAGGCATCTCTTCGAAAGGCGGACGTGGGAAGTCAGAATGCCGAGGATCAGGACGTCCCCCCCGTACAGACGGTATATCCGGCCCCGAAGGCTTACCGGGAGCATCATGCTCTCTCGGCCCGGGCCCTTCCTTTCCCCGGTCGCGCATTCTCTGTTCTATTTGCTGCCGCTTCATGACAGGACGACTGGGAGACACCATATCCACTACCCAGAAAGTGACCGTAGACAACAATATGGCAACTACTACATACACTACCACTTTCTGCTTCAGGAAAAGGAAAGGAGCAAGCACACGATTATTCAACAAGAAAAGGAAAAAGAATGGCAACACATTGAGCCATAAAATAAAAACTCCTTTCCATCGCATCACTTCCACCTTACCCGATAAAAGTTCGAAGAAATTGCTTACCACCGGCACCATCAGTACGATAAGCCACACAGCAATGTAGATCATCATTTCCGGCAGGTAACGTTTATAGGTAGTACGGGCAAACACTTTCTTCATGGTTTGTTTCCTTTTTAGAGATGTCATGGCAAATATAGCCGACTTTCGATTAACTGACAAAAGAAATAGACGAGGAGGAGCTTTTCATCGGCAAAGTTCTCATTACCAATGCCAACCACCTCCGCCACCACCAGGACCTCCGGAAGATACGTTTCCTACCGAAGTCACCATACTGCTGGGCGTAAAAGTCGCTACCTGTGAACCTGTTGTATAGGTGCCACCAACAGTCAGTCCATAGAATTCAGTACCTCCGGTCACCGAACCGCCTGTATAAATCGTATAAGTGGTGCCCGATGCCAACTTCGAACTGCTGAACAACAATGTCATTTGCGAATAAGCACGGGGAATAGTGTAAGACATCACCTGATCAGAACCTTGAATACTCAAAAGCGTACCTTTACTACCCGAACCGCCATAGATAACCGTGCGTTGTGTACAAACGCTGGACGTGGGAGTACTAGTGCCGCCACCGATTCCCAAGATAGTTCCTCCTGTTATCTTAAAAGTATTCTGATCGCAGTCAAATCCTTCCTCGGGAGATGTAGTACCGATAGAGACAATCGTACCACCGGTAATAGTCAGGGTACCGTTAGAATCGACACCATCATTTCCACTGCTGTAACAATAGATATTACCGCCGTTGATAACAATGCTTTTAGAAGCATTCATACAGTCATCATAAGAATAGACGCTGACATCACCACCATTCACCGTAAGGGTACTTTTGCTTTCAATCCCTTCACTTCCTTCACCACCCGGGGTCTTCACCCAGATAGTACCGGAATTGATAGTCAAATTACCGTCTGCTTTAATGCCTTTGGCGGAGGAATCCAGACGATTATAGACATACTGTTTACCGGTAGTGATAATCTTCACCGTACTATTATCGACACTCAGAGTTCCGTCGCAATTAATACCTTTACCGGCAGCACCCGTACTTTTGACTGAAAGAGTAGTACCATTCATCACTAGGTTACCATCACATTTGATACCTGCGGCAGAACTCAGATCATTGTCTTCATAGACCGCAGAACCCGAAGTCAGCAGAATCAACTGCCCCCCACTGAGCGTGATGTCCGTTTCCGCCTTTACCGCTTTAGAGGCATCCCCAGAGATGTCAGCCTTGATAAGTCCGCCCCGTATATCAATGAATCCTTTTTCACAGTCCAACCCATCACCGGATGCTTTCACCTTCAGGATACCACCACCAATAATGATTTTATCATTCGTATGAATTCCATCTTTCGCGGCAGAAGCTACGGTAATATTGCTGCCGCTACGCAAACGCACATAGTCGTCACTACAAATACCATGCTTGTAATTACCTGTCACAGTCAGTGCACCCGTACCGCTAAAAATAAGTTGTCCTTCACTAAAAAAGCATCCTTTTTCATCTTCGCCCGTTACGGTGGAGTAAGAAGAAGCATCTGCCAGATAGTTCTCCGTTTCCGTCTTCACTTCTACAAAAACACGCTTGCCGGACTGGATATTGATTGCCGCCCCGCTGTCATTAGTCAGCGAAACACCCGCAAGAGTCAGTTTAAACTTCTTATCACTGTATACCTTGAAAGAGCCGTTGGATGCCGAACCACTAAGCACATATTCTACACCTGCTACGGATGCATTTACTGTGACATGTGCTCCGTTTGTGGTTACTGTAACCCCACTCACAGAGCCTGTCACCGTTGCCGAACCATTAGCAAATGCTATTTGTATGGAAGAAGCGAATGATGAATTTTCTATAAAGTCATCATATTCATCATCATTCTTGTCGGTTATGATAGTTTCAGCTATTTCAACATATGAATTATCAGCTATATCTTCCCACGAAACATCAAAGTCAAGTAATGTACCCGAAGCATCCGAACTGCCTGAACTTCCACCGGGGTTCGTTCCCCCATTCGTCCCGTTCTCTCCCCAATCATCAAAAGGACTATCAGCACTACACGCGACACACAAGCAGAAACACACTGCATAAATCCCTATTTTCTGTATTCGTTTCATTTCCATCATCTATTTATGTGACTAATAAATCATTCACTTAAAACTTAAACGTATATCCCGCACCTACTACGTGCCCGTTCGTCTCGTCATCATCTGCATGATTCTGATACCGATAGAAGAAATCAAGTGAATTCTTCTTGTTGATTTTGTATCCGGTACCCAGTGTCCAGCGAGTTTTATCCAGTGCCCAACTATCGGACATGGAATGATATAATTCACAAGAAGCATAAGGTGCAAAACGAGATTTCTTAATATTCCATTCAGCCTGCAAGCGTGAACGAAGTACATTCTTACCTTTGCCGGTAATTTCCTCATCTGCTTTTTGGGAACCATCGTCCCCATCGTACTTGGAAACAAGCTGCGAAGTACGATACGTATACTGGTAACGTTCGCGCAAGGAAAATTCAAAGCGTTGCCAGTTCAACTTACCTGTCAAAGACAAGTACATACGATGACGGGGTGACCAGTAGTCAGAAACATAATTGCCTTTCTTGGTCATCTCTCCCGGACGATGGCTATAAATAAAAGTATATCCGCCATCCGCTTTCAAAAAAGAAGTGATGCGATAAGCCACACCCGCCCCCGCAGACCAGCGTTCAACATTATCCACACCATCACGAGTACGGAATTCACCTTCCACCGAAGCATCAAAGCCCGGGAAGATTTTCTTCTTTACCTCGGCACTGGTCCAAATGCCGAAGTCATCACTTTGGGCATATACTCCTGCAACCATTGTGCAGAGAAAAACAGCCAGTAAGGTTATTCGTCTATTCATTTTCTTCATTCTCCTTCCCTCGGTATTCGTCTTAGTGTATCAATTGTATTTATCTCTTCACTCTCCGGTTCATAATAAACCTTCAGTATCGCTGCATCTCGTAGGAAATCAATATGGCCCACTTCTACTTTCGTGATGCTAAGTCCCGTTCTATTTTCCAAATCCATAATCAATTCTGCCCTGCGTTGCGGGGTAATCAATTCAATACGATCATACTGCACCAGCTTGCATGAAATATGTTTCAGCCAACGATTGCTTTCGCATAACCAGATACACAGAATAAATAATAAGTTTGTTGCCGTCAGTTCGGCATAACTCAACTGTACAGACAGAGCGTTGATGACGGAAATAGCTATAATCACAAACAGGTAGGTCATCTCACGCACAGGCATCGACTCTGTCCGGTAGCGAATTATGCCGAAGATAGCAAACAATCCAAGTGCAAATCCTATTTTCAGTTTCACACTGCCCAACAGGAATATCATCAGAAAAATACTGATACTGATAAGCGTAAATGTGAAGAAGTAATCGCGACGACGGCTCTTCGGGTAATAAAAGAAACGAATAATGGCAAACACCACCACCATGTTGAGAACGAAGCGCAATATCAATTCCATAAATCCAGCCGCATCTATAAGCGGCGTCTCCATAAAGGCTAATTCAGCAAAATCGTTCATATACTATTTATTAATGTTTCTATATTTCGGGGAATTTCTGCCCTCCTCATTTTACGTACTTTCGGTTTGAAGCGATTCTGTTTCAAGTTTTCATCCGTCAGTACACAACCCATGCAATATTTACTAAAACCTGCGGGATGTACATGCAAGCGGCTTAATATATCGCGGATGGGCGATGATGTACGCCCGTCTCGCTTTAACTCCACCACAGCAAGACGTGGCAAGGCAGCATAATTCCCGTTCACCAGATTTCGGAAGCAAATATCCGTATCAATAGTAAGCCGTTCCGTCATTGCCCGGTTGACAAGAGTAATGCGCTGAAAACGATTCTCCAACTGTGGAGACAATTGCGGCAGCTTGTACCAGGCATACAAAGACAAGAAGTCATCCACACCTTCAGCAGACAGTTCATCAAGAGCAGTGATGCGTATACGCCGCTTGTCCGTGCGACCTTTATTATTCTTATTTTTGACTTCAAGAAAAGTTAATTGGGAAGCAACATAGGTACGTACCCTGATTTTCTCACGTACCGCCCGTCCGTTTTGATGTGCCCGATACATTGCTTTGTCTACAGTATCCAGATAAACAGTATGATAGACAATGTTCCGTTCTCCCGTCACTTCCTGTACGCGATAATCGGCGGCAGCATAATGCAAAAGCACAGCCAGCGTTTCCAAGGGCAGCAGATATTTCGTATCCGTCCTGTTCATCAATCGGATACCACTCATTTCTTCCAGCGTGACAGGACCGAATATATCCAGCATTTCCGCTATATCCTTCAATATTTCTTCTGTTATCATACCTGCTTTGTTTCTGCGACAAATGTAACCGCAGGAGTGAAACAAAGAAAATAGATTCAACCAATAAGTGATTTTTAACGATAAACACAATCAAAAACGATGTAGTTCTTCTGCCCTATTTTGCTCAAAACCGTTCTGTATGTGCATTTTTTGCCCGCATTTCTTGTCAGAACGAACAGTTTGACTAATTTTGCACGCTGATAATTAGTTAACCGGATAATTTCAGTAGCTGGACACCGTGTACCTACTACTCCTATTCCCGGCACTGACGCTCCAAAGAAATACTAATACTAATAATTAATAACATGAGTTTGAAAATCGTAGTATTGGCTAAACAAGTTCCCGACACACGTAATGTTGGGAAAGATGCCATGAAAGCCGACGGAACCATTAACCGTGCGGCACTCCCCGCCATCTTCAACCCCGAAGACTTGAACGCTCTTGAGCAAGCCCTCCGACTGAAAGATGCACATCCGGGCTCTACCGTAACCATCCTGACAATGGGACCGGGACGCGCAGCCGAAGTTATTCGTGAAGGAATGTTCCGCGGTGCCGACAACGGCTATCTGTTGACCGACCGTGCTTTTGCAGGTGCAGATACCCTTGCCACTTCGTACGCTCTTGCTACTGCCATCAGGAAGATAGGCGAGTATGACATCATCATCGGCGGACGCCAGGCTATCGACGGTGACACGGCTCAAGTGGGTCCGCAAGTTGCTGAAAAGCTCGGTCTGACACAGATCACTTATGCCGAAGAAATTCTGAATGTGGAGAAAACTACCGGACGTGTTGTCGTGAAACGTCACATTGACGGCGGTGTGGAAACAGTAGAAGGCCCTCTGCCCATCGTTATCACTGTGAACGGAAGTGCAGCTCCCTGCCGCCCACGCAACGCTAAGTTGGTACAGAAGTACAAACGTGCTCTCGGTGCACAGGAAAAAGCAGCTATCACCAAAGAAGGTGCTACCCTGCCTTATGCCGACCTCTACGAGAAGTACCCTTATCTGAACATCACCGAATGGAGTGTGGCAGACGTGAACGGTGACCTGGCACAATGCGGTCTCAGCGGTTCGCCCACTAAAGTAAAAACCATTCAGAACATCTCTTTCCAAGCCAAAGAAAGCCGTACACTGACCGGAAGCGACCAGGATGTAGAAGATCTTATTGTTGAACTACTCGCTAACCACACCATTGGGTAGTTAACAAGGCGACAAGAGACAAGGTAACAAGGCATGTCCTCGTCAACTTGTCAACTCGTCACCTCAAAAACTTAAAAGAAATATGAATAACGTATTTGTATATTGTGAGCTTGAAGGCACCGTAGTTGCCGAAGTAAGTCTCGAACTCCTTACCAAAGGACGCAAGTTAGCTAACCAACTGGGCTGCCAACTGGAAGCCGTTGTTGCCGGTACTAACCTTGCAGGCATCGAAAAACAAGTATTGCCCTTCGGCGTTGACCGTCTTCACGTCTTCGACGCTCCGGGCTTGTTCCCTTATACTTCACTGCCCCACTCTTCCGTACTTATCAATCTGTTCAAGGAAGAAAAACCGCAGATCTGTCTGATGGGCGCCACAGTTATCGGTCGTGACCTCGGTCCACGCGTTTCTTCTGCACTGACCAGCGGCCTCACTGCCGACTGTACTTCATTGGAAATCGGTGAACACGAAGATAAAAAAGCAGGTGTAGTATATGAAAACCTGTTATATCAGATCCGTCCCGCATTCGGTGGTAATATCGTGGCAACCATCGTCAACCCCGAACATCGCCCGCAAATGGCAACCGTTCGCGAAGGCGTAATGAAGAAAGAAATTCTTAACGATAAGTATCAGGGCGAAGTTATCAACCATGACGTTGCCAAATACGTACCGACTACAGACTATGTAGTGAAAGTAATCGACCGCCATGTAGAGAAAGCGAAACACAACCTGAAAGGTGCTCCTATCGTTGTAGCCGGTGGTTATGGTATGGGTAGCCGTGAAAGCTTCGACATGCTGTTCGAACTGGCTAAAGAACTTCACGCTGAAGTAGGCGGCAGCCGCGCAGCTGTTGATGCAGGCTTCTGCGACCATGATCGTCAGATCGGCCAGACTGGTATTACGGTACGTCCGAAACTCTATATCGCCTGCGGTATCTCCGGACAAATCCAACACATCGCCGGTATGCAGGAAAGTGGCATTATCATCTCTATCAATAATGATGAAAATGCTCCTATCAATACCATCGCTGATTATGTAATCAACGGTACGGTAGAAGAAGTGATTCCGAAAATGATTAAGTACTACAAACAGAACAGTAAGTAAGCTATGGCTAATTTTTATACCGAAGTTCCTGAATTGAAGTTCCAACTGAACAACCCGATGATGGAACGTATCTGTGAGCTGAAAGAGCGCGGATACCAAGATAAAGACAAATTTGACTACGCTCCGCAAGACTATACGGATGCAATGGACTCTTATGATAAGGTGCTCGAAATCACCGGAGAAATCACCGGAGAGATTATCAACCCGAACGCCGAAGGCGTGGACGAAGAAGGTCCTCACTGTGCCAATGGTCGCGTAGAATATGCCAGCGGTACGAGACAAAACCTCGATGCTATGGTGAAAGCCGGCCTGAACGGTATGACTATGCCCCGCCGCTTCGGTGGATTGAACTTCCCGATCACTCCGTATACCATGTGCGCTGAAATCGTGGCTGCTGCCGATGCCGGTTTTGGTAATATCTGGTCTTTGCAGGACTGTATCGAAACACTGTATGAATTCGGCAACGAAGATCAACACAGCCGTTTCATTCCGCGTATCTGCGCCGGAGAAACCATGTCTATGGACTTGACAGAACCCGATGCCGGTTCCGATTTGCAGAGTGTAATGCTGAAAGCTACATTTGATGAGAAAGAAAACTGCTGGCGCTTGAATGGTGTGAAACGTTTCATTACAAACGGTGACGCTGATTTACACCTCGTACTGGCTCGCTCAGAAGAAGGAACCAGAGATGGCCGTGGACTTTCCATGTTCATCTATGACAAGCGCGAAGGTGGTGTAGATGTACGCCGTATCGAGAATAAGTTAGGTATTCACGGTTCTCCTACTTGTGAGCTTGTTTACAAGAATGCAAAGGCTGAACTTTGTGGTGATCGTAAACTCGGTTTGATTAAATACGTAATGGCGCTGATGAACGGTGCCCGTTTGGGTATCGCCGCACAATCCGTAGGTTTGTCACAAGCTGCCTATAATGAAGGTCTGGCATACGCAAAAGACCGTAAGCAATTCAGTAAAGCTATTATTGAATTCCCGGCTGTATATGACATGCTGGCTATCATGAAAGCTAAGTTAGATGCAGGTCGTGCTTTGTTGTACCAAACATCTCGCTATGTGGACATTTACAAAGCTTTGGATGATATCTCTCGCGAACGTAAACTGACTCCGGAAGAACGTCAGGAACAAAAGAAATATTCCAAACTTGCTGATGCCTTTACTCCGCTGGCCAAAGGTATGAATTCCGAATATGCCAACCAGAATGCTTACGACTGTATTCAGATTCACGGCGGTTCCGGTTTCATGTTGGAATATGCCTGTCAACGTATCTACCGCGACGCCCGTATCACCAGCATCTACGAAGGTACGACTCAGTTGCAGACTGTAGCCGCCATCCGTTATGTAACAAACGGTTCATACGCTGCTACTCTCCGCGATTATGAAACAATTCCTTGCAGCGAAGAAATGCAACCGTTGATGGATCGCCTGAAAGAGATGACGAATAAGTTTGAAGCTGTCACCAACGCAACGAAAGAAGCTGCAAACCAAGAGTTGCTGGACTTCGTAGCCCGCCGTCTTTACGAAATGGCTGCTGTATGTGTGATGTCTCATCTTCTCATTCAGGATGCAACAAAAGCACCTGAGTTGTTCGCAAAGTCAGCTGTTGTCTATCTGAACTACGCTGAAGCTGAAGTAGAAAAGCACTTCAATTTCATCCGCAAGTTCAAAGCTGAAGAACTGGATAACTACCGTAAGTAATTAACCGATTACTATATTCAAAGAAGGCTGTCCCATTCGTTTGAGACAGCCTTCTTTGTCATAAATAGCACCTTTACCGGAACAACCTCAACTGACTGCGCAGCTCATGAAGTTCATTCTGCATCTCCTCCATACGCTGTAACAGATGATGGATAGCATCAATCCCTTCAATATTGATGGACAAGTCATAATACATGCGGCTGTAACGTTCTATGTCCGGTAATTGAGTAAACGTCAGATAACGTTCTCCACCTTCAGTCATTACTTCTATCAAGCCACCTTCCTGTAATAAGTCGATAAACGACGGCTCAATGTGGCACTTGCGACAATATTCGCTGACTATGATTAATTCATTCTGCATAGTGATACCTCCTTTTAGTTCATACTTTGAAGTTTACGGAACAACTCTTTCTGTGCTTCCGTTAAGTTCGTCGGCAGTTTCACGGAATAAGTCACAATGAGGTCACCGAACTGTCCTTCTTTCTTATATACAGGGAATCCCTTGCCTTTCAGACGGGCTTTCGTACCGTTCTGTGTCTCGGGTTTCACTTTCAGTTTTACCTTTCCATCCAAAGTATCTACCAACTGGTCTCCACCCAGGATAGCGGTATAAAGATCAATAGGCACATCCACATACAAGTCATCCCCTAAACGCTTGAATACCGGATCATCCGCAATCACAAACGTTATGTACAAGTCTCCGGCAGGTCCACCATTCACACCTTCGCCACCGTAACCTTTCAATTTAATGACTTGCCCGTTTGCCACGCCGGCAGGAATGGTAATACGTACATTCTTCCCGTTTACAGTCAACACTTGTTTATGAGTCTGGGCTGCATCACGAAGTGACAGATTCAAATCTGCATGGTAATCCTGACCACGAAAACCTGCATTAGAACTACCACGTCCCCGGTTTCCGAACATAGATTCAAAGAAATCGGAGAAGCCACCACCATGCCCGGAAAATTCCTGTCCATCGGATGAATACCAGTAAGAGCTACCATCCGTACCATATCCTGCACCCGAGCCACCGCCAAAGCCACCAAAACCACTGGCACCCGCCTCCTGACGGGCACGCTTTTGGGCCTCAAATTCATCGGCATGCTTCCAATGCTCACCGTACTCATCGTACTTCTTACGTTTCTCAGGGTCACTTAGCACTTCGTTTGCTTCATTAATCGCCTGAAATTTATCCTTGGCAGAAGAATCGTTCGGATTCAGATCAGGATGATATTTACGTGCCAACTTACGGAACGCCTTTTTTATATCATTCTGACTTGCCGTCTTGTCCACCCCAAGGACTTGATAATAATCTATATAAGCCATAGTCTATTAATTTTGTTATTCTTATATACCCTATCACAAATAACGCACCAATCAGGAGTTTTGAATACTAAAATACGTAAACGAAAATTAAAAAGAAGTATTAAAAACAATAATATAAAGATAATCAACATATTAACCAGTAGTAATAGCTTTTACCTATGCTACTCAATTTTCAAAATAATGTAAACGACACATAACATCAATTAATTATTCATACTAAAACTTCCTAAAATAAATAGAAAACGCTTTATTTGTATGTGAGTAATGCAGTCACAGAAAACAATTTTCCCCCAACCTTAATATATTGACTTATTATGAAAAGTAACCATTGGCTACTTACGGTAGCACTCACTTTCATCGTTCTGCAAGTAAAAGCGGATTCATGGATACGTATTAACCAACTTGGCTACTTGCCGCAATCTGTAAAAGTGGCAGTATTTATGAGTGAAGAACCAGCTGACATACAAGAGTATGCACTGATAGACGCCTTCACGGGACAAACCGTCCGAACTTTCAATTCTACCAAAGCAACCGGAAAAATGAGACTCATGAAGAGTACCTATCGTCTGGACTTCAGTGATTTTAACCAGCCGGGAACTTATTATCTGAAAGCGGGAAAAGCGGTCTCACCTCGTTTTCCCATCAATAATCATGTGTACAATGGGACGGCTGACTTCTTGCTGAACTACATGCGTCAGCAACGTTGCGGCTATAATCCCTTTTTGAAAGACAGTTGCCATGTGCACGACGGCTACATCCTGTACCATCCCACCAAGACCGGACAACACATTGATGTTCGAGGCGGTTGGCACGATGCAACTGATTATTTGCAATATACCACAACTTCCGCCAATGCCATTTATCAGATGATGTTTGCCTATCAAGAAAATCCAAACTCATTCGGTGATTTCTATGATGCTGCCGGGCTCCCCGGCGCTAACGGCATTCCCGACATTGTGGACGAAATCAAATGGGGACTGGACTGGCTGAATCGTATGAACCCTGCTCCCGGTGAACTATATAATCAGATTGCCGACGACCGCGACCATGCCGGTATGCGCCTGCCCAATAAAGATGAGGTAGATTATGGTTACGGTCCGGGTAAAGGACGCCCCGTTTACTTCTGTAGTGGCGAACCTCAGGTACGCGGTCAATTTATGAATGCTACCACAGGCGTGGCAAGCACAGCAGGTAAGTTTGCTTCCTGTTTCGCTCTTGGTGCCCGCCTATTAAAAGACTTCTATCCGGAATTTGCAGCGGAGATTGGTGCAAAAGCGGATGCAGCTTATCAGGAAGGTGTAAAGAAACCGGGTGCTTGTCAGACAGCCTCCGTCAAGTCTCCTTATATTTATGAAGAAGATAATTGGGTAGACGATATGGAACTGGGCGCTATGGAACTTTTCAAAAGTACCGGAGATTTTAAATACCTGGAGCAAGCCGTTGAATACGGACGTCGCGAACCTGTTACTCCATGGATGGGTGCTGACAGTGCCCGCCATTACCAATGGTATCCATTCATGAATATGGGACATTATCATCTGGCAAAAGTACATAACGACCGCCTTAGCAAAGAATTTATCCGGAATATGCATGCCGGCATAGCACGCACCTATGAGAAAGCCGTGGAAAGTCCTTTCATGCACGGCATTCCTTACACCTGGTGTTCCAATAACCTGACAACTGCCATGCTGACACAATGCCGTCTGTATCGTGAAGCAACAGGTGACGAAACTTATAAAGAAATGGAAGCCGGCATGCTTGACTGGTTGTTCGGTTGCAATCCTTGGGGAACCAGCATGATTGTAGAACTCCCTCTATATGGAGATTACCCTTCTCAACCGCACTCTTCATTACTCAACGCAGGTGTAGGAAATACTACAGGCGGTCTCGTAGACGGCCCTGTATACCGCACTATTTTCGAAAGCCTCCGCGGAGTAAACATGACAGGTATTCCCGGTACTCCCGGACAGGATTATGAACGTTTCCAGCCTGACCTGATGGTATATCATGATGCCATTCATGACTACTCCACGAACGAACCGACCATGGACGGAACAGCTTGTCTCACTTATTATCTCTCCGCCATGCAGAAAGAAGGTATGAAGCAGGCGGACATTCAGAGTGATAAGAATGTATATGTAAATGACGGTATCATCCGCACTGATCCATCAAAGAAACAAATAACGCTTGTCTTTACTGCCGCCGATAAAGCAGACGGCGCTGATGCTATTATCAGTATACTGAAGAAACATGGCATCAAAGGCGGTTTCTTCTTCACCGGTGAATTTTATGAGCTTTATCCCGATGTAGTAAAACGACTGCGTGCAGAAGGCCATCTGGTAGGTAGCCACAGCTATGGACACTTATTGTATATGCCATGGGAAAACCGTGATTCATTATTGGTGACACGCGAGCAATTTGAGCAGGATATGCTGAAAAGTTACGAAGTTATGCGCAAAGCCGGTATCGAATACAAAGATGCTCCGGTATATATTCCGCCATACGAATATTATAATAAAGAAATTGCCGCATGGGCAAAGAATATGGGTATACAACTTATCAACTATACACCCGGCACGATGAGCAATGCGGACTATACCACTCCGGACATGGGTGCCAAATACCGTAGCAGTAAGTTCATCTATGACAAAATCATGGAGGTAGAGAAAAAAGAAGGATTAAACGGGCACCTGATGTTGATACACTTCGGTACCGACGACCGCCGTACAGATAAGTTCTACAATGGTTATCTGGACAAAATGATTAAAACGCTGAAACGGAAAGGTTATACTTTCGTACCCGTCCTTGAAGCAACAGGAATATAATTCATACCCATAGTTATTATAAAAAGGTTAGTTAAAGGTTATCATGCAAAGGTATTTAAGGTAATATTCAATCGGTTTGTTTTCAGTAGACTTTTTCCCACCCCCAAGGGAAAAAGTTGCAAACCAAAGCTCCATGCCTGCGAAGGTCCGGAGCTTTTTCTATTGTCAGATTTAAATAAATGCGTGATAACGAAGAATCAGAAACTATCCTTCACTGCCTGCAACAAAGACTGAATATCTTCTTCTGTCGTATCAAAAGAGGTCACAAAACGAATTTCATTTTCAGCTTCATTCCAGAAATAAAAGAAGTAAGACTTCATCAATCTATCAATAACCGGACGAGGCATAGTCAGGAACAACTGATTACTCTCCATCTTTTGTGTGAATTGTACATCCGGCAATGTTTGCAACCCTTCATATAGTTTACGTGCCATCGCATTGGCATGTGCAGCATTCTTTTTCCACAAATCATCCGTAAGGTACGCTGTAAACTGACAAGAAAGGTAACGCAATTTAGAAGCTAACTGAGCCGACTGTTTTCGTACATAGAGCGCTTCCTTTTTCAGGTCCGGATTGAAGATTATTACACTTTCACCTAACATCAATCCATTCTTCGTTCCACCGAAACTAAGAATATCAATGCCACAATCCACTGTCAGTTCCTTGAAGCTGAGATTCAACGCAACACAAGCATTCGCTAAACGTGCCCCATCCATGTGCACATACATACCATATTCATGCGCCAAGGTAGTCAGCGCTTTCAATTCTTCCGGAGTATAGACAGTACCTAATTCCGAACATTGAGAAATATAAACAGCACCCGGTTGAGAATGATGCTGTTCCCCGAAGTTCTTCAGATAAGGACGTATCAACTCCGGCGTCAGTTTACCATCCGGCGTTGCAATAGGACGTATCTGGCATCCCGTCATACGGGCAGGTGCACCACATTCATCTACGTAAATATGTGCAGTCTCCGCACAAAGAATTAAATTATAAGGGCGGGTAGCCAACTGCAAAGCTACCGCATTACTTCCTGTTCCATTGAAAACAAACAGTGGCTCACAATCAGGCGAAAATGTCTCTTTAATTTTGCGAACGGCTTCCTTAGTCCAAGGATCGTCACCATAGCCAACTGCGTGATTTTGGTTTGCCCGGTTCAGCGCCTCCATCACCAATGGATGTACACCGGAATTGTTGTCTGAAGCAAAACTTCTCATAATTATATTGATTTTATCGATAAATAGTTATAGCGTATAAATAATCCTTTAGCTCTAAAAAATATGCAAAGGAACGAAATAATTCGTTAGTAGAAAAAAAGAAGCGTGGATTTTACAATCCACGCTTTCGTTTAGGTTTTCAATCGGTTTTTTCGTTCTTACCCGATATAAACATTCACGCCCAAAAAAATGTAGAGCTCTCCGTCCTCCTGGTGCAATACGATCTTGTCTTCACAAGCTAACCATCCCAGGGCCGCTCCCAGTTCTTTGTCCTTCAGCCCGGACTTTCTCTTCAAAGTCCCATAGTCCCACTTGGCATAATTGCTAAGCAACCTCCAAATTTTGCCTGCGTTCAGGCCGATGTCGCTTTTGTTCATCTCTTTTCGTCATTAAAAAGGTTAAATAATTGATTGGTGATTTGTTTAGGTTATCCTATTATCAGCCTAAAGGTATCACTTTTTATTTATAAAACATAAAAAACGAACAAAAGATATTCTTTTTAATCAAAATTGTAACAGTTTCGTAATAATATACAGGTAATATAAGAAGAAACAGGCCAAAAAAGAGAAAAAAAGACCACAGCCCCTTCAGAGAGATGCTGTGGTCATTTATTATAATTATGAATTCAGGGAAAAACGGGTATTACATCATGCCACCCATACCGCCCATACCGGGAGCACCCATTGGCATTTCAGGTTTGTCTTCCTTCTTCTCAACAATTACACATTCAGTAGTCAGGAACATACCTGCAATAGAGGCAGCGTTTTCCAAAGCTACGCGAGCTACTTTTGCAGGATCAACGACACCGGCAGCATGCAGATTTTCATATACATCAGTACGGGCATTGTAACCGAAATCACCTTTACCTTCGCGTACTTTCTGTACAACTACAGCACCTTCTTTACCTGCATTGGCTACGATCTGGCGCAACGGCTCTTCAATAGCACGCTTGATAATGTCAACACCTGTAGTCTCATCAATATTATCACCTTTGAAACCTTCCAATGCATCGAGTGCACGGATGTAAGCTACACCACCACCTGGTACAATACCTTCTTCAATAGCAGCACGTGTTGCACGTAAAGCATCGTCTACACGATCTTTCTTCTCCTTCATTTCAACTTCAGAAGCAGCACCTACGTAAAGAACAGCAACACCACCAGACAATTTAGCCAGACGTTCTTGCAATTTTTCTTTGTCATAATCAGATTTAGTAGCAGCAATCTGAGCTTTGATTTGTTCACAACGTTCCTTGATATTTTGTTTGTCACCGGCACCGTTTACGATGGTAGTGTTATCTTTAGAAACTGTGATCTTATCAGCAGTACCCAACATTTCGATGGTAGCTTGTTCTAGCTTCAGACCTTTTTCCTCGCTGATCACTACACCACCAGTCAATACGGCGATATCTTCCAGCATTTCTTTACGACGATCACCGAATCCCGGAGCTTTCACAGCACAAATCTTCAACTGAGAACGCAGACGGTTTACAACCAACGTAGTCAAAGCTTCACTGTCCACATCTTCTGCGATTACCAACAGAGGACGTCCGGTTTGTACAGCCGGTTCCAGGATAGGCAAGAAATCTTTCAGGTTAGAAATCTTCTTGTCGTAGATCAGGATGTATGGTTTTTCCATTTCGCACTCCATCTTCTCCGTATTAGTAACGAAGTAAGCGGAAAGATAACCACGATCGAACTGCATACCTTCTACCACACCAATAGTAGTATCGGTACCCTTAGCTTCTTCGATAGTAATTACACCGTCTTTAGAAACCTTACGCATAGCATCAGCGATCAACTTACCGATAACCGGATCATTGTTTGCAGATACAGAAGCAACCTGTTCAATCTTATCGTAGTTGTCACCTACTTTTTCAGCTTGTGACTTAATTGAGTCAACCACTTTGGCAACAGCCTTGTCAATACCACGTTTGATATCCATAGGGCTTGCACCGGCAGTTACGTTCTTCAAGCCTTCAGCAACAATAGCCTGTGCCAATACAGTAGCAGTAGTAGTACCGTCACCGGCATCGTCACCAGTCTTGGAAGCTACTTCTTTCACCAACTGTGCACCCGTATTCTGGTATGCGTCAGACAGTTCCACTTCTTTAGCTACAGTTACACCGTCTTTCGTGATGTGAGGAGCACCGAATTTCTTTTCGATAATCACGTTACGACCTTTAGGGCCGAGAGTTACTTTCACTGCATTTGCCAGTGTATCGATACCTTTTTTCAATTGGTCGCGGGCATCGATATTGAATAATATTTCTTTTGCCATAATGATATTTACAATTTAAATATTTTATATACTATATTAACCTAACACAGCGAGTACGTCACTTTGACGCATAATCAGATATTTAGTGCCTTCAACTTCCAGTTCGGTACCAGCATACTTGCCATACAAAACAGTGTCGCCCACCTTCAATACCATCTCTTCATCTTTCGTACCGTGACCAACTGCCACAACTTCACCTTTCAAAGGTTTTTCTTTTGCTGTATCCGGAATAATGATACCGCCAATTGTTTTCTCTTCTGCAGGTGCAGGGAGTATCAGCACTCTGTCTGCCAATGGTTTAATGTTCATAGTTCTTTTGTTTTTTATATGTTATACATTTATTATAGTAATGTCTTGTCTCATTTTAGTGAGACGCAGAACAAATTGCGAAAATCGTGCCAAACAGTAAAGCGAAATTTCTGTCAGTATTAAACTGCCAATTTGGCAAAGAATAAGACAATATACCATTCTTTTTAGAGAAGATAAACGGCATCTCAGCATAACTTTTCTATGCAAGCATGAAAGTTATGCTTTCTATTTGCATTATCTTTGCACCCTCAAAAAACGTTTTTAGAACATGAATGCAGTCTGGATTGTTTTACCTATTCTCACATTATTAATGTTTGAGTTGGGACTAACACTTGAAATTAAAGATTTTAAATTATTTCGTCAACGTCCCTATCCTGTTTTTGCAGGATTGATAGGACAGATAATCCTTTTACCAATATTGGCTTTTGCATTGGGTTATCTGTTTCATTTGGAACCTCTGTTCTTTATCGGCCTGATACTTATTGCTTGTTCTCCGGGTGGGAGTTCTTCCAATATATTCTCTATGATAGCTAAAGGTGATGTCGCACTTTCCGTATCACTGACTGCACTCAGCAGTATTATTACTTTGTTTACTATTCCTGTCATTATGGAGTTTGCTACGCAAATTGCAGGAGACAATAGTGGAATAACAATACACCTACCTGTCGGCAGCCTCATTATCCAGAATCTACTGCTCATGTTGCTCCCTATCGCAATAGGCGTTTTAACCAAACGCTTTTGCCCTAAAACAGCCGAACGGATACACAAAGTATTATCCAAGGTTGCCTTCCCTGCCTTGATTTTATTAGCTACTGTTTTCTTCATACAACATCACGAAACGATAGTTGCACAGATCGGTCGATTAGGTCTGTGCATCACACTAATGATATTATTGGCTATGGGTGGAGGATATTTAATCTCCCAGTTAATGAAATTGAACAGGAAAGAACAGCGTACGCTTATCATTGAAATAGGCATGCAAAATGCAGCCCAAAGTATTGCTATTGCAAGTAGCCCGTTTATTTTCAATAATGACATAATTGCCATACCGGCTATAATTTATGCACTGATGATGAATATAATTCTATTAGTATATGTGGGAATAGTGAAGCGGAAATAACACAAACTTGTAAATTAAAGTAGTATATTTTTCTATATTCAGACTTAAATTACTACATTTGTGAGAATCACCATAGTAAGGTAAACCTAAAACAATATTAATATGAAAAATAAAAGTTTCCTCGGACTGTTGTTATTCTCCTGTATCTGCTTAACTGCTATTGCACAAGAAACTACAAAACCAATTAAGGCCATTTATGTAAACGCTGACCAGAATACTCTTTTTGACAAATTGATTGACTTCGTACAGAATAATGAATATTTCATTCTATCGCTGGACAAGCAAGCAGGTTTCATACAAGCCCAGAAACCTGTTGAAATAAAAAAAGTATTCAAACCAAATGAACGGAGAACTTTAAATTTTGTCATCAGGCCTATTAATGAGAATTTATCGCAAATAACTTTAAATATTCGTTGCGAAGAAAAGCACTGGGGAGGCAGCGAATCCGGTCATGTCTATTACTACGATGACAAAGGTGTCAGTCAGAATAGCGATTTATACCAGAATATATGGGATGAACTAAAGTCTGCATTAGTGCCCTATCGGCAAGTTATATTTACGACAGTAACAACGCCCGCTCCCACCAAAGCCCTTCCTGCTGAAACAACCCTTAACTCTCTGCCTAAAGCATTCTTAAAAGACGGTTTCCCATTGTTGGTAGAACGTTGCCGCACAGTGCTTGCATCAGCATACATGACCCAGAAACTACTAAGCGAACATACAGATATCCCCGGTTGGGAAGGGTACCCGGTGAAACTCTATGAATATTACACCGGGAAAGATATAAAAAAAGGAGTAGCCAAGCGCGGACTGGTATACTTGCTGAACCCAAGTGCAGAACAACTTGCCACATGGATTGCCACCACTTGCTGGGAAGTTAAGCAAAGTACAGATACCACATACCTGTATAAACTCGCAGAATTTATCAAACGGCAATCAGGGGCACAATTCCCTGTACAAGGAGTAGTATACGAGGATATGTATACCAAGAACTTCTATGAACCATATATTTTCAAAGACGGAGTAACTGTATATGTAGCAGATAGTACTAAAATGCCGACAGATAAGCATTGCACCGATGAGCAACTGGAGTTTTACCTGCATATGACAAATGCCGACTTAAAACCAAACACCGGCAGATATGCCCGCATTTGCAGTACAAACCGTACTCAATATTACAAAAATGGAGGTAAAACAGATGTGGGAGATAATGATGAACACCGTAACCAGTCATGGTTGAATGTAGTTCGCCAACTTTATCAACTGGCTTGGCTTTCAGATCGCAACGAATTAATGATTGCCTGGGCAAAAGAACAACTGTAAATAGCCGGTTTAAGGCATACCAATCCTATTCTTTTTACCCCAAAATCCCCCATACAAGAAGTTAAGACTTTGCATACAAGAAGTTAACTTCTTGTCAACAAGGAGTTAAGTTCTTATCAACAAGCTATTGACGACTGATAAATAACAAAACTAAGAAAGTTTAGTCAATATCCAAGTCTGTATCACAACTCAATTCAGTCGAATATCCCTGCCAGAAGCTCTTGGTAGAATGTACTAAAGCACTCCCCATCAAGAATAGGAATATTACGGCTATTAACGTCATCACCATACCGATGGCTGCGTAATACTTCGGTTCTAAAACATCCATAATAGTTATCTTTGTTAGGTTAGTACTACAAAGATAACCAAGATGGATTACAAAGAGCTTACTCTTTTATGAAGTTTTTATTTCTTTAAAGTTTGTATCAATTCTTCGGCCGAAACCAGGGTCTGTTCACCAGTCTCCATATTCTTGAGTGTCACCTTATTCTCGTTCATTTCATTCTCTCCTACAAGAGCTACAAACGGAATATTTTTGGCATTGGCATAGCCCATCTGTTTCTTCATTTTAGATGAATCCGGGAAGATTTCCGCACGAATACCTTCTGCACGTACTTGGGCAAGTACATTCAAGGAAAAAGCAGCTTCTTTCTCACCAAAGTTGATAAATAGAAGTTGCGTACTGTTTACAGCTTCCTTCGGATAAAGATCAAGCTGGTTCAGCACATCAAAGATACGGTCCGCACCAAAGGAGATGCCTACACCGGAAACTCCTGCCATACCGAATACACCGGTAAGATTATCATAGCGACCACCGCCTGTAATACTACCGATTTGTACATCCAATGCTTTTACTTCAAAAATGGCACCGGTATAGTAATTCAACCCACGGGCAAGTGTCAAATCAAGTTCCAATTCATTCTTCAGACCGAAAGCCGATAGAGTTTTCAGGATAAATTCGCTTTCTTCCACTCCCTTTTGACCAATTTCACTTCCGGCAAGTACTTCTTTCAGGGTAGCCAGTTTCTCCTCGTTGGTGCCGCTCAGTAGAATGATAGGTTGTAATTTGGCAATAGCCTCATCGCTGATACCTTTTTCTTTCAACTCGGCATTCACATTGTCCAGACCTATTTTATCTAGTTTATCAATAGCCACAGTGATATCCACGATCTTATCTGCCTCACCGATAATCTCCGCAATGCCCGTCAAAATCTTACGGTTATTGATCTTGATGCAAACACGGATACCAAAGCGAGTAAATACAGTATCGACAATCTGCATTAATTCCACCTCGTTCAGTAAAGAATCACTACCTACCACGTCAGCATCACATTGATAGAACTCACGATAACGGCCTTTTTGCGGACGATCTGCACGCCACACAGGTTGTATCTGATAGCGTTTGAAAGGGAAAGTTATTTCATCACGGTGCATCACCACGTAGCGGGCAAATGGCACTGTGAGATCATAACGCAAACCTTTTTCACAGAATTTACTTGCAAGTTTGGCTGCATTACGGCTCAGCAATTCCTCATCGGTTAGTCCGGAGAAATAATCACCTGAGTTCTGTATTTTAAACAGAAGTTTATCACCTTCTTCACCATATTTCCCCATCAGTGTGGAAAGCATTTCCATTGCAGGCGTTTCAATCTGTTGGAAACCATAGAGATGATATACATCGCGAATGGTATTGAATATATAGTTACGCTTCGCCATTTCTACCGGCGAAAAGTCACGGGTTCCTTTAGGAATACTGGGTTTTGCTGCCATAATTGTTTCAATTACTATTAAAATCGGAGGGCAAAGTTACAGTTTTTTATCGAGATAAGAAAAGGGATAAGGCGGTTTTATATAAAACAATACCCGTTGGCGGAATTAATTTCTTTCTTGTAAAGGTTATGAGCTAAATGAAAAAAATCAGAGAATATGTCAGCGAAGCTAATTGAGATAGTATTACTTATCATTTACTTCATTCCTACACGCAAGGAGCTAACTCCGCCAACGAGTAAAACAATAATCAGACTGGCACATATCTGACACTCCGCACGTTGACACCAAATGTTTCCCCTATTGAAACTAAGTGTTTCTCGGTGTGAAACAGAGTGTTTCAAGCAATGAAACAGAGTGTTTCCCCTATTGAAACAGTCGGTGTCACCTGCTGAAACGGAAGACAGTGTGCGCGGAGATCTTTGCGAAGTCTACGGGAAATTATCCGCATTTAGAGTAAAAAAGAGTTAAAACAGCACATTTTTCGCATAGATTCGTGTAGAAAAGTTCAATTCGGTAATTATCGGGCTACTCACTATAAATCAACCAGATAGATGGAAATATTGTAAACATTCACTGCAAAATTAGTGCTGGCAAACAGTTTACCAGCACTAATTTTCAGGTTGCCAGCACACCTTCAAATGCCGATCAATAAAGGGTTTGAGGTACACCTGTGCAGGAGTGCTGGCAAAAAACTCTTTTGTATAATTGAGCTTTTTGAGTTCCCCCTTCCAGACAATTAGATCAATTTATCGGACATGTTGTATCTATAGATCGGACGCGCAGCATCTATATATCCAACACCACCCATATATTAATGCTGATATTTTAACTCATGCAGCGTGCATTTTGGGTAATCCGTTCTTTTAATGGAATTTTTGCATGCTTCATGAAAAGAAATCGTATTTTTGAAGCCTGATTGAGGAAGGAAACAATGCAAAAAGAGTAAAGCCATGAATATTGAAGAATATCGGGAATATTGTTTAAGCATCAAAGGAGCAACAGAAAGTTTCCCCTTTGGCGAAAATACCCTTGTCTATAAAATCATGGACAAGATGTTCACTTTTGCTCCATTAAATCCTAAAGATGGACGATTTTGGGCAGACACAAAATGTGACTCCACCAAGTCGACAGAACTGATGGAGCTATATAATGGCATTGCATTCGGCCCGTTTTCCGACAAGAAACACTGGATTACCATATATCTGGAAAGTGATGTGCCGGATAGCCTTATAAAGGAATTAATCAATCATTCAATAGAAGAGGTAATCAAGAAATTACCTAAAAAGAAACAACAGGAATATCGCAGTACTTTGGGAATAAAAGATGAAAATTAATACAGAATGAGATATGGAATGAGCATGCTTGATAATCTCCATTATATTCAAAACAATGGAGAAAAAACTTTCTTAGCAAATCAGAATAAAAAATATGCCTGTCCTGAATGTAATAAGCCAAGAACTGTACACTACGATTATTGTATTTATTGCAAACAGGAGAAAAGATAGAATGAAATAAAATAGAAGCCTCCCAACCTCCTCCTCACCCGCAAGAAAATTAAAAGATTCTTACACCAAAATCGTAATTAAATGCGTTTATTCCAATTCCCGCTTTTCAGATACAGATAGGAAAGCAGCAGCAACATACCCCCGTAAATATATTCACTTGTCCACGCTATAGCGACATCCACTTGCAGGTACATAACCATAACAACCACATAAACAACATAAATGGAAATGGTTATCAACATGATTTTCATAGATCGGTTTGTATTTCCTGTGCCGGAAACAGCATTAAACAGCACCAGTCCGGGAGCTGAAAGGAGATATCCTAATAACATGATGTACATAGTAGGTAATGCTGCCTGTACCAACTCCTGACTATTGGTATATATCTGCAATAACACGGTAGGGAACAAAGCGGACAGCAATAGGAACGGTATACCTATCATATAAGTTAATCGTATGGCACGTTTACAGGCAAGCCAGATTTCACTCTTCTCTTTTCCACTCCCTAATAGATTACTTACCATAGAACTGGTAGTATCGGAAAAAGCAAAAATAGCCATAAAGAAGCAAGTATTGATACTCCTCATGATATTGGCTATCGCCAAAGGACGCTCTCCCAAATGTTCGATAGCAATGAAAAACAAGAACCATTGTGAAGGAAACAATATGGACTGAAGCATGGTCCAACATGAGATATTCCAAATGCGTTTAAATTCGGACAGTTTGAAACTAAACTGTTGGAATAAAGCATATTTTTTCTTATCCACTTTCAGCCAAGTGTATGCCACATAAAACAGTAACGATACCAACTCTGCCAGCGAAGAACCTATTGCCGCACCTGCAATACCCAAAGCCGGAAAACCGAATTTTCCAAATATCAAAATGTAATTGAAAACAATATTACTGAGCACCATTACTATAGAGTTAAGCGTAAGAGTGCGCGTCTCAGTGATGCCAATGTAGAGAGCCCGGAACAGAATTGCAATAAAGGAAAAGAAAAGCCCGTACCTCCTCCACTCCAAATAAGAAGAAGCAGCGGCATAAACCTGATCGGAAGATATCAGACGGCTGAGAATATGTGTTGTAATAGAGTCACACAAGAAAAACATGAAGGCTGCCAATGCCAACAAGAAAAAGGCACCTTGCATGAATATTCCACCTATTTCGCCATACTTCCGCTCGCCATTTTTACGCGCAATCAGAATTTGAACACCGATGCTGAATCCAAAACCGAGCATATAAATAGCCATATACAACACTCCCGCCAACGCGGATGCTCCCAACTCCACTTCACCTACGTGACCTAAAAAAGCTGTATCCGTAACATTTATCATGTGCTCCATCAGTAAACTGATAAGAATAGGATACGCTATTAGCCAAATTTGCTTATAACTGAAATTCATAGATAAAGTCGATTACCACCAATTATGATCTGTCATTCAGGTGAATAATATGACAAGACAAAAAGGTGTGCCAAAATAGGAAAAGTGAACGTAAATTACGCGAATTACGCGAATCACGCAAATAAGTAGTTCATTAATCATTGATTTTCAATAACATGAATCTTATATTATTTGTGCAATTTGCGTAATTTGTGTTCTAAACTTCATTTTGACATACCTTCTCTACTTATGTCAGAAGTCAAACTTCTCCAACTTCATGGAAGCCAGTCCCTGTATTTTGGGAACCAATGTAACAAAATGTTCTGCTTTTTCATGAGCAGACAGCGATTCCGCATCTTCCCAGGTTTCGCAAATCATCAGGACATCATTACGGGTAGCGCTTTCGAAAATATCATAGGCAATACAACCTTTGTCTTTCAAAGAAGATGCCACCAGCTCTTTTGCAACTTCCAACACCGCAGCACGGTTACTTTCACTTACTTGAATAAAAACATTCAGTCTAATCATAATTTGTACAATTTAAAAGTGTGCTGCAAATGTAAACAGAAAAATCAGAAATGCTGATTATTTATCTGCATAAATACCGACGCGGTTTCCCTCCGTATCAACAAATACAGCGAAATATCCCCTACCCTCTGCCTCAATCTTTGTTTTGGGAATAACGACTTTTCCGCCTTTTTTCAAAATTGTTTCAAGAGTAGGCTCAATCTCATCTACATTGAAATGAATGAGCACCCCTTTTTCAGAAGGAAGGAAATCAGAAGCATAAGAAACTGCTCCGACAAATTCATCCCCTTCAGTGAAAAATGCCATCTTCTCTTCCTCACATTCGCAAGTCGGAAGTTTCATATTCAACACGGTTTCATAAAAATCGATTGCCCGACGGAAATCAGCAGCTGGAATTTCAAAAAATGCAATTAGTTTTTTCATTTTGTTTTCTTTTCATGATTATTACTATGCCTTTGCAAAGACAATGCAAAAATAGGGCAAGCCGGCAACCCTCAATAGAAGAAAACAGACATCTTTAAAGAGTGGAAAAATAATCGGAGACAGGAGCACAGACAGATAGGTATTCGGCAGGGGTATAGCCGGAGAAGAGTTTAAACTCCTTGATCATGTGAGATTGGTCGGAAAAGCCACACTCATAAGCTACCTGGGCAAAAGGCAAAGCCGGATCTTGTTGCAAAGTATAAAGAGCACGCTGCATGCGCACAATACGAAGGAATTCTTTAGGAGTAGTACCTATATAATCAGCAAATATACGGCCAAACTGCTTGGAACTGAGGCAGGCTATATCAGAAAGCTCTAATGTGCTGACTTGCGGATGGAGGTTTATTTCATGCAAAACAGTAGAGAGTCTTTTCAGATTGTATTCAGAACAGGAAACCAAACGGTGGAAGAAGAAGTCTTCAATCAAGTGGATACATTGGTCATTATCCGTAGTATCCACGATTCTCCGGGATAAATCAGAGAGTTCCATATCTTCCACTTCATCCGTAGAGATACTTTGCCCGAAGAAAAGATGCAGCGGGATTCGCAGGAAAGTCTTTGCCGCATAGGGCTGGAAAACCACTGTTATCATTTCAATCATTCCCGTCGACATAACGTCGGAAAAGCCGAAAGACTGACCGCAAATAAAAGATTGTGGTTGTAATTGTGAATTTTGCAATGATAATAATTGCCTACCCTTATGAAACATCAGTTGCATACAGCCAACAGGCAATGTCCGTTCCGACACAGGAGTAAGAGCATCATCCCGTAATATCCAATAATAACGGATATAAGGGGATAAGGTGGGAGCAGGTTTTACGATACGAAAAGTTTGCATACGACAAATATATGATATATCTCATGAATTGCGGCAAAAGTAGACAAAAGGAATGGGGAGAAATAGTAAAAAAGAGACATTCCCTACTTATTATTCACCCCATAGCCAAACAAAGCAAAATCACCGAAACAGGGATCATCCGGAAAGACTTCCGCTAATGCGGCAGTTATCCTTTGCGCATTTTTCAAGGAAAAAGTTTCCGTCTCGGTAAGTTCCAGCAATCGGGCTACGCGACAGACATGCGTATCCAAAGGGATGATTAAATCCCTGCAATCAAAACTTTCCCAAATTCCAAAGTCAACTTCCGGCCCTTTACGTATCATCCAGCGAAGAAACATATTCAGCTTCTTCTGAGGACTGCGGGAAGATACTTCCAGAAAAGCACAGAGTTTCTCTATTGGCAGTCCGGAATACACTTGGAGCGCCTCTTCCAAACTTTCAAAACGGGAATAAGCAGCATACAAGCGTTCAAAGTAAGAATAGAAATCGGCATACGAAAGCATCCGGTAGAAGCTACGTTTTTCCTCAGCAGGAAAATCCTTCTCCCAACAACGGGAAAGTACATATTGATAAGGAGAAGTCCCCATACAACCGTGTAATTCATCGGCCTTCTTCAGAATCTGCTTGCGATTGCCGAAACTCATAATAGCAGTCAGCAGACCGCTGATTTCTATATCCTGTTTCTGCCGGTAACGATGCGGGAATTGTACCGGATCATTTTGAATAAAATCCGCACAATGATAGGTCTTTGCCCACTCCTGTAGTTTCTTTTTTATATCTTTGGTCATTTCTTTAAAATCATGGGGGGTACAAAGATATTGAATTTATAGCAACTTTGGACAAGTCCCCTATTCTATTTACCCTTATTTTTGCATCGTGAAATTCAAAGAAGAACTTATGGAACATAGCAAGAAGACCACGCGTGAAGAGTATCAGAAATGCGTAAATGCAGTAGTAGATTACATCAACCTCCATCTTGGAGAAGAGATTGATCTGAAATCATTGGCCAAGATTTCTCATTTCTCTCCGTTCTACTTCCATCGCATCATGAAAGCATTTCTGGGCGAGCCAATCGGGACGTTCATAGTCCGGACACGAACAGAATCTGCCGCCCGCCTGTTGCGTTACTCGGATTTGCCTATTGCAGATATCGCTTATCGCATCGGCTATTCCTCACCATCGTCACTGTCGAAAGTATTCAAGCAGTTCTATGGAATTTCACCTAATGAGTATCGTAACAATAAAAATTTTGTAATTATGAAACCAGCAATTATCAGACCCGATTTAGAGTTAAAGAAAGAAATAAGAGAAGTGCCTGCCAGAAATGTAATTTATATCCGCCTGTTCGGAGACTATAAAATGAATGATTACGGAGGCACATGGATGCGTTTGTTCCAATTCATCAAAGAAGAAAAACTGCCGATGGGTGACATGGCCCCTTATTGCATGTACCACGATGACCCCAAAGTGACGCCTGCCGACAAGTTGCGTACCGATGTTTGCATGGTGATGCCTGTAACCGTAACTCCCAAAGGTGATGTCGGCTTCAAGCAATTGCCTGCCGGACGTTATGCAGTGTTTACCTACAAAGGATCTTATGAGTATCTGCAAAGTGTATACGACACGATTTACGGAAAGTTCATTCCCGAAATGGAATGTACAATGAGAGACGAGTCGAGTGCCGAACGCTATCTGAATGATCCGTGCAATACGAAACCGGAGGATTTGTTGACAGAAATCTTCATTCCGGTAGAATAATCATCTTATATATTGCGGGCAAATAGTCTTTGTCCGCAATATATAACTATTACTTTATCTCTCTTTTCATCGGCACATACTTCAGTCCATTCGTAATCTGTGGTTCCTTTACCTGCTCAAATCCCAGACTTTTGTAGAAAGGCACTGCATACGTAGAGGAATTTACAGTCATTTCCGGCACAGAAGTCTCTTCGATAAAAGCATCGAATAATCTTCTGCCTATACCTTTCCGGTGATATTCCTCCCGTATGAAAAACAGGGAAATATGTTTCCCTTCATCTTTGACTGCCATCACACCCACAAGTCTTGCCTCATCAAATGCACCATAAATGACCAAGCTGTTTATCATCGCCTCATCATTGACGAAACTTTTGAAAGTTTCCAATCCTTGTTCATCAAAATCCTCTTCACCCGTCTGAAGATATATTTCCAAAGAAAGAGATGCGGCCTCTTTATATTCAGATAAGTCTAATCTTCGAACGCTTATCCCTGGGGTTAAACTCAAAGTATTCATAATAGTTAAGTTACTGTTCGCAACAAAGATATCAAATTTCTGGAAATGATGATTAAGACATTCCCATTATTCCATCCGGAAACACTATCTTTGTACAGGACATTTAACTAACCCAACTTTATTCAAAGATATGGAAAGACTTATCGACAAATATCTTCCGGCAGATTATCATGATACATTCGTTTTGAAATCCAGAAAGCCTGCAGAACAGATAATTCCCAAAGAACTAATCAAAAAAATATTCAATCACTCCCCGGCGTGGCTCAGTGTTTTAATGAAAGTCAGGAATATTCTGGTAAAACCTTTGGGGCTTGAAACCGGAAAAGTGTTGAAAACAGAAGATTGTATAATAGAAGATACGGAAAATGAGGCTATCATGAAGAAAGATGATAAGCACTTATTGTTTTATGTCTCCATTGCCAAGATAGGAAACGACCTGATAGATATAACAACCGTGGTTCAATATCATAATGCATTAGGAAAGGCTTATTTCTTCTTTATTAAGCCTTTCCATAAAATGATTGTGCCACGTATAGCGAAAGAACTTATATAATGCCTAATCCGTAGCTACTGATCTCCTCAAAGTCCTCATCAGCATATGAGTTCTTCTGACGGGCATCTTGTACTATTTTCAGAAATCCTTCTGTTTTAGACAGGAAATCCTTGAATTTCTCTGATTCTTCCTCATGTCCCTTTACTACCGGTAGTTTCTCTGCCGCATCCAGTTGAAGTCGCAGTTCCATAATCTTTAAATCCAGGCGGGATTTATCTTCAACATGCTTACGGGCATACAAATTGATGATGCTCTGCATAGTCGTACTCATGCTTTTCATTGCAATGATCTGCTCTTTCACTGGATTTTCTGCCAAAAGAACCCGCTGGGCATTTGAAGCAATCGGGCTCAATATATCAAATATATTCTGCTTACATTCAGACATTACCACGCTCAATTCATAGTTATCATTCAGCAAATCAGCCATCCCTTCGGTCTTTTTTTCTTTCAAGAGAGACAAGTATTTATTGAAATTAGCATAGAACTGATTTCTCGACTGAAAAAGCTCCGCATAATTCTGTATCAGGTTCTGTCTGACATCTGCACCGAAGCATTCACCCGGTAGCATCACCTCCGCAGAATCTTTTTTCGAAATGACGGGAGACATGATGTATGAAAACATGGGTACTTCCGTCTTTTGTTCCATATAACCCAATACTGCATTTACATCCCTCTCCTTTACCACATTTTTCAACAGAGCCAATGAGGCGTCGTCGTATTTCATCACCTGCCCCGCATTTGCTATTTCTTCAGGAGTATAAGTCACCGTTTCTTTCTTGCTACCTACACATGAGGCAAGCATCAGGACGCTTACCCATACACTTAAGACTAATAAATTCTTTCCCATAAGATTTTTATTTTAAAGTGAACACCAACCAGATTTAACCGGCATTGTGCTAATAACAATATAAAAGCGATTTTGCTCTCAATTATAGTTTTTTTCACCTTTGCAATTTGTACTTTTGCACCGGATTTCAAATTCGATCTATAATTTCAATCAGAACTATGGACAACATAAAAGGCTATATATACGCGGCAGCTTCTTCTTCAACATTTGGATTGGCACCTTTTTTCACCATATCCCTGCTATCCTCAGGTTTTTCTTCCTTCGAAGTATTAGCCTATCGGTGGGGAGTCGCATCATTTGCACTAATCATATTCGGCATCTTTTTAGGTGAAACATTCTGTATCAACCGGAAGGATTTCGGAACAGTGTTCATATTGAGTCTTTTCCGTGCCGCAACCTCATTGAGTCTGGTCATCGCATACCAGCACATAGCCAGCGGAGTAGCATCAACCATCCACTTCATGTATCCATTGGCTGTTGCCCTTGCCATGATGTTCTTCTTCCGGGAAAAAAAGTCATTCTCAATTCTGTTTGCTGTAGTGATTTCGCTGATAGGAGCAGCATTGCTATCATCGGGAGAGATTGACTTTAAAGGTGGCAATACAACCATAGGATTGATCGCTGCGATATGCTCCGTTTTCTTTTACGGCGGATACATTATCGGAGTACGCAAGAGCCGTGCTGTAAACATTCCATCTACAGCACTGACTGCCTATGTTATGGGGCTGGGAGCCTTATTCTTTATTATAGGAGGATGTCTGACGAGCGGTATCCACCTAACCACAGACGGATATGCATGGCTGAATATTCTCGGATTGGCACTGCCCGCAACAGCCATTTCAAATATAACTTTGGTAAAGGCTATTAAATACATCGGACCCACTCTAACCTCCATCTTCGGAGCCTTGGAACCACTTACTGCCGTAGCCATCGGATGCTGGGTATTCAAAGAAAATTTCACGGTGCACAGTGCTTTAGGCATTCTACTGATACTGTCAGCAGTGACGGTAGTGGTGTGGCATGAAAAGAAAACAGAAAGAAAATAAGGATTATTTGCTCTTCTTATAATCAGTAATGAAACCTTCCATCATCCACTTCGCCAATGCCTGACGATTGGAACTCATAACAAACCGGCGCTGGTCGAAAGTATTCTGAATATTGCCCAACTCTACAAACACTCCGGCAGGACTGGAATTGGCCAGCACATACAAATTGCGTGGGCTGACAGTTCCCGAAAAGCCACGGTTAGGTTGGTGGCGGTCGTATTTAGATTCGAAAGTATTCTTCATTGTAGTTGCCAACCGTTTACCATTTACACTTTTGGGAGCATGATAGAAGAATACATCCGTCTGGTGACTTTTACTACGGCTATCTACATGCAAGAAGATGGAACGGCAATACGTATAACTCTTGCGGTCTTTCTGATAGAGCGCATTTATTTTCTCACAGCGTTGGCGAAGGCGGGCAACCTGGTTCAGAGGGATAGGAGCACCCATACAAGTTTCACGCTTACTGTTATTAAGGTATTGATCGTCACGGATACCGTCTTTGGCATCCTGAATAATAATATAAACTTTAGCGCCTTCCTCCATCAGATTCCGGGCAAGACGAAGAGCGACATCATAAGCATATTCATCCTCATGCAGTTCCACGCTTCCTATCCTGCCAATAGCACCGGGATCAGGGCCACCATGCCCACTCACCACGTAGAAACACGCACCTTTGAGGCGGTTTCCCGTCACTTTAACTTCAGCAAGGCTTTTTCCGAAAAGAGGTTCGCGAATTGTTTTGTTGCCGGAACGGGCAGAAGAATTTGAAGAAGAAGAGTTTGAAGCAGATGAATTGGATGAAGCAACCGTATTGCCACTCCCCTTTTTTAGAGGTGGAAGCAAATATTTCACTCCCAGCCGCAGCTCTTCTTTACCTCGCAATTGTTTCTTATTCAGTTCCAGGAACTCCTGATAGTACGCTTTTCCGGTACGCCCGTTACGCTGTAGAAAACCAGATATTCCCTCACCGCTTTTCGGCGTAGCCCGCTCTTCCTGGGCCAACGCTTCGTAAGAGAATGACATGCAAAAAAGCAAAATAAGAAAGCAAAATAACTGTTTCATTTTCCATTTATTCATCTTGCGGACAAAAATACAATTATTTTCCCTACTTTTGCGTCCACAAATGCGTTAATTGATAAAAAACTATAAAAACAAATAGCATTATGGCAAAGCAATTTAAACCGGAAACCCTCTGCGTACAGGCAGGATGGACTCCTAAGAAGGGCGAGCCCCGTGTACTCCCCATTTATCAAAGCACCACTTTCAAATATGAAACCAGCGAGCAAATGGCACGCCTTTTCGATCTTGAAGAGAGCGGTTATTTCTATACTCGCTTGCAAAACCCTACCAACGACGCTGTTGCCGCCAAGATAGCTGCTCTTGAAGGCGGTGTTGCCGGTATGCTGACGTCCAGCGGACAAGCTGCCAATTTCTATGCTATATTTAATATCTGCCAGGCAGGCGATCACTTCGTTTGTTCGTCCGCTATCTATGGTGGTACATTCAATCTCTTCGGGGTGACTATGAAGAAATTGGGTATCGAAGTTACTTTCGTTAGTCCGGATGCCAGCGAAGAAGAAATCTCCGCAGCTTTCCGCCCGAATACGAAAGCATTATTCGGTGAAACCATTTCCAACCCGTCACTGGAAGTATTGGATATTGAAAAATTTGCCCGCATTGCCCATAGTCACGGTGTACCTTTGATTGTAGACAACACCTTCCCGACTCCTATCAACTGCCGCCCGTTTGAATGGGGTGCTGATATCGTAGTACACTCTACTACCAAATATATGGATGGTCATGCCACCAGCGTAGGTGGTTGTATTGTAGACAGCGGCAATTTCGACTGGGATGCACACGCTGATAAATTCCCCGGACTATGCACACCGGATGAGTCATACCACGGACTGACTTATACAAAAGCTTTCGGTAAGATGGCTTATATCACTAAGGCTACTGCCCAGTTGATGCGTGACCTCGGCAGCATCCAGTCTCCGCAGAACTCTTTCCTGCTGAATCTCGGTCTGGAAACTCTGCACCTGCGTATGCCGCAACACTGTAAAAATGCACAGGCGGTTGCCGAATATCTTTCTAAAAATGACAAAGTAGCTTGGGTGAACTATTGCGGTCTTCCCGACAATAAATACTATGAATTGGCACAAAAGTATATGCCGAACGGTTCTTGCGGTGTTATCTCCTTCGGATTGAAAGGGGGGCGTGAGGTTTCCATCAAGTTCATGGACTCACTGCAATTGGTTGCTATCGTAACACACGTTGCCGATGCACGTACCTGTGTGCTGCACCCTGCCAGCCATACCCATCGTCAGTTATCGGATGAGCAGTTACTGGAAGCCGGAGTACGTCCCGACCTAATCCGTTTATCGGTAGGTATCGAAAACGTAGACGATATCATCGCAGATATTGAGCAGGCTCTGAACGCATAATTTCATAAAGTACCTATAAAACAAATAATATATCCCCGTCTCCGCAACCGGAGTACGGGGATTTTCTTATCTTTGCACCCAGTAAACATTTAATAAAGAAAGATTTATGAAACGTACAAAATTAGCTGCATCCTTTTTGTTGGTCGCAACTCTATTCCTGACGGGATGTGTGACCAAGAAGGAATTTGTGAATCTTCAAACAGATTATAACAAACTGAAAGACGAAAAGTCTGCTCTCGACAAGTCATATCAGGACGCACAAATCCAGCTTGCCGAATACCGCACACAATCTAAAAGCTTGGAGGATCGTCTAAGCGAAGCCCGAAAAAATAATCAGGAGTTGCGTAACAGTTACGCTACCCTGCAAGGATCGCTCGACAAGAGCCTCCAGCAGAACTCGCAAGGGAATATCAACATCTCCAAACTCGTAGATGAAATCAATGCCTCCAACCGCTACATCAAGCAATTAGTGGATGCCAAGAGTAAGTCGGACTCACTGAACGTTATGCTAACCAACAATCTTACCCGCTCCCTGAGCCGCGAGGAATTGAAAGAAGTAGATGTGAAAGTACTGAAAGGTGTGGTTTACATCTCTTTAGCAGACAATATGCTCTACAAGAGCGGCAGTTACGAAATCAACGAACGTGCCGGCGAAACGTTAAGCAAGATTGCCAAGATTATCACCGACTACAAAGATTACGAAGTACTGGTAGAGGGTAATACGGACAACGTACCCATCTCACGTACCAATATCCGCAATAACTGGGATTTGAGTGCCCTGCGTGCCTCATCTGTAGTACAAGAATTGCAGAATAAATATGGTGTTGACCCTAAACGGCTTTCTGCTGCCGGACGTGGTGAGTACAATCCTATCACAGACAATGATTCTGAACTGGGTAAACAGCGCAACCGCCGTACACAAATCATTGTTACACCTCGACTCGACCAGTTCCTGGAGTTGATAGATAAGGCTCCGGAAGCTGAAGGAGAAGCGGCTACGGAATAAAAGAAAAACCATCTACTGCTGTATTTTCACAGGTAGAGGCATTTAAAGCAGTCTATACTCAGACTATTTTATAAACAATAAGGCGAGAGGCTTTCCAGTCCTTCGCCTTATTGTTTGTTTCCACCCTCATCCTTGCTTTGACTTCCGACAGATTAAGTACTATTTAATAGTTTTTATTGCACACAGACTTACACTTTATCACATTTATTCCTACCTTTGCGGCAAAATTATAACTTTTAACTAACAACTCATAATCAACTACCATGGCTAAGATAACTAAAGAAGCTGCCTTGCTGTATCACTCACAAGGCAAACCAGGTAAGATAGAAGTAGTGCCTACCAAGCCCTACAGTACCCAAACCGATCTTTCACTTGCTTACTCTCCCGGTGTGGCGGAGCCGTGCCTCGAAATAGAAAAGAATCCGCAGGATGCTTATAAATATACAGCGAAAGGAAACTTGGTTGCTGTAATCTCCAACGGTACTGCCGTACTCGGTCTTGGCGACATAGGTGCGTTGAGCGGTAAGCCCGTAATGGAAGGTAAAGGACTTCTGTTCAAAATTTATGCCGGCATCGACGTATTCGATATTGAAGTAAACGAAAAAGATCCCGAAAAATTCATCGAAGCTGTAAAGGCCATTGCTCCTACCTTCGGTGGCATCAACCTGGAAGATATCAAAGCACCTGAGTGCTTCGAAATAGAACGTCGCCTGAAAGAAGAGCTCGATATCCCTGTGATGCACGATGACCAGCATGGTACGGCCATCATCTCCAGTGCCGGACTTGTGAACGCTTTGCAGGTAGCAGGCAAGAAAATTGAAGATGTAAAAATCGTTGTGAATGGTGCCGGTGCATCTGCCGTATCTTGTACAAAACTGTATGTTTCACTGGGTGCCCGCCTGGAAAACATCGTGATGCTGGATAGTAAAGGTGTAATCAGCAAAGCACGTACTGATCTTAACGAACAGAAACGCTACTTCGCTACCGACCGCACAGATATCCACACACTGGAAGAAGCCATCAAAGGTGCTGATGTATTCCTGGGATTATCCAAAGGAAACGTTCTGTCACAGGACATGGTACGTAGCATGGCCCCGTCTCCTATCGTTTTCGCACTAGCTAACCCTACACCGGAAATCTCTTACGAAGATGCTATGTCAGCACGTCCCGACGTACTAATGGCAACCGGACGGTCGGACTATCCGAACCAGATTAATAATGTAATCGGTTTCCCCTATATCTTCCGTGGTGCCCTGGATACTCAGGCTAAAGCCATCAACGAAGAAATGAAGATTGCCGCCGTACATGCCATTGCCAACTTGGCAAAACAGCCTGTACCCGATGTTGTGAACGAGGCTTATCATGTTAACAACTTTAGTTTCGGTCCGGAATACTTCATCCCGAAACCGGTTGACCCGCGTCTTATCACTGAAGTTTCCTGCGCCGTAGCCAAGGCTGCTATGGAAAGCGGTGTAGCCCGTAAAAATATCGAGGACTGGGATGCTTACTGCGTACAGCTCCGCGAACTGATGGGTTACGAAAGCAAACTGACCCGCCAGCTTTACGACACCGCCCGTCGCAATCCGCAACGCGTGGTATTTGCCGAAGGTTCTCACCCCAATATGCTGAAAGCCGCTGTAGAAGCCAAAGCCGAAGGTATCTGTCATCCAATTGTATTAGGTAACGATGAAACCATCGAAAAACTGGCAAAAGAACTCGACCTCAGCCTGGAAGGCATCGAAATCGTCAACCTGCGCCATCCGAACGAAGCCTCACGCCGTGAACGCTACGCCCGCATCCTTTCCGAAAAGCGTGCCCGTCAAGGTGCTACCTATGAGGAAGCCAACGATAAGATGTTCGAACGCAATTACTTCGGTATGATGATGGTGGAAACAGGCGATGCAGATGCATTCATCACCGGTCTTTATACCAAATACAGCAATACGATCAAAGTTGCCAAAGAAGTTATCGGCATACAACCGCAATACAAGCATTTCGGTACGATGCACATCCTGAACTCCAAGAAAGGTACCTACTTCCTGGCTGATACACTGATTAACCGTCATCCCAATGCCGAAACATTGATTGACATAGCCAAACTGTCAGAGCATACCGTACGTTTCTTCAACCATACTCCGGTAATGGCCATGTTAAGTTACTCCAACTTCGGTGCAGACACCGAAGGTAGTCCGGTAAGTGTACATGAAGCCGTGGAATATATGCAGCAGAACTACCCCGATCTTGCCATTGACGGTGAAATGCAGGTGAACTTTGCCATGGACCGCAAGATGCGTGACGCCAAGTATCCATTCACCCGTCTGAAAGGTAAAGATGTGAATACCCTTGTATTTCCGAACCTCAGTTCTGCCAACTCTGCATACAAACTGTTGCAGGCCATGAATACGGAAATGGAGCTAATCGGCCCGATACAAATGGGATTGAATAAGCCTATCCACTTCACCGACTTCGAAAGCTCCGTACGCGACATTGTGAACATCACCGCAGTAGCAGTCATCGACGCCATCGTGGATAAAAAGAAAGCAGGTAAATGAGACGCCCGTTATCGAAATCGCAAAGTGTTTGCATAGTGTTGCTTTGGGCAGCACTTTGCTACATAGTTCTAACAACTGCCGAACGAATTGACGGTCCAGTCATTATGACACTTGTCATTTCGGCAGCGTTAGTATTCATTCCGGTAATAAAATCATTAAAGAGAGGATAAATAATATCTTTTTATTCCTTTTTGCGGGATAAAACAATATTTTTGTTGTTTTATCCCGCATTTTCTTTATAAATTGTTTGTTTGTCTCATTTTTATGTGTACTTTTGCAACCGCAATAGAGAAAAAACAATCTAAAGAATACTTTGTTAAGACAATTATATTTAGTAGCAACCAATAAAAGAAATAGATTATGAATGCAGCTAAGGTATTAGAAGATTTGAAAAGACGGTTCCCCAACGAACCAGAGTATCATCAAGCAGTGGAAGAAGTACTTTCTACAATTGAAGAAGAGTACAACAAACACCCGGAATTTGACAAAGTCAATCTAATTGAGCGTCTTTGCATCCCTGATCGTGTTTATCAATTCCGCGTGACTTGGATGGACGATAAGGGTAACATCCAGACAAACATGGGTTATCGCGTTCAACACAACAACGCTATCGGTCCGTACAAAGGTGGTATCCGTTTCCACGCATCTGTGAACCTCTCAATCCTGAAGTTCCTCGCGTTCGAACAAACCTTCAAAAACTCTCTGACTACTCTGCCTATGGGTGGTGGTAAAGGTGGTTCCGACTTCTCTCCGCGTGGCAAGTCTAATGCTGAAGTAATGCGTTTCGTACAAGCATTCATGCTGGAACTGTGGCGTCATATTGGTCCTGAGACTGACGTTCCTGCCGGTGACATCGGTGTAGGTGGTCGTGAAGTAGGTTTCATGTTCGGTATGTACAAGAAGCTGACTCATGAATTCACAGGTACATTCACTGGTAAAGGTCGCGAATTCGGTGGTTCACTGATTCGTCCTGAGGCTACAGGTTACGGTAACATCTACTTCCTGATGGAAATGCTGAAATCTAAAGGTACTGACCTGAAAGGCAAGACTTGCCTGATCTCCGGTTCTGGTAACGTAGCTCAATACACTGCTGAAAAAGTATTGGAACTGGGTGGTAAAGTACTCACCATGTCTGACTCTGACGGTTATGTTTACGACCCGGCAGGTATCGATCGCGAAAAACTGGACTACATCATGGAACTGAAGAATCTCTACCGTGGACGTATCCGCGAGTATGCAGAACAATATCCGGGTGTGAAATATGTAGAAGGAGCTAAGCCTTGGGGTGAAAAAGCTGACATCGCTCTACCTTCTGCAACTCAGAACGAACTGAACGGTGACCATGCTCGCCAATTAGTTGCCAATGGTGTAATGGCAGTATCCGAAGGTGCTAACATGCCTTCTACTCCGGAAGCTATCAAAGTATTCCAGGATGCTAAGATTCTGTATGCTCCGGGTAAGGCAGCCAATGCAGGTGGTGTATCAGTATCCGGTCTGGAAATGACTCAGAACTCTATCAAACTGAGCTGGAGCGCAGAAGAAGTAGACGAGAAACTGAAGAGCATCATGAAGAACATTCACGAAGCTTGCGTACAGTATGGTACTGAAGCTGACGGTTATGTGAACTACGTGAAGGGTGCTAACGTTGCCGGATTCATGAAGGTAGCCAAGGCCATGATGGCACAAGGTATTGTGTAAGAAGCTATAGTTGTTATATATGGGAATCCCCTTTGCACTCGGTGTGGAGGGGATTCTCTTTTTCTCATATCCTCTATATATCTTAAACACAATTCTGACCTCGCCCACATTAGCGCCCAGCTTTTCCCAAAATCGTTTCAGACAACTTATTTATCATATTCCTGATTTCTTTCGAATTAAAAGGTAATCCAACTAATGTAATTTTATTCCGGATATTTGTGTAACCACTAATTGCAGATAATGGAATAGACTTAAATTTATTACACGGATATAGAATCATAACATCCTTATTCTTTGCTAAGTCGAAAGCACTGTATGCCAACACTTGATGTAAATCCTGGCGAAACGAATCTCTCAGGCCATTTGTCGACGCTGAGGTATTAAACATATGAGCTTTATATTTGGCATCAATGGTACAAATATATCCCTCCTTAACCAGAAGAATGTCTGGTTCCAGATATCTTAATGCCCAAGCAGGATTATTTCCGGAAATGTGATAGCGGGCATTAGATTCTGTTTTAGCACCAAGCTTCTTACCAACCTCCTGCACTATATATTGTGCAAAACGTTCGAACAATTCTGCTGAATCTATCCTCCAGGAAAATTTATTTCTAGACTTGTGGTTCAACAGTTTATTCGCTTGAATTTTCAAATCTTTTATTGCTATTGGATCAAAGTCATGAATCATAAAAGCTTCAGTCGTAGACTCACAATTATGACTAGCCGAATACAATCGTAACTTATCAACCAGAGTTTTCGTCTTAAATTTAATTGATATAGGTGTAAGTGGTGTCTGGAAGAGCTCGATTGCCAGTTTTAATATATAAGTCAATTTATACCATTCTAAATGATTTTTTGATTGTATATTCTTTCGATTTTCAAATTTGAAAGTATTCATAGGATTGTATGAACTATTAGCATACTTTGTCCAATTTGTCGATGAAGCAGGAACATCCTCAACTCGTTTGATTGTATCGAACTTATTCCAAATACATTGCATCGCATTATTGAAAGAATTAAAATAGTTAATACAATCCAAGTACACAGGAGCTCTCATTTCACTACTGCTCACTAATATCATGTCATCGTATTCCGGTTCTAAGGTGCTTTGTAATAAATTAGCTATATCTGCAATATCCTCACCAAATCGAGATGTAACAACAAAATCCAGATAATATTTACCATTGAAGGGAGTACGTAATGGGGCACATCCAACAAACTTACTCGAAGAAAAAGCAAGTCCTACGTGACCTTCTCTTTCCTGAATAGCTACACTAACACCTAGGAACGAAAAAGTCTTGTGATTAAGAGTGATAAATCTCTGAAGCGCCTGCTCGGGATAACGTTTATCACATCTTTTATTCTTATTCAATTCTGTAAAGGTGATAAAGCGCTCGGACAAGCATTGCATCTGAATATTTGCCATTACTTGTATAAAGGTTTGTGAATTTCTTGATAAAAGAGATCGCTGAAATCTGTTCTAGCACTCGATAACAAACCTTCGTCAAAATATTCTTTCATTAAAGGCATCAATTCATATTCTATTTTGGCGTTAAGTTCTTCTCGATTGTCTGCAATGAAGTAAGAACCACCAGGCTGAAGATTTAGTTCAGAATCAGATGCATGCTTTTCAAACAATCGAGCTATCTTATCAAAAAGTTCCTTGCCCTCACCTTCACCAAAAAATCTAGGTTCGATAGTGTACCACGCAAAGCGACGACGCAAAGCGAAATCGACAACCGCAATACTTCTATCGGCTGTATTCATAGTGGCAACAACGTGCAAATTTTCTGGAATTTTATTCAATGGTGCATCACCTAGAGATTCTATCCTTATACCCTGGCCAGCCACACATTGTCTCTTGGGTTCAAAGAGATAAAACACAGGCCCCAACACATTTGAAAGGTTTGCGCGATTAATCTCATCGACTATGAGAAGTACTTTCTTATTTGGATTGTTTATGGCACATTTTATTGCTTCAACGAGTATTCCCTCTTTTCGTTCATAAACAACGTTGTTTGTAATACCAAGTTTCGGCATTATTCCTTCTACCAAATCCGAATATGAAGTTTCTGCATGGAATTGAATTAAAAATACTTCATTATACTTTTCCTTGCCGATCTTTTCTGCCAAGTATGTTTTGCCAGTTCCGGGAGCACCTTGTAAGATTACAAATTTTCTACTTCCCAAAAGATTGACAACTTCTATTTCCTGCTGCACCTGATTTTTTTCCGGCTGACGACAGTTACTAATGAATTGTTCTACATTTTTCCGCTGAGGCTTAGTAGACGCCCAGCCCCGCAATTCTGCATATTGCGCAATCCAAGCACGTACATAATCCATATCTTCTTTCTTCTCAATATCTATCAGACACCCTATCGAGAGTACTGATTTATATTTTTCCAGATTTACTCCAGAATCGACTATTGTATCACCAAAAGCAATAGCAGTTTCAATGTCTGTAAAATCAGGCTTACAGAAAGAGCTATAGCAAGATTCCTGAGGCAAGATCTTTAGAAACATTCGTCTTGTCCCTGGTTGACTAGCCAACTGATAATCATTCCGAAATCCCTCTGAACCAACCCCAAGAGACATTACATATAAATTGCTATCTATAGTTGTAGGGAAGAATACAAGAGAAAAATCTGAATATGGGCCTGATAATTGCTCTTCTGGACGAATAAATCCAAAATAAGGAATATTGCCAACGTCGTATGATATATTCTTTCTGATTACTACATTCTTCTTTTTCTTGTTTGCCCCATTTTCTACCATGCCAAGGCTCTGAGCAAACTCAATGGCTTTTTCGAGAAAGTCTTTTGTTTTCATATTATAGAAAAAATTACTTAAGATCAGTAAGGTTTCTTGAAACATTTCATGTGTTCATCGAACGCAAATATATCGATTATTCAAGAACTGACAAAAGAAGCTATCAGATTTCGCATGCTTTTCCAAAGATAATCTCTATCCTAGCAATAATAGCTTTATTCTTTCTCTTTCCTATTATATTAGTTTTATGCATTCCTAATACTCTTGCTACATAAATCTATTCTCTTATTGCCTAATTATTATTCTTACAACAATTATTGTAAGAAAAATATATAACTATAGTAAGAAAATAACATAACTGTTGTAAGAAACTTCTATATTTGTAGTAAGAATACTTTTTAGTATAAACGATATTAGTCTGTAACACATCCGACATTAACCTCTCGCAGTTCCAGTACCAATTTGTTTCTACGAAAACATAAACCTCTTAAAAACAATGTATATATGAGTACTTATTATGACCTTTACGAAACACCGGACCCCAGTGGCGAAGGTAAGAAGAAACCACTCCATGCACGCGTCCGCTCCAAAGGCACTATCACTGCAAAGGAGTTTCAGGAGCGGTTAATGAAAGAACAGCACATGCCACACGCCATGGTCGTGGGAATTATGCAAGCCATCAGCAATGCACTGGGCGACTGGCTCGCCGAAGGTTACAATGTAGAACTGGATGAACTGGGATTTTTCAGTACTACACTGAAATGTACGCGTCCTGCCATACAGAAAAAGGACATACGTGCTGAATCCGTACGCTTTGAAACGGTAAAATTCCGCCCCAGCAAAGCCTTCAAAAAGTACGTGAGACATCAAATGGAACTGGAGAGAATAGACAAAAAAGCCTCGGCAAAGAAACCGGCAGTTGCCAAAAAAGATAGAAGACAGATGATGCTGACCTTTCTGGAAGCAAATGTCTGCATCACACGCGCCGAATATGCCCGACTCACGCACGTAACGGACAGATGCGCCAGCTCTGATTTACAGGAATTTCTGACAGAAGGTGTTATCCGCAAGCGAGGTGGAGGGCGTTCAGTGGTTTATATAAAACATCAGGTATAGTGTATCGCTTTTCGTAAGGCATCTGCTCTGTATCGGGCAGGTGCCATACCTGTATTTCTTTTAAAAAACTTCCCAAATGTAGATTGATCCGGAAAATTCAGTTCAATCGCTACCTGACTGACATTCATATCCGGTCGGCGCAGCAGGAGTTTTGCTTCTGTCACCACGGCATTTGTGATCCATTTCAGTGCAGATTGCTCGTCACACTCCCGTATTATCTTCGATAGATAATCCGGAGTAACACACAATTCCTGCGCATAAAATCCGACATCACGATGTTTACGGCAATTTCCCAAAAGCAATTCGTGGAAACGCTGCCGAATTATTTCATTACGCGAAAATGAGATTTCTCTTTCTCCATATTTCTTCCAACGGCTATTGGTTATATCGAGCAATAGATTTATCACCTCATTTTTAATAACAGTGGCCCGATACAGATGATCCGAGTCCGCTATATACTTCTTTATACGTTCTATCCGATTCAGCACAATTGCACATTCATCATCGGTCAAACTCTGTTCTGGATATAGACGTTTCAAGTTTCCTGCTTCCGGCAAACGTATGCTGGAAGTTAATGACATGATTTCCTGCTTCAGTTCCGGTGAAAACAAAAGCAAGTATCCCCTGAAACCGGGAGTATGCGATACATTTCCTATTATATTATCAGCCAGTAGCTGCATCACGGTACTTCTTTTAAGAGTATAAGGCAGATAATCCACTTCAATTTGCATTTCACCTGACACGACCAATATTAATGAGGAGGCTTCAAGCTGCATGGGATACCTCCCAACCTTATCTTCTTTTGTCATCGAATCGTTCAAGTCGATAACCACCAACTGCTCCTGAAAGGAGGATTGAGGATTCATTCTTTCAAGATAATCCTGAAAACTTAAATCAAGTACTGTACCTTTCATCACAATTCTGATAAATGACTAATTTTAAAATGCAAATTTAATAATTATTCTTATTACAAACAGATACATTTCGGATTATGACTAATTATAGTAGTCAAATGACCTTGTCAATTCATCTATTCTGTCCGACCTTTGCATCACAGAAAAAACTTAATATTTAAGGAATATGGAATATTTAAACTTATCGAAAGAGAAAACAAGCAACTTCATGCTTTCGCGCATAGGCTTGGGAAGTATGAGAATGGGAGATGTAAATGAAGGTATCAACACGATACATACAGCTTTGGACGGAGGGGTTAATTTCCTGAATACCGCAGACTTCTACGGGAACGGACAAAGTGAAATGCTGATAAAAGAGGCATTGAAGACCCGCAAGCGGGAAGATGTCTTTATCTCTGTAAAGTTTGGAGCCATGCAGGGCGTGGATGGCAGAATGTACGGAATGGATGCTCGCCCGGAAGTTGTGGAAAACTACCTGCGTTATACACTAAGCCGTTTAGGTACTGACTATGTGGATTTATACCAACCCGCCCGCATCAATCCACATATACCCGTAGAAGACACCATCGGCGCTATATCCGATCTGGCTACAAAAGGATATGTGAAAAATATAGGAATCTCCGAAGTAAATGGAGAGATACTTCGCAGAGCAAATGCAGTACACCCGATCAGTCTGGTCGAAGTAAGATATTCGTTGGCAGACCGGCATATAGAAGATGACCTTTTACCGACAGCAAGAGAATTAGGTGTCGGCATTGTAGCCTTCGGCGTACTCCTTTCGGGACTGATTGGCGGAAGTTCACAAGAAGAAAAATTAAAATCTATCGGTCAGAGAATTTCTCCGGAAGCATTGGCAACGATGAAAGCAAATCTTGTTCGCACCGATGCGCTGAAACAGATTGCAGTTGAAAAAGGAGCTACCCTGGCACAACTTGCCATAGCCTGGGTCTTGGCGCAAGGTGAAGATATCATAGCCTTGGTAGGTTCAAGAACAGCCTCACAAATCAAAGACACGATTCAAGCATTAAATGTGAAACTAACGAAAGAGGATCTGGACAGAATAGACCGGATTATGCCGAAAGAAGAGGCAACCAGTTCATACATGTTGGATGTGGATATTGATTCCAAAGGATTATTCCATGCCAAACAGTAGCATTATTTAGCGAGGAAACTCAGATGAGAGTGCCTCGTAAACCGCCGGATGGAGGAAGTAACGAACATCTTTTCCTTCCTCCATCGCCCGACGAATAAAGGTAGAACTGATTTCAAAAGTAGGCGAAGAAGCTACTTTTACATTCTCCGAAAGGGAATCGAAAGAAACCGGATAACCGGGACGGGGATATACAAGAATATGGTTTTCGGCAAGAATACGTTCCGACTGATACCAGCGGGGAAAAAGCGTCCAGTTGTCTGAACCGATAATCAAATGAAATTCCCGGTCAGGATAGGTTTCTTTCAGTTTATCCAATGTATGGATGGTATAGGACGGACGGGACAGATTAAACTCAATATCAGAAGCTTTAAACTTGGGATACCCCGCAATGGCAAGTTGAACCAACTTCAAACGGAAGGTATCATCCATCAATTCATCTTCTTCCTTCAACGGATTATGAGGGGTTACGAGAAACCACACTTCATCCAGCCCTTCATATTCGCAAAGATAATTGGCAAGGGCAAGATGTCCGATGTGAACCGGATTGAAGGAGCCGCTGAAGATACCCGTTTTCATTCTTTTGTTTTCATACGTTTCCAGCAAGTATAAACATTGATGCAACTTGAAAGCAATACCAATGTCATACCAAGAACTATTGTCCATTGGCTATAATACAACGCCATCAGACCTGACACCAAAGATATAAGTGCCAGGAGTGTGTTGAGAATCAACAATGACTTGTTCTGTTTAGGAGAAACAGGTTTCGGCTGATACATGACAGACCTTATTATTTCGATAAAAACTCTGTAATTACCTGCAAAGCTTCTGCCTTAGCCTGCTCCAAGTCATCATTTACAATGACCTTATCGAATTTAGGGGCAAAGGTCAGTTCATATTCCGCCTTAGCAACGCGGGCTTCTATCACTTCGGGAGCATCCGTTCCACGTCCTACCAGACGTTTACGAAGTTCCTCTACCGAAGGAGGCTGAATAAATACTGACAGAGCACGGTCGCCATAAAACTTCTTTATATTGCAGCCACCTACAACGTCCACATCAAAAACCACATTTTGTCCGGCAGCCAACTGAGCTTCTACCTGAGACTTCAATGTACCGTAGTAACGGTCTTTGTACACTTCTTCATATTCCAGAAACTCGTCATTGGCAATGCGGGTACGGAATTCTTCGGGGGAAAGAAAGAAGTACTCCACTCCATGCTGTTCTGTTCCGCGTGGCGGACGACTAGTAGCAGAACAAGAAAAAGCCAGATTCAGGTTCTGCCCCAATAAATAGTTGATAATGGTTGATTTCCCTGACCCAGAAGGGGCTGAGAATATAATAAGTTTAGCCAACATAACATTTACAATTTAGCAAAGTACAATGTACAATTTAGTAAATTACAATATACAAATTAAAGGAAAAACTTGATGAGAGGTACAATTTAGCAAAGTACAATCTAAAGAAAAGCACAATCCGGCGCACACCTCAATACGGCAAATTGTACATTGTAAATTGTACATTGCAAATGTCTCTACATCACGTTCAATACCTGTTCTTTGATTTGTTCCAGCTCATCCTTCATCTGCACTACAATCTTCTGCATCTCAGCATGATTGGACTTGCTTCCCAACGTATTGATTTCACGTCCCATTTCCTGGGCAATGAAACCCAATTTCTTACCTTGCCCGCTTCCATCCTCCATAGTATTAATGAAGTATTTCAAGTGGTTGCTCAGGCGTTGTTTTTCTTCGTTTATATCCAGTTTCTCAATGTAATAGATGAGTTCCTGTTCCAGACGGTTCTTGTCATAGTCCACGCTGATGGTCTTTTCCAAAGCATCCGTGATGCGTTCTTTGATTTTCTCTACACGCTCTTTTTCGTACGGATCAACAGAAGTCAGCAACTTGGCAATATTAGAAATCTTTTCGCGGAACTTCTTCTCTAAAGCCGCGCCTTCCTGTATACGGAAATCAACCAGATTTTGGATAGCTTGAAGCACAGTGGCATGAACAGCTTTCCATTCTTCCTCGCTTAGTTCCTGAATATCGTTCTTGGTCATCACGTCCGGCATGCGGAGCAAAGTAGAGAACCAGTCTTCGGGTGCAGGGATACCGGTAGTTTCGGAAATGGTACGAATCCGTTCGTAATACGCCACTACCACATCCTGATTAATGGGAGTAATAAGTTCACAGGCATCTTTTTTATCAATCCACAGACTGAAATCCACTTTACCACGTTCCAGTGCCTTAGCAATTTCGTTACGGATTTCTATTTCTTTTTCCCGGTAGAGGGGAGCGATGCGGGTTGACAGATCCATCGCTTTACTATTGAGCGATTTGATTTCTACATTGATTTTCTTATCGGACAGTTCAGCGGTCGCTTTACCGTATCCGGTCATGGATTGTATCATAAGATTCTTTAGTTTTCCGCAAAATTACATGAATATTTTCATTAGTGAAAATTATTCAAGAAATAAGTGATGTGTTTATCGCTTACTCTTTACTCCAAATACGTGTGTTCAAGTTTAGTTCATCTACAATTTCCAGTAAGGATTGGAGCACTGCAAAGTCCGATTTAAGGATGCTCATATCGTTCAAAGAACTCCACACATCTGCTTCAAACCGGTTCTTTGAATCCGGAATGGCGACCAAAATCGTAGAATCCCGGAAACTGATGGTAATTCCTTTCTTAAAATTGCTGTCCAACTTCAACATTCTTTCCATCATGGAAGGGGTAATCAGATAGCGGGCCTCAATCTGGTTCGTGGAAAAGACATCAAAGACTTTTTCAAAATCGGGATTTTCCATTTTCACTCTTGAAGCTCCCATCTTAATTTTGAAAAAGCTGTCCCGCATAACGGTCGTTTCGCCCTGAAATTCTTTATGAAAGTCAGCAATGAAAAGAAATCCTTTGAAAATATCTTCCCAATAATACTGTACTCCATTCTTGGTAGAACGAGCCCTGCGCTCTTCGGCATGTACTTCGGAACAGATAAAGCTGGTTTTATCCAGACATCCTTCTATCAGATCTTCGGCATGATAACGGTCGGGAGAAGTAAATAGTCCGCTATTTCTAAAAAGATCCTCACTCACTCCGTCATTCGGAGAATAGGTCGCATTCGGACAAAAGGCATGGATTATTTCATCTACCACTTCTTCTTTATAAAAAGAGGAGAATATTTTCGACTTATTATTGATACAAGTAATAAAAATGATTACAGAAATAACAACAATAACTATCGGACCAAAGATCCCTTCCAATTTAAGTATTAGCAAAGCGATCACCCCTACTACCAGAAAAATAGCTGCATAAATCAAACCCTCTGAACGTCCTTTCCTCAGGAGTTCCTTACGTTTATTTTCCAGAACTTGCAATGTGGGCGCCAGCTTCTGCGCCAGAGAGTCAAAATCTACATAATCCATTGCCGGCTATTTTATGAATTGAATAAGTTCTTTACATCCGGAGTTGCACGTTCTGCTTCCGGAATTGTCAGTACCGCTTTTCTTGTAAAGCCAAACATACCTGCCAACAGATTTGTAGGGAAAGTCTGGACGGCATTATTGTAATCGGTTACAGAAGCATTGTAAGTGCGGCGGGCAGCAGCCAACTGTTCTTCCGTTTCATTGAGCGAACGCTGCAATTGCAGGAAATTTTCAGAAGCTTTTAGTTCGGGATAGTTCTCCGCCACTGCAAAGAATTGAGTACGCACTTTAGAAAACATCTTGTCAAAGTCCGCCTTTTCGCTGTCATTAAGAGAAGTGTAAGTCTTGTTGCGCATTTCCGTTATTGCAGCAAATGTATCAGCTTCATGCTTGGCATATTGCTGAACGGTTGCAACCAGATTGGGGATCAAATCGAAGCGGCGTTTCAACATGACATCGATAGTGGAAAAAGCATTTTCTATCTGATTTCTCTTTCTCACCAATGAGTTGTACATCGAAATCACCACCAAAATAAAAAGTACAATAATAATAGTTACGATCATAATTACAGATACAACGACCTCCTTGTGCCGGTTATTTTATGTTAACGAATTCAGTATTTATTCCTAAAATCAGATAGCAAAGATAGAAATAATCTAAAAACCTGCCAATTATGCTGCAAGAAAGATACCGAACCCTTTTTGGATTCGCTTGTGTATCTGAAAATAAACCTGTAAATTTGCCACAATTAAACTAACAAAAGACTATGTCGTGTATCTTGCATATTGAAACGTCCACCTCGGCATGCTCCGTTGCTGTGAGTGAAGATGGACAAAATGTATTTAACAAAGAAGATCTGAACGGCCCGTCTCATGCCACTCTGCTAGGAGTATTTATAGACGAAGCTCTGTCGTTTGCCGACAGTCATGCCATGCCGATTGATGCAGTAGCAGTGAGTTGTGGACCGGGTTCTTACACAGGGCTACGTATCGGTGTATCTATGGCGAAAGGAGTTTGTTACGGACGTAATATTCCGCTGATCGGTCTTCCGACATTGAAGGTACAATGCGTGCCGGTATTGCTTTATCATGATGAATTGCCCGAAGACGCATTGCTATGCCCAATGATTGATGCACGCCGCATGGAGGTATATGCTGCCATCTACGACCGTGCCCTGAAGCCTGTGCGCGACATAGCCGCTGACATTGTAGACGAAAACTCTTATACGGAATTTCTGGATCAACATCCCGTTTATTTCTTTGGAGACGGGGCAGCCAAGTGCAAAGATAAAATAACTCATCCCAATGCGCACTTCATTGACGATATTCGTCCGCTGGCAAAGATGATGTTTCCACTTGCTGAAAAAGCAATAGCCGAAAACGACTTTAAGGATGTAGCTTATTTTGAACCATTCTACCTGAAAGAGTTTGTAGCTTCCCAACCGAAAAAACTTTTATAATATATGCAATATAACACTCAACAAAAGCGGATGCCTTTGCCGGAATACGGACGCAGCATTCAAAATATGGTTAGTCATGCGTTGACAATCGAAGACCGCGCTGAACGCCAACGTTGCGCAAACACCATTATCAACATTATGGGTAATATGTTCCCGCATCTGCGTGATGTACCCGATTTCAAACATAAACTATGGGATCATCTGGCTATCATGTCCGACTTCAAACTGGACATTGATTACCCTTATGAAATTATCCGCAAAGATAATTTGAATACCCGTCCGGAAGTGATCCCCTATCCCAGTACCAAAATCCGTTACCGTCACTACGGTCGTACACTGGAAGTATTGATAAAGAAAGCAATTGACTTCCCCGAAGGAGATGAAAAGCAAAACCTGATTGCCCTGATCTGCAACCACATGAAGAAAGACTACATGACCTGGAACAAGGATACGGTAGACGACCGCAAAATTGCAGAAGATCTTAATGAATATTCGGGTGGCAAATTGCAGATGACGGATGACATCATCAAACTGATGGCTGAACGTATCAATCAGAACTACCGTCCGAAAGTAAACAATCAGAATAACCGGAGAGATAACCGGAATAATAAGAGAAAGTACTAATAGATTTATGATTTCAGATTTATGATTTATAAGCGGCAGATCCGTTCATAAATCATAAATTATAAATCATAAGTCATAAATCCCAATTTATGGCATCATTCGTAATTGAAGGAGGACACAGATTATCCGGCGAGATCCATCCGCAAGGCGCAAAAAACGAGGTATTGCAGATTATCTGCGCCACGCTGCTGACAGCCGAAGAGGTGACCGTACATAATATTCCGGACATACTGGACGTCAACAATCTCATTCAACTGATGCGTGATATGGGCGTTACGGTATCCAGAAAAGGGCTTGATACGTATTGTTTCAAAGCAGAAAAGCTGGATTTGAGTTATCTGGAGAGTGATGAATTCCTGAAGAAATGTTCCAGTCTGCGAGGTTCGGTTATGTTAATCGGCCCGATGGTGGCACGCTTCCATAAAGCGATGATATCAAAACCGGGTGGGGACAAGATAGGACGCAGACGTCTGGATACTCACTTTATCGGTATACAGAACCTGGGTGCAAATTTTTCGTACAACGCAGAACGCGAAGCGTATGAGATTTCAGCTTGCGAACTGAAAGGCACCTACATGTTGCTGGATGAAGCTTCGGTAACCGGAACTGCCAACATCGTGATGGCGGCGGTACTGGCCAAAGGAACAACCACTATTTACAATGCTGCCTGCGAACCGTATCTGCAACAACTTTGCAAGATGCTGAACCGCATGGGCGCCAAGATACAAGGCATTGCCTCCAATCTGTTGACTATTGAAGGAGTGGACGAACTGCACGGTACCGAGCATACGATACTTCCTGATATGATCGAAGTCGGCAGTTTTATCGGTATGGCAGCCATGACGCAAAGTGAGCTCACCATCAAGAATGTTTCTTATGAAAACCTGGGCATCATCCCTGAAAGTTTCCGCCGTCTGGGCATCAAACTGGAACAACGGGGAGACGATATCTATGTTCCTGCACAGGAAACGTATCAGATAGAGTCGTTCATAGATGGTTCCATCATGACTATTGCCGATGCTCCCTGGCCGGGACTGACGCCGGACTTGCTGAGTGTAATGCTCGTAGTTGCCACTCAGGCAAAAGGCAGCGTGCTTATCCATCAGAAGATGTTCGAGAGCCGCCTGTTCTTCGTGGACAAACTAATAGATATGGGAGCACAGATTATTCTTTGTGACCCTCACCGTGCCGTTGTCATTGGCCATAACCATGCCATGCGTCTGCGAGGCGGAAATATGACTTCACCTGATATTCGTGCCGGTATTGCATTGCTGATTGCCGCCATGAGTGCGGAAGGAAGCAGCCGTATCCACAACATTGAGCAAATAGACCGGGGGTACCAGGATATCGAAAGACGCCTGAATGCTATCGGAGCAAGAATTACGAGAATATGATATGGGATGGTGGAAGATGATTAAGAATGGTAGGATGATAAGATGATAAAAAGAGAAGATGTATATAAGATAGGAGTATTCAACAAACCGCACGGCATTCACGGTGAGTTGTCATTTACATTCACCGATGACATTTTTGACCGGGTGGAAGCTGAATACCTAATCTGCCTGTTGGATGGTATTTTCGTACCTTTCTTCCTGGAGGAATACCGTTTCCGCTCCGACTCCACTGCATTGGTAAAGCTGGAAGGAGTAGACACGGCGGAACGTGCACGGATGTTCACCAACGTGGAAGTTTATTTTCCCGCCAAACATGCCGAAGATGCCGGACCGGGAGAACTGACCTGGGATTTCTTCGTAGGTTTCCGCGTGGAAGAAGTTAACCACGGAGACTTGGGAGAAGTGACAGAGGTGGATACTGCAACCATCAACACCTTGTTTGTAGTTGATCATCAGGGAGAAGAGTTACTGATTCCTGCACAAGAAGAATTCATCCTGAACATTGACCAAAAGCACAAAGTAATCACTATGGATTTACCCGAAGGATTGCTGGCTTTGGATGAAACAGAGGAAGTGTAAATTAGTGATAAGTGATAAGTGATTAGCGTGTATGGTGAAAAAGAAACGACATAAAGCATTCTGGAGTAATATCAAATTCAAATATAAGCTGACTATCATCAACGAGAATACACTCGAAGAAGTAGTCGGTCTCCGTGTATCCAAGTTAAACGGCATCTCGGTATTACTTTCTGTGCTGACTGTTTTGTTTCTGGTTGCCTCAGTTATCATTGCTTTCACTCCGTTGCGTAACTACTTGCCGGGATATATGAACAGTGAGATCCGTGCCCAAGTGGTAGAGAATGCTTTACGAGTAGATTCACTTCAACAGTTGGTAGATCGCCAGAATTTGTATATCATGAATATACAGGATATTTTCAGTGGAACCATACGTGTAGATACTGTGCACAATATGGACTCACTGACTACTGTACGCGAAGATTCGTTGATGGAACGCACACAGCGGGAAGCAGAGTTCCGGAAACAATATGAAGAAACAGAAAAATATAATCTGACAAGCATTACAGCCCGCCCGGACATAGAAGGATTGATATTTTATCGTCCCACGCGAGGCATGATTACAGAAAAATTTGATGCTGACAGAAAACATTACGGTACGGATATCGCCGCCAATCCCGGAGAGAGCGTACTTGCTACGCTGGATGGTACAGTTATCTTGAGTACTTATACGGCCGAAACAGGATATGTGATAGAAGTACAACATAATCAAGACTTTATATCCGTATATAAGCATTGCAGTTCCTTATTGAAACGTGAAGGAGACACTGTACAGGCCGGAGAGGCTATTGCTTTGGTAGGAAACAGCGGACAACTGACAACCGGTCCTCACCTGCACTTTGAGTTATGGCACAAAGGACGGGCGGTGAATCCGGAACAATATATTGTATTTTAAGTGATAGATAAATGAAAAAACAAATTGCTATACTCGGTTCTACCGGTTCCATAGGTACGCAGGCATTACAGGTGATTGAAGAACAATCCGACCAGTACGAAGCGTATGTGCTGACCGCCAACAACCGTGTAGAAGAACTTATTGCTCAGGCTCGGAAATTCAAGCCTGAAGCGGTAGTTATAGCCAACGAAACGAAATATGCCCAACTGAAAGAAGCCCTTGCCGACCTGCCTATCAAAGTATATGCAGGAACGGATGCTATCTGCCAGATTGTGGAAGACTCGGAAATTGACATCGTACTGACTGCGATGGTAGGTTATGCCGGACTGAAACCAACCATGAATGCTATTCGTGCCCGTAAACCCATCGCTCTTGCCAACAAGGAGACGCTTGTTGTGGCAGGTGAGCTGATTAACGATATGGCACGCCTATCCGGTACACCTATATTACCGGTAGATTCCGAACATTCAGCCGTTTTCCAATGTTTAGCGGGGGAACTCGGCAATCCGATAGAGAAGGTGATCCTTACGGCATCCGGTGGTCCGTTCCGCAATTGCACAATGGAACAACTGGCTACGGTAACCAAAGCCCAAGCCCTGAAACATCCTAATTGGGATATGGGAGCGAAGATTACGATTGATTCCGCTTCAATGATGAACAAAGGGTTCGAGGTGATAGAAGCAAAATGGTTATTCGGTGTTCGCCCGGATCAGATTGAAGTGGTAGTACATCCTCAATCTATTATACATTCGATGGTACAGTTTGAAGACGGTGCAGTAAAGGCACAATTGGGTATGCCGGATATGCGTCTGCCTATTCAGTATGCATTCTCTTATCCGCAACGCCTGAAGGCTTCATTTCCCCGGTTGGATTTCAAGATGTGCACAAACCTGACATTCGAACAACCGGATACTACCCGTTTCCGTAATCTGGCTTTGGCTTACGAAGCTTTGCATAAAGGTGGAAATATGCCTTGTATCGTGAATGCAGCCAACGAAGTGGTAGTTGCCGCTTTCCTGCGGGATGAGATTTCATTCCTCGGCATGAGTGATGTGATAGAGAAAGCAATGTCTATCGTATCGTTTGTGGCAAAACCGGAATATGAAGACTATGTAGCTACGGATGCGATGACACGCCGTATTGCACAAGAGTTGATAAAATAAAATAGTACAGGTATTAGAGTATCTCAACTCCCTTCTTCCTCGGAGGAGAATAAGAATAGTAAATAGTAGTTAATAGTAAAATAGAAAAATTATTAGATGGAAACATTTTTGATTCGTGCCCTGCAACTCATTATGAGCCTTTCGTTGCTCGTTATCGTTCATGAGGGAGGGCACTTCCTCTTCGCCCGTCTTTTCAAGACACGGGTAGAAAAGTTTTGTTTGTTCTTCGACCCTTGGTTTACCCTGTTCAAGTTCAAGCCGAAAAATAGTGATACGGAATATGGTATTGGTTGGCTGCCGTTAGGTGGTTATGTAAAGATAGCAGGTATGATAGATGAGTCTATGGATACCGAACAGATGCAACAGCCAATGCAACCGTGGGAGTTCCGGGCCAAACCGGCATGGCAACGGTTGTTAATCATGGTAGGTGGTGTATTGTTCAATTTCATATTGGCATTATTCATCTATTCTATGATACTTTTTACTTGGGGAGATGAATACGTACCGGTACAAAAAGCCCCGTTGGGTATGGAATTCAACGAAACGGCAAAAGCTATCGGTTTCCGTGACGGTGACGTACTTATATCTGCTGATGGTGTACCCTTTGAACGTTACGGTGGTGACATGCTGACAAGCGTTGTCGATGCCCGCCAGGTAACAGTACGCCGCGATGGAGAAGATGTATCCGTTTATATCCCTGAGAATTTTATGGAGCGTCTGCTGGCTGACAGTGTACGTTTTGCCTCATTCCGCTATCCGTATGTTATTGATAGTATTTGTGCCAACCGTCCTGCTGCCCTTGCCGGCCTGCAAGCAGGTGACAGTATTATGCAATTGGACGGAAAGAACATTGCTTATTTCGATTTCAAAGAAGAGATGTTACGCCGTCAGAAAGCGGATTCAGCTTCTCATTATATCACATTGACTTATGCACGTGCCGGAGTGATAGATACCATAACTTTTGCTACAGATTCAATCTATGAGATAGGTGCAGTGGTACGTACGGCAACCAATCAGTTACTGCCGGTTGTAAAGAAAGAATATAGTTTTCTGGCCTCTTTCCCCGCTGGTGCAGCATTGGGAGTACAAACTCTGAAAGGCTATGTAGGACAAATGAAATATCTCTTCTCTAAAGAAGGCGCCAAGCAATTGGGTGGCTTCGGAACTATCGGAAGCATCTTCCCTGCTACATGGGATTGGCATCAGTTTTGGTACATGACAGCGTTCCTTTCTATTATCCTCGCCTTCATGAATATTCTGCCTATTCCGGCACTGGATGGCGGACATGTACTATTCCTTATTTATGAGATTGTGGCTCGTCGCAAACCAAGTGATAAATTTATGGAACGTGCGCAAATGGTGGGCATGTTCCTGCTATTCGGATTGCTGCTTTGGGCAAACTTTAATGATATTCTGCGGTTCCTGTTCTAATGCAGGATCTATTTTATAAAAGCAGATGGTCTGTTTATGCAAAACGGACTATCTGTTTAAAACAAATAGACCATCTACTCACTTCGAATAGATGGTCTATTTATTATATGAAATATCTATCGTATTTTCTTACACTAAGTGTCCGATCCACTCTTCACGATCTCCCGGCAAAAGATCAATAACCGGAACCTCTACCATGGTGTAACAACCAGGTTGTTGACGCATGGAAGCGCGAGCTACACAAACCAATACCTGAGCAGTAAGTGCAGGGTTATTAATGCGCATATTGAACTCAAACAATTGATTCTGAGTTTTACCGGAAACACCTTTACGAGTGAGGTTTACACCATGTCCCATGTCAAGCAAAGCATCTACGCTGGGAACTAATTTCACATGTGTCTCGTCATTCACAAAGTATGGATCTGCCTTGATGGCAGCAGCTACTTTATCAAACTCATAACCGTCTTTCAATTCAATGTAAACCATACGGCGGTGAATACCAGTTCCGGTAGGAATAGTCATGGAGAGAGCAGCCTTTACACCATCAACAGCTTTTACAGCTACTGTATGTCCCATACTCATTCCAGGACCAAAGTTTGTATAAGTAATTCCTTTCGGAGCAATAGCTTCCAACAGGGTACGCACGATAGAATCGCTTCCCGGGTCCCAACCTGCAGAAATAATAGAAACTGCATTATGTTCTTTTGCAGAAGCAGACAGTGTGCGACGCAAATCTACAATACCGGTATGAATATCGAAGCTGTCAACCGTATTGATGCCAAGTGCAAGGATTTCTTTGGCATAAGTCTCTACACTGCGTGTTGGTGTACAAAGAATTGCAACATCAACGCCTTCCAATTCCTTGATATTCTTTACAACAGGGTATTCACTCAGTTCTGCGGGACGGTTTTCAGCTCCAGCACGGCGTACTACACCGGCAATTTCAAAGTCGGGAGCCGCTTGCAACGCTTCGAGCACGTATTGCCCGATATTGCCATAGCCAACAATGGCTGCTCTTACTTTTTTCATTCTTTTATTGAATTTATTTATCAGTTTTCTATTTTATCGGCACAAAAGTAATCATTTTCATTCAATTTAACCACAAAACGATTCAGTGTTCCACAGAGTTTTTTCTTTATTAAGACTTCTTTCAAACTTATGTACCTTCAATGACTTACCACTCTAAAACAATTTCCAAAGGAAAAAGTTCCCCGAAACTCTTCTGAGTCTGTAATGAAGAAACACAATATTCCTCGCTCGCGCGCGTTATAGTAAGTATTATGATAGAATACATCAGAGGCGGACTTGCCGAGCTCAGCCCGGCAACCGCAGTTATCGACTGTAACGGATTGGGATATGCCGTTAATATTTCATTAAATACGTATGCTGCCATCCAAGGCAAAAAAGAGTGTAAACTGTATATCTACGAGGCTATACGTGAGGATGCATACATCCTCTACGGCTTTGCAGATAAACAAGAGCGTGAATTATTCTTGTTGCTGATTTCCGTTTCGGGCATTGGCGGTAATACTGCACGAATGATACTTTCAGCACTTTCACCGGCAGAACTGGTGAATGTTATCAGTACTGAAAATGCCAATCTACTGAAGACAGTGAAAGGTATCGGATTAAAAACAGCCCAACGGGTGATTGTGGATTTGAAAGATAAAATCAAGACAGGTGCTGCAAGCGCAGGAAGTACGATAGGAAGTCTCGGCGGAATGTTATCTGCTGCTAATGCACAGGTGCAGGAAGAAGCCATTGCTGCATTGACAATGTTGGGATTTGCACAGGCACCATCACAAAAGGTAGTTTTGGCAATATTGAAAGAAGAGCCGGATGCACCGGTGGAGCAGGTTATTAAGTTGGCGCTGAAAAGACTTTAGTAAATGATAATTTACCAGTGTAGTTATTGATATTCTGACTATCTCAATTCCCCTCCTCCAGTTGGAGGAGGGGTGCCCAACGGGCGGGGTGGTAGGTGAGAGAAAAATTCCTTAATTTTATTATTCATAGGTATTTTATTGTTTTACCTACCACCTCCCCCTACGGGTACTCCTCCTCCGACGGAGGAGGAGAATTTAAGATACTTCCGCGTAACAATTCTCTCGCTGGTAAATTATCATTCATCAATTAAACACATATGAAGTCTCCTCGTATACGACATATCATCTGGTTATTGCTGCTGTGGCTCATGCCTGGCAGCTTTGTCGTTATGGGACAGAATGTAAATGGGGAGAGTGCACAAGAAGCAGAAAATGTACAGGATACAATAGCTCCGCGATATTCCGTTCGCAAGACCGTGCCGGGTACACTTAAAGACCTTTCTCCCCACCCTGCCGACCTGCAATCACCCATGAACCTGCGAACCGAAGCAGAATATGATGCAAAAACAGACAAATACTATATACGTACAAAATTAGGGAATACCGAGATCGGTGTGCCAATGATATTAACCCCCGAAGAATATCTGGATTGGACGTTGAAACAATCCATGCAATCTTATTACCGCCAAAAGAACGGAGAACAAATCGGCAAAGGAAAAGAAGCTTTCGACTTTATGGATATGAAGTTCAACCTTGGACCAGCAGAGAAGTTGTTCGGCCCCGGTGGGGTACAGATACGTACACAAGGTAATGCAGAACTCAGCTTCGGCATGACATACAAAAACGTAAAGAATCCCTCACTTCCGGAAAGTCAACGCAAAACACTCGGTTTTGACTTTGACGAGAAAATTAATATCAACGTCAATGGTAAGGTAGGTGACAAGGTGAATATGAACATGAACTACAACACTGATGCTACCTTTGATTTTGACACCAAACGGCTGAAACTGAAATATGAGGGAAAAGAAGATGAGATCATCAAACTGATTGAAGCCGGTAATGTGAGTATGTCCACCAATAACTCACTAATACGCGGAGCATCCGCACTGTTCGGTATTCGTACAGACCTACAATTTGGCAAACTAAAGCTACAGGCTGTTATCAGCCAGCAAGAAAGTGAAGCAAAAACAGTGACAAGCCGCGGTGGTGCACAAACCACTACTTTCGACTTCTCCGCAGATAATTATGAAGGAAACCGCCACTTCTTCCTTGCCCATTATTTTCGGGATGTCTATGACAAAAACCTGGCACAGCTTCCGAATATCCTTTCGGGAATCACAATTAACCGGATCGAAGTATGGGTAACCAACAAACGAAATAACTATGATAATCCGCGAAACATCGTAGCACTAACTGATCTTGGAGAGGCCTTTCACATAGGCAACACTACCGCCTGGAGCGGAGTGGGAAACCCGACCAACCCCAGTTCAAACGTCAACGCTCCCGCCAATAGCGCCAATAACCTCTATGCGGAAATGATTAGCAGTTATGCAGCCGCACGCGATATCAGCCAGGTAAGTAATATCATGAGTACAATCCCCAGATCCGAACCCGGCATGGATTACGAAAAAATAGAAAGTGCCCGTCTGCTCACTTCCTCAGAATACACGCTGAACAGTAAGCTGGGTTACATCTCACTGAAGCAAACCCTTCAACCGGACGAAGTACTGGCAGTCGCTTTTGAGTACACACTCGGTGGACGAAGTTATCAAGTAGGTGAGTTTTCTTCAGACATCAAGGAAACCGGGCAAAGTTTGTTCGTAAAATTATTGAAGAACACGGCAAATTCCCCGGACGCAGCCTGCTGGGACCTAATGATGAAGAATGTCTACAGTCTCAATGCCTACTCCGTGCAAAAAGAGAAATTCCAGTTGAACATCACTTACCAAAGCGATACAACAGGTGTATATCTACGCTACATCCCGGAAGGAAAGATTGCCAAAACACCCCTGTTGCGTGTCATGAACCTCGACCGCCTCAATAGCCAGAACCAAACAGGTGCGGACGGTTTCTTCGACTTTGTCGAAGGCTATACGGTGACAGCGTCGGACGGACGTATCTACTTTCCCGTAGTAGAACCTTTCGGCAGCCACCTGCGCAAAGCCATCGGAAACGATGCGCTGGCAGACAAATACGTGTTTCAGGAACTGTACGACTCCACTCGCACCGTAGCGCAACAAACAGCAGAAAAGAATAAATTCCGGCTAACAGGTGAATACCGTGCCTCCAATGCCAACGAAATACGGTTAGGAGCTATGAATATTCCACAAGGTTCAGTACGGGTGACGGCGGGTGGTATGACACTGGTAGAAAACTCTGACTATACAGTAGATTACACATTGGGAGTAGTTACCATTCTCAACCAAAGCATCATTGATGCCGGCACAGCCATCAGCGTAAATCTGGAGAGCAATACGCTCTACAGTATGCAACGCAAAACGATGATGGGACTAAACTTCACCTACGATTTCTCACAGAACTTCTCTTTCGGAGGAAGCATCATGCACCTCAGCGAGAAACCACTGACAAGCAAAGTTGCAATGGGTGACGAACCACTCTCCAACACGTTGTGGGGAGTAAATGCTTCATGGAAAAAAGAAAGCCAGTGGCTGACAAACATGCTGGACAAACTACCGTTTGTTACCGCAACCGCCCCCAGCAGCATCAATCTCGGTGTGGAATTCGCCCATCTCATTCCGGGACATGCCAAAGGACTGCAACAAAACGCTTCATACATCGACGATTTCGAAAGTACACAAAATGGCATTGACCTTCGTCAGCCCTCATACTGGATGTTGGCAAGCACCCCCTCTCCCCTCTTTCCCGAAGCAACCCGCAGCAATGATATCAGTTACGGAAAGAACCGGGCACTGCTGGCGTGGTACCATATTGACGGACTTTTTACCCGCCGTAACTCTTCATTGACACCTACACACATCAAAAACGACCTCAACCAACTTAGCAACCACTATGTGCGTGAGGTCTATGAGCAGGAACTGTTTCCAAATAAGGAAACTCCCTACCAGGAATCGGCTTCCATGAACGTACTGAACCTAGCCTATTATCCACAGGAACGGGGGCCATACAATCTGGATACAGACCTGAATTCCGACGGTACTCTGAAAAATCCGGAGAATCGCTGGGGAGGCATGATGCGTAAACTGGATACCAGTGATTTCGAAGCGGCGAACATTGAATACATCTCTTTCTGGTTACTGGATCCATTCATCTACGAAGAAGGCAGTATTGAGGGAGGAATAACACGAACAGGTTCGGAAAAGGCAACACGAGCAAATTCCCCCAAAGGTACTCTCTACATAAACCTTGGCGAAGTATCTGAAGACATCCTCAAAGATGGCAAGAAGTTCTTCGAAAACGGTCTGCCCATTGATGGAGATGCAACAAAGACCGAAGAAACAGTTTGGGGGCGTGTTCCCCGCGATCGTAGTGTGGTATATGCCTTTGATAATGCAGCCGGCGCACGCCGTAAGCAAGATATCGGACTGAACGGGCTCTCTACTGAAGACGAACGTACCTTCTCCACTTATCAGAAATATCTGGCAGACGTACAGGGCAAAGTGGACGCCTCCACTTACGAGAAATTTTACAACGATCCGGCAGGCGACAATTATCATTATTTCCGTGGCTCGGACTATGACCGGGAAGAGCGTAGCATTCTGGAACGCTACAAATACTATAACAATACCGAGGGGAACTCCACCGCGAGTGAAGACTCTCCGGAACGATACGATATATCTTCAAAGACCGTGCCCGATGTAGAGGATATCAATCAGGACAATACACTGAACGAGACTGAGAAATATTTCCAATATCGCATCAACCTGACACCTTCCGACCTGAAAGTAGGACAGAATTACATCACGGATAAACGAACCGCCAGTGTCCGCCTGCGCAACGGACAAACGGAAGAAGTGACCTGGTATCAGTTCAAAGTTCCCGTACGCAGTGGCGAGGCGGTGGGAAGCATCAAAGACTTCAAGTCCATCCGTTTCATGCGCATGTTCCTGACCGGATTTGAGAAACCCATCGTGCTACGTTTTGCAACCTTAGAGTTGGTACGCGGCGAATGGCGCACCTATACCGATGCACTAAATAATACACAACAAGGCGCCTCTACCACCAGCTCTGCTGCACTGGACGTTTCTGCCGTCAATATCGAAGAAAATGGAGACCGTACTCCGGTGAACTATGTAATGCCTCCGGGCATCTCCCGTGTCATCGATCCGGGACAACCGCAACTTCGTCAACAGAATGAGCAAGCCATGAGCCTGAAGCTGGAAAAGTTGGCTCCCGGCGATGCACGTGCCGTCTACAAAAATACCGGTATGGATATGCGGCAATACCGCCGGCTGCAAATGTTTGCTCATGCCGAAGCTTTGCCCGATCTCTCCACAGATCCGCAAAATGGCGAACTTTCCGTATTCATCCGCCTCGGCTCAGATTACCGCAGCAACTATTATGAATACGAAATTCCCCTCACACTCACTCCGCACGGAGAATACAACGGAAGCACCGTTGCAGGTTGCCTTGCCGTCTGGCCCAAAGACAACAATCTTGACATTGACCTCAGTGTACTCACCAATGTCAAGAAGGCCCGTAATCGCTTGAAGAATATCTCGAATAGTGGTGTCAGCTATGCAAAAGTGTATTCGGAATACGATCCGGATAAACCCGCCAATAAGATAAGCGTGATTGGTAATCCTTCACTGGCAGAGGTCAAGACTATGATGATCGGTGTGAGGAACAACTCACGCACCATTAAATCGGCAGAGGTCTGGGTGAACGAACTGCGCCTAACCGAATTCAACGAAGACGGCGGTTGGGCTGCACAAGGCAATCTCAACTTACAGCTTTCCGATATCGGTAGTATCAACCTGGCCGGCCATGTGGAAACAGCCGGTTTCGGCGGACTGGAACAGAGTGTCAGCGAGCGTCGACTGGACGATTATTATCAGTATAGTTTCACCACTACATTCGATCTGGGACGTTTCTTTCCTAAAAAGGCTAAATTGGCCGCTCCTATTTACTTCTCTTACTCCAAAGAGGCCACTACGCCAAAGTACAACCCTTTGGACAAAGATATGCTGCTGGATGATGCGCTGGATGCCTGTACCACCGATTGGGAACGAGACTCGCTGATGAATATCGCCCGTGAAATTACTACCTACCGCAATTTCAGCCTCAGCAATGCACGACTGGGTATTACAAGTAAAAACCCCATGCCTTATGATCCGGGGAACTTTACTTTCAGCTATTCCCGTTCCCTCCGCCACAACCAAGGTAGCACCACAGCTTACGAAAACGAAACGGACTGGCGCGCTGCAATGACTTATAATTATGCTCCTGTCTATCGCCCGTGGGAACCTTTCAAAGCTATGGAAAGCAAATCTCCATGGATGCGTTTCATCAAAGAAATCAATCTGAACTGGCTGCCTCAAAGCATCTCATTCAATACCGATATGACGCGTCACTATTATGAACTTCAACTCCGCGACCTGGAGGCATTGACTGCCGGAAGCAGTTCCATCGGCAGCGGGGATCTCAGTATCGAAGGCATCCCCATCTCCGTCGCTAAAGAATTTCTTTGGAACCGTGACTTTGCCCTGCGCTGGGACCCTACAAAAAACCTAAAACTGAACTTTACCTCTGCTACCCACGCCGAGATTGAAGAACCTTACGGTGTAGTAAATAAAGACCTTTACCCCGATGAATACTCAGCCTGGAAAGATACAGTACGCCGCAGCCTGCTCTCACTCGGCCGCCCTATTGATTTCCAGCAGACATTCAATGCCACTTATAAGCTCCCATTCGACAAGTTCCCCGCTACCGACTGGGTCAGCGCTGACCTTCGTTTCGCCTCTTCTTACAACTGGGACCGGGGTGTTTCCCTTTCCGATGGCATAGAGATGGGCAATACTGTCAGCAATCAGCGCAGCATCGACGTAAACTCGCGTTTCAATCTCGAAGCACTCTATAACAAGGTGCCGTATTTAAAGAAAGTAAACCGCCGCTTTTCTGCTTCCTATCGCAAACCCGCCTCACCCAAAGAACAAAAGCCCCGTCGCTTCGACAAGGAAGTACAATTGCGTGCAGACACTACAGTTACCATTCAACACGGTATGAACTCCCGTCGTCCCAAAGTCACCGCTCTCACAGTGGACGGACGTCGTTATCCCGTACGTTATAAAGTTATAAATGCTAATTCACTACGTATTGATACGCAGGACACGGCACGCATAAAGCTCACTGTAATCCCCGGTCCTGATCCGGAAGATGGTTGGTGGTATAAATTCGGCCAGCATGCCACCCGCATTGCCATGAGCGTACGCAATTTCAGCTTTACCTACAAAAACACGTATGCCATGACCCTTCCCGGTTTCCGTCCTGAAGTCGGTGACATGTTCGGCCAGAAAAAACACGGAGGCTTCCTTGCTCCGGGAATGGACTTTGCATTCGGTTTCACCGGAGACGACTATATCGACCGTGCCTTGCAAAACGACTGGCTCATCTGCAACGACTCCGTTGTCAGCCCTGCCAGCAGCAATGCCCTTGAAGATCTTCAATTGCGTATCTCCCTTGAACCGATACGCGACCTCAAAATAGACCTTACCGCCAATCGTACCCGAAACCGCAGCCGCGAAATACAATATATGTTCGAAGGTATGCCAGATACCCGCAGTGGCAACTTCTCAATGAGTATCATTTCTATCGGTAGTGCTTTCGAACGCCCCAGCGCCGGTGACGGTTACCATTCCGGTACATTCGAACGTTTCCGCCGCAACCTTGACGTCATCCGTGACCGTGTGGAATCCCAATTCCTCGGTGCACAATATCCGCAAGGCAGCACTCTTGCCGGAAAGACATTCGATCCGGCAAACGGCACAATCAGCAAGCACTCACCAGATGTCATGATCCCTGCCTTCCTCGCCGCCTACACCGGAAAGAGCGCTCGGAACTCCGCTCTCGACTTCTTTCCCAGCCTGTTCTCCATGATGCCGAACTGGCGTATCACCTACACAGGACTTACCAAGATAGCCTGGTTCAAAAAGAACTTCCGCAGTGTCAATCTGAATCATGCCTATCGCAGCACCTACAGCGTCGGCAGCTACAACACTTTCCAGAGTTTCATGAGCTATATGGGGGATATAGGCTTTGTAGAAGATGTGCAATCAGGAAATCCTATCCCTTCATCGCGCTTCGACATCAGCATGGTATCCATTAACGAGCAATTCTCCCCCCTTATCGGTATGGATGCCACCCTCAAAAACGGACTTACCGCCAAAGTGGAATATAAAACCAGCCGTATATTAAATCTCAGTATGAGTGCTTGTCAGCTGGTAGAAACCGCTTCCCGCGATTTCGTTATCGGTTTGGGATATAAGATTGTAAACTTCAATTTATTCAGTGCCCGGAATGTAAAAGACAGCAAGAATCGTGTCAGCCATGACCTTGCTCTCCGTGCAGATATTTCATTCCGCAACCAATCCGCCCTCTGCCGGGACATCCAGCAAGGTTTTGCACAAGCTACCAATGGCAACAAAGCTCTGAAAATATCATGTTCGGCAGACTACACCCTGAGTCGCTTGTTAACCCTGCGCCTCTACTATGACCGCCAACAGAATACTCCGTTAGTGTCCTCCAGCTCATATCCGGTAGTCAGTGCCGACTTTGGTTTCAGCATGAAATTCTCTCTCACGCGGTAAATATACTCGACTATTAAGAGCAATTCAAGGGAAAGTCCTATCTTTGTGAGATAAACAACAAGCAATATGAAACAAGCAAGAATTTACATGAAGCGTTGGTTAGGTATTAACGAACGCAATAAACAACTCTCGACCGACACTTGGTATTTGAACTTCGCCAATCAACTGCTATCTTTGATCGATGAATCCCCTTTATACAGTAAAAAGTTTGAAGCAGAGAAAGTAGATGCCGCCCTTTCATTGGCTGTTTATCTGCAAGATGCCATTGCCCAGTCCGGTGGTTGGAAAGAGTTTTCCAATGCCTATTACAGATTGTACAAGTCCTATCTTCCTTTCTATACGCTGACCGACGAGTATCTTCCCGACGAAATCAATGTAGAGGATATCTCATTCATTCAGTGGACGCTCCTCTCCCGCTATGCCATCTTCGAAGAGGACGAAATTATTATCCAGAATCCTCATGATTCTGACCTGATAGAATTCAGCCAAAAGGTATATGATGTGATGGATACCGCCTTTGAAGAAGCTCCCATCTGCGACGAGCCGTCTTCTCCCATTTGGGTGATGGGACTTGATTTATTGGAAATGCCATTAGTACCACTTCCCGAAATCACTCCCGGAATGACACTTAAAAAAGATGTGGAGAACTGCCTGTCATACAGCAAAGGAGAACCACTACTTTATTTTACCACCTACGATGAATTACGCCGTTTCTTTGTGGAAGAACTAAAATGGGAAGATAAAAATGAAAGTCTGTTACCGGAATTAAGAGATGAAAGAAACTTTGTGATCTATGCCAATGCCAAAGGTATGCTGATAGCCTCTAATGTTTCTTATTGCTTCTGCGATCCACGCAATCCGACTTATAATGCAGAAAAGGCAGCTGCCAAAGGATTCAAATTATTCACTTATCCGGGCACCTGCCCCTTTGACCTCCTGAAGTATGGTATGGCAAAAGGCCTGCTTCCTGATATGCAACTTCCCTTCCCTGGTGGAAAAGAAGTATTGCACGATAATTGGGACTTCATTGCACGATACTTCTTGTGTGAGTATTACGAAGGAGAGTGAAAATAAGTGATTAGTTGTTAGTGATAAATTGTAAGCATAACATTAATCACTTATCACTAACAACTGATCATTATTTCTACATTTCTATAATCTCTTCCTTGCACAGTGTCAACTTCTCCACCCCGTCTGCCGTCACTACCCATGAGTTTTCAATACCCAGGGGGCCGACACCCGGCAATACGATTTTGGGTTCGAGGGCAAATACCATACCCGGTTCTAATTCCTGCTTCATACGCGGAGCCAGTACAGGAGCTTCGTTGATTTCCAAGCCAATGCCATGACCGATAAATTTCGCCTTCTGTCCTACTCCCATAAAGTAATCGGCAAATCCGGCTTTCGTTACGATATCAATAGCTGTATTATAGAGATCTTCGCAAACAGCACCCGGTTTTGCCTTTTCAATCACAGCTGCCTGTACATCCAGACATGTTTGATGCGCAGCATAAGCCTTCTCCGGTAACTTACCGATAGAGAATACTCGGCTCATATCACCCATGTATCCATAGAAGTTTCCACCCATATCAACCATAAAACTCTGACCGGGTTGCAACAGTGCACCATTTGCACCGATAGGTATAGACGGATCAAGTCCTTCACCACCTAAAGCAAAGTCATAAGGTGCAGGAGCAGTGGCATTATCTCCCGCCAGCAAGCTACCCATAAATATCTCCATACTCTGACCAAATGTACGGAAAATACCCAGACAACCCTCCAAACGCATCAGGCGTTCTATTTCAATAGACAACTGACGATCTGTCATTCCCGGTCGATACACAGAAGGAATCTGTTCATAAGCCTTCGTATGGGCAATACCCGAACGACGGAACATTTCAATTTCAATATTTGTCTTTACACTACGTGCCTTACGGATCAGAGGAGTACCATTCACAACAGTAGTTTCTAGGAAGCAAGCTGCCAGACGGGTATACTCCGTATAAGAAAGTTCGTCTCCCTCCAACATCAATTTCGCAGGCAAAGGTAGACCGCACTCTTTCAATAAATCGGGCAATTGTTCCGGCTTACGGATAGAATGTATATGTTCTCCTTCAATATTATTAGGACGTTTGATAAATAAGCGTGCCGGAGCATTCAATGGTAAATACAGATAGCCGCTGACAACGCGTCCGTACGTATAAATCAAGTTTACATTGCAAGTGATAAGAGCGGCATCAATCTCTTGTTGAGCCATCAAGACACGTATCTTATCGCGTCTTAACTTTAGTTCCGGTTGTAACATCTCTTTGTTATTTAATGATTTTCCGGGTGCAAAGGTAATAATTTTGGTATTAAGTACGAGGTATTAAGTATTAAGTTTGACTGATAGTTGCGCTGTAGAAGTGAATATACCTAATTGTTGGTATGCCTATAAAAAAAGTACTGCCCTACACCTTCACAGGCAGGACAGCACAAACCACAAATACAAATACAACTAAACAAAGTTTTCCTTTAAATAATTCCCTGACCCATCATTGCGTGAGCCACCTTCATGAAGCCTGCAATATTGGCTCCCTTCACGTAGTTGATGTAACCGTCAGGTTCTGTCCCATATTTTACGCATTGTGCATGAATGCCGTGCATAATAGCGTGCAGTTTCTCGTCCACTTCGGCAGCACACCAACTGAGATGCATTGCATTCTGTGACATTTCCAATCCGGAAGTAGCAACACCACCGGCATTGACTGCCTTACCCGGAGCATACATCACCTTATGTTCGATGAACAGGTCGATAGCTTCCGGCGTACAGCCCATATTAGATATTTCACCCACACACATCACTTTATTTTCAATCAACTGACGGGCATCATCACCATTCAGTTCATTTTGCGTAGCACAAGGCAATGCAATATCAGCTTTCACTTCCCATGGACGCTTGCCGGCAACAAATGTAGAACCGGGGAATTCGTCTGCATACGGAGCCACTATATCATTGCCCGATGCACGGAGTTCAAGCATATAATCTATCTTTTCGCCACTGATACCATTCGGATCATAGATGTATCCGTCCGGACCGGAGATAGTAACTACTTTTGCGCCCAACTCGGTTGCTTTGGTAGCGGCACCCCAAGCTACATTTCCGAAACCGGAAACAGCAACGGTCTTACCTTTGATATCAATACCTTTAGTTTCTAACATCTGGTTAACGAAGTACAATCCACCGAAACCTGTAGCTTCAGGACGAATCAGAGAACCACCGAATTCCAAACCCTTTCCGGTAAATGTGCCGGTAAATTCACGGGTTAACTTCTTATACATACCGAACATATAGCCCACTTCACGACCACCTACACCGATATCACCGGCTGGAACATCCATATCCGGACCAAGGTGACGCCATAACTCCAACATGAATGCCTGACAGAAGCGCATGATTTCACCATCGCTCTTACCGCGCGGAGAAAAGTCGGAACCACCTTTACCACCACCCATAGGCAGAGTAGTCAGTGCATTCTTAAACGTCTGTTCGAAGCCTAAGAATTTAAGGATAGAAAGATTTACGGAAGCATGGAAACGAATACCGCCTTTGTACGGGCCAATGGCATTGTTGAATTGCACACGATAACCAAGGTTGGTTTGTACATCACCTTTGTCGTCCACCCAAGTAACACGGAACGTAAAGATACGGTCGGGTTCAACCAAGCGTTCTATGATTTTAGCTTTCTCGAACTCTGGATGCTGGTTATAGATATCTTCGATGGAAAGAAGTACTTCCTTTACGGCTTGAAGATATTCAGACTCGCCGGGATGCTTTGCCTCTAAAGAGGACATAATTCGTTCGATATTCATAATATTATGTTTTAAAGGTTTATTCCTTCGTGACTTTAAGGTTATTCGAGCAAATTGTCAACGAATAACACTGCAAATATAGGAAAACTTTTGGATTCACCTATACTTTTCAGTGATATTTTGATTAAATAATGATAAAACGTCAGATAAGTAAAAAAAATTGAGAGTGGAGAGTTGAGAGTTACCATGCGGCATATAGTCGCAACACAGCGCAGCCACTCTCAACTCTCCACTCTCAACTTATTCAAACTTCATTCCCATATTATACATGATAAAGGCATAAGTGTCAGCCTGTTCTTCAAGAACCTTAGTCATAGGTTTGCCTGCACCATGTCCGGCTTTACTTTCGATGCGGATGATAGTGGGATTCGTACCGTCATTACATTCTTGCAGGGTAGCGGCAAACTTGAATGAGTGTGCGGGAACTACACGGTCATCATGATCGGCAGTAATCACCATGGTTGCAGGATATTTGGTACCGGGCTTCAGGTTGTGCAACGGAGAGTAGCCTTTCAGGTACTCGAACATTTCCTTACTGTCCTCACTCGTACCGTAATCGCTTGCCCAGTTCCAACCGATAGTGAACTTATGATAGCGGAGCATATCCATTACACCTACCTGCGGAATGGCTACGCGGAACAAATCGGGACGTTGTGTCATACAGGCACCTACCAGCAAACCACCATTAGAGCCACCTACGATAGCTATTTTATCTTTGTTAGTATACTTATCATTAATAAGGTATTCGGCAGCTGCGATGAAATCGTCGAATACATTCTGTTTCTGCATCTTCGTACCGGCTATGTGCCAGTCTTCACCATACTCGCCACCACCACGCAGATTAACCTGTGCATAGATACCTCCATTTTGCAGGAACGGAATACGTGATGTAGAGAAACCCGGATTAAGGCTGATATTGAAACCGCCGTAACCATAGAGGTACACCGGATTCTTACCGTCTTTCTTAAGATCTTTCTTATAAGTCAGGAACATCGGTATCTTTGTGCCGTCCTTGCTGGGGTAGAATACCTGCTCCGTTATAAATTCATCGGAGTTGAAGTCAACCTTCGGAGCACGGAAGAGCTCATAGGTATTCGCATCCATATCATATTTATACGTAGCACCGGGGATGGTGAACGAAGTAAAACCGAAGAAACATTCTTTGTCATCCTTGTCGCCACTGAAACCTACGGAACCGAGCGAAGGCAACTTAATTTCCTGTATTTCCTTGCCGTCCAGGCCATATACATACGCATGATTGGCAGCATCTTTATCATACGTCAGGAATAACTTCTCACCTATCACACCGGCATCCGAAAGTACATTCTCACTTTCCGGAACCAGCTCCGTCCAGTCTTTCAAAGCGGGTTTATTGATGTCCGCCGTCATGAGGCGATATTTCGGCGCATTGTAATTCGTAAACATATAGATTTTGTCACCGATCACCTCTATAGGAGCATAAGTGTAATCCATATCCGTAGCCATTGCAACGAACGGTGCATTCGGTTTACGCAGATCTTTCATATACAAGGCATTGCCACGTCCGTCGCCACTCTCATACAGGAACAGGATGGTTTCATCCTCATTCACACTGGCAGTATAGAAACGCTTGGGATATGCCTGATTCTGGTAAACCAGCTTATCCTGCGATTGCAGTGTACCCATCTTATGATAGTAAATCTTATGATTCTCGTTCACGTTAGAGAACTCCTTCCCTTTCACCGGAGCATCGTAAGCGCTGTAGTAAAATCCATCGCCCTGCCAGGTAGCTCCTGTAAACTTTGCCCATTCAATATGATCGTCCAGCAACTTACCGGTTTCGGTATCCATTACATAGATTTCCTGCCAGTCTGAACCACTACGCGCAATGGTATAGCCGGTATATTTTCCATTATTCGAAAAATAAATGCCTGTCAAAGCTACCGTACCATCATCCGAAAGTTTATTAGGATCAAGAAATACACGTGGTTCACCGTCCAAGCTATCCTGTACATACAGTACACTCTGGTTCTGCAAACCGTCATTCTTATAGAAGTAATACTTGCCGTGTTTCTTGAACGGTGTACCAATCTTTTCATAATTAGCCACATCCGTCAGTCGCTTCAGCAGAGCATCGCGGAAAGGTATCTTAGACAAATAGTCGTTCGTTACTTTGTTCTGAGCTTCCACCCATGCAGCAGTTGCAGCGGAAGTGTCATTCTCCAACCAACGATACGGGTCGGGTACTTCTGTTCCAAAATAGACATCTACAGTATCCACCTTCGCGGTTTCAGGATACGTAAGTTTCTGTTGTTGTTGTGCACATGACATCATGATGATACCGGTTGCAAATAAAGTTACTTTTTTCATATTATACATATATATAAGAGTGTACGAGCTACAAGCTACGAGCTACAAGTGCTGCGCTGTGGGTGTTGGTGACGAGTTACTGCGTAGCCACTTGTCACTTGTAGCCCGTAGCTCGTAACTAAATTTAGTTTAGGCGTTAAAATTACAAAAACAACCAATAGTAAACAAGGATTTCTCCCATAATTATACTTCAAATAGCATTTCCAGCCGGATTCATTCATTATACTATACTGAGATATGTTCCCATCAGGATTGAGGCTACCTCCCATAACGACAGAAATAGTGTTTCACTACAACTGATCATGGTGGAACACCAAGTGTAAGAGTTTAAATATCATCAATAGAAGTCGAGAATCTATCATTTTCCTTCATTTTGATGGTTTTTAAAGGTTTTATGGCGGTTATCAAACCTTCTTTTGCCAAATTATGGCTAACCTTGCATCAGAAACAAAAGGTTATCATAATCATGAGAAAGAAATCATTCATATTACTCTTGTTGTTCATAAGCAATACTTCCCTATTCAGTCAAAATCCTCTGACGGAGGATGCCCTTTTAGAGAAGCAAATTTATGAAACAGGACTGATCCATGCCCCGCTGCCTTTGAACACCTCCCGTTCTTTCGAAGAGAATGCTTTGAAGAAAGAGGTGTTATCCAGCCAGCCGCTTACGGAAACTGAAGGAGCAGACGGGTGGACTCATTCCGGAGCCGGAAAAATGTCTTTCTCAAAAGAGAAAACCATATCTGGCAAAGGGAGCATCCGTTTATCTTTTCCTACTTATACCGGAAAAAGAGCCGCTGGTTCTCCTTCCGATCCCGACTATGCAACTTATGGAAATAGCCGTATCACCTATCACGTCGATGGTAGGAACTGGGAAAAGTACAACAGGATCTACTTTTCTATCTATCCTGATTGCGACGGCGCACGCGTAGTCAATATGAACCTGACTTTTACAAACGACAGTTCCACACCCAAACAAGGTTATAATCCCCCCAGCGGTTCCCATCTCATCAATCTGGTAAATAAGCAATGGAACCATTGCTTTCTGGAAATAGACGAATATCAGCGGGATAAGGTAATATCCATCAGCTTCGACACCGCACTGAAAGGGAAAGACCGGACAACAGGAGACTCTGCCATTTATTATGTGGACGATATCCGGTTGCAGCAAATCAAAAATCCGGAAAAAGTGAGCGGATGGGAACCGGCGGAGCATACCATCATATATTCTACAACAGGCTATGCCATAAATAGTCCGAAAACAGCCCTCGCTCATACCAATTCATGCAAACAGTGGAAACAATTCCAACTGATAAACTCCGTCAGCAAAGAAGTGGCATACGAAGGTGCGCTGAAACAGGAACAAACCACCATCGGAAAGTTCGGAGTCATGGACTTCACCGACTTCAACCAACCGGGAGACTATCAACTGAAAGTAGGTAAAAACATCACTCCTGCCTTTCGGATCGGTGAAAAGTTGTGGGATAATTCTCTCTGGAAAGTACTGAATTTCCTGTTTTGCCAGCGTTGCGGACATCCCGTCCCCGGCAAACATGCCGCTTGTCATACTGATCTATTCTCCCGGCATGACGGAAAAAGCATCGCCTATTCAGGCGGATGGCATGATGCAGGCGATTTGTCACAGCAGACGTTGCAGACCGGAGATGTGACTTTCTCCCTACTGGAAGCATACAACCGGCTCAAAACCAGAAATACTCCGTTGGCAGCCCGTCTGCTGGAAGAAGCGGAATGGGGGATCGAGTTCATACTGAAAAACCGTTATGGAGACGGCTATCGTGCCAGCAGTATGGGACTGCTTATCTGGCAAGACGGCATCCTGAATACATTGGATGACATTCATTCCGTACGCGTTCAAAACATGGCATTCGATAATTTCCTGTACGCAGGATACGAAGCATACGCGGCAATGACCATAAATCGTGACCCGATGCTACAAGAGCATCTGCGAAAGGTAGCGGAGGAAGACTTTGCTTTTGCCACAGAAAAATTCGAAAGAGAGGGTTTCGACTTATTCAAACAGATGTACGAACATAGCTACAACACCTCCGAGAGCCAATATATGGCAACCATATCCTGGTCTGCCAGTATGCTCTACAAGCTCACGGGCAAGGCATATTATGCCGAAAAGGCTGCCGAGACCATTCGATATGTACTTGCCTGCCAGCGTACGAAGCCTTTACAGGATCCGGAAAAAACCTGCGGATTCTTCTATCGGGATCAGTCTGGAAAATCCATCGTACACTATATCCATCAATCACGCGAACAAGTCTACATGCAGGCAATGACGTTGCTTTGTGAAACACAGAAACAGCACCCTGATTATCAGAAGTGGGTGAACTCCATACAACTATACGGAAACTATCTGAAAGGTCTGATGAAATACACCCGGCCTTATGGAATGATTCCGAGTGGAGTATATCATGCGGAAGAGTACAGTGATTCAGCAAGTTTCTACGCGCTTCATCTCTTTCCGCCCGCCAATGCACGGCAGCTATACACGGAACAGGTGAAACGGGGAGTCAAACTCGACAAGGAACATTACCTGAAACGTTTCCCTGTATGGTTCAGTATCTTCAATGGAAACACAGCCATACATCTCTCCACCGGAAAATCCGCTGCCATTTGCGGCAACTTCCTTAAAGACGAAGAGTTGCTGAACATCGGTCGGGAACAGCTCTACTGGACAGTCGGAAAAAACCCATTCGGACAATCCCTGATATACGGCGAAGGGTACAATTATCCGCAGATGAACAGTTTTTCTTCCGGTGAGATGACAGGCGAAATGCCCGTAGGCATCCGCACCCTGGGCAATGATGACATCCCCTACTGGCCACAGACCAACAATGCCTGTTATAAAGAGGTCTGGGTGACATCGGCAGGAAAGTGGCTATCACTGATTGCCGAATACTAACAAAAGAAATTATTAATTACATAAAATCAAAAAAGCTATGAAAACTATTAAGTTTTACCTTGTCCTCCTATTTACAGCATGCACCCTTCTGGTAAACGCTCAAACTCCCGAAGGCTATCCTGCCAATTATGCCCGGGGCCCCCGCTTCAAGGCATTAGTCTACTATACGCAGCATGCAGAAGAAGCACATTATCAGTTCTCCCTGCAAGCCGTAGAGTTCTTCAAGAAACTGAACTACGGTGACGGTTTCGTTCTCGATCTCACAATGGATTTGTCTTCCTATACTTACGAAAAGCTAAAAGAGTATAGCGTAGTGGTGATGCTCGACGGCTACCCCAATACAAAAGCCGAACGGGATGCTTTTGAGAAGTATATGGAAAACGGTGGTGGCTGGGTAGGCTTCCATGTAGCCGCCTACAATGACAAGAACACCCAATGGCCCTGGTTCGTCAACTTCCTAGGTGGTGGAGTCTTCTATTGCAACAACTGGCCTCCCCAACCAGTCCTGGTTGAAGTGGACAACGAGAACCATCCAGTCACCAAGAACCTACCCGCCTCTTTTGTGGCACCTTCCAGCGAATGGTATCAGTGGAATCCCAGTCCGAGAGCCAATAAAGATGTGGAAGTTCTGCTGTCCCTCTCTCCCAAGAACTATCCCCTGGGCATCAAAGATGTAGTGAACTTCGGTGATTTCCCCATCGTATGGACCAATACCAAATACAGAATGATATATCTGAATATGGGGCATGGCGATGAAGAATTCATTGACGCCACACAAAATCTTTTGTTTGTCAATGCCTTCCGCTGGGTGGTAAGTACGGACAAGCAAGGAGATCCTTTCAAAAAATAACATAAAAAAAAGATTAACAGTTTCAAGAGGTCAGATATTCTCTCAAGAAGAAGGTAAGTAAGATTATATATCTTTTGTGAGCATACAGCACCCGCATGAACAGCATCATTAAAAATACCTAATTAATATTGGGAAAAAGGAGGAGCAATAGTTCCTCCTTTTTGTTTTTTCCTTCCCTCCTATCCGGAAAAGAGGAATATTCTGATTTATCCGGTTTTAACAAATGGATACCAGCAGGAAACAAATAAAACAGATTGCCTTATTTTTTGTCGTACATAATATATATTTCTATAAATTGATAATAAAACTATGGCGACTGTAAAAGTAAAATTCAGAAAATCATCGGTGGAGGGAAAAGCCGGTACAATCTATTACCAGCTATGCCACAAGCAAAGCAACAGGCAGATAACCACCCGAATGCGCGTACTTCCCCATTGGTGGGATGCAGAAAAAGAAACATTCATAGCTGAAGCGGACAACAATGGCTTGTCGGCCCGCTACCAACAGCAAATAGAAAAAGACTTGCTGTGCATCCGTCGGATTCTATGCGAATGGGACGGAGAAGGAAGAGACTACACTTTAGCGGATGTCATTGACCGCTTTCGTACTTTGAATGAAAACGGAGACACAGTGCTGTCTTGTTTGGCAACCCTGATCGATGAGCTTAAAAACGATGGCCGGTGGGGAAATGCCCGCAATCTCCAACGGGCATTGAACAGCTTCTCCGACTTCCTGGGAGGCTTAGACAGACCACTCAAGCAGGTAGACGAAAGACTTGTCATGGAATATGAACAATGGCTCCGGATACGAAAAGTGAGCAAAAACAGCAGTTCTTTTTATATGCGGACTTTGCGCTCTGCATATAATAAAGTGATAAGCCGGAATCAAATGGAACAAACATTTCCTTTTCGAAATGTTTATACCGGTGTAGAGCGTACCCGCAAACGTGCCGTACCCGAAGATATCATGGTTCGTTTACAAAAACTAGACCTGACACATTCTGCTCCGCTTGCCTTTTCTCGCAACATGTTTATTTTCAGTTATTGCACCCGTGGAATGGCTTTTGTAGACATTGCCTATCTGAAAAAGGAGGATGTAAGCGGAGGAATACTTAGTTATGTCCGCCATAAGACGGGACAGCGCCTCACAGTTCGCATAGAGCCTCTTATTGAAGAGATTATCGAGCGCTACGAGCCATTTGTCCACAACAGTCCCTACCTTTTTCCAATTATTACATCTAATGATCCGGAAGAGGCTTTCCGACAATATCAGACGGCGCTGGGTTATCATAACCGGAAATTGAAGAAACTGGGGAAGTTGACAGGAGAAAATCTACATCTCTCCTCCTATACCGCAAGGCATAGCTGGGCGACGGTTGCACGCAAACACAACGTCCCGTTGTCCGTCATAAGTGCAGGTATGGGACACACTTCCGAGAAGACTACACTCATATACTTGGATTCTGTAGAAAATTCACTGATAGACAAGGCCAATGAAGAAATTTTAGAGGCATTATGTCGTAACGTTTCTAAGTAAGAAACCTTAAAATTACGGCGCAAAGATATAACAAATAAAAGAATAAAACAACATAATGCTATAAATATTTGTTTATATTTTACTCTCAAAACAAGTATAAAATATTGATTTTTAACACAATAAGCAACTACTTATACAAAAAAGAAATGAATAGATATTTAAAACAGATGCTAATATAGAACTCGATAGATATATTCTAAAAAAATTATCCATACATCGTACCGAATCTACCAAACCTAAAAAAATAGGATAAAAAGATATTTTTTATCCTACAGGAATTCAACGCATTAAAACGTCGTACCGTTTCTTACTTAGAAACGGTACAATTACAGGGTTACGGATACCTTCTCCTGGGTCAGGAGAAGTTCCGAGTTCCAAAAATCGACAGACAAAACGAAGAATTGGATTAACCTTGCTTGCTGCGCATCAGAGTTGCTTTAAAGATCAGAAATACTCCGATACGCAGGAATGGAAGGAATATCTTTTAGGTGAGATACGACAAATATGGAAGAGGTATCTTCAATTATGCATTGGTATGCATTCAAAGTCTTTTACAATAAGGTATTTGAGATAGAAGACTCGCTGAATAGAGACAAAATCGAGACCTATATTCCTTGTGAAAGAATTCTTGTGGAACGTGGCGGAGTGAAAAAGTACGTGCGAAAACCGATCATTTCCTCCCTGCTGTTCTTCTATTCCACAGAGAAACAAGCACTGGCGTTACAGCAGAAACTGACAGACCGAGTCCTCCTATATACCCGTCTTGTCAATTGGCAAAAACTGCCAATAGCTATTCCTGAACGGGAAATGAAAATTTTCATGCTTGTCACTTCCTCCGGCGAGAAAGGGCTGGACTATTTCGGCGACGTCCCCATGGAGTACAGCACCGGTGAACGGGTGCTTGTTACGGACGGTCCATTCAAGGGAGCAGAAGGCTGTATACACCGCATCAAAGGAAATCGTCGCCTGATAGTGGCAATACAAGGTGTGTGTGCGGTGGCAACTGCCTATATTCCCCAATGCTTTCTCAGGAAGATATAAATCAATACATTTAAACAAGCTCTCACCTAATCAAATCCTTCAGAAATGACAACCTGCTATTTTGAAACTTTGGCGGCATTCGCCGTCAGCTGCCTGCTCAGTGCAATGATTATTCCCAAGATATCGCTGATAGCTTTCAGGCGGCGACTTTTCGATCCGTTGGACGACCGAAAGTTGCATACGACGCACATTCCCCGTCTGGGGGGAATCGCTTTTTTTCCGTGTATCATTATGCCCATTTCGCTCGTCATTGCCTGCCATAATCTCTGTACAGACAGCAATTTACTCAGTTGGGAACAATCCACTTGTCTGCTCACCCTATTCAGCTGCCTCTTCATGCTCTATCTGATGGGAATGAGAGACGACCTAATAGGTATGCGCTACCGTGCCAAATTTATCATCCAGACACTTTGTGGCCTTCTATTGGTAGCCTCCGGCTTTTGTTTCGACAATCTCTACGGACTGTTTGGCATCTACGAATTACCCTATTATGTGGGCATACCATTCACAGTCTTTATCATTGTCTATATCATGAATGCAATTAATCTTATAGACGGTATCGATGGCCTGGCTTCCGGATTGAGCATGATAGCATTCTTCGCTTTCGGTTGCATGTTCGTCTGTCTACACTGGTGGTTGTATGCCTTTATCTCCTTTGCAGCTTTGGGGGCACTGATACCATTCTTCTATTATAATATGTTCGGACAGACCCGCCGAGGACGGAAAGTGTTCATGGGAGATACCGGCTCATTGACTATCGGTCTGTTGCTGGCTGTAATGGCCATTCATCTCAGTATGTCCGATCCCGTCAAGGAAGAATTCTTTCCCGGTGCTATCGTGACGGCTTTCTCTTTCCTGTTGGTGCCGATGCTGGACGTGGTTCGGGTAGTGCTTCACCGCCTGCGCAACCATCAACCTCCGTTTCTCCCCGACAAAAATCATATCCACCATAAATTCATCGCCCTGGGTATGTCTCAACATCAGGCACTCTGCTTCATCCTGAGTATCGCCTGGCTTTTTATTATTGCCAATACACTTTTAGCCTCTTACCTGTCCGTCACCGTACTGTTCCTGCTGGACGTAGCGGTATGGACAGCGATGCACTTCTACATCACAGCAAAAATTACAAAAAAACACCCCAAAAATTAATACTTCATACCTTATACTTCATATTTCTATTTTATATTAAAATTAAAACATGAAAAATCATCTTTTATACTTGCTATTTTCGTTGGCGTTGCTCTCATCGTGCAACACATCGAAAGAGATAATCTATTTTCAGGACGTGGAGGTAAACAGCCCCGAAGCGGTGGCCCCACCCCAGGACATCACCGTTCAACCCAAGGATCAGATATCCATCGTAGTGTCGAGCAAGGACCCCGAACTGGCGGCTTTGTTCAACCTGACGCGCGTGCAGCAGAGGGTAGGTTCCACAGGACTGAACAACAGCAACAACAACGGAGAAATTTCCGGATATACGCTTGATGACAAAGGTGCCATCGACTTTCCCGTATTGGGAAACCTCACTGTGGCGGGCATGACCCGAAGCCAGATTGCCGCATTGGTAAAACAAAGACTGAAGGAGGAGAACCTGGTGAACGACCCGGTGGTCACCGTGGAGTTCATGAACCTCAGTTTCTCCGTCCTGGGTGAAGTGAAGACTCCCGGAAAATACAGTATCTCAAAAGACTATATAACCTTGCTGGAAGCTATCAGCATGGCCGGTGACCTTACCATCTACGGCAAGCGGGATGCCATTTTCGTGATCCGTGAAGAAAAAGGAGAACGGGTGACGCACTGGGTGGATCTCCGCTCCTGCGATCTATTCAAATCTCCCGTTTATTACCTGAAGCAGAACGACGTGGTATATGTGCAGCCCAACAAGGTACGTGCCGGACAATCCACACTGAATGAAAACAGCGTGAAAAGCGTAGGATTATGGATTAGCATCGGATCATTCCTCACCTCCCTGGGTGTATTGCTGTTTAAATAATTACTTATTATTATGGTTGAAAAGAAAACGCCTGTCGGCAAACCCGCCGATGACTTTATACGGATACAGGATCTGTGGAGCATGTTCGTTCCCAAATGGTACTGGTTCGCCATCTCCCTGTTCATTACCCTGACTATAGCGGTGTTGTACCTGCTGAGTACTCCCCCTATTTACACCCGTACCGCTGCCATTCTCGTCAAGGACAACTCGAAAAGCAGCTCTTCTACCAGCGCTATGAACGACTTTTCCGATTTGGGTATCTTCAAGTCCAATACCAACATCAACAACGAGTTGCTGACATTAAAGTCGCCCACACTGATGACAGAGGTAGTCAACCGGCTAGGATTGAACGAAACCTTTACCATCCGCAAAGGATTAAAGAACGTAGATTTGTACAAAGTATCTCCTGTCACCATTACATTCTGCGACAAAATAGAAGTGCCATTAAGTTTCACCATCAAGTTCTCTTCAAAAGAGGCGTTTGCCATCTCCGAACTTGAAATATCGGGAGAAGACATAGGCGAAACACTCTCCGCCCAAATGGGCGACTCCATACAGACCTCTGCCGGGATCATGATCGTATCCCCTACACAAGAGTTTACCGACGCTTTTATAGGCACATCTATCCGGTACGTCCGGGGAAGCGTGCGCGCTGCCGTCGATACCTATTCAAATGCACTGGTCGCTGAACTGGGTAACGAAGATGCCACTATCATCAACCTCAGCATCAATGACACTTCCATCCGGAAAGCGGAAGACATCCTGAATACCCTGATCGAAGTCTATAATGAGAACTGGATTCGGGACAAAAACCAGATTGCCGTCAGCACTTCGCAGTTCATTAGCGACCGCCTGGGCGTGATAGAGAGCGAATTGGGGCATGTCGACGAAAATATCTCCAGCTACAAAAGCGAGCACTTGCTACCCGACGTACAGGCGGCATCCAGTCTCTACATGGCGCAGTCCGCTGAGAACAACAAAGAACTGTCGACGCTGAACAACCAGCTCTCCACCGCCCAATATATCCGCAGAGAACTGAATACAAAACAGTTGGACCAAACGTTGCCCGCCAATTCAGGTATTGTCAGCGCCAATATAGAAACGCAAATCAGTGAATATAACAATCTGGTGCTGGATCGCAACCGACTGATAGCCAACAGTAGCGAAAAAAATCCGTTGGTAAAGAACATGGCCAGTTCCCTACAGAGTATGCAGCGAACCATTATCCAGTCGGTCGATAATCTGATCGTTTCACTGAATACCCAAATACGTAGTCTCCGCCGTCAGGAAGAGGCTACCACCAACCGGCTGGCATCCAACCCGAACCAGGCAAAGTATTTGCTGTCGGTGGAACGCCAGCAGAAAGTAAAGGAAGAACTTTATCTCTATCTGCTACAAAAGCGTGAAGAAAACGAACTCTCACAAGCATTTACCGCCTACAACACCCGCCTGATTACCGCTCCGCGCGGCAGTATGTTTCCTACCGCTCCCCGCAAGATGAATATCCTGTTGGTGGCATTTGCCGTAGGATTACTGGTTCCGGCAGTAGGTATCTTCATGAAGGAGAACATGAATACCAAAGTGCGAGGTCGGAAGGACCTGGAAAATCTGAGCATCCCATTCATAGGCGAGATTCCCCAATACTCCGGCACAAAGAAAAAATGGTGGGAATTCAAGCACCGGAAGCGGCAGGACATGAAAATCATAGTAGTGAATGAGGGTAACCGCAACATCATCAACGAGGCATTCCGTGTGTTACGTTCCAACATGGATTTCATGGCAAGCAAGGACAACAACCAACATGTTTTCGTATTGACCTCATTCAATCCCGGCAGTGGAAAAAGTTTCCTAGCCATAAACATTGCCATAAGCTTCGCCATCAAAAAGAAGAAAATCCTGGTCATTGACGGAGACCTCCGGCACAGAACCGTCTCTTCTTATGTCGATTCTCCGAACAAGGGATTAAGCGACTACCTGAACAATCAGATTGAAGACTGGAAGGAAATCATAGTGTCCTACAAGGGATACACGAACCTGCACATCCTGCCTATCGGAACAATACCTCCCAATCCAACGGAACTACTGGAAGACAGCAAGTTGTCTATGCTGATAGAGGCATTAAGACCGGAATATGATTATATCTTCATAGACTGTCCTCCTGTTGACATCGTAGCCGACGCACAAATTATTGAAAAATGGGCGGACCGCACCATTTTCGTAGTCCGCTCCGGCTTGCTGGACCGGTCCATGCTTTCCGAACTGGAAAATATGTATACCGGAAAACGATTTAAAAACCTCTCCATGATACTGAACGGAACGGAAAGTACCGGAGGACGTTACGGCTATCGCTACGGATACCATTACGGTTATGCTTCCTATTATGGCAGTAAAGATAAATAAAACTCATGTGGCCATTTTCTAAATCCCAGCCCGTCGCGGCAAGCGGCATCCTTTGCGAAATGACTGACTACCACTCCCACATATTGCCCGGGGTAGACGATGGCGTGAAGACAATGAACGAGTCACTTCAGATTCTTGCGGAGATGAAACACCAAGGAGTCCGCAAAGTGTGGTTTACTCCCCATATCATGGAGGATATACCCAATACCAACGCCGGGCTGAGAGAACGATTTCAAGAATTGAAAGAGAAATTCCGGAAGCCGGAAGATGCCTATTGCGGTACGGTGGAACTGAATCTGGCCGCTGAATACATGATGGACAACCTCTTCGCGGAGCGTCTGGAGGCCGACGATCTGCTTCCGATCTACGAAGGCGGTTACCGGTATCTGCTGGTTGAAACCACCGGTTTCACTCCGCCCATGAACCTGCTGCCCGTCCTGAAACGCATTCAGACGAAAGGCTACCGGCCTTTACTGGCACACCCCGAACGTTATCTATATATGGGCACGTCCTACTACTGTATGTTGAAGCAAGAACAGGTTGCTTTCCAGTTGAACCTTCCGTCACTGACGGGAGCATACGGCACATATATACAAAAAAAGGCCGTATCCCTGCTGAAAGCAGGGATGTACGACCTGACAGGAACCGATACGCATTCTTCGAAGCATTTCAAAGAATGGCTCGGAACACGGATTGGCAGTCGAGACAGGGACATGCTTTGGGCACACTTCCCGGCATGTCGCGATGGCCTCTGAGCTGCGCCTTCGGGAAGAGTTTCAGCAACTTTGTCAGAAGCTGTTCCAAGTTTTCGAACTGCTCCGGGGTAAGCGTGTCAGCGGGATGTCCTTCCGAGTCCAGTCCGCCTTCATAGCATACACCGATGGAGCACCGGTTGAAAGGACGGCAGTGGGCACCCACTTCGAGTAGTCGGCGATGCTGACTGACGGTGCCGTCGCGACGGACGTAAAAGTGATAACCGATAGTACGGAAGCCACGGGCACGATGGTCGCGCAAGAGTTGTTCTACGGTGTAGTCGCTGTTACAACGTGTAGCGGAACAGTGCAGAATGATATAGCGTACGGAGTCGGTGGAGTCCATCATCAATCCGCTTTCCACCCGGACGAGGAGTTCACGCTCATTAAGCACTTCCTCCTCGCCCACAATCATGGGAAATGTTTCCTGTATCATGGCAACAGACATTCGATGGCGGTTGAACAACTGGTTATTCCCAGTGCCGTAAGAGCCGCAATGGCTGCCTGGATAATGGCATTGAGCAGGGACACCCAAGTGATTTTATTCTTTTTTGCAGAGTCGGTCATGAGATTTATTATTTATAATTTATGATCTATAATCTATAAGCTGCGCAATGTGCGCTTGCGAAACCTCATACGCTTCGCCCACGCACCGCGCAGCCTTTAATTGTTAATTATTAATTATTAATTTTGAATAATTCTATCCCAAAGGATTTTCGTCCAGTCCGCCTCCGCCGGGATTGTCGGTTCCGCCTTCATCATCCACATTGCCCGGGTCGGACGAAGTCACCTGTTTGATGACTTTTCCGTCCTTGTCGTAACAAGTGATGTTGATGGAGGTATCCTTCAGTTCCTGCTTGATGGTGGTACTGGGAGTGAAAATGACCTTGCGGGTGGTGATGAGTCCCGTACCTACATCTTCCACTTTGGAGACAGCCGCGGCTTGCAGGCCGAAGCGCATGGTACCCACTCCGGGCAGGGCAACGGAATGTCCCTCGGTGGTCCATGCCTTGACAACCTCACCAATGGCTTCCCAGGCAGCCTGAAGGCTTCCCTTCGGGATTCCCGAGCGGATGGAGGCTTCGGATATGACTTTTTCCTGCTTCAGCGTGCTGTAGATTTCTGCCTGCATGATGAAACGATACTCCCCTTTCGAGGGACCTACCGACAGTTTGGTCTGACGGGCTTTTACTTTGATTCCCATAAGTTTAATAATTTAGTTAATCAGTTGGCGAAATTTATTTTATTCCGTCCTGTAGGGTTATGAATTAATTCACCACAGATTACACAGATTGACACAGATTCTATTTTACTGATTATTAGATTAATAAATCTGTGTGAATCTGTGTAATCTGTGGTGAGTCTTATTCATTCCTACATCAGAAAGAATAAATCCCGTCAACTGATTCGGTTAATAATCTGTGGCAAAGATAGGACGGACCGGAAACCGACTTATGGGTTTCGATGGGTTCCGATGGGTTTCGCCTTACGGGTCGCCCAAATGGCGGACAATCAGCGACACTTGCCGGGATGTGAGCAACTTCTGCGAACGATGATAACCGACGGTTTCCAGTTCCATCATCAGCGAAGGACAATCATAAATCCAGCGCATCAGGCGGTTGGTGGCCACAGCGGATGTTGAATCCGGAAAGTAAAGTAGAGCCAGTTCGCTCTTCTTCATGGAGATGGGATGGAAGGACATGGTGGGAGAAATTAAAAATTAAAGAATTAAAGGCGTTCCGGATATGGGAGTTTTTTCTTCCTAACTGGGAAAATATTTTTTCCTAACTGGAGAAATATTTTTTCCCAATTGGAGAAAAAAAGCGGAATCTTGCAAACTTGCATTTCTTGCAGCCCCCTCACACCCACACACGTACATACACGTACGTGAAGCGAATGGGATCCTTTTTCCGAACGACGTTTCATTTGAACCTGTATTCTCCGCGCCCGCTTTTCACCAGCTGCCCTTTGTTCAGCATTCGCTTCAACAGCGAGTCGAGCGTGTTGGCAGGTATTCCATACCGTTCACCCGCTTGAAGGGCCTGGCTACGGGTGAAGTTGAGAGGCAACAAATCCAGGAATGCCTCCTGCGACGTTTTCTGTTGCATGGAGTCGCCCGCCGGAAGGAACGACAGGATATGACACGAATGCAGGTACAGAGGTTCCGTGAGTGACAACACGGCATGAAAGTCATCGCTGCTGACGGTGAGATCGAACTGAGGTACTACGCCATCCTGCACGTTCTCATGCGGAATGTGGGGTGAAGGCAACAAGCCCGGGCATGATTTCAGCGCTTTTACAAGGTCGTCCGCCGGCTTTTCCGCAGCAGTACGGCCGATACCGTCCGTTGCCATTAACAAGGCTTCGAGCGAGCGCATCAATGCCACGATGCCAATGATACGACAGATGTTAATGGCGATACGTGCCACCGCACTTTTCATAGGATCGCCATGAGCCGCACCCGCACGACCGAATATGCGTGAAAAGTGAACGTTGAATTCCTCTTTCTGCTCTTCGGTCAGTTTCAGGTTGATGCCGCTTACGACAGCCGCCAAGGTATCGAGCAGGCATTTCCAACGTTCTCCCCAAAGGGTGAACATACGGTCGTAGTCGATACCGGATTCGCAGAACTGATCCACCCATTCACGAATGGGAGGCATGCAGTAAAACAACTGGCGCGAGAATAGGCCGTTCTCCGCCGAGGGAATGAGCGGCTTCACTTGGGCAGGCGTACCGCTAAGCAATACGCTAAGATAGGATATTTTACACTCCCGGTATTCGTGGTTGGTGCGGCGGTTGTAAGCCAGGCGTTCGTGGTCGAAACTCTTTCTCAGGGTATCGCTCCAATGTCCGTAGTCGGTACCGATGGCAGTGCTCACGGTGTCCGCTTCGGTTTCGCATATCAGTCCGGCACCGTTGGCATCCATCAGGTTCTCCAGCATGCCGGCTCCGGAGTTGTCACCCGCAATAAGGAACATCTTCATGCAAGGCTGTTCGGGTTCGGGCTTGTTTGCCTTCTCCTTGCCCAGCATGTCCCATTGCACCTTCTCAAGGCGATAGGCTTTCATCTTTTCGCTGTACGATTCCATCAGCGCGTCGTGCAGGGGTTCAGCCAGCCGGCGCACCCAGGTCAGCGCTCCTTTGCCGGAAGCGGGCGGAGCGATGACAAAGGTTTGCAGGCACGGAAATTTGATCTTGCGGCCATAGACAAAGCTCAACAGCCGGTTGAGGGTGGCTCCGAATACAGTCATTGCTCCCAGCAGCAGGATGTCCCTTTGGGCGGGCGATTCGCCGCAGTCCACCACTTGTTGCAGGAAGAGCGGCCACCGGTATTCCGGGAAACAGGGCAGCGAGACGAAGGTTTCCGCATCGTTTTCTCGCACGTACGTGTGGGTGGGTGTGAGGAGGGGCTGCAAGTTTTGCAAGTTTGCAAGTTTCTTGTCGAAGCGCACGCCTGCCAACTGGGCCAGGTGGAACACCGTTCCTAAGGAATTGCCCCCTCGCCCATTCTGCAAGGTGTGGTCGTAAAGTTTGTCAGCGTCGGCCTGCCGATACTTCGCAGACAGACTGCAAAGCCGGTGAAAAAAACTGCGTCCCGCCTCGCCGCAACTGTTGGCAATGGCGAAGGCAAGTGGCATATATTCCTGATACGTAGGTGCAAGGTTGGCTCCGGCCTGTTCTGCGGCAATAGTCAACTGTTCGATAATGTCAAGTTCGTTCACGATGATAGGATTTGTAATTTGTAATTCGTAATTCGCCCTAAATTTTGCACTTCGCTTCTTCGTCGTATGCCAGGAAGCAGGCTCTCGACATATCGGCATTGGCGGTATCGGCCTTTAGTCCGTGACGCCATCCCAGGTAGTCCCAGGCGGTGTGTAGAGCATTGTCGAACGAGTGTTCCAGCGTATCTGTGAGATTCAGCCGGTAGGGCACGAAAAGTTTCACTCCTTTGGCACCGGGACTTACGAAGGCAAGATCGGGTTGTAGCACTTCGTCAGTAAAGAGTCGATCGCGCCACATTGCGGCTTCTTCGACAGAGGCAAGGTGGTCGATGTCTATCACAAAGTCTCCGGACGGCACCATGATGCACTGCTCCCGACAGTACGAAAAAATTCCGGCAGGCGTGACGTAGGGTAGTAAAGTCTGCTTTTTTCCACGGAATGCTTTATCGTTTTCCGTATCGGCCCTTACTCTTTGTGTCAGCTCCTTCAGATGGGAATCGGAGGAGATATAGGCATGAAGCCCCGCTACGCTACACACTCCGGAAGGCACTTTGTTGGTGATGGGAGCGTTGAAAAAAGACATGATAGATTCTTTCATGATATTGATTCTGATTTAATTAAAACTATATTTTATATTTAACTGATTTATGTCAACAAAGATACAGGATATAATTCATCCTATACACTGCATTAAAAGCCATTTACTAAGCATTTATAATCATTGAGTGCTTATTGATTTATCATTAAAATAATTAAATAGAATGGAGAGAGAAAATATAAATATGAACGACAAACCGGAAATAGAGATAAAGATATTCGGCGGTACGAACATGATAGCCCCGACGGGCGCTACCGCCGTTCAGAATTTTTACGGCGATCAGTTTGCCGAGGTCGCCATCCGTCCCGAAGAAACCGAGGGCATTGAAAGTCTGAACGATGCCGAGTGCCTTCTCTTCACCTACGTGCCCGACGTGAAAAAAGTGCATGAGTACACCCGACTTCTGGGCGAATGCACCACCGCCCACGATCTGGCGGGTGTAGTGAGCATCATGCTCAGCGAACCCCGCGTGGGCAAGGACACGGTGGTGAAAGGCACCTTCATCGAGGTTCTTCTTCCTTTCGCTTCCCGACTGACATCGGGGGCAAAGGTGGACAATGTGAGACAACAGATTAATAATATGCTGATGAGGCAAGGGAGAGGAGGAAAATAAAGGAAAACTTTGTTTGGAGAAAACAGGCGGATTTTGTTACTTTGCCAATAAAGCATACGTGAAGGAGAAAACAGATATGATGCAGCGACGACTTTATCCGGTAGGGATACAGACTTTTTCGGAAATCCGGGAAAAGAACTATTTGTATATTGATAAGACGGGATACGTTTATCGAATGACGAATTCCAGCTCTAAGTATATATTTCTGAGCCGTCCGCGCCGCTTCGGAAAAAGCCTGCTCACCAGCACACTTCATTCTTATTTCGAAGGCCGGAAAGAACTGTTCGAAGGTCTTGCCATAGAGGGACTGGAGACGGAATGGACCCGGTATCCGGTGCTGCATTTCGACATGAGCACGGCGAAGCACGTGAACAGGGAGCAACTGGAACAGGAATTGAATCTCAAGTTATTGAAGTATGAAAAAATCTATGGCAGAGAAGAAGGTGAAATAAATGCCAATCAGCGCCTGCAAGGTCTTATAGGACGTGCTTATGCTCAGACCGGCCGGCAGGTTGTTGTTTTGATAGACGAATATGACGCCCCGCTTCTCGATGTGATGGATGAGGAGAAGAACCTGCCTACGCTTCGGAACGTAATGCGGAATTTCTACAGCCCACTCAAGGCATGCGACCCTTATTTGCGTTTCGTGTTCCTGACAGGCATCACGAAATTTTCTCAACTGAGCATCTTCAGCGAATTGAACAACATCAAGAATATCAGCATGGATGAACCGTATGCTGCTATTTGTGGCATTAGCGAAGAGGAAATGCTGACCCAAATGTCTGATGATCTTAATCTTTTGGCTGACAAACTAAAGGTTACCCGCGATGAAATCATTGGTCAACTGAAAGGGAACTATGACGGCTATCATTTCACCTGGCCGTCGCCCGACCTATACAATCCATTCAGCCTGCTGAATGCTTTTGCCGATGGCAAGATGAACTCTTATTGGTTCGGCAGTGGCACGCCTACCTATCTGATAGAAATGCTGAACAAGTATGGCGTTGCTCCCCAACAGATAGGAGGACGAAAAGTATTTGCCACAGCTTTCGATGCTCCAACGGAACGGATGACGGATATTACCCCGTTGCTCTACCAGAGTGGCTATGTCACCATAAAGGACTACTCTTCGTTGACAATGCTTTATACACTCGACATTCCCAATAAGGAAGTGCGCATCGGACTGATGCAGAGCCTGCTTGCCAATTATCTGCACCGATACACCAACGACGGTCTCACCACCGTGGCTTTGCTGTACGAAGCCATTGTCGAAGAAAGGTTGGACGATGCCCTGCGCCTGTTGCAGACTTTCCTTTCCACCGTTCCCAAGTGCGACAATACCGATTATGAGGGTCATTATCAATCCTTGCTCTATGTCATATTCAGTCTTCTGGGTATGTACGTCGATGTGGAGGTACGCACGCCTCGTGGTCGTGTAGACATGGTGATGCGCACACCTGCCATTCTTTATGTAATGGAACTGAAGCTGGACAAAACCGCCGATGCCGCCATGCAACAGATTGACCTGAAAAATTATCCCGAACGTTTCGCTCTGTGCGGACTGCCGATAGTAAAGGTAGGGATTAACTTCGACAGGGAACGAAGGACGCTGGGGGAATGGAAAATAGAAGGAGAATAGAATAAAAGATTGTCATCCTATTTCTAAATAATCCGACCGATTGAATTTAGTAATCATTTTCTGTGAGGCATCCCGAGAGATACCTTACAGAGTGGGTATGCTCTGAATTGAACACTAACAAGAATCTCATATTTCATAAAAAACAATGCTTATACAAAAAACAAATGTAGAGGGTTTGGTCATCATTAAACCACGCCTTCTCAAAGACGCACGCGGTTACTTCTTCGAGTCTTTCTCCCAACGGGAATTTGAGGAAAAAGTGCGCAAGGTGAATTTCGTACAGGATAATGAGAGTATGTCATCGTATGGAGTAATGCGCGGACTCCATTTTCAATTACCTCCTTTTACACAAAGTAAACTGGTTCGTTGCGTCAAAGGCAGCGTACTTGATGTAGCGGTAGATATTCGCAAAGGATCACCCACATACGGTGAGCATGTGGCTGTAGAATTGTCGGAAGACAACCATCTTCAGTTCTTTATTCCCAGAGGTTTTGCCCATGGTTTTGCCGTATTAAGTGAAGTGGCTGTATTTCAGTACAAATGTGACAACTATTATGCTCCACAAGCCGATGGTGGAATCAATATCTTGGATGAAGGCATAGGAATAGACTGGAAAATACCGACTGATAAAGCGATACTGAGTGAGAAAGATACGAAGCATCCGTTGCTGAGGGATTTTGAGAATCCGTTTGAGTATGGGATGGAACTTTATAAATGATGAAGACACTTGTAACAGGCTCCCACGAATAATTGAGAAAGCAATGGGGCAAAAGAGGGACTTAACATTAGATATTGCAAAAGCTATTTGCATTGTTTTAATATATTCCATATGCCTTACTTTTCACATTTAAACTAATGAATCTTTGGTACATCATCTATTTTTAGCTGCGATTATCAATACAAATAATTTAATCCTTTTAAGGCAAGATACTTTTCTGACAAGTAATACAAAAGAGTAATATGTAAGTAATTATAATGAGTACATCTTCATTAAAAAACAGAGCATTGAATGGCGTGTTTTGGAGTGCCATTGATCGATTTTCATCTCAAGGTATATCATTCTTGATAAGCATTGTCATTGCCAGATTGCTCACTCCTCACGACTATGGTTTGGTGGCTATGGTAGGTATATTCATATCCATTGCACAAGCATTTATTGACAGCGGACTTTCTTCTGCAATTGTCCGGAAAAAAGACAGGACAACAGTTGACTTATCTACAGCCTTTTATGCCAATATTATCATCGGCGTATTGTGTTATGCGATTTTATATCTTGCAGCTCCTTATATAGCCCGATTTTATCAAGAAGATGAATTATGCAGTATAGTAAGAATCATGGGAATCATCTTTTTCCTATTTTCCTTTTCCAATATCCAACAAGCCGTTCTATCAATCAACATTGATTTCAAAACCAAAGCTAAGATTTCCCTTCTCTCTGTAATTGTTTCAGGAACTCTTGGCATCATTTCCGCATATTCCGGATTAGGAGTTTGGGCTCTAGTTATCCAGCAAACAGTATATGCTTTATTAAGAACCATTCTGCTATGGATATTTGTCAATTGGCGACCGATTGGAATCTTTTCCTGGAAAGCATTTTGTTCATTATTCTCTTTCGGATCTAAAATGCTTTTAACCGGTTTATTAAACTCTATCTTTAACAATCTTTATTCCATTGTAATCGGAAAAACTTTTTCTGCATCTAGTTTGGGTTATTATTCAAGAGCTGAACAGTTTGCACAATTCCCATCTTCAAACATGACGAATATTGTCAAGGGAGTGACATTTCCTACAATGGCATTGATACAGGATGAAAAAGAAAGACTTAAGGCTAATTTCTATAAGATACACCGCGTTATGACGTTTATAATTTTCCCATTAATTGTAGGTCTAGCATCTGTTGCCTCTCCATTGATATTGTTGTTGCTGTCAAAAAAATGGATTTATTCAGCCAAACTTCTGCAAATAATATGTCTGGCACTCATGTGGTATCCAGTTTATACGCAAAATCTGAACTTTTTAGAGGTAAAAGGATATGGAGGATATATACTCAAATCTGAAACAATATCAAAAATTGTCAGTATGACAGTTTTAGTAATACTTATCCCGATGGGATTGGAAGCTATTTGTTGGGGACAAATGTTATCCAATATAATATCTGTTTTTGTCAGCAGCTATTTTGTGACAAAAATCACAAGGGATTCTTATGCAAAACTATTCGCTCCCATAAGTATGAACCTTTTTTCCTCTTTGATGATGGGAATTATTTGTAGTCTAGCACAAAAACTATTTGTGCTCCCTGCCATACAATTGGTAGTAGGTATTTTAGTAGGAGGAATGGTCTATCTGATTTTAAACTATTGCTTCAATCGGTCTTTTTTAATGACTTTTTATAATATACTATTCAAAAAATGAAAGTAGCTTTTTACCTACCCAATAAATTTTGCTATGCGGATTGTTCAAACGTCGATTTAGGAAATCCGGGAATAGGTGGTACAGAATACATGATAATTGCTTTGGCTTATCATTTGTCTATTTGTCAGAAGAAACATGAAATCTTAATTTTTGCGCAGCATGATACTCAGTTACCACAACATTGCAGCATTGTGAAGGTGGAAGATGTTATAGAGGCTTTGTATGCCTGTAAACAGAAAAATGTGGAATGTCTCATTGTTCAGAATTCACAGGAAACTAATAAACTGTTTAATGAGGATTTAGGTGGATTAAAGTTGGTTATGTGGGCACATAGTTTTATGTCCAGAATGCAATGGAATCTTTATGCCCGGTCTGCCAATGTGAAAAGAATAGTGTGCGTAGGTAATGAAGAGTTAGAACTTTATTGTGATCATAAGGCTTTCAAAAAATCCACAGTTATTTTTAATGCTTTCCCTTTACCATCCAGTACACCGTTTACAATTCCTTTTCAAGAAAGAGAGAATGAAGTCACATTCTTGGCAAGCATAGTACCCCATACTCACTTCCATTTATTGGCAAAAGTCTGGAAAGAAGTGATTAGGCAAGTTCCTGACGCACATTTAAATGTCATAGGATCAGGAAATTTATACAACAATTCCAAAGCTCTGGGAAAATACCAAATCGCACAAAATGAGTATGAAAATTATTTTATGCCCCATTTACTAGATGAAAAAGGAAACATACTCCAATCTGTAACTTTTTGGGGAAAATTAGGGAATGAGAAATATGAGATTTTGAAAAGGACTAAAGTCGGTATAGCCAACCCAGGAGGTTATGAAACCTTTTGCATATCAGCAGTGGAGATGCAACTTTATGGGGCAAAAGTGGTATCATGTAAAAAAGGCGGATTGCTTGATACCGTATTTGACGAAAGAAATCTTTTCGTTTCGGAAAAAGAACTTATAAATTGTATTGTGAACGCTTTGAAATGCAAACAACATAATTATGAGGAAGTTTTTTTGTTTTTGCAAAAGAGATTTTCATTTAACATCGTATGTAGAGAGTGGGAAAAACTTCTGGTGGAAGTTGAGAACAATATTCCTCAAAGAACATTGCCCCCGAATAGTAAGGCTCCCACGGCACTCCACCACTTACGACACTTCAACAGAACCTTAAAAAACATTACTCCTTTTGGCTTTTATTGGATGCCGTGTATGAAGTTTTATGAATCCGCATATCATCGAATCAAACAATTATTTTAATGAAGCCTTTGATTTCTGTTATAGTACCTGTATATAATGCAGGCTTGTCTATTGAAAAATGTGCAAAGAGCATTTTAACACAGACTTTTTCCAATCTTGAGTTGATATTAATAGATGATGGAAGCACAGACAACTCCTTATTCATATGTCGTTCTTTAGCGTCACAAGACGCACGTATTACTGTCCGACATCAGTCCAATCAAGGGGTAAGCAAAGCGAGAAATTTAGGCATATCAATAAGCAAAGGAGAATGGATAGCCTTTGTGGATGCGGATGACTACCTATATGAATACTATTTAAGCGGATTGCTGATGCAGACTACAGATTGTGAATTGGTTATCGGAGGATATAACAAAGTACTATTGTCTGAGAAGAAAGAGTTTCCAGGAGTCTTATTCCCAGAAATGGTACTATCTAAAAGCAATGTCGATTGCCAAGAGATATGGGACAAAGTTTTGCTCTATGGAACGCCGTGGGGAAAATTGTTCAAAAGTTCACTGATAAAAGAGAACAACATAATTTTTCCCGTCAATTTTACATTACACGAAGACCATATTTTTTTTTATGAAACCTTATTGCATACAAATAACATTAGACTGACAAGAAATTACGGTTATAATTATGTGAATTATGGCACAGAAACTTTATCGCGGAAGAAGGCAATACCTTCCGACTTGAAATGTAATGCTTTTTATCAATTATCAGAAATGCTAAAAAACATTATACAAAGATTCAACCTAAATAAAGAACATCTTCCTCTTGCTCAAAATTTTATTATACGGCTCTACATCTCCGCTATTATCCTTTGCTATAGAAACAAAGATTATGAAAGGAAATATCTGAAGCCAACCATTGAGCTACGAAAACGAATTCAAGTTTATCACCACCCCATATCCATGCAAGGATATTCCATAAAATTTATATTGGTATATTTACCATTCTGTATCCAACGTTCAATCTTAAAATTACTGATAAAATGAGCCTGTATCAATTTAGGAGAAAATTATCGTTTTTGATTTCACTCCCGTATTCTCTATTTTTCAATTTCTATTACTTACCATTCCGACAAGCTATAAAGATGCCCATCATACTATATTCCCCACATTTTTGGTCTCTGAAAGGCAGGGTTGTCATAGATGCCCCTCAAGTTCGTTTCGGTATGATTCGCTTAGGATTATTCAATGCAAGCATCAATAATGAAAAAGGGTTTGTATGGATGAACGAGGCTGGGACTGTGATTTTTCATGGAAGCTTCGCCGCCGGTTCCGGTTCTGTAATAAAAATAGGACATCCTCGTGCTGTGTTGGAAATTGGAGATAATGTAAGTAACGCTTCTTCTCTGAAAATAGATTGTCACTATCGCATAAACATTGGGAAAAGAGGGAAATTTGGATGGGGAGTCATTATTATGGATTCAAATTTGCATCGGTTAAAAAATAGTGATGGCACTTGGGTAGGAAAAGGATATGACGCTGTAGAAATAGGTGAAAATAGTTGGATCTCCTCACAATGTGTGATACTTCCCGGAACAAAATTTCCCCCATATAGTGTCTGTGCATTGGGATCTGTTTTGAACAGAGATTATTTGAATGGAGAGAAAGGATTATATGCTGGAAGGCCTGCCAAACTCATTAAAACAGGCATTTGGAGAGATATGGCGGACAATACTATAGATTATAATGAAATATAAACAAGCACTTATTGAAATAAGGGATTCCAACATAAAGCTACTACATCTCATGACTCTGTTTTTAGTTTTGGTAGCCCATGCTGATTATTAAATATCTTAATATTATTCTCACAACCTCCATTTAAGTCTATTCAACCAACAGACTCGAAATTGACAAAAACTATAGATATTAAATATGAAAATAGGTTTTATATTATCTTACGCAGCTTTTTCTTCTACAAACGGTATAAGAAGTCAAGCCATAAGTTGGAAAAATGGATTAGAAAAACTCAATCATGAGGTAGCATTGATTAATATGTGGGAGGATAATCAATGGTGTCAATACGATGCAATAGTTATATTTGGATTTAGCGTATATTCGTGTGATTTCATTAATATTCTATCTACCGTACATAAAAATATTTTAGTTGCTCCAATTCTTGACCCAAATTATAGCATTCTTGCCTTAAAGATTTATTCGAGATGGGGAAACCGAAAGTTGAGACTGACTAATCCGTATTACTCTTTGCGTCAAGTCAAAGACAAAGTACGTGCTTTTTTAATAAGATCGAATTTCGAAAAGGCATATTTGATTGGTGGATTTGGCATACCAAAAGAAAAATGCCATATTGTGCCCCTATCATGTGGAATAAGTAAACCGAAAGAATTATTTGAGAAAGAAAAATTTTGCCTGCATATAAGTTTATTATGCGATGAGCGAAAAAATGTAAAAAGGCTCATTAAAGCATCAAAAAAATACGGATTTCGACTTGTATTGGCAGGGAAACTACGTAATCAAAAAGAAAAAAAGTTATTGAATACCTGGATTGATAGTGCTGACAATATTGAGTATCGAGGATATGTATCTCACGAAGAAAAAATGGAGTTATATACCAAAGCAAAAGTTTTTGCACTTCCAAGTACAAACGAAGGTGTAGGCATAGTTGCACTCGAAGCTGCCGCAATGGGGTGTGATATTGTAATAACGAAATTGGGAGGTCCCAAAGAATATTATAGCAATATGGCAACTGTTATCAACCCGTATAACGTGGATGAAATAGGCAAAGCTATATGCAAAGCGCTGGATACTAAAAGTTTCCAACCTAATTTAGCAGAATATATTAATAAAAATTACTCCATAGATACTATATCAAGACATTTGGAGCAGATTTTATTTCATGAGGAGAAATAAAATGTTTAGTATAAACTTTTCATCTGCATTGGAAGTAAAGAGATGGTTTCTTGCTTTGTTATTGATAATGTTTAATACACATTATTTATTGGTAGATTTTGGGCTCATCTCTATAACCAAACTAACAGTTATGGCATTATGTCCTTTTTTACTCCTGTCATTTCATAAAAATATATCTAAGCCATTAATAATAGCATTATTATATCTCTTAGCTATATATATATGCGCTTTACAGCATCCAGCACAATTTCGTATGACGACTATTATATATACTGCATTATATGTCTTTCTGCTAGTGACTTTCACAACAATATTGTATAGTGAAGAAAATGTACTCACTTTGAATTTTGCAATAAAACTACTTAATAGACTCATATGGATATACATTCTAGTTGTAATTGCACAGCAGTTATTTATATTAATTGGAATTCGACATTTTACACCATTAAATTTGGGTGGAGACAGTTATTTAGAAGTAAATAGGGTTCCCGGGCTCTCTTTGGAGCCTTCTCATTCTGGACGTATCATGTGTGTTGCTTTTTATGCATGGCTGAAACTGAACGAATTTCAAAAAGGAGTAAAAATAGATATACATTATCTCTGGGCATATGAGAGAAGATTTGTCCTGACATTTCTTTATGCGATGCTATTTATGGGTAGTGCGACCGCTGTGTTGGCACTAATTCTTCTTAGTTTCTATTTCATAAACAGACGTTCATTGTTAATTCTCCCAATAGTGCTCATTGTTGTCTTATTCATAAATGAAAGGGTTGAATTTAAAGCGCTTAACCGTACTATAAAAATGATAGCTGTAGTCTCGGAAGGTGATAAAAAAAGTATTGGAAAAACTGATGGAAGCGCTGCATATCGTATATATCCTATAATAAATACTATTGAATCAGATATTTCAAAAAAAGAATTTTGGATTGGTAATGGCATTGATTCAGCTAAAAATAAATTAGGGTTAATCGATTTAAGAAAAAGTAAGATTGGAAATATCAATGATTATGGTTTTATCTGTTACACACTTTTATTATTATTGATATATTCATGCGCCATTTATCGTTTTTTCAGTTTGGAAACACTATTCTTTGTTATACTGATGTCATGTACATTGGCAAATGTATATTATAGCTGGGGGATAATGATTATTTTTACTATAATCCGCTATTTCCAAATAAAATACGAATGTGGCAATTTAAGAATTGAGGAATGTGATGAAACAGAATGATTTGACACTTGCTATCTGTATGTATAATGCAGAGCGATATATTGAGGAAACCCTTGGTTGCGTAATGGAACAAACCATACAAAATTTTCACTTGTTGATTATTGATGATTGCAGTACAGATGGCAGTCTGGATAAAGTTGAGCGATTTTTTGCTAATAATATGCGGCAGTATGAACTAATTTCGTTTGAAGAAAATCATGGGATTGCTTATGCACGCAATTATGCGTTGCATCATGCAACAACTAAATATCTGATATTCATTGATTCCGATGATTTGCCATTGCCTCAGTTATTGGAAAAAGAATATAATTTACTGAAGAACGATCAAGAACTGATGGCCGTCAGTTCTTGGTTGTCATTTATTGACACAAAAAGTAACCTCATTGGAGGTGGCTTATTTATAGGTGCTACCAACAAGCAATCATTCAGAAAACACGCAGAAAGAAATAAACTTATCTTCCTACCAATACAAACCATGTTTGAAAGAGGACTAGCTATTCAGGTAGGAGGATTTCAATGTGAGGGTTTCCCTATCGGAAAACCTAGATACAGAGATTATTGTGAAGACTTAGACTTGTGGACACGCTTGAGCGACCTTTACAAAGAGAATCGCTATATAGTCACAATTCCCGAAGTACTATATTATTATCGTAAAGCTGATAGTCTATCAGCCAATCATTTCAACATGATTATCAAGATGCGTTACACTAAAATCAACCTTCTTCGCCGCCGAACCGGACAAAAAGAACTGACCTTTGAAGAGTTTTACTCTAGACTTTCCAAAAAAGAAATGAAAAGCCTTCAGCGTAATGCAAAAGCCGCTGATTCGTTACGAAACGGTGTGTTCTATTTGAAAAAAAAATCACTAAAGGGGATATGGCTAATTATAGCATCACTATGGTATAAACCTTCGTATTTATTCGATAAATTAAAACATAATATAAAATAAAAGGCATAGCGATCTTATGAGAAATACACAATTACCAACCATTATAGCAACTATTTTCTCGTTTCTAAACGAAAATGTAGAGTATGCGGTACTTAGAAATTATGATGGATTACCTACTAAAAACAAAAGTCGAGATATCGATATCCTGATTGATCGTAATTCATTCTCTAAAATAAAAAAAGATTTGGTTAAACTTATCGAAAAGTCAAACTTCAAAATTATAACATACTTTAATAGCGACCGTATTTGTACGTTTGTATGCGGTCAATATAATTCCGAACCATCCATATTTCAATTGGATTTCTTCTTTCACACATCAGCATTTGGAACAATTTTACTCCCAAGTGAATGCGCACTGAAAGACAGAGTATATAACGGCTGGATATATCATGTGACAGAAGAATATATGTTTTTAGATAAATACTTATATCTAAAATATATAGGTAGTGCCTTCCCTGAGAAATATAGTTGGCTCAAATCTAAAATGTACAACAACGTTGAACTAAACCGCATATTACAAGAACTTTTCAAAATTGAGTCGCTTGACATTTTGGAGGCTATGCCAACTAGTAAATTTAGGCATTTAGTTTTGAGAAGAAATGCCCAGATGTTCTTTAAGGCTGATATGATAAATCATTGCCGTTTTTATATCTTATATATAAAAAATTATATTTTTGGGAAAGGTTATAGCATAGGCTTTACTGGACCGGATGGTGTCGGAAAGACAACTGTCATAAATGAGATTGAAGCATTCCTGAGGACTGTTTACAGCAATACACAGCTATACCATTTTCGCCCATCTATGTTTGGAAACCTAAGTGATGTGGCTCATTCTGCCGGTATAAAAAAAACAGTGGATCGGAATTATTCTAAACCACACCGTGGTAATAAAACTTCAAAATTCAGTTCATTCCTGAGACTGCTATATTACTCGATTGATTATATTTTGGGATATTATAGTCAGATTAAATTAATCATAAGAAAACGAGGAATTATAATATTCGACCGCTATTATACAGATATTATCTGCGACAGTCGGCGAACCAGAATTTACTTAAATCATAAGTTTCTTCACCATTTTGGTCGTTTTTTTATTCCCTCACTTAATTACAATATTCTGCTGACAGCTGATAGTAATACGATTCTTACTCGAAAACATGAACTTGATAGAGAGGGAATTGAATCCATTAACAGAAAAATAGACTATCTGGCTGCCCAAAAGGGATATTATAAAGTGCTAAACAATGGTACACCACAAGAAGCTGTAACTAAGATATTACACATCGTTTTTGACCAACAACATCGTAAGAATTTGAAAAGGTTGAAAAAATGATAATTCAATGACAGCACTAATTACGTCCTAAAAACAAATCAACTTCATGATATGATTTAATTCAATAATATCAGAATTGCTTGATAAATAGTCATCTAAGAATACTTCTCGTTGCCATTTACATTTTAAACAAATAATCACCAATATTAAAAGTATCTATGATTCCCAACAAAATCCCACTCTATAGAAAAGACAATGCACATCCTTAATCTAGGAACAAGTACCAGTAATAGATTTTATTCTATTCAGTTTTTTCTTATGAGATAATTCATTTAGCTCAATAGTTAATTAGGTAAATGAATTAATCAATTGATGTTTTGTTGAGATGAAATTTGAATGAAATACGCACCAATAGGTGCACTAGAAACATAACCATTCGTAGCTCCCCTGATAAGAATTACGTAATAATAGCGACTTGTTCTTTAATCTCTCTGCTATTGGGAATTGCTATAGCTTTTATCGTCAATCGCAATTTCCTCCTTCATACTTGATTTAAGAAAATTAAAACAACAATGAACAAACTAAAAATATTCGTTTCCGCCTACGCTTGTGAACCGGGTTTAGGCAGTGAAATCGGTGTGGGCTGGCATTGGGTACTGGAGATGTCCAAGTACTTTGAGCTATGGGTGTTAACTCGTAAGAGTAACCAATCTTCCATTAAACCTTGGATTACTAAATATCCCGAATACAACCATATTCATTTCCTCTATTACGATTGGCCCAAGTGGGCACGGTTCTGGAAAAAAGGTTTGCGAGGCGTACGCACATACTACAACATCTGGCAGTATTGCACCAATGACATTGTGAAACGAACAATGCAAGAAAATGACATTCACATATTCCATCACCTTACTTATGGCAATGTGCTATGGAAGGTGAGCAAATATGGACAAATGCAGTTCTTCGTATGGGGACCAGTAGGTGGACTGGAGAGTATTCCAGAAGAATATTCTCGTCATTACAATAAAAAATCACAAATTATAGAAAGAATCCGAAGGATAGCAATAGCAATGACATTTTATAACAGAGCGTTTAGACAACGTTGTAAACAGGCTAACCTGATTCTTTGCAAAACAGAAATAACCCGTAATCGAGTACCACAGAAGTATGTAGACAAAGCAATTCTTTTTACTGATGTAGCAACAGACATCTCCAACACATCAAGATTATCTAGGAAAGAAAATGATATAATCGAATTTATCACTATAGGACATTTGGATGCATGGCGAGGTTTCGACCTAACTATTGAAGCTATGGCAAAAGCCATAAAAGAAAATGCTCATATTCATTTAACAATTGTTGGAGATGGATCGGACAAGAAAAGGCTTGAAAAACTTATTAAAAGATTTAGTCTAGAAAAAGCTGTAACATTGACTGGGAAAGTTCCAATGGAAACCTACAAAAAAATGATGGATAGAGCAGATGTTGTGATCAACGCTGCCTTGAAAGAAGGAGCTGTTACTGTATCATTCGATTGTATGGCTATGGGGAAACCACTGATTTGTTTAGATACCACTGGTTATACCCGTTACTTTACTAACGAATATGCCATTTTGATTCCGAGAACCGGAAGAAAAGAAGTCATTCAGAACATAAAAGAGGGAATAGTGCGCCTCAGCGATTCGAAGGAGCGAAAAAAACTTGGACAAAAAGCACAAGAAGCATCTATTAAATTCTCATGGGAGAATCACGGGAAAGAAATCCGGGATGCGATTGTCAATGCTTATATATCTTACTCTTCTAAATAAAGCAAATGCAAGTCAACTCTATTTTAGAACGTTTCCTAATAAAGGGAGCGGGTAAACATCTATATCGTTTTTCCAACGCTGACAATAAAACTTGGCTGATGCCTGCACATAATATGCAGGTGGCAATGAATCTTTACCAACCTAGCGGACGGAATGGAAAAATTATGAAAGCATTGTTTCCATGGTTGCATCACCTACTGATCATCCGAAAAATCATCCATGCAGAAAGTGTGTATTGTGATATAACTGATGAGTTGAAACGGTTATTTTGCCAGTTATTCCACGAAACAGAAATTGAGTTTTCGATCTTTTGTGGTACTCCTTGCATACATCAAAAGATTACAATGCAAATCAGCAAAGGAAAGCATATTCTAGGTTATTGCAAAATAACGGACAACAAAGAAATCGCTCTCTTATTCAGAAATGAGGCCAACATTCTGAAAGAGCTGGGAAGAAAAGGTTTGAAAGAAGTACCTATATGTATATTCTGCGGGGAAATGACAGACGGAATAAAGTTGTTTGTACAAAGTACAGCAAAAACTCAGAAGTCGCAGGTTATACATGAATGGACCGCACTACATGAGAATTTTCTCGACAATCTCTATCAAAGCACCCATCAATTCATCCCTTTTGAACAAAGCGATTACTACCGGATATTAACAAATTTACAGTTACATATTGAATGGCTACCGCAAGAAGTGAATGGTACATTGCTAACGTCTACTATTAATCAGATATTGTTACACTACCAAGGTCAGGAAGTCGATTTTTCTGCCTATCACGCTGACTTCACTCCTTGGAATATGTTTATGGAAGGCAGAAAGTTGTTTGTATTCGATTGGGAATATGCACAGCTCACTTATCCTCCCAAACTAGATAGATATCACTTCTTTACTCAAACGGCTTATTTTGAGAAGCATTGGACTATTTCACAGATTATTGAATATATAAACTCTGAACAAGGGAAATGGATAGACCAGAAGATGTATTCACTCTATTTGCTAGAGGTGATAGCTCGTTTCACAGTTCGCGAGAAAGGAAATATAAACGGAAAGATGGCTGAATCTTTCCAAATTTGGATAGCTTTACTTGAATATTTACAAAAATGACTCGTATTATCTGCTTCCATCTCTTTAACGACTACAGTGGCAGTCCCAAAGTTCTGAAAATAGTATTAGAAGGATTGCTCAAAAAGGGTTACCAAATCAATTTGATTACCTCCACAGGTGGTGCATTGGACGAACTACTGTATTACAAAAACTTAAGCAAGCACTCTTACCCCTATCGATTTTCAAATAACCCAATAGTAACAATGCTTCGCTATTACATGGTACAACTATATACGTTCATATTGACATTCCGCTGGCTATTCTATAAAGATGTGACATTCTATATCAACACTTTGCTCCCTGTTGGACCAGCATTAGCCGGTCGTATAATGGGAAAAAGGGTGGTTTATCATTATCATGAAAATGCATTTGTAAAGGGGACATTCTACAAGGTACTGGCTACGATCATGCAGAAGTTAGCACACAAAATCATCTGTGTCTCGGAATATCAAGCATCATTCCTGCAACAAAAAAAATGTGTAATAACTGTTCCTAATGCTTTACCACAGAATTTCGTGAATAGACTGACACCAAACTTCCAAGCAGCTTTCAAGCGGAAACATATCTTAATGCTTGGCTCGTTGAAGCTATATAAGAGCCCGTTAGAATTTATTGAATTAACCAAAAGACTACCTCAGTTCATTTTTGTATTAGTAATAAACGATACTAAAGAGAATATTAATATCTTCATAAAGGAATACAAAATCAATATAAGCAAAAACCTTACTATATATCCTCAACAGAATGATGTTGTACCTTTCTATAATCAGACTTCACTCGTTTTAAATCTTTCCAACAAGAAACAGTTCGTGGAGACATTCGGACTGACCGCATTGGAAGCAATGAGTGCCGGGCTACCAGTAATAGTGCCCACAGAAGGAGGAATTGCAGAGATGGTTGTGGATGGAGAGAACGGTTACAAGATAGACGTACAAAATCTTAATCAGATAGCCGAATGTATAAAAACAATTCTATCTGACGAAACTCTTTATATGGAATTAGCCCAAAATGCACTCGCTTATTCCAAAAGATTCAGTGAAGCAAAGATGGTAAATAGCATTGAAATGATACTAAACAGGAAATAAAACAATCCTTTTATATTTATGAAACAAGTAGCTATCGTAGGCATCCAAGGTGTGCCTGCAAAATATGGCGGCTTTGAGACTTTGGTGGAGAACATTATTGGTGATAACTGTTGCTCCGAAGTCCGTTATACCGTTTTTTGTAGTGGTAAGGATTATACCACACGCATGAAAACCTACAAAGGAGCACAACTGAAGTACATCCCGCTATTCCATGCCAATGGGGTACAAAGCACTCCTTATGATATTCTGTCGATGCTTAGATGTTTGCGAGGTTATGATACCGTAATCATATTAGGTGTGTCAGGCTGTGTTTTTTTGCCCGTCTTCAGACTGTTGTATCGGAAGCAATTAATAGTGAACATTGACGGGTTGGAACACCGGAGGGCCAAATGGGGTAAGTTTGCCAGATGGTTTCTGCGAACAAGTGAAGCGATGGCCGTGCGCTATGCTGACGTAATCATAGCCGACAATAAAGGAATACAGGACTACGTATGGAATACGTATCATAAGAAAGCCGAATTAGTAGCCTATGGAGGAGATCATGCACAAAGAAATGTCACCGAAGAAAGGCAGAACGAAATTCTGAGGCAATACGGAATCGCTCCCGGAAACTACGCTGTCAGTGTATGCCGTATTGAGCCGGAAAACAACTGTCATCTGATCCTGAAAGCCTTTGCTACTTCTGGAAAGAATCTGGTGTTTGTGGGAAATTGGGAACGGAGCGAATACAGCCGACGACTCAAAGAAGAATATTGCAGTCGAAAAAATATACAGATGGTAGATTCTGTGTATGACCTCGATATACTCTATGCACTGCGCAACCAATGCAGGTGCTATATCCACGGACATAGCGCAGGCGGCACAAACCCTTCGTTAGTGGAAGCTATGTTTTTCGGCAAACCGATTTTAGCTTACGACGTGATTTATAATCGTGAGACAACAGAAAACGAAGCTCATTACTTCAAAACAAATGAAGAACTGGTAGAATTGCTACATGACAGCCCCGAGGACGGATACAAGATGCGGGAGATTGCAAAGCAACATTATACCTGGGCTTTTATAGCTCAACAATATAAAGCATTACTTTCATCCCACAAATAACTAACCATCTTCACAAAAGAAAACTCATCAGTAAAATATTTTATAAGCTATCCGTACAGATCGAATTATTTATAGCGGCAAAGTGCCGGAAACAATCACCCTACTTAGCGATTGTTTCCGGCACTTTCTTTATAGAAGAGCCATAAGAAAGAAAATATTCATCATTTTCCTAACGTCCAGTTAATAGCATTCCTGAACATCTTCGTGAAATCTTCCGTCTCATACAGCCTCTTGCTGTGCCCTATCTGGAAATAAACATTGCGCGCTTTTTTACTTTCGTTCACCCATACCACAGGATGATCGCCCATCTTGATATCCGAAGCAGGCGTATAGGTAGCCTCATCAACACTGGCTAACACACGCACATTCGGACGTGGACTCTTGTCATAAGTGTACCACTCATCATCAGGCACCACGAAAGAAGCCTGCACTCCCTTCATCACCGGGTGTTTCTTATCCTCCACAAGCACCGTACCATCAGCAAGCGGCGCTATATAATTCTGGAAACGTACACCACCCATAAAATCAGAAAACCATTGCCACAGTGGAAAACCGTCAAACTCACCCAACAAAGTGGCATGATGGAAACCGATCCAACCACCTTTACCTTCCTCTATATATTTAACGAAAGTATCTTCCGCTTCTTTCGGCCATGTATAAGGAGGATAATCCAACTGGATAATCAGATTGAACTGGGACAGATAAGTCTCCGTAATAGGTTTGGCATTGTTTATCTCGGTAATGCTGAAATTCATCTTTCTACTTTCATCAGTCAGCCACTTCAGACCCGCATCCGTAAATCCACCATGCTGACCACCTCTTTCCGTCAAGACCAGCACCTTAGTTCTATGCTTCTTACCAAGCAGATTCTCAGCCACCGTATGACGCAAATCTCCTTGCTCATTATCACCACTATAGTCCCAATACATACCACCCAATAAATCTCTATCCAAGATATATTGACACTTGATTGCCAGTGAACGGGCATTTTCAAAACCAAATACCAGCGTATCATTCTTATTAACCAGATAAGGAACCTGGGCAACCGTATCCCACTTTTCAGTATAATCACCACCGGTACTTCCTACTTTATTAAAATCCTGGAAACTGGGGTATCCATCTCCGCCACGACCATAAAAAGGCATCCCCATCACCAGCATGGAAGGTGGCACACCGGCTTTCAGATGCGCAGTAACAGCCTCATCCGACGTAATGCCTCCACTGTTTGCAGACCGATAAAGTGCCGAATGGTGTTTCGGTGCAGAGGCCATGTCATAAGCCATGATATTCACAAAGTTAATAAAAGGAAGAATAGCTTTGAAGTCGATATATTTCGCTGAAGCCACAGTGGCAAGTGTCAATTCCTTCTGATCACCTATCGCTGCCCTGATATCTTTCATCAGAAGTGTAAAGTTCTCCGTGTCATCGGGTGAAGCTGAAATGTTCGCCATTGAACTCGTGGGATATTCCCAATCGATATCGATGCCATCCAGATCAAATTCCTTCACTACCCGGTCGCAATCCTTAGCAAATGCCCGGCGATATTCATCATTGGCAGCCATTTCACTGAAACGTCCACTCCCCCATCCGCCGACAGACAGAAGTACTTTCAATTCGGGATTTTGCTTCTTCAGGTCCACAATTTGTTTCAAGCGTTCTTCATTGTCAATCCTGACGCCATCAAAACTTTCGTTTACATGACCGAAAGCATAATTAATATGCGTCATGTACTGGGGTTCTGGCACGATGTTACTCCAAGAAGTTACATACGCCACAATCACTTTGGAACTCAAGGGGTTCGCTGTGCTTTCCCCCGACTTGGTGGTGCTGCATGAAGCCAATATAGCTAAAGCAGCCGCCATCATCATTCTAATCTTTTTCATAAGTATTATAATTAATCAGCTGTTTGACGAATACGTGAACCTATCAATGCGTAATAGAGCATGAATATCTCGCCCAAAAGTACAATAAACCAAGACCATCTCCAACTTCCGAGCACATCAGCCAGTATTCCCTGCAACAAAGGCAGAATGGCACCACCCACTACACCTATCATAAATACCCCGGAAGCCACAGATGTATATTTGCCCAAATGGGCTACGGACAGGGTAAAGATGGCTCCCCACATAATAGAATGGAACAATCCGACTGCCGTCAGCAACCACGGATTATTCAGAAGGATAGCCAACAAAGCAAGTGCTCCTGCCGAAACCGTAGTTACAACCAACTGCACACGAGGAGAAATCTTACTCAAAGAGCTTCCTACCAACCGCCCCACGAGCATCCCGCCCCAATACAGTGTAGCCATTAATGCCGGAGATGCATAATTCATTTCAATGGCATACAGATTGATATTGGCACCTATACAGACTTCCACGCCCACATAACAGAATATAGCACAGACTCCTAAAGTGAGATGCCGGAACGACCAGATACTCTTTTCCAGCTTCTCACCTTTCTCTATCCGAGTTCCCTGTATATCCGGCAAAGATAGTTTCATTAACAGGAAAACAATCAAAGAAATCACCACTATCAGCACCAGGAACGGAATCATTAACTGATCTATCCGGATATCTTCCATTGCCAGGCCACCGAAAACAACACCCGTAACAAAATAAGGTGCCAAAGTGGTTCCTACAGAATTGGCTGAGCCACCAATGGCAAGACGTTGAATGGCTTGCGTACCTTTCACATGGCAAGCCGTGAGATAAGGATTGATAACCACCTGCAAGATGGTAGCAGAAGCTCCCACCACAAAAGACCCCAAAAGGAAAATAAAGAAACCACCGGGAATAACATTTCCTCCAGCATGCCAGTTGGCTTCCGGAAAGAAAACCGTAAAATAAGAGGAAGCGAAAAATAATCCCAAACCAACCACCATTACCAACAGTCCGCGCATCAGCGTAACTTTATAGCCATATTTACTAATCCAGGACGACCCTACCCGACCACAGACCGGATAAGCCAGGAACCAGGAGAAGGTAATCAATGTGGCGAATGTGTTTTTCAGACCACCCACTTCGGCAAGGAATGTTTCTTTCAGCGGTCCCTGGAACTGAGTATTGGCAGTAGTGAGGAAACCTACAATGAAGAACAGGAATACCATTGTGATAAATGGTCCCATATAGTTCACTTGTTTTTCTTGTTGTGTCATAGTATCATGTATTAAATAAAAGAAATTCGCAATTCGGGTGAAGCTGAAGTACCGATGCAGGAACTTCCGGTGTAACGGGTCCCTCCAGCATTTTCCTGACGATATCCGCCTTGTTCGCACCTTTGGCAACCAATACGATTTTACGGGCCTGCATGATGTTCCGGATTCCCAAAGTTGCACCACCTAGTTCTTTCTCCGGCGGTGTATTCGTTTCCCGTCGGATACGTTCTTCCAGTTCCGTATTCATTTGAGTCACCCATGTTTCTCCTCCTAAGGGAGAACCAGGTTGGTTAAAACCCAGATGGCCATTCTCACCCAATCCCAAAATCAATAGGTCAATGCCTCCACGACTCTCTATTTCTTGCTGGAAAAGCTTGCAGGCTTTGTCAAAATCATCAGAGACTGTAGGTAGCATCAAGAAGTTATCTTCTTGGATGCCCAGCGTATCGATCAGTTCTGTCTTCAGCATTGTGTAACATGCACCTGCATACTCACGGGGTACATTAGTCACCTCGTCCAGTCCGAAGAATGTAACAGAAGAAACATCAAAAGGATATCGGGAATAGATTTCTCCAACCAGGCGATGCAGGTTGCCGGTAGTACGCCCTGTAGAAAGTCCGATAACACTTTCCGGCTTATTCAGAATTTCACCAATAATGCGCCATGCAGCGATACAATCAAATTCTTTTTCACTCTTTGCTATAGTTATTTTCATGAGTTCACTTTCTTATCACTAATCATTAATCACTATTTACATATTCATCGCCACCGCGCCTGCACCCAGCAAACCTATAAAACCCGGGTTAAGTTTAGTGATAACCACGCCATTGGTTACAAAGCGCATCGTAGTAGGATGAAGTTTCTCCAGTATTTTCTCATGAATATATCCGTCGGACACAATGCCGCCACCCAATACCACCGTATCAGGATCAGTAACCCGTACCAGATTCATGATAAGATTTGCCAAAGCTTCCGAGGCATTTTCAACCAGAGCCACACACAAAGGATCTCCTTTCTGGCTTAGCGCAAAGACTTCGCTGATCAGTACCCGTTCTCCCTTTTCTGCCGGGATATGCAGATTGGTTTCATACCGGTTGCGAAGAAGACGGGCGCAATTATCAAAACCGATACCGGCAGCAATGGCCTCCACACAATCCATTCTTCCACAACCACACTTAATGCCAAGATTCACTCCCACACGCACGTGCCCTACCTCACCCGCATTGAAGTGACTGCCACGTATCTGCCTGCCATTGATAACCGTACCGACGGCAATACCTGTACCTACATTAATATAAATAAAGTTCTTAGATATTTGTCCGAATCCCCAGACACGTTCGGCGCGAGTGGCACTTTTCACATCATTATCTATATGGCAGGGGATACCATAAATATCCGACAATTCCTTTGCCAGCGCTATCGGTTGCGTCCGACTCGGATCAATCTGTAACCAAATGCCCTGATTAGGATCTACACGCCCTATCAGCCCGACTCCCATACCGACAGGTTTCTGGTCACACCAACCCACCGTACGGATATAATCATCGAGTGACGACTTTATGATTTCCGAAGCTGCTTGCTGGTTAAAATATCCGGAGTCATATTTCTTATACCTTAAAATATTACCATGGCTGTCCACCTCACCAATCAGTAGCTTGGTTCCACCCAAATCAAGACCTAAATAAGTTTCCATTCTTTATTGCGTTTTTAATATTGTTTACTGTCCACAATATTACGCACTATCAGGAAAACGGGAGTTGATTATCTAACAAAAAAGGTTTGATACCTGTCCGTGGTGGTTAAAAAGCTATCTTTAATACTTTAAATTTTGCTGGGACTCGTACCAAACTGCTTTTTAAAGCAAGTACTGAAGTATTTTGAATCAGAAAATCCAACCATGGAAGATACTTCACCAATCGAGAATCTTCGGGAAGCCAGAAGTTCTTTCGCCTTATTCAGACGGACAATACGGATAAAATCATTAGGTCCCTGCCCAGTCAAGGTCTTGATCTTATTATAAACGGAAGTACGGCTCATGCCCAGCATACGGCAAAAGTCGTTGATAGAGAATTCTGAATTAGAAAGTTCTTCATCAATCACTTCCATCACTTTATCCATAAACTCCTTGTCCAACTGGCTGGTATAGTCCGTATCTTCCGGTGGAGTATCCATGGACAGCACCGTATCGCGAAGATGCTGCCTATTCTGGAGGATATTCCGTATCCGGACTTTCAGGACAGAGAGGTCGAAAGGTTTAATTATATAATCATTCGCCCCGGCTTCGAGTCCGAATATGATATTCTCCCTTTCACTCAGAGCCGTCAATAGTATCACAGGAATATGGCTCGTATCGACAGAAGATTTCAGTATACGGCACAATTCATCACCTTCTAACACGGGCATGACAATATCCGAAATAATGATATCCGGATTGATCTCCCTTGCCATCTCCAAAGCCTTCCCGCCATCGGGCACTCCGATTACTTTATATTCTGATGACAAACTGTTCATCAGATACTCCCTCATATCTTTATCATCCTCAGCCAGAAGCAACACATTCTTACCGGCATCTTCTTGTTCCGGGAAGGTATCAACAGTGGGTATTTCCTGCGTATTTTCTTTTCGCTCAACAACTATCCCCAACTTTATCTTCAACGGGAATGTAACGGTAAATATCGTCCCTTTACCTTCCGTACTGCTAAACGAAATATCACCGTGATGCTGCTTCACAATCCTCCGTGTAATCATCAGCCCGATACCTGAACCTGTTTCCTGAAAGTTCATGGCATTCTGTGCCCGATAATACTCATGAAAGATATTTCTTTGTTCTTCTTTTGGAATGCCGATACCTGTATCTTTTACTTCAATCGACCATTTCTTCTTCGTTGTTCTTACCGTAATATAGATAATCCCTTTCTCCGTATATTTCAAGGCATTCGAAAGGAGATTGTCCACAATATGATCCATCTTATCCCGGTCCATCCACACCTGCGGCATGTCCGCCTCTGCCTTCAACTGAATTTCCACTCCCTTTTGCAGGACGGCCATGTGGAACTCCGCTATCTTTTCTTCCAGATAAGCTTTGATATCGTAAGGAGAGACTTTCAGACATTCGGCATGCAGTTCCGTTTTCTGTAAGTCCAACAACTGAGTAACCATACTCAACAGTTTCTCGGCATTCTTCACAGCTACCGCCACTGTCTTCTTACTTTCTTCCGGAAGCTCCCGCTGTGCTTCAAGTTCGCTCAGAGGTGCCTTTATCAAGCTGATCGGGGTGCGTATATCATGCGCTATGCTGATAAAGGAACGTATCTTCTCCTTTACCCGGTCTTCATTGGCTTTATGCCTCCGATACTGCACAAAGATATAAACAAAGACAGAAAGCAATATAAAATAAAACAGCAATGCCCACCATGAAACCCAGTAAGGACTACTGATTACCACCTTCAGACTGCGCTCCCCTATCTGTTGCCCGGTATATTTATCGAATGCCCGCAACCGGAATGTGTATGTACCGGAAGAAAGGTCCATATAGTTCACGCTCCGCACCGAATTGGAATGTTCCCATTCTTCATTATGCCCCTCCAACATATACTCATACCTGATTCTGTGCGGAGCCGTAAAATTGATGGCAGAGAAAGAAATGGAGAATGAATTCTGGTTATAGTTCAAGCCGATCTTCTGCGTGTCGTTGATATTAGTCTTTAAAAGGGAACCTTTCATACCCGCCTTCACCGATTCATAAAGCAATTTAAAATCTGTCAGTATCAGTTCGATAGGGCCATGCTGTCCGAAGTTCAGCGAAGGAGAAAAGGTTATCACTCCCTCCGCCGTACCAAAAGCGAGGCATCCGTCGTCCAGCCTGAAAGCTGAATTAGGGTTATAATATCCCCAGGTGATATCCAGAAAATCGTTTGCGCTGATCAGAATATCGTTTGATAAGTCCAGGCAATAGAGTTCTTTTTCCGTACTGAACCAGATACGGCCATCGTTATCTTCCAACAGGCTATTAATGGAATTGGAAGCAAGACCGTCATCCGTAGTATAGGCACGTGCCTCTCCTCTATCAGGCTTGAAACGTACCAATCCTTCTCCGTCGGTGGCAAGCCATATATCCCCGGATGAAGATTGCAATAAGCATCGGATAGGATAGTGCAGGGAAATATCTCCGAACTTCTGATGCCACTGTGCTTTTCCCGTAGCTTTATCGAAAACAGCCAGACCACTACATCCTGCTATCAGTAATGAACCGTCTCTACCGGACTTCAAGTCTCCTACACAATCAATCGGATAATAGGTATAAGTATCCGTCAGCATATTGTAGCGTGTAAATTCGCCTTCAATACCACCTATCCAAAGATAATCACCTTCCGCATGGATAGCATAAATGTAATCGGTGGCCACACCTTTGTCCGAACCGGTTTTCCGTTTTTCCATCTTTTGCACCTTGCCTGTTCTCTTATGGATAGCATAAAGACCGATACCATATCCACCGACCCAAATGTTTCCTCTTGAATCTTCAGCAAGAGCCAATACAACTTTAGAACCATGCTCCGTACCATCCAGAAAGTGCTTCCATTGACGTTGTTTGTTCCGGTAAAGGCTGACTCCATTGTTTGTGCCATACCAGCAATCTCCCTCGGAATCCTGAAATATGACATTGATATGATCCGATTTCAGGGAATTAACATTATTCTGTTCATGCTTCATTCTTCTTACATCAGGAATATTGGGGTCTAAATAGCTGATGCCATTGGTGGAGGTACTCACCCAAATGCCGCCAAATTCATCTACACAAATATCAGAAACAGTATTGCCATTCAGACTTCTTTCATCATCTTCATTGGTGATATAATGCTTCAGAAGCCGTTCCGTAGTTCTGTCTATCTGGAAAACACCGGCACCGTCAGCTCCTATCAGTAAGGTATTATCAGGAGCCTGTGCAAAAGTGCGAATGGGAACATGGGGGATGAACTCTTTGAAAGACCGTACCTTCCTTGTCGATTTATCCACGACAAAAGCCCCGTCGGAAAAGGTACCTACAAATAATTTATCTCCGAAAGCACACAATGATTCGACATGCATTTCCACGGGAAGAGGTATTGCTTCCTCTGAAGAAAAACCGGTTTTATTCGCTCGCTTCAACCGATAGATACCTTTATTGGTTCCGGCACAGAATTCAGTATCATCTATCTGCACAATGCAATTGACGCATTGTCCTTTCAACCCGGCAAGCAATAAGCCGGACTCTTCTTCCCAACAGTAAACACCCGTTGACATACACAGCCAAAGGCGGTTATCCACATCAAAAAGGATATTATTCAAGACCGGAGAAGAAAGATATCCGGATGCATCGACACGCAGTTGAAAAGCATCCGTCCGATTATCGTACGCGTATATCTTTCCGTTCTTCAAGGCAATCCAGATATTCCCCGAATAATCACAGGTCATGGTAGTGGAAGACAGGATATGATCTTTGGACTCCACCGTTTCGTCCAGCTGATAGTGTTTTATTTCATTGCCGTCATACCGGTCTACCCCCATATGGGTATAGGCCCATATAAAACCGGCAGAATCTTTACTGACCTGAAATACCTGCCGGCTGCTCAACCCTTCTTTTATACTCAGGGGACGAAACGAACCGGCAAATAAAGTGAAGCATTGAAGGAGAAATATAAGTAAGGTGAAAATGTATTTTATCATAATATCGTTATTATCTGTCCGCATTACACATTTATAGGTTTCGCGGATGCAATATTAGACACAAATATAAAAAAAGTGGTTTAAAAACTATCCAAATAGGTTTGATTTCTATTACTTTTGTCCATCAAACCAATAAACCGTGATAGGCCATGCTCAGCAAGCTTAAATTAAACCAGCTCTATTTCAAAGACACGCAGTTCGCTAACCTGATGACGCGACGCATCTTCAACGTCCTTCTGATAGCCAATCCTTATGACGCTTTCATGCTGGAAGACGACGGACGCATTGACGAAAAAATCTTTAATGAATATACTTCACTTTCTCTGCGCTATCCACCCCGCTTTACCCAGGTATCGACTTGCGAGGAAGCCTTGGCACAACTCTCTACCGTACCATTCGATCTCATCATCTGTATGCCGGGAACGGGAGATAACGACAGTTTCGATGTGGCGCGACACATCAAGAGCCTTTACGAACATATTCCCATGGTGATACTGACCCCTTTCAGCCACGGTATCACCAAACGCATCGCCAACGAAGATCTGAGTCCTTTCGAATATATCTTCTGCTGGCTGGGAAACACGGACCTACTGGTGTCTATCATCAAACTGATAGAAGACAAGATGAACCTGGAACACGACGTAAATGAAGTAGGTGTGCAGGTGATTCTGGTTGTGGAGGACGGTATCCGTTTTTATTCATCCATATTGCCCAACCTCTATAAGTTCGTATTGAAACAGAGCCAGGAGTTCAGCACCGAAGCATTGAACGCCCACCAGCGCACGTTGCGTATGCGTGGACGTCCGAAGATTGTACTGGCCCGTACGTATGAAGAAGCTATAGGCATTTACGAGAAATACAAAAATAATATATTAGGAGTCATTACCGATGTCCGCTTTCCACGTGTGGAACGTGGTGAAAAGGACGGACTTGCCGGTATCAAGCTTTGCGCTGCCATCCGTAAGGAAGATCCCTTCGTACCGCTCATCATTCAGTCGTCCGAATCGGAGAATGCGCTTTATGCTTCAAAATATGGTGCCGCCTTTATCGATAAGAATTCCAAGAAGATGGACGTAGACCTGCGCCGCATCGTATCGGACAATTTCGGTTTCGGCGACTTTATCTTCCGCAATCCCGACACACTGGAAGAGATAGCACGTGTAAAGAACCTGAAGGAATTACAAAACATCCTTTTTGCCGTACCGGCAGAGTCATTCCTTTATCATATCAGCCGCAACCATATCAGCCGTTGGCTCTATTCACGCGCCATGTTCCCGGTAGCTGAATTTCTGAAACCTATCACCTGGAACAGTTTGCAGGATGTGGATGCCCACCGTAAAATCATCTTCGAAGCAATTGTAAAATACCGTAAGATGAAGAACCAGGGTGTGGTAGCCGTGTTCAAGCGTGACCGTTTCGACCGCTACTCCAACTTCGCCCGCATCGGTGACGGCTCATTGGGAGGTAAAGGGCGCGGCCTCGCTTTCATCGACAATATGGTGAAGCATCACCCTGAATTCGAAGAATTCGATAACGCCCGCGTTGCCATTCCCAAGACCGTAGTGCTCTGTACTGATGTCTTCGACGAGTTTATGGAGACAAACAATCTGTATCAGGTAGCCCTTTCGGATGCGGAGGACGATGTGATCCTGCGATACTTCCTGAAAGCGAAGTTACCCGACCGACTGGTAGAAGACTTCTTTACCTTCTTTGATGTAGTGAAGTCTCCGCTTGCCATCCGTTCGTCTTCTTTGCTGGAAGATTCACACTATCAACCTTTTGCCGGAATATACAATACGTATATGATCCCCTATCTGGATGATAAATACGAAATGCTCCGTATGTTGTCCGATGCCATAAAAGGCGTGTACGCTTCGGTCTACTTCCGAGACAGTAAAGCATATATGCAGGCCACAAGCAATGTCATCGATCAGGAAAAGATGGCGGTCATTCTGCAAGAGGTAGTGGGCAACCAATATGGTGACCGTTACTACCCCAGTATGTCCGGTGTGGCACGCTCGCTGAACTATTATCCTATCGGTGATGAAAAAGCCGAAGAAGGTACTGTGAACCTCGCCCTCGGTTTGGGAAAATATATCGTAGACGGTGGTATGACACTCCGCTTCTCTCCCTATCATCCCCACCAGATATTGCAGACCAGCGAAATGGAAATAGCACTGAAAGAGACGCAAACCCGTTTCTACGCTCTCGACCTGCGTAATGCCGGACACGATTTCTCTATGGACGACGGCTTCAACCTGTTGAAACTGCACGTGAAAGAGGCGGAAAAGGACGGAGCACTGAATTATATAGCCTCTACCTACGATCCCTACGACCAGATCATTCGCGACGGTCTATATCCCGGCGGTCGCAAAGTCATTACCTTCGCCAATATCCTGCAACACGACGTTTTCCCGTTGGCACGCATACTGCAACTGGTACTGAAATACGGTGAACAGGAAATGCGCCGCCCCGTCGAAATAGAATTTGCCGCCACCATGAGTCGGGAACAGGACAAATCGGGTACTTTCTACCTGTTGCAGATACGCCCCATCGTAGATACGAAAGAGATGCTGGATGAAGATCTGACAACCATACCGGACGATAAAGTACTGCTTCGCTCCAACAATTCCCTGGGACATGGAATTATGAATGATATCTATGATGTCATCTATGTGAAGACGGATGATTACAGCGCATCACACAATCAAGAGATTGCCTGGGAAATAGAGAAACTGAACCAACAATTCCTTGATGAAGGCAGGAACTATGTTCTCGTTGGTCCCGGACGTTGGGGTAGCAGTGACACATGGCTGGGTATTCCTGTAAAATGGCCACATATCAGTGCCGCCCGCGTCATTGTGGAAGCCGGATTGACGAATTATCGCGTAGATCCCAGCCAAGGGACCCACTTCTTCCAGAACCTGACTTCTTTCGGTGTAGGCTACTTCACTATTAATGCCTTTATGAATGATGGCGTGTATGATCAGGACTTCCTGAATGCACAACCAGCCGTACACGAAAGCAAGTATCTGCGGCATGTCCATTTCGAACAACCTGTAACAGTAAAGATGGATGGCAAGAAGAAGCTGGGTATTGTGCTCTTACCCGGTGAGTGAACATGCAAAAGATGCCATCTGCATCAGTAGGTATTAATCTTTCTGCTGATGCAGTATAATCATCACCACTTCGCTGGGCGCAAAGAGCCGGATGTTCTTATTAGATGTACCGATGCCATTGGTTATAATCATCGGTATGTGAAGCGAGTTGTATTTCAATCCGGTGCGGAAACGCTTACCATAATGGGATGGAATGATTGGTGCGTACAAGCCAAATAGAGTGACCTGTCCTCCATGAGTATGTCCGGCAAGTACGAGATCGGTATTCGTAATGGGAACATCCTCCGCATAGTCAGGCGTATGCGTCAGCAGAATGACAAAATCATCGGGTGAAAGTCCAAGTGTGGGAGATGTGCCATTCTTCTTTAAATTGAAAGGATTACGTACGCCGGCAATCAAAATTTCTTCTCCGTCCCGTCTCAAAGTATCTACTTTATGTTCCAGCAAGTGCATACCGTACTTCTGCAATCCACGTACAATATCATCATAACAGGCTTCATAGTCATTATTGCCCAGTACGACATAAGTCCCCATCGGTGTTTTCACCCCGGACAGGGCAGCCAAAAGGGGCTGAACATATTCGCATCCTTCATGCAAGTCACCACCTATCAACAATGCATCTGCATGCTGGCTATTGAGCAACTTGACTAAATTAGTCAATCCCTTCTCTTTGAAAAGACTTCTATAATGCAAGTCGGATATAAAGGCAATACGAAAACCATCGAAAGCAGTTGGTACATCGGGATGGGTAAATTCATAAGTCCTTACCCGACTGATGCCTTTATATCCGGAACCGGACTTGGAAGACGAAAACATACTGCTACCCGACTTACAGGAAGAAAAGAATAGTAAGGAAAGGACGCATATATAAAATAAATTCTTCATCATAGGCAAGTATATTATTCATCGTAAGTGAGTACATTATTCATCATAAACGAACGCAAAGATAGGCATTTTCTGTATCTTTGCTACAAAATTGGTACATGATAACTTACTTCTAAAACCGGAATATGAAAGAGATCAAACAGAATTCCCCCCGTGCATGGCTCCTTGCAGCCCGTCCCAAAACCTTGACGGGAGCTATCATTCCTGTGCTGATAGGTACTTCACTGGCATTTGCCGACGGACAATTCAAAGTTGTTCCCGCTCTGCTGTGTATGCTCTTTGCCTGCGGTATGCAGATCGCCGCCAACTTCATCAACGACCTCTTCGACTTCCTGAAAGGTACCGACCGTACCGACCGCCTGGGCCCGGAACGTGCCTGCGCACAAGGCTGGATTACACCGGAAGCCATGAAAGTGGGAATCGGTGTCATCGTCATTCTTTCCTGTATTTCCGGTCTCGGACTGCTATACACAAGTTGGGGAGAACTGCCTCACGGAGGATGGGAACTCATTGTGCTGGGAGTATTCTGCGTAATATTTGCCTTCCTTTATACCACCATCCTCTCCTATCAAGGTTGGGGCGACCTACTGGTGCTGATATTCTTCGGTTTTGTTCCGGTAGGCGGCACATACTATGTGCAGGCATATACATTCACCCCAAACGTCATCATTGCTTCGCTCATCAGCGGACTGGTAATAGATACCTTATTAGTTGTGAACAATTATCGCGACCGCGATCAGGATGCCCTCAGCGGAAAACGTACGCTCATCGTCCGTTTCGGAGAACCTTTCGGCAGATACCTTTACCTCTGGCTCGGCATCATCGCGACATTGCTTTCCTTCTGGTTTGCCCAAGGCTGGAACTATGCAGGTATCTTCATGCCTTTCACCTACCTTTATTTCCACGTAACTACCTGGAAACGTATGGTAAAGATACGAAGCGGTAAAAAATTAAACAGCATACTGGGCGAGACTTCGCGCAATATGCTGTTTATGGGGATTCTTCTTAGTGTTATAATAGCAATCACTAACCGTTAATCACTAACATCATCTCTTTCCGTACATCTTCTCGTAATAGTGCTGATAATCACCGCTGGTTACTTCTTCCACCCAGTCCTGATTATTCAGATACCACTCGATAGTCTTCACGATACCGTCTTCGAATTTCGTTTCGGGATACCAGCCTAAAGCGGCAGTGATCTTTGCCGGATCAATGGCATATCGCTGGTCATGGCCGAGACGGTCTTTCACGAAGGTAATCAAGTCTTCATTAATCCAGCTGATATCAATCTGACCGTCTTCATCCTTCACTTTCTTCTTTAGAACTTCACGATATTCCGGTTTCTCCGTCATCAATCGGTGGATAGTGGCAATAGTTAACTTCACGATTTCGAGGTTGGTCTTTTCATTATGACCGCCTACATTGTAGACTTCACCTTCTACGCCTTCGCGAACTACCAGGTCGATAGCTTTGCAGTGGTCTTCCACATACAACCAGTCGCGCACATTGCTACCGTCACCATAAACAGGAAGCTTCTTGCCTTCCAGAATATTCTTGATAATCAGCGGAATCAACTTTTCGGGGAAATGATACGGACCGTAGTTATTGGAGCAGCGGGTAATGGTTACCGGCATCTTATACGTATCATGATAAGCCATAACCACCATATCGGCACTTGTTTTGGAAGCACTGTAAGGACTGTGCGGACAAAGCGGAGTTTGCTCTGTGAAGTATCCTTCGGCACCCAATGAGCCATACACTTCATCGGTAGAAACCTGATGATAGCGTACACCCTTGCGCCAGGTAGGATAACCATTTTCATCCTTACCCGTCACCCAGGCACGACGCGCTGCATCCAGCAGGTTCTGCGTACCCAGAATGTTAGTAACCAGGAAAAGCTGCGGATTTTCAATACTGCGGTCTACATGACTTTCAGCGGCAAAGTTCACCACATAGTCGAATTTGAACTTGGCAAACAGTTCGTCAGCCAATACACGGTCGCAAATGTCACCCTTCACAAAGATACAACGTTCATCATCAATGTCTTTGGCGATGGTACCGAGGTTGCCGGCATAAGTCAAAGCATCCAGTATCACAAACTTGACATCATCATGCTTTGCCAGAATGTGCTTGATATAATTCGCGCCGATAAACCCGGCTGCACCGGTTACGAGATAAGTCTTCATTGATTTATGATTTATAATTTATAATTTATGTTTTTCTCAACGGTGAGAATTGGCAAGTTCCATCAGGTATGTACCGTATTCCGTTTTGCCGAGTTGTTCACCAAGACGATATAACTGATCGGCATCTATCCAACCTTTGCGCCAGGCTATTTCTTCGATACAGCTGACGCGGAAACCTTGTCGGTTCTGTATGGTAGCCACAAAGTTGCTTGCTTCCAGCAGACTGTCGCAGTTACCCGTATCGAGCCATGCGAAACCACGGCCAAAGATTTCTACTTTCAGTGTGCCTTCATCCAGATACAAGCGGTTAAGATCGGTGATTTCATATTCGCCACGGGCAGATGGTTTCAAAGCGGCAGCCTTGGCAGTGACAGTAGAGTCATAGAAATAAAGACCGGGCACGGCATAGTTGCTTTTGGGTTGCGCAGGCTTCTCTTCGAGCGAAATGGCTTTGCCGTCGGCATCGAATTCCACCACGCCATAGGCACGTGGGTCCTTTACATAATAGCCGAAGATACATGCGCCTTTTTCTATCGAAGCGGCACGCTTCAACATAGCAGAGAAGCCCTGGCCGTAGAACATATTATCACCTAGGATAAGACATCCCGGTTCACCATTCAGAAACTCGGCACCCAGGACAAAAGCCTGTGCCAGTCCGTTAGGTTTCTCCTGTATCTTATAAGAGAAGGACATTCCGAGCTCTTCACCCGTACCGAGCAATTCGCGAAACATGGGTAAGTCACGTGGAGTGGAAATAATCAACACTTCGCGTATCCCCGCCAACATAAGCGTGGAAAGCGGATAGTAAATCATCGGCTTGTCATAAACCGGCATAATCTGCTTGGAAATAGCCTTTGATAAGGGGTAAAGGCGGGTGGCGCTACCACCGGCAAGAATAATTCCTTTCATATTTCAGTTCTTTTTTCGGTTGATACAAATATAGAATAAAATAAGAAGGAGGACCAAGCCCCACGGCTCTCAATTTGCTATTCAAGTCGCAAAGATAATGCAAAGCAAATGTAGTACAAAATAATTTAATTTATTTTTAGGAGCTTTCTTAACCTGCCAACTCTATTACTTCAAGATCCTTGAACACTCCATTGTCAACAATGAAACGGACCATTGTGCGTACCTTATGGAATCCGGAAATACCTGCGGCACCCGGATTAATGTGCAGCATATCCAATGTTTTGTCATACTTCACCTTCAATATATGAGAATGTCCGCTAATGAAAAGTTTGGGCGGACGCACCAGAATGCTTCCCCGTATGGAAGGATCGTAATTGCCCGGATAGCCGCCAATATGTTTTATCAACACTTCGGCACCGTCAATAGTAAAACGATTGATTTGCGGATAGACTTGACGGATGTCTTGCCCGTCAATGTTGCCATACACGGCACGGAAAGGACGGAATGCCGCCAACTTCTGCGCCACTTCCAGCGAACCGATGTCACCGGCATGCCAGATTTCATCACACGTTTCGAAATATTGCAGATACTTTTCATCCCAATATCCGTGTGTATCGGATAATAAACCAACTTTTGTCATCTTTCTTTTGTTTATCTGTGCAAAGGTAACTATATTTGGGAAAATCTTGATGAGTATGGAAAACCAATATCAATATTTTAAACGGGACATTAGTTGGCTGTCATTCAATTACCGTGTTCTGTTGGAAGCGGAAGATGACACCTTGCCTCTGTATGAACGCATTAACTTTATATCCATTTATTCTTCCAACCTGGAAGAATTCTACAAAATACGCGTTGCCGACCATAAAGCTATAGCTACCGGTGCTGCACAAAGTGACGAGGAAACCGTACAGTCTACCATCGAACTGGTGGATGCGATAAACCTTGAAGTAAACCGCCAAATGGAGGATCGTATTCGTATCTACGAGCAAAAGATACTTCCTGCCCTGAAGAAAAATCATATCATTTTCTATCAGAGCCGAAATGTGGAACCCTTCCATCACGACTTCGTACGTCGTTTCTTCCGGGAAGAGATTTTCCCGTTCCTGCAACCTGTGCCGGTGTCCAAGGACAAGGTCATTTCATTTCTGCGCGATAATCGTCTGTATCTTGCCGTCCGTCTTCAACAGAAAGGATTGCCGCCCGGTGCTCCGGGACGTACGCAATATTTCGTAATGAAACAGCCGTACAGCAAAGTTCCACGTTTCATAGAGTTGCCCAAAGTAGGAAACAACTATTATCTGATGTTCATAGAGGATATCATCAAGGCTAATCTGGATGTTATCTTCCCGGGCTATGATGTAGAAAGCAGTTATTGCATCAAGATTTCTCGCGATGCGGATATACTGATAGATGATGCCGCCAACACTTCCGAAATCATCGAACAGGTAAAGACTAAAGTAAAGAAACGCAAGATAGGAGATGTATGCCGCTTTGTGTACGACCGTGCCATGCCGCAGGATTTTCTTGATTTCCTGGTAGACGCTTTCCATATCGACCGCCGCGAGTTGGTTCCGGGAGACAAGCACCTCAACCTGGAAGACTTACGCCATTTGCCTAATCCCAACCCCAATATACACCCTATACGGAAGCCGCAACCGATGAAACTGACCTGCCTTGATGAACGGGAATCCATATTCCGCTATGTGGAGAAAAAGGATTTGCTACTACATTATCCTTACCATTCATTCGAACATTTCATCCACTTCCTGTACGAAGCCGTACACGAACCTACCGTGCGTGAAATCATGGTAACACAATACCGGGTTGCCGAGAACTCAGCTGTAATCAACACTCTGATAGCCGCCGCACAGAATGGCAAAAAGGTTACTGTTTTTGTGGAACTGAAAGCCCGCTTCGACGAAGAAAACAACCTTGCCACTGCTGAAATGATGAAAGCTTCGGGCATTAATATCATATATAGTATTCCTAAATTAAAGGTACATGCCAAGGTTGCCCTCGTTCTTCGGCGCGACGCAGAAGGGAAAAAACTAACCAGTTATGCCTATATCAGCACCGGTAACTTCAATGAAAAGACTGCTACGCTCTACGCAGACAGTGGTCTATTTACCTGTAACCGGATCATCGTGAACGATCTGTACAACTTGTTCCGTACCCTTCAAGGTAAAGAGAATCTGAAGTTCCATCGCTTACTGGTAGCCCGTTTTAACCTGATACCGGAACTGAACCGTCTGATTGATCATGAAATGGAGCTGGCGAAAAAAGGAAAAGCCGGTCGCATCATACTAAAGATGAATGCACTGCAAGATCCTACCATGATAAACCGTCTGTATGAAGCCTCGCAAGCCGGTGTGGAAATAGACCTGATCGTCCGTGGCATCTGCTGCCTGATACCGGGGCAAACATACAGTCGTAACATTCGTGTCACACGTATTGTGGATACATTTCTGGAACACGCACGTATATGGTATTTCGGTAATGGAGGAAATCCGAAACTATTCCTCGGCTCACCGGACTGGATGCGGCGTAACCTGTACCGTCGCATCGAGGCTGTCACCCCCATACTGGACCCGGATGCAAAGCAGGAACTGATAGATATGCTTTCTATCCAGCTCTCAGATAAGCGTAAAGCCTGTTTTGTAGATGAGAATCTGCGTAACTGTTGGAAATCAGCTCATCCACAAAAGGAAAAAGTACGTTCACAATATACTTTTTATGAATACCTGAAGGAGAAGACTGAATAGTTTTGTAACATCTATGTAATATGTATGACATTTCTCTGCAACACGATTTACGTTCCTTTGCAGCCAGAAATAAAATACATTATTATGGAAACTATTTATCTATGCATTGTCATCTTCCTGTTCGTCCTTGCGGTGTTCGACCTCATTGTGGGCGTCAGTAATGATGCAGTCAATTTTCTTCAATCGTCAGTCGGAGCAAAGGCTGCTTCTTTCAAAACCGTACTGTTTATCGCCGGTTTAGGCGTATTCATCGGTGCAGCGTTGTCCAATGGAATGATGGACATCGCCCGGCACGGTATCTATCAACCACAGCATTTCTACTTTGCCGAAATCATGTGCATCCTACTTGCCGTAATGCTGACGGACGTTGTGCTGCTGGACGTCTTCAACACAATGGGTATGCCGACTTCCACTACCGTATCCATGGTATTCGAGTTACTCGGAGGTACATTCGCATTGGCACTGATCAAGGTGCAAGGCAGTGATACGCTGGGACTTGGCGATCTCATCAATACAGACAAAGCACTATCCGTCATTATGGCAATCTTCGTTTCTGTCGCTATCGCTTTCTTCTTCGGTATGCTGGTACAATGGCTGGCACGCGTGGTGTTCACTTTCAACTACAAGAAGAAAATGAAATACAGCATCGGGATATTCGGAGGTATCGCCGTTACGTCCATCATCTATTTCATGCTGATAAAAGGTTTGAAGGACAGCTCATTCATGACCCCCGACAACAAACAATGGATACAGGACAACACAGTTATGCTGATCGGTTTCTGTTTTATATTTTTCACGATACTCATGCAAGTACTGCACTGGCTCAAAATCAATGTATTCAAAGTAGTGGTTTTGTTGGGTACTTTCGCCCTGGCTCTCGCTTTTGCTGGCAATGACCTTGTAAACTTCATAGGTGTACCTTTAGCCGGATATTCTTCTTTCATCGACTTTACCACTAATGGAGCAGGCAGTTCGCCGGACGGTTTCCTGATGTCCTCACTTCTCGGTCCCGCCAAAACACCCTGGTATTTTCTCTTCGGAGCAGGTATCATCATGGTATACGCTCTCTGCACTTCTAAAAAAGCACATAATGTAATCAAGACTTCCGTCGACCTTGCCCGCCAGGATGAAGGAGAAGAGAACTTCGGAAGCACGCCGATTGCCCGCACACTGGTACGTTTAAGTATGACAATGTCCAATAATATTTCTAAAGTGATGCCCGAAGGTATGAAGAGTTGGCTCGACACCCGCTTCCGCAAAGACGAGGCCATCCTTGCCGATGGTGCTGCATTCGATCTGGTTCGCGCTTCAGTAAACTTGGTATTGGCAGGTCTGCTCATTGCATTGGGTACTTCATTAAAATTACCTCTTTCCACCACTTATGTGACTTTCATGGTTGCCATGGGTACTTCCCTCGCCGACCGTGCCTGGGGACGTGACTCTGCCGTATTCCGTATCACAGGTGTACTTAGTGTGATTGGTGGCTGGTTTATTACAGCCGGTGCCGCATTTACCATCTGTTTCTTCGTTGCCATGATAATCCACTTCGGTGGTACATTTGCCATCATCGCGCTGATTGGCTTGGCAATATTCTCACTGATTCGTAGCCAGGTGATGTACAAGAAACGCAAAGCTAAAGAAAAAGGGAATGAAACCATCAAACAGCTGATGCAGAGTAGCAACAATGCAGAAATTCTGGAACTGCTGCGTAAACATACCCGTGAAGAGTTAGTGAAGATACTGGCATTTACCGAAGAAAACTTAGAACGTACCGTAACGGCATTCCTGCACGAAAACCTTCGCGGATTACGTCGTTCCATGGGTTCTGTGAAATTTGAAAAACAACTCATTAAGCAGATGAAACGTACCGGCACCCTCGCCATGTGTCGCCTGGACAACAATACGGTATTGGAAAAAGGTCTTTACTACTATCAAGGCAATGATTTCGCCAGCGAACTGGTATACAGCATCGGACGTCTCTGTGAACCTTGTCTCGAACATATCGACAATAACTTCAAGCCATTGGATGCCATTCAGAAAGGTGAGTTCTCTGACGTTACGGAAGATATAATCTACTTATTACAAGTTTGCCGTCACAAGATGGAAAATAACGATTATGAAAGCTTTGAGAATGAACTCCGAAAAGCGAATGATCTGAACGGACAATTATCGCACCTGAAGCGTGAAGAGTTACAACGCATTCAAAGTCAAGCCGGCAGCATCAAGGTCAGCATGGTTTATCTGACAATGATACAGGAAGCCCAGAACGTTGTCACTTATACAATCAACCTGATGAAAGTCAGTCGCAAGTTCCAACTGACTGAATAAGATTTCACCACAGAGTAAAAGAGGAGTCTCACAGAGTTTAATTTCAAATTGATTAAACTCTGTGAGACTCCTCTTTTACTCTGTGGTGAGAAACAAAATTTAGTCTCTGCGTCCCATAAATATCATAATGTAGTAAATCAGCGTTGCCAATGAACCCAATGCAGCCACCACATAGGTATAAGCAGCGGAACGAAGTGCATCTTCGGCTTGCTTATGATTGTAAGAGTTCGTAATGCCCGAACGGCTCAACCATACCAATGCACGCTTACTTGCGTCTATTTCCACCGGCAAAGTGACGAAACTGAACAGTGTGGTCATAGCAAACAGGATAATACCTGCCAGCAATAACTGCGGGAACGTGTTCAATAGCAAGATACCACCCAGCAACAACCAAGTCATCCACTGTGAAGCAAACGATACCACCGGCACCAACTTGCTACGCATAGTCAGCGGAGCATAAGCCCGTGCGTGTTGCACTGCATGCCCACACTCGTGAGCGGCAACGGCAGCAGCCATGATACTGTTACTTTCATATACACCTTCACTCAGGTTTACTGTCTTATTGGCAGGGTTATAGTGGTCTGTCAGTTGTCCCGGCGTATGTGTCACCTGAACATCATAAATTCCATTGTCATGTAGCATCTGAAGGGCAACATCACGGCCCGTCATTCCATTACCGGTAGGGATCTTGGAGTACTTCTTGAACTTGTTCTGCAAGTTCATTTGCACCAGCCAGCTGACCACAGCTATACCAATAAAGATAATCCATTGTATTCCTATCATTCCTTCCATAATCTTTTTCTGTTTTTAGTAATTAAAAATGTGTCGTTTGTTATATATAATACAAATTGTTTGCCAAAAATAAAGGGAAACCGTGAGCTTTACTACAGTTTCCCTTATATTTTAGGAAGAATTAGCGAAAACCTACTATTGCCCAACAAGTTGTAACTCTATCACGTAATCCGTATCTGCGGGAACTTCCGGTAATTGCAACACCACTCCCTGTCCGGTACGGGTAATTCGTATTGGGGATTGATCTTTAAACAGAAAACCCTTCTTCACCATTTTTCCATCCAATGGAAGATAAAGCGCATTATCCTTCAAATTCAAGATGTGAACAAAAAGTCGGTTTCCTTTTTGTGTTGTCACTCCCCAATCATGTGGAGGAATAATACCGCCACGAGTGCCATAAATCGTTTCGCCATACACTTTCATCCACTCTCCCACTTCCTTCAGCCTCTGAATTGCCACTTCCGGCAGACATCCGTCCGGCTGAGGGCCGATATTCATCAGTAGATTTGCATCCTTTCCGGCAGCCTTCACCAGATAATGTATCAATGTTTTCGTTGACTTATAATCTTGATCAGTAATCTTATATCCCCACATCCCGTTCATGGTTTCACAAGTTTCCAGAGGCAGGTGACTGACATCTTGCCCAGATAGTCCGGCACTGTTTTCCCCCGGCAGATCACGCTCGAAGATTTGTATATCTTCCCCTGGGAAAGGTACCTGATGATGGTTGTTCCCTACCAGACAAGCAGGTTGCAGGCGGTGTATCAGCGCATATTGTTCCGGCAGCTGCCAGTCAAAATCCGGATTAGCATCCTGGTCCCACCAGCCATCGAACCAGATAGCACCTATCGGACCGTAGTTCGTCAACAACTCCGTCAACTGGTTATTCATAAAAGTATAATAGCTTTTCCAGTCTCCCTTCGGATTAGGCCTTCCGGTTCCACGCCCTGTACGTCCCCAAGGTGCGTCTTCACGATACCAGTCAATATGGGAGTAATAGAAATGAAGCCGAATACCTTGTTTATGACATTCGTCTGCCAATTCTTTTACTACATCGCGCTTGAAAGGGGTTGCATCTACAATATTATAATCGGAATACTTGGTATGGAACATAGAGAACCCTTCATGGTGGCGACTTGTAAAGCAGATATATTTGGCTCCCGATGCCTTAATGGCACTTACCCATTCAGCCGCATTAAACTTGGAAGGATAGAAACCTCCGGCAAGTTTGGCATATTCTTTATAGTTCAAATCTTTATTGGTCATCGTCCACTCACCGGTAGCCAACATACAGTATAGTCCCCAGTGCAGGAATATTCCAAACTTATTGTCTTGAAACTCCTGACGGGCTTTCAGGTTCTCGGCAGACGGTTGATAAGTCTGCGCCTTTGCAGGCAAAAAGGATGCTGCAAACAAAAGGGATAAAAGAAGGTGTGTTTTCATCATAAAGTATGCGGATGGGTTAATAAAAAATGAGATTACATCAGCATGTATATCTGATGTAATCTCATTATAATATAGTTAGACTTACTCTTCTGTATAACGTTCAATCGTCTGTCCACGGTCAGGACCTACGGAAACAATCTTGATGGGCACACCAAGTTGTTCTTCCAGGAATGTCAGGTAAGCATTGAATTCTTCTGGGAATTCATCTTCGCTCTGCATTCTCGTCATGTCAGTTTCCCAACCGGGCAACTCAACATAAACCGGCTCAAGACCTTCACTGATGTCATACGGGAAATAATCAATTTCTTCACCGTTTACTTTATAAGCTACACAAGCTTTGATTGTTTCGAATGAATCGAGTACATCGCTCTTCATCATGATCAATTTGGTAACACCGTCTACCATAATGGCATACTTCAACGCCACCAAGTCAATCCAACCGCAACGACGTTTACGACCTGTTACCGAACCAAACTCATGTCCCAGTGTACAAATCTGGTCACCTGTCTTATCAAACAGCTCCGTAGGGAACGGACCTGCACCTACACGTGTACAGTATGCTTTGAAGATACCATAGACTTCACCAATCTTATTAGGAGCCACACCCAAACCGGTACATGCACCTGCACAAATAGTATTGGAAGAAGTAACAAACGGATATGAACCAAAGTCGATATCCAACATCGTGCCCTGAGCACCTTCACAAAGTACTGACTTATTATCGTTCAGCAGGTTATTAATCTCATGCTCGCTGTCTACCAACGGGAATTGCTTCAGGTACTCAATACCCTCCATCCAGGCCTTTTCAATCTCTGTCAGGTCATACTCATAATTCAAACCTTTCAGAATTTGCTCATGACGAGCTTTGGCTTCAGCATATTTCTGTTCGAAGTTATGCAGAATATCACCTACACGCAGACCGTTACGACTAATCTTATCGGTATAAGTCGGACCGATACCTTTACCCGTCGTGCCTACTTTAGCATCACCTTTCGCAGCTTCGTAAGCGGCGTCCAATATGCGGTGGGTCGGCAAGATGAGATGCGCTTTCTTAGAAATATGCAAGCGCGCTTTCAGGTTATGACCGGATGCTTCCAATGCTTCAGCCTCTGCCTTGAAGAGAGCCGGATCAAGCACCACGCCATTACCAATGATATTCACCTTGTCACCTTGGAAAATTCCCGAGGGAATAGAACGGAGCACATACTTCTGCCCTTCGAACTCGAGTGTATGTCCGGCATTCGGTCCGCCTTGGAAGCGAGCCACAACATCGTATCTCGGAGTTAATACGTCAACGACTTTGCCTTTGCCTTCGTCGCCCCATTGTAATCCTAATAGAACATCTACTTTCATTTTTCTTTCTTATGGTTATTATTTTTCTTCTTACGTTTGTTAGCGCGGTCGCACTTACTGCACAATCCATACAGATAAAGCGAATAATGTGACAGACTGAACCGACTCAACTTAGTATTCCCAATCGCCTGCTGTAACTCTTCGTTCTGAAATTCAGTCACCTTGCCACACTGCGTGCAGATTTGATGGTGATGCGTATCACGGTTATAGCTCTTTTCGTATTGGGAGGAATTTCCGAACTGATGTTTGATTACCAGTCGTGCATTGATGAGAAGGATAATAGTATTGTAAAGAGTCGCGCGGCTCACACGGAAATTCTCCTGGTCAGCCATCAGCGAATAAAGCGTATCGATGTCAAAATGACCATCAATGGAATAGATAGTATCGAGTATGGCATAGCGTTCGGGAGTCTTGCGATGCCCGTTCGCGTTGAGATATTCAGTGAATATCTGCTTTACCGTATCTTTCACATTCTGACTTTCCATTTTGGCGGCGCAGTTTTTTACAGCCAACAAAGTTAAGCCTTTTTTGCGGAAAGCAAATGAGAAAGGGGAAAAAAAACAAAAAAAGAGTGATAGAGTAATCACCCTATCACTTTATTCTATTTCTTCTCTTACAAGATTATATAGCAACTGTTCGGCTTCCGATTCGGAATGTTCCATCTCTTCCACCCGACGGCACACTTGGAAAGCATGTTCTTCACTATGCTGCATGAAGCGGCGAATGGCCGCCATAGCTGCATTGCGCACGTGGTAGGAACCGGAAATAAAAGCGCAAACCGCCTGGTCGAGAAATTCGTTCGCAGTACGTTCATTCATATCCCCCTTCTTCATCAGCAAGCGGGCAATGGTGAGAAAACCGCACGTCTGTACATACTCCCGCTCATCGGCAATCCATTGAAAAGACTTCGCAGGAGCATAAGGAAGATGCTGGAACAGATTCATAGAAGTAAGTTCCGCTATTTCAATATTCTGAATATTTTCCACCCAGATATCAGCAATCTCCGGAAAGAAGCTGTCTACCGGCTGCAACAGCCCTGCCAAAATCTTACATTCACGAATATCCTCTTTCCACAAAGCTTGCGCCAATGAGTGATCTTTTTCGTACCCTTCGGCAATTGCCTTGATACGGGGAAGTTCTACACCGAAATTCAATTTATAGACCAGCCCCTTTTCACGCATACTTTGAGACACAGCCCCGTTCATAGAGAGGCGGAGCTGTGTTTTTATTTCTTTCAGTTGTTCATGTAGATCCACAAAACAATGATTTATAGTTAATTATTAATAGAAGGCAGATTAGAATAATCCTTACTGTAACGCAACATTTGTTCCGCATAACCTTCGTCATAAGTCACCTTTACATCGGTTATCTTACCGGCTGCATCTACCACTGCTTCATATTTCGGATTTACAAATCCCTTGTACGGAGCCAGATTCAGTTTCTTATAACGTTCCAGAACTTCGGCATGCAAAGCCGGATCCACCTTCACTGCATAGTTTTCTACCAAATCATGCGCACTTTGATAGTCGCCTGTTGATTTGATACGTTGGATCTCGGACAGTAATTTACCGAAGAGTTCACGCAGTTTTTCGTAATCGTTCACCACCACATAAGTCTTACCATCTTTCTTCACCAGTTCTACTACTTTATCCGCCGCACCTTTCTCAAACACCCAGCGGGCAATGAGCTGACGATTACGCATGTGGGCTTCTTCCACATTATTCCCCGGTTCAATGCGAACCAACTGTGTCATCAGGCCGTTCATCAGATAAGTATAATATTCTGCTTTGTAAGCATCTTCATTGGGTGTCAGTCCCAATTCTACCAACTTAGGATCAGCTACATAATACAGACCGAACAAGTCCGCACGCGCTTCCTCAATCGTGGAGCCATAGGCTTTCAAAGCATCCGGATCAACTCCCGGAAGCAACTTTCCGGAACCATGTCCCAGACATTCATGCAAGTCCGTATGGAGTTCGCCTGTCAGATCGGCATATTTATCTATCAACTGCAATTCGGCATCGCTATATACAAACTCTTCATTGAATCCGTTGCCATGAGCCGCCTTATTATATGCATCCGTAATATTACCGATAGTCACAGATTTAGAACCATGATGGCTACGTATCCAGTTGGAGTTAGGTAAATTGATACCGATAGCCGTTGCCGGATAAAGGTCACCGGCCAGAATAGCAGCAGTAATCACCTTGGCGGAAACACCTTTCACTTCATCTTTCTTGAATTGTTTATCTACCGGAGAATGATCTTCAAACCATTGCGCATTGCCACTGATAACCTCAGTACGATGCGTAGCTTCCATATCCTTAAAGTTTACCAATGATTCCCAGCTTGCCTTCATACCCAACGGATCACCATAGCTTTCAGTAAATCCATTCACAAAGTCCACAAGGGAATTCAAATCTTTCACCCAAAGGATAGCATATTCATCAAAAGTCTTCAGATCACCGGTCTCATAAAACTTTATCAGTTCGGCAATCACAGCCTTCTGTTCCGGATTTTCAGCTACGCCTTCCGCTTTCTTCAGCCAGTATACAATCTTATCGATAGCCTGTCCGTACAGACCACCCACTTTCCAAATCTTTTCCTGAATCTTGCCGTTCTCTTTCACCAGGCGACTGTTCAGACCGTAAGAAACAGGCGTTTCATCTTTCGGGTCTTTCATTACATTATAGAAGTCTTCAGCTTCTTTCTGCGTCACACCGTCATAATAGTTGCAAGCAGAAGTCAACACTAAGTCCTCTCCTGCTGCCTGGTTCACGCGTTTCGGCATCACAGCTGGATCGAAAATAACCGGAGACAGCTCATCGCATAATTGCTCCACGGTTTGTCCTTCAGCCAGCGGCAATGTAGAGGCATCTACACTCAGCACAGCCTCTTTGAAAAATTCGGGAGCAAAACCAGGCACGAACTTCTCAGAACCATAATGGTGGTGAATGCCATTAGAGAACCACACACGTTTAAGGTACACTTCCATCGCCTTAAAATCAGGTGTATTTTTGTCACCTTTATATCCTGTATAAACAGCTTCCAACGTTCTCCGAATGCGCAGGTTATATTTTCCATTCTGATCGAAGAGAATGTCACGGCCCTGCAAAGCAGCTTCCGTAAGGTAATACACCAGCTCTTTCTGTTGGAGCGACAAGTTCTCGAAACCGGGAACCCGGTAACGTAATATTTGTAAGTCTGCAAATTGTTCCACTGTATAATCAAATTTATCTGCCTCGGCAGTTGTTGTCTTCGAGCCGCTACAAGTTGTCAGCAATGCAAAAGCGGCACATGCTATTAGTTGTTTCTTCATGTGTCGGGAGATATGTGAGTTGGTATTTAGAAAAGACGAAAAGGAAGTATTCCGAAACAGTTGCTCCGGAATATTTCCTTTTTATACATTGTTCTACGCAGAATTATTGTTTTTTATCTGCGTGTTTTTTGCGATATCCGTTAGGAGTTTCACCTACATTTTTGTAAAATGCAGCGTAGAAAGACTGACGGTTGGCAAAACCTACCATCGTGCTAATTTCCTCTACATTCTTGTCGGCATATCTCTTGTCCGTCAATAAATGCTTAGCATCTTTTACTCTGTACTCATTCAATAGGCATGAATAGTTCATACCAAAACGAGAATTTACTACAGCAGACAAATAGCGAGTGTTGGTTTTCAACTCTTTCGCCAAGTCTTTAGCCGAGTAATCGGGATCTTTGTACTTCTTCTGCACAACCACGATATTCAATATCTTGTCATACAATTCATCTGCCAATTCCGGACGAATCAACGAGCGGTAAGCAGCATTCTTCTCTTTTTTCTCTCTCAGGTTATAGGGGCGCTTCTTTGTAGCCGCTTCCTGATTCTTGTTTTCTAAATCACTCATTTGAATTAACTGGTTAGGGTTTGTTAAAAAATGAAAGCCCGAAGGATTTTCCTTTAGACTTTACAAAAGTCTGACATTTTTTTCTAATACGCAACTTTTCTCGTACATATTTTTGATCTATAAACAACGAAAAAGGTTGAAAAGTAGTCTTTAAGCCGATTTAATAAGAAACTTTAACTTTTGCAAAAGAGGTTATGATATAAAATGAATACGTTTATCAGCTTGTTTTATATACAATAATTAATGTACCTTTGCAGGATAAAACTTTATCAACGAAAATGATACAGACGCTTAAACGATATTTTGGTTACGATAGTTTCCGCCCCTTACAAGAAGAGATCATCCGCACATTACTGGCCGGAAAAGATTCCTTGGTATTGATGCCTACCGGAGGTGGAAAGTCCATTTGTTACCAGCTTCCGGCCCTGTTATGCGAAGGAACTGCCGTCGTAGTTTCCCCTTTAATTTCCCTGATGAAAGATCAGGTGGAATCACTTTGTGCCAACGGTGTAGCTGCGGGTGCTCTGAACAGCAGTAACGACGAGACGGAAAATGCCGCTCTACGCCGTTCTTGCATGGAAGGAAAGCTGAAATTACTCTACATTTCGCCTGAGAAATTAATAGCAGAAGCCAACTATCTTTTAAGAGATATGCACATCTCATTATTTGCCATAGATGAAGCGCATTGTATTTCACAATGGGGACATGATTTCCGTCCGGAATATGCACAAATGGGATTCATACGCGAGATGTTTCCAAATATTCCGGTCATAGCTCTTACAGCTACAGCAGATAAAATTACACGTGAAGATATTGTACGGCAGTTACACCTCAACCAGCCGAAGGTTTTCATCTCTTCTTTCGACCGCCCCAACCTGAGTCTTACCGTAAAACGGGGATACCAACAGAAAGAAAAGAGTAAAGCCATACTGGATTTCATTAATCGCCATCGCGGTGAAAGCGGCATCATCTATTGCATGAGTCGCAGCAAAACGGAGACAGTAGCACAGATGCTGCAAAAACAAGGGCTCCGTGTAGCCGTTTATCATGCCGGATTATCCTCCGCCCGAAGGGATGAAGCACAGGATGATTTCATCAACGACCGTGTACAAATAGTTTGTGCCACGATTGCTTTCGGTATGGGAATTGATAAAAGTAATGTGCGCTGGGTCATCCATTACAATCTGCCTAAGAGTATAGAGAGTTTTTACCAGGAGATCGGGCGTGCCGGACGAGATGGATTGCCAAGTGATACTCTCTTATTTTATTCTTTGGCCGACCTCATTCTATTAACCAAGTTTGCGACGGAAAGCGGTCAACAAGGTATCAACCTGGAGAAGTTACAACGTATGCAACAATATGCTGAAGCTGATGTTTGCCGGCGTCGCATCCTGTTGAGTTATTTCGGTGAAGCCACTACAGAGGATTGCGGGAACTGTGATGTCTGCAAGAATCCCCCCCAACGTTTTGACGGAACTGTGATTGTACAAAAAGCTCTAAGTGCTATCGTCCGTACGGAACAGCAAATCGGCACGAGTATTCTTGTAGATATCTTGCGCGGAAATAATACTCCGGATGTATCGGAGAAAAGCTACCAGCAACTGAAAACTTTCGGTGCCGGACGTGAAGTTCCTGCCCGTGACTGGCAGGACTACTTGTTACAAATGCTACAACTGGGTTATTTTGAAATAGCATACAACGAAAACAACCATCTGAAAATAACAAGTAGCGGTAGTGATGTTCTCTTCGGACGGGCGCAAGCACGGTTGGCAGTAATCCGGCGTGAAGAGTTCGCACCCGCCAAAGGGCGAAAGAAAAAATCAACCATTCCGGTCAGAGAGCTACCATTGGGGTTACCGAACACGGAAAGTGAAGAACTTTTCGAAGCCCTGCGTGCGTTACGGAAAAGGCTCGCAGATCAAGAAGCACTACCGGCCTATATTGTACTGTCCGACAAGGTATTGCATTTACTCAGCACCGCCCGCCCTATTACAATGGAAGCATTCGGAAATATCAGCGGAATCGGTGAATATAAAAAGAAGAAATACGGGAAGGATTTTGTCGAGTTAATCAAGAAATACGTTTAATAACCCGTTTGCGGAATTTCTTATGGTATAAATAATATACTAAAGATGTAAACCACTTATCATTTGCATTGCTGTAGCAATCCCCTGAGATCCGCCTGCGGCACTCCAAGAGACATTGCTTTCTCAAAATCCTGCTTTGCCAAATTTTTCTTCTTCTGGGACAGATAAATCTGTCCGCGCATCAGATAGGCTTCCGTCTGCGAAGGATTCAATTTTAGAGCTTCTTCCAGATCAATCATTGCCAGATCAACATGCTGCATATCCTGTTCTATCCCCGCACGTGCTACGTATAAGGCTGCATCCTGCGGATCTTCTACCAGCATCTTATTCAATATCTCCAAGGCTTTCTGTAAGTTTCCATCTTTTTGCTCCAGAGTGGCGAGTCCTAAACGGGCATTATAATTCTGAGGATCGAGCTTCAGTAATCGTTCATAATCTGCCCGGGCAAATTTGAGATCGCGCTGAGTCACATAAATATAGGCACGCATCAAGAGTGCTTCCCGGTTATCCTTTTCCAGATCCAGCACTAAAGAATAGTCTACACGTGCTTGCTCATTCCGTCCCATTTCAAGATTCAGTGCGGCACGATTCAAGAGAATGGGAACAGCCCGTGGAGCAATGTTCAAGGCATACGTGTAAGATTCTAAAGCCTGATCATAATCCCGTTGCCGACGTTGGATAGTACCGAGATTAGAAAACAATAAGGCATTATGCGGATTAGCAGGTTCCAGTTTCAAAGCCTGGCGGATATAATTTTCCGCCTGTGCCAGACTATCTTGTTCCGTACAAGCAATGGCACGGTCCGAAAGTTCCTGGTAAGTTTGGGCAAACACAGGAGATACACCTATTATATATACAAGGAAAGAAAGAATAGACTTCTTCATTTTTAATTTATTTAAAGATTATGTTTCAAGGAAGGGAATCATTTGTTTCATTACTTGAAACCATTAGTTTCATTACTTGGAACTATTAGTTTCATTGCTTGAAACTCCTGGTTTCACACCGAGAAACTGCTTGTTTCATCGCTTGAAACTATTTGTTCCACACGAGGAAATATTTTGTTCCCTAATATGCAACGAAACGTTTAATAAGGATGACTAATCCAACGGATAAGTTTCAAATGCAAACAGCTCTGTCGAAAGATAACGCTCTCCCGTATCAGGCAGAAGAACTACAATCTTCTTATCCGCAAAATCCGGACGTTGTGCCAGCAAGCGCGCTGCATATACAGCCGCACCGGAAGATATGCCCGCCAGTAATCCTTCGGTAGACGCCAACTCGCGTCCGCCACGAATTGCTTCATCATCGGGCACAGGAAGCACTTCATCTACAACGGAGGCATCATAAATAGCAGGAATAAAATTGGCTCCGATTCCCTGAATACGATGTGGCCCTTCCACTCCGCCTTCCAATACAGGAGATGATTCTGGTTCTACGGCAACAATATACACATCCGGATTATGTTTTTTCAAGGCACGTGCCACTCCACAGATGGTTCCGCCTGTTCCCACTCCGGCTACAAAGACATCCACTTTTCCGTCTGTATCCGTCCAGATTTCTTCACCTGTAGTGAGCGTATGAATCTGTGCGTTAGAAGGATTTTCAAATTGTTGAAGGATGATTGAACCAGGAATAGACGCCCTCAACTCCTGCGCTTTTGCAATGGAGCCTGCCATACCGGTCAATCCATCTGTCAGTACAATTTCAGCACCCAGTGCTTTCAGCAGATTACGACGCTCTATACTCATGGTTTCGGGCATCGTGAGCATCAGGTGATATCCTTTGATTGTAGCAACCATCGCCAGTCCCACACCGGTATTTCCACTGGTAGGCTCTATAATCGTCGCACCGGGCTTCAGTGCTCCGCGCGCTTCTGCATCTTCGATCATGGCAAGCGCCACACGATCTTTCACACTCCCAGCCGGATTGAACGCTTCCAACTTTGCGATAATATTCTGTTTCAGTCCATATTTACGACTGTATTCCGCTAATTCCATAAGCGGAGTGCGACCGATAAGTTCCGTCAGGTTCTTTGCTATTTTTGCCATAACAATCTAATTATTAAATATCCTCACTTGCAGGTATCTTTGTACAAAGATAATGCAAACCAAAAGCAGAATAAAATGAACTCGTTCATTTTTTATGCAGAGGTACAGCTTATCTTCGTTTCTAAGCAAAGATAGATAAAAAACTATTTCGCTGCTCAAGTGTTACATTTCTATCACGTAAATTTGCATAATAAAATTTATATAACTCTTACACCTTATTAAATATATGTCACACGAACATTCACATCAGCATAGCCATGCCATCAACGCAGAGTCGCTGAACAAGGCATTTATTATAGGCATTGTTCTCAATTTAGCTTTTGTCGTCATAGAGTTTGCAGCCGGTTTCTGGTTCGATTCCCTCGCGCTGCTTTCCGATGCAGGACACAATTTAAGCGATGTAGTCAGTCTCGTGCTGGCATTGCTGGCTTTCCGTCTGGCCAAAGTCAAAGCCAATGAACGATATACGTATGGTTATAAAAAAAGTACAATCCTGGTATCCTTGCTTAATGCAGTCATTTTGCTGGTAGCTGTAGGCGCCATTGTCATCGAAAGTATTCATAAGCTGAATAATCCGGCAGTTGTTCCCGGTGGAGCTATTGCTTGGGTAGCGGGTGTAGGTGTACTTATCAATGCATTCACAGCTTTCCTCTTTATGAAAGATAAGGAAAAAGACCTGAACGTAAAAGGAGCTTATCTGCATATGGCGGCAGATGCTTTGGTATCAGTGGGAGTATTAGTGGCAGGTATCATTATCAGCCGGACCGGCTGGTATATTATCGACCCGATTATCGGTCTGATTGTGGCTGTTGTCATTCTCATCTCTACGTGGAATTTACTGCATGACAGTCTTCGTCTGACGCTGGATGGCGTGCCTACAAGTATAGACAGTCAAAAAGTAGTAGAAGCCATCCGTGCCCTTCCCGGTGTTGATGACGTTCACCATATACATATATGGGCCATCAGCACCACAGAGAATGCACTGACAGCCCATATTGTTTTAAAGCAACCGGAAAGTATGCAAGAGGTGAAACCCCTTATCCGCCACCGGCTTGAAGATTTCGGTATCGGTCATGCCACCCTGGAGTTTGAAGTTCCGGGCGAACATTGCGAAGCCGTATTTGCCGAAGATTAGCTACGTTTGATATAATCTACCACCCATGCTCCTACTTCTTTGGTACCATATTTCGCACCACCTTCCACCTGAATTTCCGGTGTACGAACGTTAGCATCCAAAGAAGCATCTACAGCTTTGCGAATCAATGCGCCTTCTTCCAGCAAATTGAAATATTCGAATAGCATGGCAGCCGAAAGGATTTGTGCCAACGGATTAGCGATGTTCAAACCTTTAGCTTGTGGCCATGAACCGTGGATCGGTTCGAATACAGGAGTGCTTTCGCCTGTAGAAGCCGAAGGAAGCAATCCCATAGAACCACTGATTACAGAACCTTCATCCGTAAGGATATCACCGAATGTATTTTCGGTAACCATTACATCAAAGAATTTAGGCTCCTGAATCATCTTCATGGCTGCATTGTCCACGAACATATAGTCCGTAGTCACTTCAGGATATTGCGGTGCCATTTCCTGGGCAATCTGTCTCCACAGGCGTGAAGATGCGAGCACATTGGCTTTATCTACCACCGTGAGGTGCTTATTGCGTTTCATGGCATACTCGAAACCAACTTTCAGAATACGTTCAATCTCCGGACGAGTGTACATATTGGTATCATACGCTTTGTCGTTGTCCTGATACTTCTCACCGAAATACATACCGCCGGTCAGTTCGCGGATACAAAGAAAATCTGCGCCATCCACCAGTTCTGCACGAAGCGGTGATTTATGGAGCAGACATTTGAAAGTTTGTACCGGACGGATATTGGCAAACAATCCCAGTTTCTTACGCATAGCCAGCAGACCCTGTTCGGGACGTACTTTGGCAGTAGGATCATTGTCGAATTTCGGGTCGCCTACAGCCGAGAACAAAACAGCATCCGCGTTTTTACAAACTTCATAAGTAGCTTCGGGGAACGGATCGCCCACTTTGTCGATAGCATCTGCACCGCAGATGGCATATTCGTAGTTTACTTTATGTCCGAACTTCTCACATACGGCGGTCATTACGTCCACACCTACGGTGGAAATCTCCGGGCCAATGCCGTCACCGGCTAATACTGCAATTTTAAAATCCATTGTTTTCTTTATTTTTTAGGTATTCTTCTATTTTCTTTCCCTCAGCGGGGTTCATCATTCTGATTTTTTAAGTTCATAATCATCCTCAATGATATTCAGCATCTTCATTGTCGCCTTAATCGCTGCCTCCGTCTGGTCGGCATCCAGTCCGCGTGTACGGAACACTGTGCCGTCATAGCTCCAGGTAATCACTGTCTGCACAAAAGCATCGGTACGCCCACCGGGAGGGATGGTTACGGCATAGTTCGTCAGCATGGGGAATTTGCGTCCTAACGTCACCTTATAAATCTTACGCAGAGCACGTACAAAAGCATCATACTGACCGTCACCGCTGGAACTTTCTTCAAACTCCTGTCCGTTGATTTCAATTTTCAGCGTAGCCATCGGCTTCAGACCGTAAGCAAGGTTCACGATGTATGTCTTCAGTTTCACTTTCTCATTCATCACTCCGTGCTTCAGTACATCCGAAACGATATAAGGCAAATCTTCCTGGGTAACCAGTTCTTTCTTGTCACCCAACTCGATAATCCGTTCCGTCACCTTACGCATGGAATCCTCATCCAGCGTCAGTCCCAGATCTTCCAGATTCTTACGGATGTTCGCCTTACCACTGTTCTTACCCAGTGCATACTCACGCTTACGTCCGAAACGCTCGGGTAACAGGTCGTTGCAATAAAGGTTACTCTTATTGTCTCCATCTGCATGTACTCCCGCTACCTGCGTGAACACATTTTCACCTACAATCGGTTTATTGGCGGGTATGGCAATACCCGAATAAGATTCAACCACCCGGCTGACTTCATTCAGACGGCCTTCGTCAATGTTAGTGATAGCATTGAAATGATCTTTCAGAATAGCCTGCACACTAGACAACGGTGCATTACCGGCACGTTCGCCCAGACCGTTGATCGTGGTATGAAGTCCCTTCGCACCACTCAGCACGGCAGCTAGCACATTGCTCACTGCCAGGTCATAGTCATTATGCGGATGGAAATCGAAGTGAGCATGCGGATAGCGCTTCACCATCTTCCGCATATATTCGATGACCTGCAACGGATTCAGCACACCCAGTGTATCAGGCAACATATACCGTTTGATATTCGTGTGCATCAGTGCATCCACCATCTGGAAGACATACTCCGGAGAATCTTTCATCCCGTTGCTCCAGTCTTCCAGGTAAATATTCACCTCCATATCCTGCTCATTGGCATAATTCACTACGCCAATAATATCCTCGATATGTTCTTCAGGGGTCTTTCTCAACTGACAGGTGCAATGCTTCAGCGAACCTTTGCACAGAAGATTAATGACGCGGCAGCCGGTAGCGTGTATCCAGTCTACCGACGTATGCCCGTCTACGAAACCCAACACCTCCACCCGGGGCAATAAATTACGCCGCGCCGCCCAGTCACATATCATCTTGACTGCGTCGAACTCACCGTCCGAAACCCGTGCCGAAGCCACTTCCACCCTGTCTACTTTCAGTTCTTCCAGTAGCAGACGTGCTATCATCAGCTTTTCATGGGGGACGAACGACACACCACTGGTTTGCTCACCGTCGCGGAGCGTGGTGTCCATGATTTCTATTTGGGGCTGTTTATACTTCATTTTTATTTTCCCACGCTTCTATTTTATCTTTATTCTCTACCAGGAAATCGATGTCATCCAGGCCATTCATCAGGCAATGTTTCTTGTAGGCATTGATTTCGAAAGTCTCACTTTTGCCTGTTGCCTTGTTAGTGATTGTCTGTTCCGGCAGGTTCACCACTACCTCCGTTTTCGGATCGGCGGCAATGGAATCAAACAATTCTTTCAGGAACGGTTCGCTCACTACTACAGGCAATACGAAATTATTCAGTTCATTATTCTTGTGGATATCTGCAAAGAAACTGCTGACTACCACGCGGAAACCATAATCTGCAATGGCCCATGCTGCATGCTCGCGGCTACTGCCCGAACCGAAGTTCTTTCCGGCTACAAGCACCTGTCCGCTATAGGTCGGATCGTTCAGAACGAAAGAGTCGATTTTGTTTCCTTGTTTGTCATACCGCCAGTCGCGGAACAGATTCTCGCCAAAGCCCTCTTTAGTCGTAGCTTTCAGAAAACGTGCAGGAATGATCTGGTCTGTATCTACATTCTCCAACGGGAGAGGCACACAAGTACTGGTGATGATATTGAATTTCTGTTTCATTGTTTCTTATCTTTGATTTTGAAATACTTATTATTAATGACTTCTGCCAGGAGGACTGAAATTACATCAGTTCTCTCGGGTCCGTAATCACTCCCGTTACTGCTGCCGCAGCTGCTACCAGCGGACTGGCAAGCAATGTGCGTGAACCCGGTCCCTGACGACCTTCAAAGTTACGGTTACTTGTAGAAACCGCATACATTCCGGCAGGCACCTTATCATCATTCATTGCCAGACAAGCCGAACATCCCGGCTGGCGGATAGCAAAACCTGCTTCCTCCAATACCTTATCCAGACCTTCTTCACGAATCTGTGCATCTACCATCCACGAACCGGGTACCAACCAGGCAACCACATGTTCCGCCTTCTTATGGCCTTTCACTAACGAGGCGAAAGCACGGAAATCTTCAATACGTCCATTCGTACAAGCACCCAAAAACACATAATCTATCTTTTTGCCCAATACTCCCTCACCGGGTTGGAAGCCCATATAATCCATTGATTTCAGGAATGAAGCTTTAGCAGCCTCTCCCATTCCATCAGTCGTAGGAATGTGCTGCGTGATACCCATACCCATACCCGGATTTGTTCCGTACGTAATCATCGGTTCGATATCTGCCGCATCAAAATGCACTTCTTTATCAAACGTAGCATTCTCATCGCTCTTCAACGTCTTCCAATATGCCAACGCCTTCTCCCATTCCTCACCCGCCGGAGCATATTCACGGCCTTTGATATATTCGAATGTCACTTCATCCGGTGCCACCATACCACCACGTGCACCCATTTCTATACTCAGGTTGCACAGCGTCAGGCGTCCTTCCATAGTCAGACTGCGAACTGCTTCTCCGGCATATTCCACAAAATAACCGGTTGCACCGCTCGTTGTCATTTTAGACATCATATAAAGAGCAATATCTTTTGCCGTCACACCTTTACCCAATTTTCCATCCACTGTGATACGCATTGTCTTGGGGCGTGTCTGCAAGATACATTGTGAAGCCATTACCATTTCGACCTCACTTGTACCGATACCAAAAGCCACTGCTCCCATCGCACCGTGCGTTGAAGTATGCGAGTCACCACACACAATCGTCATTCCCGGCAATGTCAAGCCTCTTTCCGGACCTACCACATGGATGATACCATTCTTCTTATGCAACATGCCGAAATGTGTCAATCCAAAATCTTCCGCATTCTTGGCCAGTGTATCCACCTGTGTTTTGGAGATCGGATCTTCAATCGGCTTGTCCTGATCGTGGGTCGGCGTATTATGGTCGGGCATACAAACAATCTTTTCCGGACGGAAACATTGGATACCGCGTGCACGCATTCCCGCAAAAGCCTGCGGACTGGTTACTTCATGACAATAAAGGCGATCTATATATAACTGTGTGGGACCATCTTCCACTTGCTGAACCACGTGGGCATCCCAGATTTTATCAAATAATGTATTCATCAGATTTATTACGATTTTACAATTTATAATTGAGGTTAGTCTTATGATTTGAACTTATTGATACAATCGATATAAGCTTCTACCGATGCGGCAATAATATCCGTATTCGCACCGAAACCATAATAGATATGATTGTCATATTCCACCTGCATGTGTACCTTACCCATATCGTCACTACCCTTGCTGATAGCCTGGATCGTAAATTCCTTCAGTGTCATATGACGGTCAATGATCTTCTTCAAAGCCTTTATCGCTGCATCTACCGGACCGTTTCCACTGGCAGCCGCTTCAAACTTTTCACCGGAGATATTCAGTCCCAGACTGGCAACCGAACGCACACCTACTCCACTGGTCACTTGCAGATATTCCAGTTTCACGCGGTGGTTCTGTGTGCGGTCTGCACCGGCAAGCACCAGGATATCATCATCATTAATATCTTTCTTCTTATCCGCCAATTTCAGGAAAGCTTCATATACCTTGTCCAGTTGTTCCTGTTCAAGCTCCACGCCTAATACCTGCAAACGATTCTTCAAAGCAGCACGTCCGCTACGGGCAGTCAATACGATAGAATTATCGTCGATACCCACATCGTGCGGGTCGATAATTTCGTAAGTCTGCACATTCTTCAACACACCATCCTGATGGATACCCGATGAGTGTGCAAATGCATTGCGACCTACGATAGCCTTGTTAGGCTGCACCGGCATGTTCATCAAGCTTGAAACCATGCGGCTTGTCGGATAAATCTTCTGTGTATTGATGTTCGTTTCAATTTCAATATCTTTATGGCATTTGATAATCATAGCCACTTCCTCAAGCGAAGTATTACCTGCGCGTTCACCGATACCATTGATAGTAACCTCTACCTGACGGGCACCATTCAGTACACCGGCCATCGTATTTGCAGTAGCCATTCCCAGGTCATTATGACAGTGTGTAGAGAGGATCGCTTTTTCAATACCATTCACATGCTCCATCAAATACTTGATCTTCGCTCCATATTCATCCGGCAGACAGTAACCGGTCGTATCCGGGATGTTCACCACTGTAGCACCCGCTTTAATTACAGCTTCCACCACACGAGCCAGATATTCATTGTCCGTACGACCTGCATCTTCTGCATAGAACTCTACATCATCCACGTAACGGCGGGCATACTTCACGGCAGCTACTGCACGCTCGATGATTTCCTCACGATTGGAATTGAATTTATACTTGATATGCGAATCCGATGTACCGATACCTGTATGAATACGTTTGTGCTTGGCAAACTTCAGAGCATCCGCAGCTACATCTATATCTTTTTGTACCGCACGGGTTAATGCGCAAATAGTAGGCCATGTCACCGCTTTGGATATTTCAATAACAGAGTTGAAATCTCCCGGACTGGAAATCGGGAATCCGGCTTCAATAACATCCACGCCCAGCAGTTCCAATGCCTTTGCTACCTGAATCTTTTCCACTGTGTTCAATTGGCATCCCGGAACCTGCTCGCCATCGCGGAGCGTTGTGTCGAAAATAAATAACTTGTCACTCATTTCTTATAGTTTTTATAAATTATTGCCATTAAAAAAAGCCTTTCACACTTGGAAGTGAGAAAGGCTTTCGAATATCCTAATCGTTACATATATTCACGCACAGCACTCACTTCCACTAAACCTTGCCAGTAGAATAATAATACCACACAGTAGAATATATGTAAAGTTCTGTATCATTTTTATCTTCTTGTTTTTATTATGACGGTGCAAAGGTATAGATAATTCCGTAGCATACAAACAAATTCGTTACTTTTTTCTCTAAAAAAACATCATTTTATAAGTTTGCTACCAAATAACTCTATAAAGTATAACAAAAAGGGACATACTTGAACGTATGCCCCTTTTTTATATGATCCTATGTGATAAGAATTACTTCTTGTCGCAAGCTTTATCACATTCTTTTTTCTCTTTGCAGCAAGCTTTTGTGCTATCGCAAGCAGCAGAATCTGCCTTGCAGCAAGCTTTTGTTGAATCACATGCCTGTACTTCTTCTACAACTTCAACTTCAGTAGCTTCTACTTCTGTATTAGCTGCCTTTTTGTTACCACAAGAAGTCACGGCGAAAGAAAATGCAACTGCAACAGCTGCCAAAAATAACTTTGTCTTCATCTCTAATTTTGCTTTAAACATTAATAATAAATAGTGCGGCGCAAATATAAGCAAAAAATTAGAATTATACAAATACAAAAAGCCTCCGTATCATTTCGATATGGAGGCTTCTCTCTAAAAAACGGCAACTACCTACTCTCCCACTTGACGCAGTACCATCGGCGTGATCAGGCTTAACTTCTCTGTTCGGAATGGGAAGAGGTGGAACCCTGATGCTATAGTCACCTAAATAAGTTAGACATGATGCAAAAAAGCAAAGATTTTAAACTGAACGTATATACCTGCCATACAAGGCAAAGACCAAAAGTGAACGGGCAATTAGTAATGCTCGGCTATGATGTTACCACCTGTACACCTGCATCCTATCAACGTTGTAGTCTTCAACGACCCTAAGAAATCTAATCTTGTGGCTGGCTTCGTACTTAGATGCTTTCAGCACTTATCCAATCCCGACTTAGATACCCAGCAATGCACCTGGCGGCACAACTGGTAAACCAGAGGTCAGTCCAACACGGTCCTCTCGTACTAGTGTCAGAGCCACGCAAATTTCATACGCCCACGATAGATAGAGACCGAACTGTCTCACGACGTTCTGAACCCAGCTCGCGTGCCACTTTAATGGGCGAACAGCCCAACCCTTGGGACCTTCTCCAGCCCCAGGATGTGACGAGCCGACATCGAGGTGCCAAACCCCTCCGTCGATATGAGCTCTTGGGAGGGATCAGCCTGTTATCCCCGGAGTACCTTTTATCCTTTGAGCGATGTCCTTTCCATACAGAAACACCGGATCACTATGCTCTAGTTTCCTACCTGATCGACTTGTAAGTCTCCCAGTCAAGCGCCCTTATGCCATTACACTCTGCCGCCGGTTACCAATCGGCGTGAGGGCACCTTTAGAAGCCTCCGTTACATTTTTGGAGGCGACCACCCCAGTCAAACTACCCACCAAACAGTGTCCTCGCACTGGCGAGTTAGAACTCAAATAACCAAAGGGCCGTATTTCAACAGCGGCTCCACAAATACTGGCGTACCTGCTTCAAAGCCTCCGGCCTATCCTACACATCAATTACCCAAATTCAATGTTAAGCTATAGTAAAG